>Ga0247719_1000218_pt1 | contig 39517 bp, 31 predicted proteins | sample 41E_DmetaG_FD_189046 | JGI IMG/M metagenome (GOLD analysis project Ga0247719, IMG submission 189046) | Soil microbial communities from hillslope of Landscape Evolution Observatory, University of Arizona, Oracle, AZ, United States - 4-1-E_D | ecosystem: Engineered > Artificial ecosystem >...
TCCTGAGCGCGCGTTGAGTGAGTCGCTTGGCCCTGTCGCGCGTCCTGTCGCTGGTGGTCATGGGCGTCAGCGTGCACGAAGTCGCTTGCCCACGGCTTCGATGGCACTTATCGCCGCCTTGCTCGTCCGACGAGCGAGCCTGACCAGACTCCGGTTGCATGGGGCGGGAGTGCCTCGGATCGCTCAGGCAGAGAGCGATCGAGCACCAATTCCGCCCACGCTGCGGCGTCTCGGGCTCATCTGGATCTCCGTCGCTCGCTGGGTAGCAGAACGGGGTGAACTGGCGGCATCGCCCCACGATTGGCGACAAGTCGCTCGCTGCGTGAGCACGCGGCGCGGCGGGGCCCCTCAGCCGCGCCGCCGACCCCCACGACGCGCGGGTCGCTCGCCTGTCCGCTTGACGACGTTCGGCGTTACCCGCGTATCCCACGTCGGCCGGTCGAGCCAGCGCGCCATCCAGCCCGCGTCGTCGCCCTCGTGCTCGTCGCGAATGCCGGGCAGCCAGTCAGCGGCCGTGCCTTCTGCTGGCTGGCCATCGAGCGTCGCCGCCGGCTCTTCATCGGCCGGCAGCACGGTGACCGCCGTCACCTCGAGACCGCCTGCCTCGCCCTCGCGGATGGCGCGCCTGCCGCGCCGCTCCCCTGCCCTGCGTGCCGCCGCGCGCTCGGAGGGCTTGGCCGTGGGCGGCGCCCCACGCCCGTCGCTCATCGCCTCTGCCTGCGCCTCTGCCGCTGCCCGCTCAGCGGCCCGGCCAACAGCCACCGCAGCGTCCTCCTCCAGGACACGGTGGCGGATCGACTGGATCTCGTCGCGCAGCGCCGCCGCCCGTTCGAACTCCAGGTCCCGCGCAGCGGCGCGCATCTCGGCCTCCATCTGCGCGACGAGCTTGGCCACCTGCTCTTTCGTCATCTCGGACAGCTCACGCGCCCGGCGCTCGCCCTCATACACGGCGCCTGCGTCGGCCACCGCGCGCAGCCGGTCGTTGATGTCGCGGATCTCCTTGATGATCGTCTGGGGCACGATGCCGTGCTCCGTGTTGTAGGCCTCTTGGACAGCGCGCCGGCGGTTGGTCTCCTCGATCGCGACCTGCATCGACTCGGTCACCCGGTCGGCGTACATGACCACCTCGCCGCCGATGTTCCGCGCCGCCCGGCCGATGACCTGGATGAGCGACCAGGCCGAGCGCAGGAAGCCCTCCTTGTCGGCGTCGAGGATGGCCACCAGCGTCACCTCGGGCAGGTCGATGCCCTCGCGCAGCAGGTTGATGCCGACGAGCACGTCGTAGACGCCCAGCCGCAGGTCGCGCAGGATCTGCACCCGCTCGAGCGTGTCGACCTCGGAGTGGAGGTACGACACCTTGACGCCCATCTCGTGCAGGTAGTCGGCCAGGTCCTCAGCCATCTTCTTGGTCAGGGTCGTGACGAGCACCCGATCGCCGCGGTCGACGCGGTCCTTGATCCGGTCCAGGAGGTCGTCGATCTGGCCTTCCGTAGGCTGGACGCTGATCCGCGGGTCGACCACGCCTGTCGGCCGGATGAGCTGCTCCACGATCTGCTCGCTGCGCTGCAGCTCGTACGGTCCCGGCGTGGCTGACATGAAGACGACCTGGTTGAGGTGCTCCTCGAACTCGTCGAAGGTCAGTGGCCGGTTGTCCAGCGCCGACGGCAGGCGGAAGCCGAAGTCGACCAGGATCTCCTTGCGCGTGCGGTCGTTCTTGTACATGCCCACGACCTGCGGGATGGTCATGTGCGATTCGTCGACCACGAGCAGCCAGTCGGGGGGAAAGTAGTCGAGCAGCGTCCACGGGCGCGACCCTGCCGCCCGCCGGGCAAGGTGGCGCGAATAGTTCTCGATGCCCGAGCAGAAGCCCAGCTCGCGCATCATCTCGAGATCGAAGGTCGTGCGCTGGCGCAGCCGCTCAGCCTCGAGCTCCATGCCCTTCGCCTGCAGCTCGCCGACGCGCTGGATCATCTCCGCCTCGATGTCGACCAGCGCGGCGTTCATCTTCTCGGCCGGGGTGACGAAGTGGGAGGCGGGATAGACGTTGAGCTCGTTGCGCTCAGCGAGCACCTCGCCGGTCAGCGGATCGACCTCCGTGATCCGCTCCACCTCGTCACCGAAGAAGTTGACCCGCACGACGTAGTCGTCGTAGGCCGGCTGAAGCTCCAGCGTGTCCCCCCGGACGCGGAAGCGCGCGCGCGACAGCGCGGCGTCGTTGCGCTGGTACTGCAGGTCGACCAGCTGGCGCAGCACGCCGTCGCGCCGGTACCGACCACCCACCCGCAGCCGGACGACCGTCGCGCCGTAGTCAACCGGCGCGCCGAGGCCGTAGATGCACGAGACCGAGGCGACGATGATCGTGTCGCGTCGCTCGAAGAGCGCGCGCGTGGCCGCGTGGCGCAGCTTGTCGATCTCGTCGTTGCGCGACGAGTCCTTCTCGATGTACGTGTCTGATCGGGGCAGGTACGCCTCTGGCTGGTAGTAGTCGAAGTACGAGACGAAGTACTCGACCGCGTTGTCCGGGAAGAACTCGCGGAACTCGCTGTACAGCTGCGCGGCAAGCGTCTTGTTGTGCGCCAGCACGAGCGTCGGTCGCTGGTGGCGGGCGATGGCGTGGGCGATGGTGAAGGTCTTGCCTGTGCCGGTGGCGCCGAGCAGCGCCTGGAATCGCTGGCCGCGGGCGAGGCCGTCGACCAGCCGCTCGATCGCCGCCGGCTGGTCACCGGTTGGCTGGAAAGGGGCCTCGAGTCGGAAGTCGGGCATCGGCTCGACGATACACCGGCCGGCGGCCGTAGCCTGTTCGTACCCCGCGCCACGGCCGTGCGGGCCCCTTCCTGATACGACTGCCCGTGCCTAGGGTTGCCTCGAGACACCACAGAGGGGAGCCGTGCTGGCATGGAAATGGAGTTCAAGGACACCGGGCGACGGCGCCGATTCATCCTGCTCACGACGGGCATCGCGCTGGCCGTCGTGGCCGGCTGGACGGCTTTCACGTTCGCCTCGCGCGGCACCGCGCCGGCCGAGGAGGTGGTCACCCGTCCGGTGCTCGTCGCCGCCCGCGACGTGGCCGCCCGAACGACGCTCACCGCGGACGACCTGACGGTCCGCCAGGTGCCCGTCGACGAGGCGCTGACCCAGGCGTACGAGGAAGCGGACGTCGCGATCGGGCGCGTCTCGGCCGTGCCGATCTATGCCGACCAGCAGATCACGCCCAACCTGTTTGCCACCTCTGCCGCCAATGCCGACTTCTCGATCCTTGGTCCCGACGACGTCGTGACCCCCACCTCGGCCCACTGGCGAGCAGTCGCGCTCGACATCCCCGCCGGCCGTGCCGTGGGCGGCGAGATCAAGCCCGGCCAGCGTGTCGACCTCTTCGTCAGCGTCCAGATCGACATCTTCGCCCTTGACGAGGAGGGCAAGTACCAGCCAGTCCAGAACGCAGACGGGCAAGGCCTGCGCAGTGGCCGCTCGACCAAGATCGTGATGCAGGACCTCGAGGTGCTGAAGTCCGATCCGGGTGCGGGTCTGTACATCCTCAAGGTCGACCTTCACCAGGCCGAGCAGATCTATCACATCGTCCAGCTCGCGCCCGACTCGTTCAGCCTTGCCCTCCGGCCCGACGAGGACTCGCGCATCGCCTACCCCGGCGACTACGGCACGACGACCGACAGCCTGGTGATGGAGTACTACTTCCCGGTGCCGCAGCTGATCGATCTGACCCAGCTGCTAAGCGGAGCGCAGCCCACGCCGGCGCCGGCGGCGACTCCGTCCGGCGACGAGCCGGCCGCGTCGCCAGCGCCCGAGCCGCCGGACCAGCAGGCCAGTCCGGAGCCGTCACCCGCGCCGTAGCCGGCCGTGGTGCGCGCACGCACCGGACCATTCGGGGGCCGCCATGCGACTAAAGACGGCTGGGTCTGGGTGCCGGGCTGCGCTTGACTGAGCTGAGCATGATCCGACGGCGCGCCCTGCCCAGCAGCCACGGCCTCGGCTCTGTCCCGCGCGCCTGCCGCGCGCGCGGCCAGAGCCTGGTCGAGTTCGCCCTCCTGCTGCCCGTGCTGGTCATCCTGATGATGCTGGCGGTCGATGTCGGGCGCGTGTACTTCTCGACGGTCAGCCTGCACAACGTCGCCCGCATCGGGGCCAACTACGCCGCTCAGTCGGCGAGCGCCTGGCAGGGCACCGGCAACTCGGCGATGCAGGCGCGCTACCAGGCGCTGATGCGCGCCGACGCGCGCGGCCTCGACTGCACGCTGCCCACGACGCTGCCTGCGCCGGCATTCATCGACAGCGGCGTCAACCAGTATTCGCTCGGCTCGCGCGTCCGCGTCAGCCTGAGCTGCCGCTTCCAGTTGCTCAGCCCGTTCCTGTACGGCCTGATCGGCGATTCGACGGGCGGCGTGCAGGTCACCTCGACCACGACCTTCACCATCCGCACCGGATCGGTCGACAGCATCGTCGTTGGCGGGGCAACGCCAACTCCCGCGCCAACGGCCAGCGCCGGCCCGACCTCCGGTGTAGAGCCCACGCCGACGCCAACGGCCACCGCCAGCTCGGATCCCGACGCGACGCCTGACCCTGCCGCCACGCCAAGCCCAGAGCCGACGGCCACGCCCGAGTTGATCGTCTCCTTCTACGGCTCGTCGACGAGCGTCGACGCATCGGGTGGCGGCCCGCCAGGCTCTGAGCACGAGCATCAGATCGTGGGCGTGCCGCCGATCGAGGTGACCTTCACCAACACCACGCAGGGCCTGCACGGCCAATGCCTGTGGGAGTTCGGCGACGGCGGCACCTCGACCAGCTGCGGCAACACCGTCTCGCGCACCTACTCGACGCGTGGCACGTATACGGTCAAGCTGACGGTCCAGGACAAGTCGTACACGCGCAGCGCCTACGTGCTCGTCGGCTGCAAGGTGCCTGCCTTCGCCGGCGTGCGCAAGAACAGCGCCGCCACCACCTGGACGAGCGCGGGTTTTGACGCCGCCAAGCTGACCACCCAGAACGGCAGCGGCAACTACCGCATCGGCTACCAGTCGCTCGCCGGCGGCCTGGTCAACCCGCCCGGCGGCTGCGCGGGCGCCACCATCACGGTCGGGCCATGAGCCGGCCCGGAGGAACCAGGTCCCGGCGCGGCCGTGGCCAAACGCTGGCCGAGTTCGCGATGGTCGTGCCGCTGATCCTGCTGCTGCTGCTCGGGGCGGTCGATCTGGGCCGCGCCGTCTTCGCCTACAACACGCTGTCGCAGGCCGCGCGAGCCGGCGCGCGGACGGCGATCGTCAACCAGGACCTGACGGCAGTTCGGGCGAAGGCCATCGCCGCCGCCGCCACGCTCGGCCTTGGGACGTCGAACGTGGACGTCTGCTTCAAGACCTCGACCACGACCCAGACCGGCTGCGCCTCGGCAACGGTCGACAACTGCCCGATCGCCACGCGCCAGATCGGCTGCATGGCCTTCGTCACCACGCGCCTGACCTACCAGCCGATGACGCCCTTCGTGGGGCTGCTCTTCGGCTCGATCAACCTCGCCTCGACGAGCGTGGCACCGATCGAATTCGTGTGCCCGGCGTCCGCCACCGGGAGCTGTCCATGAAGTCGCTCTTCGCCTTCCGATCCTCGCGGCGCGCCCAGCGCGGCCAGGCGATGGCGGTGATGACCATCGGGCTCTCGCTGTCAGTGTTGGCCGCGGGCATGGTCGTCGACGGCGGCAACGCCATGACCCAGCAGCGTGCAACCCAGAATGCGACCGATTCCGCGGTCCTGGCGGGCGCAACGGTCATCGTCGAGAAGCTCGGCGGCGCCACGCGCGACGACGACGACGTGCACGAGGCGATGGAAGAGGCCTTCGCCGACAACGGCGCGGTCATGGCCAGCGCGCAGTACATCGATTTCGAGCACAACGTGGTTGGCACCGTCGGCAGCGGCGGCTCGATTCCGGCTGATGCGTGGGGCGTCAAGGCGAGCGGGGAGCGCACCTTCCCGACGCTGCTCGCCGGCTTCGCCGGCATGTCGAGCATGACCGCCGGCGCCGACGCCACGGCATTGGGCGGCGCGCTGCGCGGCGTCTGCTCAGCGCTGGACGGCTGTGGCGTGATGCCGATGACGTTCTCGATCCCGATCACGACCTGCGACGGCACCAATCGGCCTCTGCGCATCGGTGTCGACTGGCCGATCGTCGGCCTCCAGACGGCCCTCGCCGATCGCGGCACGGGTCGATACCAGTCGATCGTGCCGCTGTGCAAGAACGGCCCGGGCGGCGTCGGCTGGCTCGAGATGGGCTGCGGTGGCAACCTGCGTGACCAGATCCAGTCGCCGTGCAACGGCCCATTCGACATTCCCACCTGGATCCAGACGAGCACGGGCAACGTCAACAGCGTCGAGAGCGCAATCAACGCGTATTCAGGAACGCTGATCCTCGTGCCGATGTTCGATGCCACATGTCGCGACGTGCCATCGAGCGGTCTGCCGGCTGACTGCACTGACCCGGGCAACGGCAACAACCTCTGGTACCACATCCCGCGCTTCGCCTACTTCCTGCTCGACCAGTCCTACATCCAGGGCGGCAACCACGCGGCCTGCAACTCAGCCCCAGGGCAGCCGTTCGTGGGCGGCAACGGCGGCACGTCGTGCGTCAAGGGCTGGTTCATCCGCTACGTCATGCAGGGACCGGTCGGCGGCTTCGAGCCCTGCGACGGCAACGACCCGGACTGCCTGGAGCCGACGCTCGGAGTTCAGCTGGTTCGCTAGGCGCTGCGCAGGAGGGCGTCGGCGAGCGCATCCTCGACCCGCTCGCGCACGTCGTCGAGCGTGCCCTCGGTCGATAGCCGGCGGCTGTGCACGCGGCCGGCGAGGCTCGCCTCCAGCCGAGCAACCAGCTCCACGCCCTGGCTCGCAAGTCGGCGTTCGAGGTCGGCCGCAGCGATGCCTCTGCCGGCCAGTCGCAGGCGCTGGGTGGACGGCCCGCACTCGATGAGCCATACCTCGTGGCAGCGCTCGGCCAGGCCGCCCTCGACCAGCTTGATCGCCTCTATCGCGACGATCGGTTGGCCATCCTCCGCGGAGTCGCTGGCCGCGGCAAGCCGGCCGTCGATGGCTTCGCGGACGCGTGGGTGAACGATCGCCTCGAGGTCGCGCAGCGCGCCATCGTCGCTGAAGACGATCTCCGCGAGGGCCGAGCGATCGAGCGCCCCATCCGGCGCGAAGACCTGATCGCCGAAGCGGGCCCGGATCTGCGACAGCGCCGGCGTCCCGGGCGCGGTCATCTCGCGGGCGACGGCGTCTGCGTCGATCACCATCGCCCCGAGGTCACCGAGCATGCGGCCGACCGTCGACTTGCCGCAGCCCATGGGTCCGACGAGGCCGATCAGCAACCGAGTTGGCGGCCCGCTCATCGGGGAGCCTGCTCGGCCAGCAGCAACCAGGCATCCTCGGCCCGCGAGAGCGCGGCTTCGACGTCGGCAAGCTCGCTGCTCACCCGCCGCAGCTCAACGTAGTTGGCCTGCACCTGCGGATCGGCCAGCGCGAGCTCCAAGTGGTTCTTGCGCACGCCGAGCCGGGTGAGGTCGTCCTCGACCGCCTGGCGCCGACGGCGGTAGGCATCCTTCGACAGCCGAGGCACCACACCCGGCCTCCTCGGTCGCGGACCGGGCTTCGACTTGCCCTCGCCCGCCGGCGATGCTTCTGGCTGGCGGCCGATCGGCGAGCCGTGGAGTCGGCGCGACTGGACCTCCAGCTCGGCGCTGACCGTCCATCCATCGGCCACGGCCGTGCGCCACGCCCGGTAGCCGCCGTCGAAGGGGGCGGCGCTCGCCGGTGGCGCGCCTGGCCCTACCCGCCCCTCCTCTGCCGGCGCCACGACCCACAGGCTGGTGCACACGCTCTCCAGCAGCCGGCGGTCGTGGGACACCAGCAGCAGTGTCGTCGGCGTCTCGCGCAGGAAGGCCTCGAGTGCCTCGCGCGCCGGGATGTCGAGGTGGTTCGTCGGCTCGTCGAGGAGCAACAGGTTGGCCGGGCTGATCCCGAGCAGCGCCAGCTCGAGTCGGGAGCGCTCGCCACCGGACAGTTCCGACAGCGGCTTGAAGACATCCTCGCCGCGGAACAGGAAGCGCGCCAGGTACGAGCGCGCCGGGCCGTAGTCGACGTTGACCGCCGCCAGCAGCGCATCCAGGACGGTGCTGCCCGGCAGCGCTGCCCGCCGGATCTGGGCCAGGTAGCCCGGCTGGACGGCCGCGCCAAGGCGCAGGTAGCCCTCGAGCGGGGCCAGCTCCCCGGCGATCGTGCGCAGCAGAGTGGTCTTGCCGGCGCCGTTGGGGCCGACGATGCCGACCCGCTCGCCGCGCGTCGCCACCAGCCGCGGGACTGACACTACCGGCCGGCCAGGAAAGCCCGCGACCAGCTCCTCCAACGCCACGACCATGTCGCCCGAGCGTTGCGGACCGCCGCCCAGCAGAGCGTTCCCGCCCAGCACGAGCGTCTGCCGGCGAGAGGGGCCCTCGACGCGCTGCTCGGCCAGTGCCTCGCGGCGGCGCTCGTGCTCGTGCATCTTGCCGAACTTGCGGTGGCTGCGGTAGCGCTGGATCAGCTCGTCCTCGCGCTCGATCTGCTGGCGGATCGATTCGGCGTCCAGCTGCTGGCGAGCGTCGCGCTCCTCGCGCTGCCGGTGATAGGCGGCGTAGTTGCCACGGAAGGGCGTCAGCCGGCGGTCGCGCAGCTCCCAGACGCGCGTCACGACAGCGTCGAGGAAGGCCCGGTCGTGAGCGGCCACGAGCAGCGCACCGCGGCGGGCGACAAGCGTCTGCTCCAACCACTCGATGGCGCTCACGTCAAGGTGGTTCGTCGGCTCGTCGAGGAGCAACAGGTCCGGATCGGCGACTAGCAGCCGCGCCAGCGCGGCACGCGTCTGCTCCCCACCGGAGAGCTCCGTCGGCGGGCGCTGCCAGTCCGCGGCGTTGAAGCCCAGCCCTGACAGTGCCGCCTCGACCCGAACGTCGAGCGAATAGCCGCCCGCGATGTCGAACTGCTCGCGCAGGCCGGCGTACTCAGCCGACTCGACTGCTGCGGCGCCGTCCTCCTCGAGCCGGCGCAGCCGGGATTCCACCTGTTCGAGCTCGGCTGCGCCGGCGCGCACGGCGGCACGCAGTGTCGGAGCGGCGGCAAAGGAGCGGTCGAGGTTCGCCTCCTGTGCCAGCAGCCCGACGGTCAAGCCGCGCTTGCGGTTGATCGTTCCCCGATCCGGCTCGTCGCGGCCCGCACAGATGCGCAGCAAGGTGGTCTTGCCCGCCCCGTTTGCGCCCACCAGCCCGATCCGCTCGCCGTGCGCGATGGCGGCCGTGATCGCTTCGAGGATGACGAAGTCGCCGACCTCACGGTGAATGCCGTCCAGACGCAGGATTGCCACGCCGCCAGCCTAGCGCGCGATGTCCGACCCCGGCCGCGGCCTGTCTGCGGCGGGCAGCCGCTGGCACCACGAACAGAAGTGCGTGCTTCGCGCGTTGATGACGATGCGCCGGATGGGGCGGCCGCAGCGCGGGCACGGCCGGCCGGCACGGCCGTAGACGTTGAGGAAGTGCTGCATCTCGCCCCGGCCCTCCGGCGCCAGGTAGTCGTCGACCGACGAGCCGCGCCGCGCCACGGCTTCCGACAGGACCTCGCGCAGGGCGTGGTAGAGCCGGCGCGCCTGGACCGCGTTCAACCCGGCCGCGCTGCGCAGCGGGTGCAGCTGCGCCCGCCACAGCGCCTCGTCGGCGTAGATGTTGCCCACGCCGGCGACGAATGCCTGGTTCATTAGCAGCGTCTTGAGCCGACCGCGGCGTCGTCCGAGCAGCGCCCGCAGGTCGCGTGCGCGGAAGCCGTCGTCGAGTGGCTCCGGCCCGAACTGGGCGAGGAGATCGGTCTCGTCGTCCGCGCCAAGCAGCCGCCCGGCCGCGTCGCGGCGGTAGACGCCCAGCCGGCCGAACTTGCGCGTGTCACGCAGCCTCAGCTCGCGGCCGTCCTCAAAAGACAGCACGGCGTGGACGTGGCTGTCGCGCGGCTCCCCGGCGGGCAGGACCAGCAGCTGGCCGGTCATCTTGACCTGTACGGCCAGGACGGCAGACTCGGAGAGCTCGAAGATCAGCCACTTCGCGCGCCGCTCGACGCCCAGGATGCGCCGGCCGCGAAGCGCGTCAACGAACAGCTCCGGCGCCGGATGCTTGATCTGGTTCGGCCAGTCGAACCAGGCGTCGCGGATCAGCGCGCCGCTGACCAGCGGCCGCAGCTCGCGCGCGATCGTCTCGACCTCAGGCAACTCCGGCATTGGCCGTAAGGTAGCCCGGCCGGCCGGTCCCCGCGCTGCTCACCGGGTGGGCGACTGGGCAGTGATGTACGACGCTGTGTTCGCTTCGGGTGCGGTCTGCTCATCCGGTGAGCGACCGGGAACAACATGGCTCCAGAACGTGCGCCCGTGGGCAATAGATTGGCTCACTCGCTATGGCGGGAGCAGAGCGTGCCTGAATCGCCCCGCCGCACGCGAAGCGTGCAGACTCGCTCGCTCGGCGAGCAGCCTGCCGCCTAGGGCGCTGGCGTCGACCTCTGCACTACTCCCGCGGCAGCGGCGTCATCGACTCCCAGTCGTCGCCCGTCTTGAGGTCCACGTCCAGTGGCACGTCCAGCTGGAGCGCGTCCTCCATCACCGCCCGGACCTCGGGCGCCAGGGCGGCGACGTCCGCGCGCGGCACTTCGAGCAGCACCTCGTCGTGGACGGAAAGCAGCATCCGCGCATTGGTGTCGAGCTCGCGGATGCGCCGGTGCAGCCGGATCATGGCGATCTTCATGATGTCGGCGGCCGTGCCCTGGATGGGCATGTTGATTGCCATCCGCTCGCCCGCGCCGCGCAGCGCGGAGTTGCGCGCCTCGAGCTCCGGGATCCAGCGCCGCCGGCCGAGCAGCGTCTCCACGTAGCCCTGCTGCTTCGCCAGGTCCTTCATTTGGATCATGTAGTAGGCGATGCCCGAGTAGGCAGCGAAGTAGGAGTCGATGAAGTCGCGCGCCTGCTCGCGCGGGATGCCGGCCCGTGATGCGAGGCCCCAGTCGCTCATCCCGTAGGCCAGCCCGAAATTGACCATCTTGGCCATCGACCGCTCGTCGGCGGTGACTGCGGCCGGATCCTTGCCCAGCACGCGGGCGGCCGTCTGGCGATGGATATCGGCGCGCTGCGCGAACGCTTCGCGCAGGTGGATGTCGCCGCTGACGTGGGCCAGGATGCGCAGCTCGATCTGGGAGTAGTCGGCCGCGAGCAGGACCTTGTCCGGGTCGCCGGCCACGAATGCCCGCCGGATGCGCCGGCCGAGGTCGCTGCGAATCGGGATGTTCTGCAGGTTCGGGTCGGTCGACGAGAGCCTGCCCGTCGAGGCGACCGCCTGCTGGAAGGTCGTGTGCAGCCGTTCGGTCTGCGGATCGAGCAGCAGGGGGAGCGCGTCGACGTAAGTAGAGCGCAGCTTGGTGTAGAGCCGCCAGTCGAGCAGCAGCGGGATCATCGGGTGCGCCGGGCGGAGCTCCTCGAGCACCCCGGCGTCGGTCGAGTAGCCGGTCTTGGTCCGCCGGCCGCGGGGCAGGTTGAGCTCGTAGAACAGCACCTGCTCGAGCTGCTTGGGCGAGCCGAGGTTGAACTGGTGGCCAACCGAGGCGAATATCTCCTCCTCGAGGCGGCCGATCTCGCGCCCGAACTCCTCCGACAGCTGGCCAAGGGCCGGCCGATCGATCGCCACGCCGGTCGCTTCCATGTCAGCCAGCACCGCGATCAGGGGCAGCTCCAGCTCGTCGAGGATGCGCCGCAACGCCGGCCGCTCGGCGAGATCGGAGGCAAGCGAGTCGCGCGCGGCGGCTACGGCCAGCGCCTGGACGGCGGCGTGCTCCGGCCCACGCAGCTCGCCCGCCTTGGGCAGCTCGATAGCCAGCCGCTCGGCGGCGATGTCAGCCAGGCTCTGGGTGCGCAGCGCGGCATTGAGGATGTATGCCGCGATCTGCGTGTCGAAGCCGGTCGCCGGGAGCTCGGCTGCGGTTGCCTCGGTGGCGCTGTGGTGGGCCGTCGGATCGCGCCGGGCCAGCTCCCAGACGAGCAGCTGCTTGACCTCGTGCCCGACCAGCGGTCGCCCCGCCGCCAGCAGCGCCGAAACGAGGGCAGGCGCGGTCGACACGTCGCTCGTGATCAGCCGGCCGTCGCTGCCGGCCACGGCCAGCCCGAGGAGAGCGCCGCGACGCGGCCGTGGATCGTCGAGCGCCAGACCCACGACCAGCGACTCTTGGCCGGCCAGCCAGCCGACGTCCGCACCCGGCCCGAATCGCTCAGCCCCTTCCACTGCGGCGCCGTCGCGCAGCGAGGCCGCCAGCCTGGCCGCCGCGTCATCGCCGGGCAGCGGCTGCACGCGGGCCGCCCCCGTCGGGGCAACATCGTCGGCAGCAGGCTCAGCCACGGCCACGGGCGGGCTGGCGAAGTCCAGGCTCAGCTGCAGGCCGGCTGCCTGCTCCGGGCGCGCCGACTTGAGCACCCTTCCGGGCACGAGCGCGGCCGGCACAGGCCCTGCGCGATCCGCCTGGCGGAGCAGCTCGCCCGGTGCGCGCTCGTCTTCGCCGGCCAGCTGCGGTATGCGCTCGACCAGCGTCCTGAACTCGTACTGGCGGAAGAGCCTGAGCACCTCCTCGCGGTCGTAGTCGGCAAGCGAGGCGTTCGCCAGGTCGAGCGTGATCGGCGCGTGGCGGTCGATCTCGACCAGCCGGCGCCACAAGAACACGTCGTCGCGCTTCTCGGCCAGCACCGGTCGGAACCTCTCCGGCTTGATTGTCGCCAGGTTCTCGTAGACGCCATCGAGAGTGCCGTGGTCCTGGAGCCACTTCGCGGCGGTCTTGTCGCCGACCCCCGGAATGCCCGGGATGTTGTCCGTCGCGTCGCCCTTGAGTGCCTTGAAGTCGATCATCTGCCGCGGCTCGAGGCCGTAGCGTTCGCGGATCCTCGGCGGGTCGTAGATGACCGTCGAGGCCACGCCCATCCGAGTCGTCATCAGGCTGGTCCGCTCGCTGACCAGCTGCAGCATGTCGAGGTCGCCCGAGACGATGATCGACTCGAGGTCGCCTCGCTCTTCGGCTTGGCGTGTCAGCGCGCCGATCAGGTCGTCCGCCTCGAAGCCCTCGAGCTGATGGATCGGGATGCCGAACGCGCCGAGCGTCTCGCGCACGATCGGGAACTGGTCGCGCAGGTCGTCCGGCGTCGGCCGACGAGTGGCCTTGTACTCGCCGTACTCGTCGGCCCGGAACGAGCGGCCGACGTCGAAGCAGCACAGCACGTAGTCAGGCTTAACGTCCTGGAAGCCGCGCAGCACTATGCTCCAGAAGCCGAAGGCGGCGTTGACGAGCTGCCCCTTGCTGGTCGAAAGGGGCGTCTCGATCAGCGCGAAGTAGGCGCGATAGATGAGGCTGTGCGCGTCCAGCAGCATGAGCCGTTGCACACGGCCGAGTGTAGCCGCGGCCGGCCCCTGGTCTGCCAGCGAGCCGCCAGCGATCGGTCAGCGCAGCAGTGGGTCGTTCGCGCGGCGGCGTGCGAGCAGGATCAGCAGCAGAACGCCCAGGCTGGCAAGCGCCAGGGCCAGGCCGGCGTAGATCAGCGGCTCGCGCATCTCGGCTGCGGCAGCCTGCGCCGAGTCTTGGGCCCGCAGCCTGGAGTTCGCTTCGCCACCAGCTGCCTGTCCCTTGATGCCGCCGAGCTCTCGGTTGACCTGGTCCGGGGGCGCCTCTGGCGCGCCCGGTGCGTTGGCCATCGCCGGCGAGGCCTCCGGCGTCTGGAGCTGCTGGACGTGGTCTGCCGCCACATCACCGAACACCGCGGCGTCACCACCCGCGGGCATAGCCGCGCCAGCGACGACGAGCATCAGCCCGATCGACAGCGCAACCCCGGCCAGCGGCCGTGCCGGCGCGAGGCCCGGCCCGGCAAGGCGGCGCAGGAAGCGCTCGAACGCAGAGCCGCGCAGGCGCTCGGCCTGCTCAGCCGTGATGCGGAAGTCGCGCGGGCGAGCGGGCGCACCCAGGCGCGACGTAGCTGCGCTGAGCGCGCGAATGTCCGTTGCCAGCGCGGCGCAATCGGCGCACTGCGCGATCAGGGCGCGGGCCTGCTCTACCTCGCCAGGATATGAATCGTCGGCGGCGTGCCGGGACACGAGCAGCCGATCGTGATGGGCATGGTTGGCCGGGATCCCGGCGCCGTTCGTCACGCTCACTGGACGTCACCCATCGTGCAGCAGTTCCATGTCCGAGGCCAGCAGGTCGCGCAGGGCCAGCCGGCCGCGGTGGATGCGCGACTTGACAGTGCCCAGTGAAACCCCCGTCAAGTCGGCGATCTCCTGGTAGTCGTAACCCTCCACGTCGTAGAGCACGATCGCCGTCCGCTGGTCGTGAGTGATGCGCTGCAGGGCGGCGGCCAGCAGCCGGCTCCGATTGCGCTGGAACGCGACGCGCTCAGGTGACTCGCTGTCAGGCGCGGGCGGCTGCCAGGCATCGTCCTCCCACTCGGGGAACGGCTCCGAGGGGCGGCGCTTGCGGACGCGCAGCACGTCCGTCGCTGCATTGAGCGCGATCCGAGTCAGCCAGCTGCGGAAGGAGTCGCCGCGGAAGCGGCCGATGTTGCGGTAGGCGCTGAAGAACGCCTCCTGGACCGCGTCAGCGGCCGAATCGCGATCGCCGACCACACGCACCACCAAGGCGAAGAGGTAGTCCTGATAGATCGTGACCAGCTCGTTATAGGCGTCCGGGTCGCCGTTCCGCGCCCGTTCCACCAGGTGTCCGTCGCGGGCCCGCTGGAGCTGGTCAGCTGGGGAGCGCTGGGGGGATCCGTCGCCGCCGGCCATTGCCTCTGCCGGCTCAGCGCCGCCCCCCTCGGGCCGACCGATGGCATCAGACCGCTGCATGATCTCCTCCACCGGTCTCGAGTGCCCTCTTCGCCGCTTGCCCTCGCGCGGAGTCGCTCCTGCGCCGGGCCGAGTCTAACGGAGTCGAGCGACTACCCGTGGTGCGGCGGGTGGGATTCGAACCCACATGCCCTTGCGGGCAGCAGGGTTTGAGCCTGCCCTGTATACCGTTCCAGCACCGCCGCGCAGAGCCACTATATCGGAGGACCTGGCGACCGTATAGAACGGACGTTCAGGCCGAGGGCGGCTGCTGCAAGGACCCTGCCATCGTGCTGATCGTCCGGGCCCTCCGCGCGGACGGCGCGCTGCCCAGGCACCCAGGCCGCCACCGTCTGGCGCGGGCAGCGCCCGGCCGGTAGTCTTCCCTGCCATAGCGGCCTCTGGGCCGCGGGCTGGAGGACGCTGCTGATGGACCTGCGGATGGAAAGCTGGCTCGGAGCGGTCGTGCAGCATCGGCACGGCGACGAGTGGGTGCAGATGGAGGACCGCACGCCGGCCCACAACCCGACTGACCAGGAGCGTGGCTGGGGCCGCGGCCGGATCTTCTACTGCGCGCAGTGCGAGGAAGAGATTCGCGTCGAGCCGCCGACATCGAGCGGGCGCTGAGTCGCTGCTCGGATCCGCTAGGCGACGGGCGCGGCCTCGTCGATCAGGCGCAGCTCGAGCAGCTGCACCCCGATCTCCCGACGCAGGGCGGCCAGCAGCTCAGCGTCGTAGGCGACCCCCACCCGTAGCTGCATCCGCTGCTCGCGCCCGGGTCCGGCCGGGATGCGCAGGATGACCGACGTGTCGCCAGCGTGGGCGTGGATCAGCGCCTTCAGCGCCCCGAACGCGCGCACGATCTCGTCCGGTGGCGCGGCCCGGAAGCGGATCTCGAGGGCCTGACCGGGCAGCGCCTCGACAGCCAGCGTGGGGGCATGGTCGGCAGCGTCGAGCTCGCGCCGCGCCTCGTCCGGCAGCGGCGCTTCATCGTGGTCGGCGACGACGGCGCCGACAGAGACGGGTTCCGAAGCCTCCGACCGAGGGACCGGCGGCCGCGGTACCTGGCCGCGCCGCAGCACGACCTCGATCGTGCCCTCGACAGCGCCGCCGCGCAGCGGTGAGACACGTGGCACCTGGCGCGTCACGGGGGTTGCGCTGACGACTACCGGCACGCCAACGGGGACATCCAGCGCAGCGCCGTTGCCACCCGGCCCGACCGGCACCCGCGGCGACGCATGGCCGTTGCCGTTGCCGCCTGCCCAGGCGTTGCTGCGGCCGTTGCGCCGGCCGCGATCCGTCCGGGCGACCGCCTCGGCGAAGCGGGCCGGACCGAGGGCCTGCGCGTCGTCCCACGACCACACGGCGTCGGCCAGCAGGACGGTCTCCTCGCCCTTGTGATCAACCCGGCCGGCGACGAGCAGGATCGCGTCGTCCGTCCACGAGCCAGCCGTCTGCTCGAGCACCTTGGGAAAGACGATCACCTCGATCGTGCCCTGCAGGTCCTCGAGGGTGACGACGGCCATCGTGGCCTTTGCCTTGGTGATGACGCGCCTGGACTCCGCGACCACGCCGCCGACCACGACGCGCTGCTGGTCGAGCTCCTCGCCCAGGTCGCCGCTGTAGGCGCCGACGTACTGGGCCAGCTCGGTGGCCAGCTCACCGAGCGGGTGATCGGAGAGGTACAGCCCGAGCAGCTCCTTCTCACGACGCATGCGTTCTCGCGACGAGGCTGGTGGCACATCCGGCAAGGTATCCGTCGGCTGCTCGGCGAACAGCTGATCGAACGCCGACAGCTGGCCGCTCGATCGCAGCAGCTGGTCGGCCTGCGCACCGGGCAGGATCGTTGGCAGCGCGGTCTCGATCTGGGCAGGATGGCCGAACTCGCTGAGCGCGCCGGCCCAGTTGAGGGCCTCCAACACGCGTGCGTTGACAAGTCGGAGGTCGGTGCGCGCGCACAGGTCGCGCAACGACGCGAAGCGGCCGCCTGACTCGCGCGCGGCGATGATCGACTCGATCGAGCCGGCACCAACGTTCTTGATCGCCAGCAAGCCGAAGCGGATGGCCTCGTCCTCAACGGTGAAGTGCAGCCCGCTGCGGTGCACGTCCGGCGGCCGGACCTCGATGCCCAGCCGCCGACACTCGGCGACGGCGGCGGCGACCTTCTCAGTGTTGTCGCGGAAGGCAGTCAGCACGCTAGCCATGTACTCGACGGTGTAGTTCGCCTTGAGGTATGCCGTCTGGTAGGCGATCAGCCCGTAGCAGGTGGCGTGGGCCTTGTTGAAGCCGTACCGCTCGAACGGCTCGAACGCCTTGAAGACGGCGTCGATGATGTGTGGCTCCACTCCACGCTCGGCGGCCTGACGGACGAACTTGTCCTTCTGTGCGCGCAGGACGGACGACTTCTTCTTGCGGATCGCATAGCCGAGCGTGTCCGCCTCGGGCCCGGTGAAGCCACCGAGCGCCATGGCGGCGGCCATGATGTCCTCCTGGTAGACGAAGATGCCGTACGTCTTGGCCAGGTACGGCTCGAGCAGCGGATGGAGGTAGGTGACCTTCTCCTGGCCGTGCTTGCGCCGGATGTAGGCCGGGATATTGTCCATTGGGCCGGGACGGAAGAGCGCGACCATCGCGGCCAGGTCGTAGACCGAAGTCGGGCGCAGCTCCTTGACGTAGCGCCTCATGCCCGGCGACTCGAGCTGGAAGATCCCCGTTGTCTCGCCCGTCGACAGCAGCTCGAAAGTCTTCGCATCGTCAAGCGGGATGTCGTCGAGGTCGATCTCCTCGCCGCGGTGATCGCGGATGGTCTCGACCGCCTGGCGCAGGATGGTCAGGTTGGAGAGGCCGAGGAAGTCGAACTTGAGCAGCCCCAGCGCCTCGACGCCATGCATCTCGTACTGGGTCATCAGCCCGTCCGAGTTGGTCGCCCGCTGGAGCGGCATCAGCTCGGTCAGCGGCTCGCGGCTGATGACCACGCCCGCGGCATGCGTCGACGCGTTGCGCGCGACGCCTTCGAGCTGACGCGCCATCTCGAGCAGCCGGGCCACGGACGGATCCGCGTCGCGCATCTCGCGCAGTGGCGGCGAGGTATCGATCGCCTCGTCAAGCTTGATGCCCAGCTGGTTCGGCACGGCCTTGGCGATCCGGTCGACCTCGCCGTAGCCGAAGCCGAGCACGCGGCCCACGTCGCGGATCGCCGCCCGAGCGAGCATCGTGCCGAAGGTGATGATTTGGGCGACGTGGTCCGAGCCGTACTTGTGCGTGACGTAGCGGATGACCTCGTCGCGGCGGGCGTCCTCGAAGTCGACGTCGATGTCCGGCATGGTCACCCGGTCGGGGTTCAGGAAGCGCTCGAAGGGCAGCTCGTACAGGATCGGGTCGACCGGCGTGATGCCGAGGGTATAGGTCACGATCGAGCCCGGCGCCGAGCCGCGGCAGGTGGTGGCGATGCCCTGCTGGCGGGCGAAGCGGGTGAAGTCGGCGACGATCAGGAAGTACGCCGCATAGCCCATGCTGATGATCACGCCGAGCTCGTAGTCGAGCCGCGCCTGGAGCTGCGGCGTGACCTCGCCGTAGCGCTCGCGCAGTCCGTGCTCGCACTCGGCGCGCAGCCACGACTCGACGGTGTGACCCGCCGGCACCGGGAAGTCGGGCAGGCGCAGCTGGCCGAAGGGCAGCTCGAGGTCGGTCATCTCCGCGATCAGCCGCGTGTTGCGCAGCGCCTCCGGCACCTCGCCGAACAGATTTGCCATCTCGGCCGCGGACTTCAGGTAGAACTCGGGCGTCTCGAACCGCATCCGGTTCGGTGAGTCCAGGTTTGAGGCCGTGCCGACGCAGAGCAGCACATCGTGCGCGTCTGCCTGCTCTCGCCGCACGTAGTGCAGGTCGTTGGTCGCGACGAGCGGAATGCCCATCTCTGGTCCCAGGCGGAGCAGCTGCTCGTTAAGCCGCCGCTGGTCAGGCAGGCCGTGGTCCTGCAGCTCGAAGAAGAAGCTGCCCTCGCCCAGGATGTCGCGGTAGCTCCCGGCGATCCGCTTTGCCTCGTCCCAGTCGCCGTTCTCCAGGGCGCGGGGGACCTCGCCGTTGAGGCATGCGCTCAGCCCGATCAGCCCTTCGGCATGGCGAGCCAGATAATCGCGGTCGATGCGTGGCTTGTAGTAGTAGCCGTCCAGATGCGCGTCGGTCACGATCCGGCACAGGTTCTGGTAGCCGGTCCAGTTGCGGGCGAGCAGCACGAGATGGAAGGGCTGGGCGTCTGCCTTGCCCTCGCGATCAGCCATCGAGCGGCGGGCGATGTACGTCTCGACGCCGACGATGGGCTTGATGCCTGCGTTCTTGGCCGCCTGGACGAAGGCGACGGCGCCGTAGAGCGCGCCGTGGTCCGTCAGCCCGAGCGAGTCGAAGCCCAGCGCCTTGGCCTGATCGACAAGCTCTGTGATCCGGCCGAGGCCGTCGAGCAGGCTGAACTCGGAGTGGACATGGAGGTGCGTGAAGTCATTCGGCGCCAGGGACATGCTCCTCCCGACCGTACCGCGCCAGCCGCCGGTCCGGCCAGCGGCCTATCCACGAACTTCGTCCACGATCGGGCGGCCGATGTGGACAGGGCGCGGCCGCTGGCCATTATAGAACATCTGTTCTGGCTCGCCGATGGGGCCGCGCCACCTCGGGTTGCCTTCATTTCCTCAGCCTGCCGCACTTGGGCCGCGTTCGGGGGTCAACCCGAACGGCGCGCCGGCTGTTCCACGCTCGATCAGGCGGCCGGCGCGTGGCGTATGTGGCGCATTTCGCAGCTAAACGCGCGCGCTTGAGGATTTGGCGGAAACAGCGTGCCGACTCGCGGCGCCGCTTGTCGACGCCCCGTGCCGGTGCCCCGAGGCTAAACCGTCTTCTCCCAGCGGATCGAGCGGCGCTCCGGCTTGAAGCCGAGGCGCTCGTACAGGCCCATCGCGCCGGTCGGGTTCTCGGTGTCGACGTCGAGCATCGCGTCCTGCAAGCCGGCGTCATGCATCAGCCGCATCGCCTGGGCGATCAGCGCGCTTGCCACTCCCCTGCCCCGCCACTCGCGCAGCGTCCCAACCTGTCCCAGCCAGCCCTCGAGCCGGCCCGTCACCTTCGCGTCCTCCGGCGCGTGATAGCCGATGACGTAGCCCACGAGCCGGCCATCTGCGTCGACGGCGCCGACGGTCAGCTGCGGCCGGAACATTGGCGAGCCCGTGAAGCGCGTGTGCCACTCATCCGGCGTCAGCGGCTCGGAGCCCCAGTGGTCGTCAAAGGCAGTCACGTGGGCGACGCGGTAGGCCTCGTCGGTATCTGGCGTCCAGCTGACGATTCGCAGGCCGGCCGGCAGGCTCGCGTCCGGAATGGCGACGGCGAGGTCGCGGCGCATGTCGGTGTACCAGCGGATGGGCCGGTAGCCCCGCTTCTCGTACAGCGCCCGGTGGCCGGCCAGCCGCTCGTCGCAATACGTCTCGAGGTAGGCCGGCACGCCGTCGTCGCCCTCGCTCACCCGCCTCTCGGCCAGCCATTCGCGGCTGCGCTGCTCCGTGAAGGCCATCAGCGCATCGCCCAGCCCCCGGCGGCGCCACTCGGGGTGGACGTAGCCATCCTGGTAGATGATCCGGCGGCGCACCGCGACCGATCGCGCGCGGGAAGCGCCGAAGCAGACCAGCCGGCCGTCGTCGGTGAAGCCGCCGACGGAATCGCGCGCGAGGTCCAGGCGCTTGTCAGCCAGGGTGTGCTCGAGCTCCTCCATGGTCATCACGTACGGCTGCTGGTCCGCGGCATCAGACGCCAGGATGACCGCGAGGATGCCCGGCGCATCGCTCGATGCCAGGTGGCGCCAGGTCACGCCGCCGCGTGGCTCGGGCAGCGGCGTCTGACCGGCCTCAGTCAATGTCGTGCGGCGCCCTGATCGGGCGCTCGACCCGGCGACCGCCGTACCAGATCAGCGCGCTGACCAGCACGAAGCCCAGCGCGGCCAGGCCCGCCATTGCGCCGAAGCTGGCGACATCGGGCGGCGCGAGCAGCGCGCGGTCGGCGTCCTGCCACGGCCACAGCGCACGGACTGAGCCGATCATCAGCCCGGTCAGCACGGCCATCGTCATCGCGTGGCGGTGGACGAGCAGCCATTCGAGCACGCGCGCAAAGCTGCCCAGGCCGACCACCGCGCCAGCGACGAAGACACCGACGTAGGCCAGGTCAAGGTTGCGCAGCGCGTCCAGCGACGTTGTATAGATCCCCAGCACGTGCAGCAGGAAGGCGCCGCTGACGCCGGGCAGGATCATCGCGCAGATCGCGACGGCCGCCGACAGGAAGACGTACACCAGCGACGGGTCGGCGATCTCCTGCGGCGGGATGCCGACGAGCACGAACGCGGCTACCGCCGCAAGCGCCACGAGCAGCACCTCCGTCCGGCCGACGACCTCGATCCGGCGATACGGCACCACGACCGAGCCAACGATCAGCCCGAAGAACAGCGCGTAGACCGGCTCCGGGTGCTGCTCGAGCAGCGGCGGGATGATCCGCGCGCCGATGACCAGCGCGGTCAGGATGCCCGCCCCGAGCGGCAGCACCAGCAGCCACTCCACCTCGCCGAACTTGCGCCGGGCCTCGTCGATGTCGAGCCGAGCGGCACTGAGCATCGCCGACGCGCCAAGACGGATGGCGTGGATCAGCCGTTCGTAGATGCCCACGATCAGCGCGACCGTGCCGCCGCTGACGCCGGGGATGACATCCGCCCCGCCCATCAGCAGGCCACGCGCGTAGTTGCCGATCAGTCGTCGAACAGGCATGGCCGGTGGATGCTACTTCAGCCGCTGCGCCCGCGGGCGTCGACCGGCCACCGTCCGACCGCCATCCCGGAGCGGGTCGCGACGAACGAGTCGTAGAGGTCGATGACCGGGCAGGCATGGTTGGGCACGACGGCCACGACCTCGCCCAGCGCGGGCCGCGGAGTGCCCGCCGGGAAGGCCACCACGCCGTGGTAGTCGGAGACGCGCTCGATCGTGCCGGCGGGGTAGGCGGGCAGCCAGCCGTAGCCCGCGAGGTATGCCGGCAGGTCCTTGGTCAGCGACTTGGCGCCGGCATCGATCACCACCTGGCCGTCGACGGCGGTGCTGACCACCGTCGCCGCGACGGCTAGCGCGACACCCTCTGGCGGCGACGCGCCGAGGGCCACCTGCTGCCGATCGCCGAGCAGGTACGTCCCCGGACGCATCTCGGTCACCGGAGCAGCGGCGGCGGCCCGGGCCGTTGGCGAAGAGCCGGCGCTCAGGACACGCGGCTCGATGCCCACCGCGCGGAGGGCGTCGGCTGCGACGGACAGCGCCGCGATTTCGTCGGCCGCCGCCGCGCCAACGCGCTCCAAGCCCGCATAGGCGTGGCCGCCGTGGGTGAACGCGCCCTCGACATCTAGCCCCGCCGCCTGCGCGGCCGTCGCGACCTCGGCCGCACGCGCAGGTGCGACGCCCGTTCGGCCGTTACCTGGATCGACCTCGACCAGCACGCGCAAGCTGCTCTGCGGGCCTGCCGCCCGGGCCAGCTGGAGCGCCCCATCGGCCGAGTCGACGCCAACTGACAGCCGCAGCCCCGGCCGCCCGAGGAGCGCGCGCAGCCGTTCCGCCCTGGGCCCGGCGGCCCACAGTGGGTAGGCGATGAAGACGTCCTCGATGCCGCCGGCGGCCATCACCTCGGCCTCGCCGAGCGTGCCGACCGTGACTCCGATGGCGCCCGCGGCCAGCTGCAGCTGAGCCAACCGGACACTCTTGTGCGTCTTGGCGTGCGGCCGCAGCGCGATGCCCCGCGCTGCCATCGCGGCGGCCATCCGCGCCGCGTTTGCCTCGACGACGTCGAGGTCTATGACCAGGCACGGCGTTTCGAGGTCAGGCGGCAGGCTGATCGCCACTGGCGCGCCGCCGCTCATCCGCGCAGCATCACCGCGGCCGGCTTGATCAGCACGTCGTACGGCCGGTCGGCGCGGTGGTCGCGGGGAACCTCCACCACGTCATCGCCGACGTGCAGCGGCAGGCCCTCGACCGATCGCAGCCGCACGTGCCGGCCGCGCTCGACGGGCAGCTCCGGCATCTCGGCCGCGGCCTCGCGCAGCCGGCGGCCAACGTACTCGAGCAGCAGCCGGCGCTCCTTGCTGCCGATCAGCACCAGATCCAGCAGGCCGTCGCCCGGATCCGCGTCAGGCGCGAGCGGCACCTTGGGCCCCACGAAGCGCGTGTTCATCGCCTCGATCGCGACGTAGTCACCCGAAAGGTCGCGGCCGTCCAGCTCGATCTCCCAGCGGCTGGGCTTGGCCTCCTCGAGCACGTCCTCCAGCACGGCCAGCGCACGGTCGCCCTTGGCCCCAGTCATCAGCCGCAGGCTGTCGTCGCCGGCGCTGGCGATTAGCCGCGCGAAGACGCCGCCGCCGACCGATTCGATGAACCGGTACTCTCCCCAGCTGGCGCTGACGACACCTATGTCCAGCGCCCGTGGCTGCGCAGCCTTCCACCGAGCGGCGATCTCCTGCGCGCTGCCGACCAGGCCGAGGGCACGGGCGACGTTGTTCGCCGTGCCGAGCGGCAGGATCGCGAGCGGGATGTCCGCGCCCTCCAGCTCGAGCGCGACGCGCGTGACCGTGCCGTCACCGCCGGCGGCGATGACCAGCTCCGACTTCTCCTGATCACGCAGGCCCTTTTTCCAATCTTCCTCGCGCGAGCGATAGCGCACCTGAAAGCCGGCTTCGGAGAGCATCTCCTTCAGGGCCGACTCATCAAGCTCGGCATCACCCGCCGAAGGGTTGTGGATCAGCGTTGCGCGCATCGAGCGAGGTAAGCGGGCACCGACATGCGAATCCTTGTCTCCAACGACGACGGTATCTACAGCCCCGGCCTGGCCACGCTGGCCAAGGTGGCCCGCCGCTTCGGCGACGTGCGCGTGGTTGCGCCTGATGTCGAGCAATCGTCGGCCAGTCACGCGATCACGGCCTCGAAGCCGCTGCGCTACCGGGCGACGAAGATCATCGACGGAGTCGAAGCCTACCGCGTCAACGGCACGCCGGCCGACTGTGTGGCGCTTGGTTCGTACAACTGGGAGAAGGTCGATGTCGTGCTGTCGGGCATCAACCTTGGCCCGAACCTGGGCAACGCACTGTGGCACTCGGGCACGCTGGCCGCCGCCAAGCAGGCGGCCCTGCTCGGCTTGCGCGGCATCGCCTTCAGCACACCGGTCGAATCGGACGATCCCGACCTGAGCCCGCTGGCGGAGTGCGTCGAACGGGTGCTCGAGATCCTGCTGCCGCAGGACGAGCTGAAGCTGATCAACGTCAACTTGCCGCCCCGGCCGCGCGGCATCCGCTGGACGCGCCAGGCCGTGGAGCAGTACGACGGGCGCGTCCTGCCCGGCGACGACCCGATGGGCAGACGGCATTACTGGTTCACGGTCGTGGCGCTCGACGACCCGGCCGAGGGCACTGACCTGTGGGCGATGAGCCAGGGCTACATCTCGATGACGCCGCTGCGGCTCGACCTGACAAATCACGCCGCCCTTCAGAAGGTCGAAGCCGACACGCCCGTCGTCGAGTTCGATGCGACCATGGGCGGCGATGGAACCGACCAATCCGACGCAGTTCGACGAGCTGGTGGCGAGGGCGCTCGCGCGCCTGCCTGAGCCGTTCCGGTCACGCCTTGACAGCGTGGCCATCGTGATCGACGACGAGGCCACGGCCGAGCAGCTCGCGAGCGTGGGCGTAAGCGGCCTGTTCGGGCTGTATCAGGGCGTGCCGCGTACCGCCTACGGTGCCAGCGGCGCGCCGGTGCCGAGCAAGATCACGCTCTTCCGGCGGCCGCTCGAGCGCTATCACCCTGACCCCGAATCGCTCGCCCGGGCGGTCGAAGACACGCTCTTCCACGAGATCGCCCACCACTTCGGCATCAGCGATGCGCGGCTGCGCGAGCTGCGCCGTGGCTGAGCCGGTCGCGGCCCTCGATCTGGGCGGCACGCACCTCCGCAGCGCGGTCGTTGACGGCGCGCGGATCGTGGGCCGGCGGCACTGGTCGAGCGAGGTCGAACGCGGCGCGGACCATGTCGTCGAGCGCTGCGCCGCGGCCGTCGCGGAGTCGCTGGCGGAGCACCTGGCGGGTGGCGGTGCCGCGCCGCGCGCGCTCGGCGTGTCAGCGCCGGGGCCGCTCGAGCCGGGGCCAGGCGTGCTGATCGACCCGCCGAATCTGGGCCCATCCTTCGCTGGCTACCGACTGGCGGACCGCCTTGCAGCGCGGACCGGGCTGGCCACGTTCGTCGATCGCGACACGCAGCTGGCCGCGCTGGCCGAGGGTAGGTACGGGGCGGCGCGCGGCGCCGCCGACTATGTCTACCTGACCATCTCGACGGGCGTGGGCGGCGCGATCTTCAGCGACGGTCGCCTGCTGCGCGGCAGCCGCGGCCTGGCCGGCGAGCTCGGCCATCTGCAGGTCGACGCAGATGGGCCTGCCTGCGGCTGCGGCGGCCGAGGGCACCTAGAGGCGTATGCCTCAGGGACGGGCATCGTGCGCACCGCCCGCGCGGCCCTCGATGGCGGCCGCACCTCGACTCTGAGCGGCGACCGGCTCGTGCTCAGCGCCGCCCGAGTCGCGGCCGCGGAGGAGGCCGGTGACGAGCTTGCCGCAGAGGTGATGGAGGCAGCGCGGCGGGCGGTTGCGGTGGCACTGGTCACGATCGTCAACGTCTTCGCGCCGCAGCGCGTCGTGATCGGCGGTGGCGTGGCCATCGGCCAGGGGGAGCGCCTGCTCGGTCCCGCTCGAGAGGCGGTCGCCAGCCTGGCGTTCAGGGCTCAACGAGAACAGGTCGAGATCGTGCCGGCGCAGCTGGGCGACGACGTTGGCCTGCTGGGCGCGCCACTGCTCGTCGCGGAGCGAGTGGGCGACTGAGCAACTACTCCTCGAGCCAGGGCCGCTCGTTGAAGACGTCGGTCAGCCAGCGGCCGAAGGGGCCGGGCGGCGGCTCCCCCTCGACGCCCTCGAGCAGGCTCTCCATCGCACGCGTCACCTCTGCGGTGACTGCGGCGACGTTCCCGCGGTCGGCACGTCGACCCTGCGTCTCGATCGCCGGCCCGAAGCGCAGCGTCACGCGCTTGCCGAAGCGCAGCCAGCGGGTGCCGATCACCGCCAGCGGAACGATCGGCACCTGGGCACGGAGCGCGAGATAGGCGGGGCCCTCCTCCAGCGGCACGATCGCACCTTCCTCGTCCGACAGGCGACCTTCGCCGGCGACGACGAGGGTTCCGAGGCGCAGCGCCGACATGGCGCGTTTGGTGGTGTCGATCAGGTCGCGCGCGGATGGCTTGAACGGCACGGCCATGCCTGACCAGCGGATCAATCGGTTGCGCCCGCCGACCCGCATGTCCCGCTCGCGCGGGCCGAAGATGAAGACCCGACGGCGGTCCGGCCAGTGAGCGAGGATCACCAGCGGGTCCACCCAGTTCGGGTGGCTGAAGTTGACGAGCAGGGTCTCGCGGGCCGGCACCAGCTCAGCGTTCTCGACGCGAACCCTCAGGTAAGCGCCGAGCACGACCCGCAGGCTGTAGCGGATGAAGTAGCGCTTCAGCCGCCCAGGTGGCCGGGGCTGGTAGGCCTCGCCCATTGACCCAGCTCAGGTGGCCGCGGGCGGCAGTCCGGGCTCGGCGTGGGCCACCGCCGGCAGCTCCACGGGCGGCGGGATGCCCTGCGTGTCGCGCTCGAGCTCGTCGAGGAAGACTGGCACTAGCTCGGGGTCGAACTGGAGGCCGCGCAGCGAGGTCAGCTCGTCAGCGGCCACCCCGTGGGCCTTTGCCGGCTGGTACGGCCGGCCATGGACGATCGCCTCGTAGGCGTCGGCGATGGCAACGATCCGGGCGCCGAGCGGGATGGCATCGCCGCGCAGGCCATCCGGATAGCCCCGGCCGTCGAAGCGCTCGTGGTGATGGCGGATGATCGGCGCGAAGCCGCGCGAGGCGTTGAGCGGCTGGCAGATGCGCTCGCCGATGACCGGGTGGCGACGCATGAGCTTCCACTCGGCCTCGCTCAGCGGTCCCTCCTTGCGCAGCAAATGCTCGGGCACGCCGATCTTGCCCACGTCGTGCAGCAGCGCGCCATAGGCCACCGCCTCCAGCTCCTCGCCGCGCAGCCCAACCGAGACGGCCACGCGCGCGGCGTGGCGGGCCAGCCAGCGGCAGTGGTGAACCAGGTTGCGATCCTTTGCCTCGACGGCATTCGCCAGCGCCGCCACGATCTGCGTCGCCCGCTCGAGGCTGTTGATCGCCGATCGCAGCCGGAACGCGCTGCGCATGCGCGCCAGCAGCTCCGCCTGCTGGAACGGCTTGGCCAAGAAGTCGTCCGCGCCGGCGTCCAGGGCAGCGACCATGTCGTCGGTCGAGGTATGGCCGGTCAGCACGATCACCGGCAGCGTCGCGGTGAGGGGGTCGGCGCGCAGCTGGCGACAGACCTCGAAGCCGTCGAGCCGGGGCAGGTTGAGGTCGAGCAGCACGAGCTGCGGCTGGTGCTCGACGATCGCCCGCAGCGCCGTCTCACCATCAGCCGCGGCTACTGTGACGTAGCCCTCCTGATCAAGGATGCGGCCCAGGATCTGGCGCTGCGTCGGGTCGTCGTCGACGACGAGGACCAGCGCGCCGCCCCCGGCCCCATTGCCCGGCCACCAGCCGGCCTTGGCGTTATCCATATGCCCTCCCGCGGCGCCCGGCCGTGGCACGTCGGCTCGCGCAGGTCAACCGCCTCCGCGGCGGCATGGACGGGTTCCGCGAGGGCACGCGCGGAACTCGGGCGGAGTATAGCCATCACGGATGGGCGCCGACTGCCCCTTCCAGCAGCTTCACGAAGCGGGGCCTATCTATCGTCAGCCCGACATGCGCGTTGGCCGGCCGGCCGGTCAGCCCGCGCAGGTCGACCACGGTCCGGCCACGCGTCAGGTCGCTCTGCGTCTCGACATCGACCCGGAACGGCCGCGTCTCGACCAGCCCAAGGTCGAGCACGTGGGCGATTGCCACTGCATCGTGAATCGGCGAGCCGTCCCAGCCGTAGCGTTGCTCGTGGAAGCGCGCGAAGTAGCGCAGCAGGTCCGCGAAGACGAGGCCGGTCCGGTTGCCGCGAGTCGCCATCCGCTCCGCGTCTGCGCCCGTCATGATCGCTTGGTGGGTCACGTCCAGGCCGATCATCGTCACCGGCCGGCCGCAGTCGAAGACGATTGCCGCCGCCTCCGGATCAACCCAGATGTTGAACTCGGCTGAGGCGGTGATGTTGCCCTCACCCATCGCGCCGCCCATCAGGCAGATGTGGTCGATCCCGCCGAGCAGCTCGGGGTGGCGGCGGATGAAGTGGGCGATGTTCGTCAGCGGTCCGGTCGGCACGAGCGTGACCGGCAGGTCGCTCTGTGCCACGGAGCGGGCGATGAAGTCGACCGCGCTCTCCTCGACCGGCGAGAAGGCGGGCGCCGGCAGCTCTGCGCCTTCGAGGCCACCCGCGCCGTGCACGTGAGCAGCGGTGACCAGGGGCCGACTCAGCGGCTCGGCCGCGCCGACGGCCACCGGCACGTCCATCCGTCCAACGAGCGTCAGCACGGCCAGCGCATTGCGCGTGACGTTGTCCAGCGTCGCGTTGCCGGCGACCGTGGTCACGCCAAGCAGCCGCACCTCCGGCCGGGCGAGCGCGAGGAGCAATGCCAGCGCATCGTCGTGGCCCGGGTCGCAGTCGAGGATGATCGGCCGGGGATCGGCGGGTCGCGCCGCCGCGCTCATTCCTTCTTGTACGGCTGACCGTCCGCGGCCGGCGCGCGCGCCCGACCGACCAGCCCGGCGACGACGATGATCGTCACGATGTAGGGCAGCGAGCCCAACAGCTCGGAGGGTATCGGGATGCCCAGGATCGAGGTCCGCGCCTGGATCGCGTCGGCGAAGCCGAAGATGAGGCCGGCACCCGCCGCGCCGAGCGGGTTCCAGCCGCCGAAGATCATCGCCGCGAGCCCGATGAACCCGCGGCCGGCGGTCATCTCACGCTCGAAGCCCACGCCCGAGCCGATGGTGAAATACGCCCCGCCGAGGCCGGCCACCAGGCCGCCCATGATGACGTTGCGGTAGCGCACGAAGTAGACGTTGATGCCCGCCGTGTCGGCCGCCTTGGGATGCTCGCCAACGGCCCGTACGCGCAGCCCCCAGCGGGTATAGAAGAGCCCGACGAAGATGACGATCACGAGGATGAACAACGCGTACACGAAGATGTTCTGGCGGAAGAGGATCGGCCCCAGGATGGGGATGTCAGACAGCAGCGGAATCGGCGCGATCGTGAGCCGCGGAGGCGTGTTCAGCTGCTGGTTCTGCTGCAACACCCGTGTCGCCAAGAAGCCCGTCAAGCCGATCACCAGGATGTTGATCACGAAGCCGGCGACGATCTGGTCGACCATGTAGCGGATGGCCAGCACGGCCAGCAGGGCGCCGAGCAGGCCGCCCACCAGGACCGCCCCCAGCACACCGATGCCTACGTCGCCGGTGATGCTGGCCACGACGGCGCCGACGAATGCGCCTGAGAGCAGCATGCCCTCGATCGCGATGTTGATCACCCCTGCTCGCTCGCACAGGATGCCGGACAGCGCACCGAAGACGATGGGCACGGCCCGTTGGACCGACGTCTGGAGCAGCCCGGTCAAGCTCATCGACTGCCCCGCCGCGACCCAGACCAGGAACGCGAACACGAAGGCTGTCGCTACCAGCCCCAGAACCAGCGCCCAGCGCGCGCCGAAGCCACGGGTCAGCTGGATCGCGCCGGCAAAGGCAGCGACCAGCGCCATGAAGTACAGCGTCCCGGCCGACGGCAGCACCAGGTCGGGGATGGCGAACGTGACCGGCGGCAGGTTGAGCACGAGGCGCGACTGGGTCGCACCGTCGATGGGCAGCGCGAAGTAGATGACGATGACGGTCGCCGCCAGCAGGTAGACGGTGCCCAGGATCCGCTGTCGCCGCTGCAGCGTGCGCTCGCTGGCGGTCATCGTCCGGCCACCGGCGGTGGCGGTCTCGGCGCTCATGCGCCCCAGCCTTTGGCGAACGCCTCGGCACCGGTCTGTCGCTCGGTCCGGATGCGATAGATGGCCCTGACCAGCGCCGGCGCGGCGATGAACATGATCACCAGCGCCTGGAGCACGACGACGAGGTGGATCGGGATGCCGGTCGCTGCCTGCATCGGCGTCGCGCCGGCGCGCAGCCCGCCTATCAGGAATGCCGCCGCCACGACGCCCGCTGGCCGCGCCCGCCCGAGCAGGGCGATGGCGATGCCGTCAAAGCCGGCGCCGCTGGCCAGTCCAACGTTCATCGTCCGCGTCGTGCCCAGCACCACCGCCGCACCGGCCAGGCCGGCGAGCGCGCCGGCGGCCATCATGCTCAGCACGATCGTGCGGGCGATGCTCATGCCGGCGTAGCGTGCGGCACTGGCGTTGAGCCCCACCGCGCGGAACTCGAAGCCGCGCGTCGAGCGAAAGAGCAGCCACGACACCACGACAGCCGCTATCAGCGCGACGACGATCCCCCAGTGGGCCCGCAGCAGCGGATGGTCGATGAACTGCGGCAGCGTCGCCGAGGGCTCGACGATCTTCGAGATCTGGTCGGCGCGGCCCGGGCGCTGGTAGAGCGGCGTGCGCAGCGTGTAGTCGACCAGCCGGAACGCGATGAAGTTGAGCATGATCGTGGTGATCACCTCGTGCGCCCCGGTACGTGCCTTGAGCAGGCCGGGAATGAAGCCCCACAGCGCGCCACCGATGGCCCCGCCGATCAGTGCCAGCGGGAGGTGGATGAACCACGGCACGCCGGTGATCCCGAAGCCGACGAGGACTGCGACGAGTGCTCCGACCTGGAGCTGGCCCTCGGCGCCGATGTTGAACAGCCCGGAGCGGAAGGCAAGCGCCACCGCCAAACCGGTAAGCACGAGCGGCGTGCTGGAGAGGATCGTCTCCGAAATCGGGTTGAGCGAGCGGTGCAGGGCGTTGAGGTCAAGGTCGACGATCGCCTGGCCGATCTGAACCGGATCGCCGATCGCCCCGCGCAGCAGCGCCCCGTAGGCTGCAAAGGTCGTCGAGATACCCATGCCGAGCGCGCCCAGCGGGTCGGTGCCGAACATGTTGATCACGCGCTCGTCGCTGGCGATGATCACGATCGCGCCGACGAGGAAGGCGCTGACGAGGGCGAGCCCGGGCAGCAACAGGGGGCCCAGCAGCCGGGGCAGCCGGCCTGGGCCCCGCGCCGGTGGCTCGGGCTGCTCGACTGATTCCAGGTCGCCGTAGGCGTGGTGTGCCGCGGCAGCGGCACCCTCGGTCGTGCGCGCAAGCTCTTCGGTCGGCGGGATCGAGCGCTTCTCGTCGGTCACGCGTCGGCTCCGGCGCTGGCGGCAGCCAGCGCTTGCTCGGCGGCGCGCTCGTCCTCCGGGTGGGCGCCGCCCATCAACAGCCCGAGCCGCGCGAACGTCGCCTCCTGCGGGCTGAGGATGCCGACGATCCGGCCCTGGAACATGACCGCGATCCTGTCGCCGAGGGCGACGATCTCCTCGAGCTCTGTCGACACGATGAGCACCGCGGCGCCGGCGTCACGCTTCTCGACGATACGCTTGTGGATGTACTCGATCGAGCCCACGTCCAGTCCGCGCGTCGGCTGGACGGCAACGAGCAGGTTGATCTCGCGCGAGAACTCGCGCGCCACGATGACCTTCTGCTGGTTGCCTCCGGAGAGGTTGGCGATGTCGTTGAAGACCGACGGCGTGCGCACGTCGAACTCGCCGACCTGCTCCTGCGCCCGGCGGGCCATGACGTCGCGGTCGAGCCGCATCCCACGCCCAATGGGCGGCTGCCAGTAGTTGTTCAAAGCCATGTTCTCGGCGACGTTGAAGCCGGGTACGAGGCCCTCCTCCAGCCGGTCCTCTGGCACGTGGGCCACGCCGGCGCGGTAGACCGCCCGCGGGTTCGGTCTGACGTCCTCGCCCAGCACCCGGATCGAGCCGCTCTCGAGCTGGCGCAGCCCGGTGATCGCCTCGGCAAGCTCGGTCTGGCCGTTGCCCTGGACGCCGGCGATGGCCACGATCTCCCCGCGGTGGACGACCAGGTCGAGGTCGCGCACCGCCGGATGGCCCCGGTCGTCGCGGATGTTCAGGCTGCTGATCTCGAGGACGGGCTCGGCTGGTCGGGGCGGGTCCTTGTCGACGGTGAGCTGGACCGGACGGCCGACCATCATCTCCGCCAGCTTCTCCTTGTCAGCCTCGGCTGGGACGACCGTGCCAACGACCTCGCCGCGCCTGAGGACCGCGATCCGGTCGGCGACCTCGAGCACCTCGTTGAGCTTGTGGGTGATGAAGATGATCGACGTGCCGCCCTCGACCAGCGAACGCATGATGACGAACAGCTCTTCGGTCTCCTGGGGGGTCAGCACGGCGGTCGGCTCGTCGAGGATCAGCACCTTCGACTGTCGGTAGAGGGTCTTGATGATCTCGACCCGCTGGCGGACGCCCACGGGCAGGTCCTGGACGTACGCGTCGGGGTTGACGTGCAGGCCGTGGCGCTCGGAGATCTCGACGACTCGCCGCCGAGCGGCCGCGGTGTCGAGCTGGAGCAGTGGGCCCTTGGTCGATTCGACGCCCAGCATCACGTTCTCGGTGACCGTGAACACCGGCACGAGCATGAAGTGCTGGTGGACCATGCCTATGCCGGCAGCGATGGCGCCGGCGGGCCCGCTGAACCGGACGGCTTTGTCGTCGAGCAGGATCTCGCCCTCGTCCGGCCGATACAGGCCGTAGAGGATGTTCATCAACGTCGTCTTGCCGGCACCGTTCTCGCCGAGCAGGCCGAGGATCTCGCCGGGCTGGACGACGAGGCTTACGTCACGGTTTGCCACGACGCCCGGGAAGCGCTTGGTGATGCCCCTCAGCTCGAGCTTCACGTCCCCTCGCTGGATAGGCAGACAGGCGGCGTCCGAAGACGCCGCCTGTCCTGGTGGCTCAGGTCTCGTTCGACTCCGAGGTCACGGAGCCGAGTAGTAGTCCGACGGGGAGACCTCGCCGGCGATGATCGCCTGCCGAAGGGCCTCGATGCCGGCCTTGACCTCGTCCGAGATCTGGTCGTCGTAGTCGTGGAACTCGCCCAGGCCCACGCCGCCGTTCTCGAGATCGCTCACGAAGACCGGTGCCGGGGGTGTGCCCTGCATCGCGCGCTCGATCGCCTGGAAGACCGAGACGTCGATGCGCTTCAGGATATGGGTCAGCATCAGGTGGCTGAACTCCGGCGCGGTGCGCGTCCAGTCGACATCGACGCCCAGGCCAACGGCCTGGCCCTCGAGGCCGAGCTCCTCGATCGCGGCAAAGGTGCCGAGACCGATGGGGCCGCCGACCGGCAGGATCACGTCAGCGCCTTCCTGCAGCATGCCGACGGTGACCGCGCGGGCATCGTCAGTGCTGTCGAAGTTGTTGGTGAAGGTGCCGGATTCGGGGTTATTCGGGTCGCGGCCACCAAGCACGCGGACCGTATCGCCCTGCTCCTGGTTCCAGTAGTTGGCGCCGGCGATGAAGCCGTCCATGAAATCGGTCACCGGACCGCCGATGTTGATGCCGCCGAAGGTGCCCATCGTCTTGTTGGGCGACCACGAAGCGGACGCGTAGCCGGCCAGCATCGCCGCCTCGGCGGTGTTGTAGACCAGGCCCTCGACGTTCGGCAGCGCCGGATCGTAGGCGAAGTCGACGATCGCGAAGCGCTGGTCCGGGTTGGCCTCGGCTGCAGCCTGGGTGGCGTCGCCCAGCAGGAAGCCGACGGTGATGATGATGTCGCAGCCGTCAGCGATGTGCTGGTTGATATTGCGGGCATAGTCCTCGGCGACCGCCGACTCGAGGAATTTGATCTCCACGCCGTGCTGGTCGCGAGCCTGCTCCATGCCCTCCCAGGCGTTCTGGTTGAAGCTGCGGTCGTCAATGCCGCCCGTGTCGCTGACCATGCAGGCCAGGAAGCCCTCCGGCGCGTCAGTCGGCGCGTCGGTCGGCGCGTCAGTCGGCGCGTCGGTCGCGGCTTGGGTCGGCGTCGCCGCCGGTGTGCTTGCCGGCGTTGATGCCGGCGTTGGGGACGGTGACGCCGCTGGCGTACACGCCCCGATGATCAATGCCATCGCCACCATCAAGGCGACGGGCAGTGCGATCTTGCGCAAGTTGTCCTCCTCCAATAGCTCTGCCAGCCAAGTCCGTGCCACGTGTGACGGGCCTCAGGCGGCCCCGAACCGCGTGACGACGGCGGCAGAGTCGTGCACGGTGAGTATGCACAACTCCTGGCCGTGCGTGCAATGATCCACCCCATGCCCGAGGAGCGTGCGTGGGAGGAGGTCGAGCTCGAGCGCCACCGCGCACGCGAGATGCTCGACCTGCATGAAGGCAGCGGCCAGGTGCCGGTGCTCGACGCAGAGGCTGCGCTCGACGTGCTGGACCGCTCAGGGCGGATCTGCGTCGTTGGCGCCTCGCCCGACCCGCTGCGCGCCTCGCACGGCGTCATGCGCTACCTGATCCAGCAGGGCTACGAGTGCGTGCCGGTCAACCCGAACGCGCGCGAGGTGCTCGGCTTGCCCACGTTCCGGACGGTCGAGGAGGCTGCCGCCGAGACCGGTCCGTTCGACATCGTCGATGTCTTCCGCCGTGCCGAGCACACGCCTGAGCTGGCACGCAGCGCAGTCGCCATCGGGGCGCGGGCACTCTGGCTGCAGCTCGGCGTGGTCAGCTGGACCGCGGCGCAGATCGCGCACGACGGTGGCCTGGCCGTCGTCATGGACCGCTGCACGGCGATGGACCACCGCCGGCTGCGCGAGCGGCGACGCGCCCAGGAGGGGTGAGGCCGTGGTAGCCGTCCTGTCGTGGGACGGCACCAACGACCGAATCTGCGACCCCAATTGACCAGCTCGTGCCCGATCGCGGCCGGATGTGCCGCCTGGCGGCAAGCTCAGCCGCGTAGACGTCGCGATCGGATCTCCCAACGAGGACCTGCGGTCGATAGTGCCGTGGGACGGCAGCGCCCGGTGTCCCTAGCGCAGGACGAAGCCGGCCACCAGCATGAACACGCCCGCCGCGCCGACGGCGACCCACAGGCGAACCTGGCGGCGCAGCATGTCGCGCATAAGGTCGGCGCCGCTCGGGCCGTCCGCTCCGACGGCGGTCTTGCGGCCGCCGCGCCACGAGTCGTAGCGCGACGCATTCTCGGCCAGCCGATCCAGCTCGCCTAGGCGAGCCTGCGCCGGCCGCGCGCGCCAGATGGCGAGCCCGATCAGCACCAGCCCGGCAGCCCACAGCCCAAGCGCGACGATGCTCACTCGGGCGCGTCCCCGCCACCCAGCCGCCGCTCGATCAAGCGCTGGACCGTGGCCGCATTTGCCTGGCCGCGCGTCTCGCGCATGACCTGGCCGGTCAGGAAGCCGATCGCCTGGCGCTTGCCGGCACGCACGTCCTCGACGGCGGCCGGGTTCGCGACCAGCACGCGCTCGACCGCCTCGAGCAGCGCCGACTCGTCGCTGATCTGGCGCAGGCCCCCCTCGGAGACGATCGCGGCTACCGGCCGGCCGGTTGACCAGTGTGTCTCGAAGACCTGCTTCGCGCTCGTGCCGGACAGCTCGTCCGCCTCGACCATCCTGACCAGCGCCGCCAGGTCTGCCGCCTCGGCCCGGCCAGCCGCTCCCGCCTTGGCCAGGCGAAGGTATTCGCCGCTGACCCAGTTGGCCAGCCGTTTCGGCGGCAGAGTGGGATCGGCCGCCAGCGCCCCCTCGAAGAGTGCCGTCGCATCGGCGTCTCCAACGAGCACGCCCGCGTCGTAGGCGGACAGCCCAAGCTTGGCCTGGTAGCGCGCCCGCCTTGCCGCGGGCAGCTCGGGCAGCCTCCCCCGGATCTCGTCGAGCCAGGCTGGATCGGTGCGCAGGGGCGGCAGGTCGGGCTCGGGGAAGTACCGATAGTCCTCCGACTCTTCCTTCAGACGCATCGTGTAGGTCACGCCACGGTCATCGTCCCAGCCGCGCGTCTCCTGGACGACCGCCTCGCCAGCGTCGAGGGCGCGTGCCTGGCGCTCGATCTCGTAGCCGATCGCGCGCTCCACCGAGCGGAAGGAGTTCATGTTCTTGACCTCGACGCGCGTGCCGAACTCGCTCGCCCCCGGTCGCCGGAGTGAGACGTTCGCCTCGACCCGCATCTGGCCCTGCTCCAACTGTGCATCCGAGGCACCGATCGTCACCAGCAGCAGGCGCAGCTCTTCCGCATAGCGCCGCGCGCCCTCGGCTGAGCGGATGACTGGCTCGGTCACGATCTCCATCAGCGGCACGCCCGAGCGGTTGAAGTCGACTAGGCTGATACGGCGGCCCTGATCATCTGGCTGGTGGATCAGCCGCGCGGTGTCCTCCTCCAGATGGGCGCGCGTGATCGCAACCTCGAGCGATCCCTCGGAGGTCTCGACGGTCAGCGTGCCGCCGGCGGCCAGAGGCAGGTCGTATTGGCTGATCTGGTAGCCCTTGGGCAAATCCGGGTAGAAGTAGTTCTTGCGATCCCAGCGCGTGACCTCGGGAACCTGCGACCCGATCGCCAGGCCGGTCGCCAGCACGTGCTCGACCGCCCGGCGGTTGATGACCGGCAGGGCACCGGGCAGCCCCAGACAGACCGGGCAGGTGAGCGAGTTTGGCGGCGCATTGGCGACGGCCGTCGAGCAGCCACAGAACATCTTCGACGCGGTGCGCAGCTGGACGTGGCACTCGATGCCGATGACGACCTCGTAGCCCGTCCCCGCATCCAGGGCTGCGCCCGCTCCGCTCACGGCCGCAGCATCCGCTCCAGGACGCCGTGCGTGCGCTGCGAGACCAGCTGAGGCGCCTCAGCGGTATGCTCCGATCGGTCGGGTTCAGCTGTCACAGGCGTGGGCGGGCAGTGGCTACGGGCTGGGCGGTCACAACTGTTCCTCGCTCGGTCGTTGCCGGGCGAGTATAGGGTCAGCCGCCGAGGTGGGCGATCAGCTCGTCGACTAGGTTGCGGATCTCGAGCTGTGCCGGACAGCTGACGATCAGGTCGTCGCGGTCTGCCTTGGAACCACAGCCATCCACCTGCCGGCGCAGATTCGCCAACTGGCGGACGGCGATCGCGTTGCGACCGGCGTCAATGGATCGCTGCGTCTCGGTCAGGCGTGACACCAGTGCGTCGCGGCTGCCGCGCGCCTTGAATGCCGACGTCGGCAGAGACTCGACCGCGTCGGCGATCGCGGCCGCAGTCGGATCGCCAGCTCGCAGGGCAACGACCGACCAGAGGCTGGCGTGGCTGCTCAGAATAACGAGCTTGAGGTTGCCATCACCATCGATCGTCCGGGAATAAACGCATGGATCCGGATCCGCCACCAACCCGCTGGCCGAGCAAGCTCCCGCAGGCTCACCGTTGCGCAGCACAGTCACTGACGCCGGGTCGATCGGCTCGTCGTTCTCGTAGTCGTACAGCAGCGCGGAGTGAAGCAGGAACGTAAAGACCATCGGATCGTTGACGCTCGCAGGGTTTTCCGCCTCGACGATGTAGCTCTGCCCGAGCACGTTGTAGCTTGATGACTGGCCAGAAGAAGCGTAGGTCCGCGTGATCTCGATTGTCCCGCCGGCCGGGTTGCTGACGGAGACGGCGGAGGGGTTCTCCTCATCAACAGCGTCGCCGGTGGAAGCCTCACCATCCTCACCCACCACGTCGGGCACCAACCACTCGAGGATCGAGGTGGCAACAGCGCAGTTCTCGGTGAACATGCTCGAGCCGAGGCAATACAGGTTCACGCTGGCTGACGCCCAACCGGCCACCGTGGTGGTGGCTTCGGGCGACTCGATAGTTGCCTCGTATTGCAGCTGGATCACTCCCACGCCGAAGTTGTACGAGAGCCCGTCGTCCTCCTCGAAGCTTGTCCCACAGTGCCCATCCGCGGTCCCGCCGGGATAGCTGGCACTGCCCGTCACGGTGGTATCGCCTGACAGTATGGTGAACTGAACGTCGAACGCCTCCACCAGGTCGCCCTGGAGCGCCACGTGGACGGACTCCGTGAAGGTACCCGGGTAGGGCCCATACGCGTTGCCGGCCACGTCCATGTCAAGCACCGATAGCGCCCCACAGCTGAATGAGCCGCTGGTGGTTCCTTCGAACGAACCGATGGAGCTGCCCATGCTGTTGCTGACGACCATGTAGGGCGCCGGCGGGACGTACGGCGGGGTCGTAGGCGGCGGCCCGAATGTCAGGAAGATCGACCCCTCACAAAAAAGACTCAGATCGTCGGTCCGCTCGCCGCAATCAAAGCCGATGCTGGCCCGCATCGAGCCTGACTCCGAGGCTTGGCCGCCCGCTCCATCGAACTCCGCGGAGTAGCTGAGCTCGACCGGCTCGGACAGCCTGAGCTTGGTGAAGACTTCGCCATCCTCTTCGTCACTGGTGCAGGTGACCTCGACGTAGTTGCCCGCCCACGAGGCGGTCCCTGACACCGTGGTGTCGTCAGCTTCGATCTCGAAGTCGAGATCGAACTGACCGACCTCGCCTCCCATCCACGCGAAGGTCAAGGCGTGGCTGAAGGAGCCTGGATAGGGGCCGTAGGCATTGCCACCCTCGACGGCGGCCTCAAAGCTGCCCGCAGCACAATCGAACGAACCGGTGAGGCTACCGACATACGACTCCTCGTCGATGCCGGAAGCTCCAGGCGCGTACCACAGTCGCTCGCCGGTCAGCAATTCGCCGGCGGCGGCTACAGACATGGGCATTGGCAGCGCGCCCACCAGCAGGGCCAGGGCCGCGACCATGGCCCCGGCGAGCGACTTGGTGCTGCGTCGAGTAATCGGCGTCATCGGGGGACTGACCTCAAGCTGGAGCTGCGCGCTCCGAAGGGTCTCCCCCGGTCGGCGTACGCCTAAACGCACCTTACACCCTGAATCGGCGTCGTGCGCACCTACTTCGGGCTGCTTAGCCGTTGGCCGGTTGGCCGCTGGCGACGCCCATCAGCGGCGGTTGGCGGCCACGAAACGGCCGATCCGCTCGAGCGCTTCCTGGAGCTGGTCGTAGCCGGTGGCGAGGGTCATTCGCACATGCCCCTCCCCTGAGGGACCGAACGCCGAGCCGGGCACCACTGCGACCTTCTGCTCGAAGAGCAGCCGCTCGCTGAACTCCTCGCTCGTCAGGCCGGTCGGGCGAATGCTCGGGAAGGCGTAGAAGGCGCCCTTGGGCTCGAAAGTTGGTAGCCCGGTCTCGTTCAGCCCGGCCACGAACATCCGGCGCCGGCGGTCGTACTCCTCCACCATGCGCTGGACATCGTGCTCGGCGCCCTGCAGCGCCACCACGGCGGCGTCCTGGGCGGTCGTCGGCGCCGACATGATCTGGTACTGGTGCACCTTGACCAGCCCTTCGAGTAGGTCCGCGGGCGCGCATGCGTAGCCGACCCGCCAGCCGGTCATGGCGTAAGCCTTCGAGAAGCCGCCCAGCGTCACCGTCCGCTCGCGCATGCCCGGCAATGCGGCGATCGGCACGTGCCGGTGGTCGCCGTAGACGAGCCGGTCATAGATCTCGTCGCTGACCACCAGCAGGTCGTGCCGGCGCGCGATCTGGGCGAGC
>Ga0247719_1000219_pt1 | contig 39497 bp, 31 predicted proteins | sample 41E_DmetaG_FD_189046 | JGI IMG/M metagenome (GOLD analysis project Ga0247719, IMG submission 189046) | Soil microbial communities from hillslope of Landscape Evolution Observatory, University of Arizona, Oracle, AZ, United States - 4-1-E_D | ecosystem: Engineered > Artificial ecosystem >...
TCTCCGAGCATCTCGGCGGCGGCTTCCTCGGAGGCGTCATCGGCGGTCTGCGCCCCGGTGTCGCCGCTCGCGTGGGTGCAGACCTCCTGCCGCAGGCCGGTGTAGCCGTCGCCCTGGCGGTGCTCGCCGCCGAGATGCTCGGAGAGGCGGGCCGAGGCGGCGCGACGATCGTGCTCGGATCGGTCGTGTTCTTCGAGCTGATCGGGCCGATGATCGTGGTGCGGACGCTCGACGGCCTCACGCACGATCAGCCCGCGGTCGTCGACGAGCGCATCCCCCAGTCCGTGCTCTTCGCGACGATGGGCGGCCTCGACGTGCCTGCGTGGATCCTGAGCTGGTGCGCGCAGAACGGAAGTGAGCTGACGGTTCTCGCTCCCGGCCCCGGCCGCAGCGACGGTGAGGACCCCTCGCTCGACCTGCTTCGAGATCGATGCTCGGAGGAGGGCATCCCGCTGCGGTGGCGCCCGTCGGCCGACGACGTCGACTTCGCCTCGGACATCACTGCGGCAGCGCAGGAGCTGCAGGCCGACCTCTGCGCCATCGTCGTGCCCCACCTCGACGATCCCGAGCGGTGGATGCGGTGCGGCCCCGTCGAGCGGCTGGCGAACCGGCTCGAGGCGCCGGTCGTGATGTTGCCGGGCGTGAACGCTCCCGCTCCGGACCCCGCGGTTCGCGGCTGACCGACGACGTCAGCCCTCAGGCGTTGCGCCTGGCAGCGGGCGGTCGATCGGCTCGAGCGAGAGGCTGTACTGGATCCGCGGCTCGTTGGCCGATCCGGTGTCTGGGAGCGTCGACCCCTCCGAGACCGTGACGATCAACCTCCGGTCACGATTGGTCCACGTGCCACGCCATGCCGCATCGTCTGCTTCACCGACCGGCGCTGGTTGGACTTCCTGTGTCCATCCGTCGAGTTGCTCGTCGTACCAGTCGAAGAGCTGCTCCCGACTCAGACCCCGCGCGGCGAACGACTGCGCGGTCACGTCGCCTGTCGTCGAACGGGCGCCGATGCTCTCGGCCAGCGGGTGAACGGGGATCCTCCCGAAGTTGCCTTCGACGAAGACCGGAGCGTCCTCCGACGGTTGAGCCTCCGGGCCGCCGTCGCCGTCCCCGCACGCCGCGAGGAGCGACAACGCCAGCAGGGCGCAGACGAACGGGGCGCGCGCACGCGATCGCATGATCCGTCGTTACCCGTCCGGCAGCCACCGAGACGTCGACGTGACGAAGTCGTTACCGCCACCGCGTCGAATGTGGGCACAACACCGCCGTCTGCCGGTCGCCAGCGCAACCACCCGAGGTCGCCGTGTCACAGCTCGCCGTCATGCCATCCGCCGCTCGGTATCGCCGCATCGCCGTCTGCGTCGCCTTGGTCCTCAGCTGCGCAGTGCTCGTCGCTGCGCCCTCACCCGCTGGGGCACAAGAGGCGCCTCAGCGCAACAGCGTCTCCGCGTTTGGTGTCGCAACCGATCATGGCCCGGGCGGCGCTCTCGACCTCAACCAACCGCTGATCGACATCGCGCCGACCCCGACGGGCGACGGCTACTGGACGGTGGCTGGCGACGGCGGGGTGTTCACCTTCGGCGACGCGCGCTTCTACGGTTCGACCGGCGACCTGACGCTCAACGAGCCCGTTGTCGCCATGGCCGCGCGATCCACGGGCCGCGGCTACTGGTTCAGCGCCAGCGACGGTGGAGTGTTCAGCTTCGGCGACGCGCCGTTCCTCGGCTCGATGGGTGGCACGCGCCTGAACCAGCCTGTCGTAGGCATGGCGGCGACACCCTCCGGAAACGGCTACTGGCTCGTCGCCGCCGACGGCGGCATCTTCACCTTCGGCGACGCCGGCTTCTACGGGTCGACCGGCAACCTGAAGCTGGATGCGCCGATCAGCGGCATGGCCCCCACGATCAGCGGTGATGGGTACTGGCTCGTGGCACGCGACGGCGGTGTCTTCACCTTCGGCGACGCTCGATTCCAGGGGTCGATGGGAGGCGAACCGCTCGACACCGCCGTCCGCGGAATAGCCGCCTCGGCCACCGGCAACGGCTACTGGGTCGTGAGCGAGGACGGGCAGGTGTACGAGTTCGGCGTGACCGACCACGGCAACGCCGCCAGTGGGGACATCCAACCTCCGACGGTGGCGATCGCGGCACATCCCGACCGCAGCGGCTACTGGCTCGCGCACGGCGAGCGCCTCGTGGTGGAGGTCGAAGACCGCGGCCCCCACGTGGAGCGGCTACAGCGGCGGTTGGAGCGCCTCGGGTACTGGGTCGGGCGCATCGACGGCGTGTACGGATCACTGACGGAGCAGGCGGTCTACGCCTTCCAGAAGTACGAAGGCCTCCCGGTCGACGGCGAGATGAGCCGAGATGATCAGCGCGCCCTCGACCGCGCGGTACGCCCCCGTCCCAACTCGTCGAGCGGTGACCTCGTCGAGATCGACGAGAGCAGGCAACTTCTCTTCGTCGTCCGAGACGGTCGGGCGTTGTGGACCTACAACGTCTCGACGGGGAACGAGGAGCCGTACACCCACGAAGGGCAGGAGTACGGAGCAGACACGCCCAACGGTCGCTTCGACGTGTACAGGGAGATCGACGGCTGGCGCGAGTCGAGTCTCGGCCGCCTCTATCGGCCGAAGTACTTCCACACGAGGGGGATCGCCGTCCACGGCTACACCTTCGTGCCGCCGTATCCGGCATCGCACGGATGCGTGCGCGTCTCGATCGCTGCGATGGACCACATCTGGGCATCCGACCTGATGCCGATCGGCACGAGGGTGTGGGTGTACGGGTCGCCGCCGACGTGACGTCATCGGTCCGGAACGGGGTAGCGCTCTCGCCGTGCTGCGTGAGGCCGGGCGATTCTCGGTGGAGGTGCTGAAAGGAGCTCGGGACGATCGAGTGACCGGCCTATCGGCCGAGGTCGCGTACTTCGCGATGCTCAGCGTCTTCCCGGGTCTTCTCGCGGTCGCTGCCGCAGTGACGAGCCTGTCGCTCGTCGTCGGGCCGGACGCCGCCTCGGAGGTCGAGGCGACGGTCGTGTCGTGGCTCGAAACCGTGCTCACTGATCGAGCGTCGGCAGTTGTCGACGAGGTGCGCGGCCTGTTCGATCGTGACAACAGCGACGTGTTCACGTTCGCTGTGGTCGCTGCCCTCTGGAGCGGATCGCGCGGGGTCGACGCGTTGATCCGAGCGGTCGTGCTGGTGGCGAACGACGTCGATCTGCGGCCGTTCTGGCGGCGGCGACTGCTGTCGCTCGGACTCTTGCTCGGAACCGTTGTCGCCACCGCGGTGTCGCTGTCGATGTTCGTCGTAGGCCCCTTGCTCGGCGGCGGTCAAGCCGTGGCCGATGCCATCGGTGCTGGGTCTGCCTTCGCGACGGGATGGCGGTGGCTCCGGCTGCCCTTGGTCGCCGTCGCTCTGACGGGGTGGTCGCTGGTGATCCTCCACGTGTCACGCCCCGGCGCGGACCGGTGGAGAGACGACCTTCCCGGCGCGGTCACTACGACCGCCCTCTGGCTCATCGCCACCGCCGGGCTGCGCGCGTACCTCGGCACGCTCGGCGCGACGAACCCGGTTCTCGGCGCCCTCGGCGGCCCGCTGATCGCGTTGCTGTGGCTCTACCTGCTCGCTGCGGCGCTGCTCATCGGTGCGGAGGTGGCGCAACAGGTGCGAGAGCTCCGTGGTGGGGACGATCGCCTCAACGATCTCGGGGCGGCGGGGCGGCCATGATCGCCGTCCTCCCGTCGGCGACGCCCGCCGGAGGCGGTGGCTCGGCGGGCGCAGGTGGAGCCGTCGGCGGACGGTCTGGCGGCGCCGGGAACTCGACGACCGGCAGCGGCCGCTGCGCGTGGTCCATGACGTCTCGCCAGATCCGGGCCGGGATCGAGCCGCCGGTCATCCGCGCGACGCCGGCAACGTCCACCATGGGCGTCTGCGATTCGGGGAAGCCGACCCACACCGCAGCGACCAACTGCGGCGTGTAGCCGACGAACCACGCGTCGGAGTAGTCGTTCGACGTTCCGGTCTTTCCCGCAGCCGGGCGATGGATGTCGGCGGCGCGGCCGGTGCCGCTCAGGATCACGCCCCGCAGGGTGTGGGTCACCAGCTTCGCGGCATCCGGCGACAGCACCCGGCCGACGGGCCCGGCCGCCGACCAGTCCGCGATGAGCTGCCCGTTCGCGTCAAGGATCCGGCGCACCGGCCGGGCGTCGATCCGCTGGCCGCCGTTCGCGAACGCGCCGTAGGCCGTGGCCATCTCCAACGGCGACGCCTCGTAGGCCCCGATGGCGAGGCTCGAGCCGATCCCTTGCTGCGGCAGGCTCTCGATGCCCATCGATCGCGCCATCTCGGCCACGCGTCCGATGTCGAGGAAGTTCGCGAGAGCGACGAAGGAGGTGTTGACCGACATCTGCGTCGCCTGAGCCAGCGTGACGGTTCCATAGCCCCGTCGGGTGTAGTTGTGGACGATGTGGCCCTTCGGGAGATGCAGCTCGGCGGGGGCGTCGATCGTGTCGAGACTCGATGCGCCGTCTTCGTAGGCACGTGCGAGCACGAACGGCTTGAACGACGATCCGGGCTGACGTCCCGACCCGCCGCCGAGACGACCGAGCGCGAGGTTGACCTGCTGCTGCTCCCAGCTGCGGCCGCCGATCAAGGCCTTGACGTCGCCATTGGCCGGATCGACCACTACGGCTGCCGCCTCCGGATGGTGCGGCTCCGGCAGCCACAGGTTGACCGACGCGAGGGCCGCGTCCTGGATGTCCGGCTGGAGCGTCGTCTCGATGCGGAGGCCTCCGCCGTAGAGGAGGTCCTGCGCCATCCCATGCCTCTCGAGCAGCCACCTGCGCACGTAGTCGACGAAGTACGGATACCGCTCGATCGACGAACGGCGAGGATGCACGACTGGCGGGTTCGCCCTTGCGAGCTCCACCTCCTCGTGCGTTGCCACCCCTGCGGCCTCGACACGGTCGAGCGCCAGGAGACGCCGTTGCTCCGCAATCTCGGGGTTGTCCCTCGGGTTGTAGAGCGTTGGCGCAGGTATGACGCCGGCTAGCAACGCAGCTTCGCTCAGCGTCAGTTCGTGGGCCGGTTTGCGGAAGTACGTGCGCGCGGCGGCGTCGGCGCCGATGGCCCCTTCACCGAAGAACACGGTGTTGAGGTACGCAGCGAGGATCTCCTTCTTCTCTGCTTGCCGCTCGAGTTGCACCGCCGCCTTCAGTTCGTCGAACTTCCGCTCGAGCGTCCGGTCGCTGCCGGTGACCAGGTTCTTGACGACCTGCTGCGTGATCGTGGAGCCGCCCTCTTTGATGGCGCCGTGCTGCACGTTCCTGGCCGCGGCGCGAGCCACGGCGGTCGCGTCGAAACCGTGGTGAGTCCAGAAGTCGGCGTCCTCGGTTGCAACGACGACCGCCGACAGCAGTGGCGGGAGATCGTCAGCGGACAACGGCACGAACAGCTCCTCGGGCCGGAACCTGGCGATCACGGTGCCGTCGGCGGCGACGACGGTGCTCGGCTGTGACAGCCCGGTGCGGACCGTGGACGCAAGGTCCGGCACCTCACCCAGCACCACGTCGAGCGACACCTCCGGCCTCGGTGCGGCGCGAGCGGCGGCCACGACTCCCGCGGCGAAGATCGCCGCCACGGTCACGATCACCGCGACCAGGAGCGTGAGCGCTCTCACGCGCATGATCAACCGACCGAGTCGGCGGAAGCGCCGCCGGAAGATCGGGTGCTCGTGCAGCGGCGGGATCCTGAGGTTGCGAGGAGGAGTCGGCACGTCGACGTCGGACATTCCCCCTGCGCCGGTACCACGGCGGACATCCGGACGACCGTGACCAGGATGTGACGAACATTCGCGGGATGAGCCCGGGGGCGACGCGGGTACAGCGTGCGTCGATGCGCGACGCCCGGGACTGGCGCCGATACACCGGACTGGGTGTCATCGCGTTGCTCGTGGCCGTACGTGCGGCGGGGTTGGAAGACGTGCCGGTGTCGGCCGTGGTCGTGGGACCCCTCCTGGCCGCGAGCGTCGCTTCACCTCGCGCCACCGCGCTGACGTCGGCGTTCGCCCTCGCCGGAGCCGCGATCATCATGGGTCTCGACGGCTCGATGGTGAGCGGTGACATGGCCGGCCGCGTTGTCGTCGTCACCGCCTCCTGCGCAGCCGCGATCATCCTCGCTGCCGAGCGCGCACGTCGCGAGGCAGCGCTGTCCGACGCGCAGGAGCTCGCCCGACTGGCGCGCCGCCTCGATCTCGCGCTCGAAGCCAGCTCGATGGGCACCTGGGTCTACAACGCGGCGACCGGAATCACGACGTGGGACGAGCGGCTCGAAACGATGTACGGATTCGAGACAGGCTCGTACGACGGCTCGTTCCGGTCGTGGATCGATCGTGTTCACCCAGAAGATCGAGACCTGGTGACCGCTGCGTCCGATCAAGCGATCGCCGAGCGGAGCCCGTACCAGGTGCTGCATCGGGCCGTTCTGCCGTCGGGTGAGCTCCGGTGGCTCGAGTCGCGTGGCGAGCCGATCATCGCCGATCACCGCGTGATCGGGACGTCGGGCGTCGTCGCCGACGTGACGGAGCGCATGACGCTCGCGAACGAGCTCGAGCGGTCGCGCGACGAGAGCCATCAGGCTCGCCACGAACGAGACGCGGCCACCGCGTCGCTCCAAACCGCCCTCCTGCCCGCGCCCAGATACGACGCAGCCTCATGGCGGGTCACAACGAGGTACCGGCCAGGCGAACGGCACCTGCTTCTCGGTGGAGACTTCTTCGACGTGGTCGAGACCGGCAGCGGACTGAACGTCGTCATCGGTGACGTGTGCGGCCACTCGGCTGCCGCTGCGGGGAAGGGCGCTGCGCTCCGGGCTGCGTGGCGGGCCGCCGTCCTCCAGGGCGCGTCACCGGCCGAGGCACTCGCCGTGCTCGACGCGGTGGTCGAGTCGGAGGCCGACGGTCCCGAGACGTTCGCGACCGCGTGTTCGCTCACCTTCCGACCAGCTGAGGTGACGTACTCGATCGCGGGTCACCCGGCGCCGTTCCTCGCCGACGCCGAAGGAGTCCGGTCGCTCGACGCCGGCAACGACTCGTTCCTTCTCGGGTTCGGGATGAAATGCGGAGAGGTGACGACCCCGCTGTGCCCGCCGTGGACGGTCTTCACCTTCACCGACGGCCTGATCGAAGGTCGTGTCGCTCCAGGATCGAGCGAACGCTTTGGCGACGACCGCCTCCGGTCGCTGATGGAGACCCACCTCGACGCGCCAGGTGTGCTCCTGGAAGCGGAGGTCGACCGCCTGCTCGACGAGGTGCAAACCGCACATGGCGCCCGCCTACCGGACGACCTGGCGGTGGTACTCGTCGGACGAGACGTCATCTAGCCCACGCTTCCGCGCACAACAGCCCCGATCGTGAAAGCACGTCGGCGAGACGGGGTCGGCCGGGCACCGTACAGTCGGCACGCGTGGCATCTGCGCGCGCTGGTGACGTCGTGATCGGCGTCGACTCCTCGACCCAGTCGTGCAAGGTCGTCGTGCGCGATCTCGGTACCGGTGAGGTCGTGCGGTCCGCGACCGCGCCCCACCCACCTGGCACCGAGGTGGACCCCGAGGCGTGGTGGACGGCGCTCGACCAGGCGCTCGACGAAGCGGACGGCTTGGGCGACGACGTTCGTGCGATCGGTGTCGCCGGACAACAGCACGGCATGGTCACCCTCGACGATGACGGGTGCGTCGTGCGGCCCGCGCTCTTGTGGAACGACACGCGGTCGGCTGGCGCGGCGTCGGCTCTCGTGGAGGAGCTCGGTCCTCAGGGATGGGCCGACGCCGTCGGCTCGGTGCCGGTTGCATCGTTCACGGTGACGAAGCTGCGGTGGCTGGCCGAGCACGAGCCCTCGGTTGCGGCTCGAGTCGCTGCGGTCTGCCTTCCCCACGACTGGCTCACGTGGCGGCTCCGCGCGACGTCGGCGCTCGACGAACTGACCACCGACCGCGGCGACGCGAGCGGCACGGGGTACTGGTCGCCGTCCACCGGCCAGTACCGGCACGACCTGCTGGAACGGGCGTTCGGCCGCATGCTTGGCGTTCCGGGCGTCGCCACACCATGGGCCGCGATCGGCGAGACGCCGTCCGGCGTGGTGGTGAGTGCCGGCACGGGCGACAACATGGCGGCGGCGCTGGCGCTGCGTGCGCGGCCCGGCGACGTCGTCGTCTCGCTCGGGACATCGGGCGTCGTCTCTGCCGTGTCGACGCACCCGACGGCTGATCCGAGCGGGATCGTCGCCGGCTTCGCGGACGCCGCGGGGAACTTCCTGCCGCTCGCGTGCACGCTCAACGGCGCGCCGGTGTTCTCGAAGGTCGCCAGCCTGCTCGGCGCCGACCTCGACGACTTCGCCGAGTTCGCCACGACGGCGCCGCCCGGTGCCGAGGGCCTCGTGCTCGTGCCGTACTTCGAGGGCGAACGCACGCCGAACCTCCCAAACGCACACGCGCAGCTCCACGGCATGACGCTGGCCAACACGACGCCCGCCAACATCGCGAGGGCGACGATCGAGGGGATCCTGTGCGGACTGGCCGATGCTCTCGACGTGCTGGTCGCGCTCGGCGTCACCGCCGAGCGAGTGCTGCTGGTCGGTGGCGGCGCCCGCTCAGCAGCTGTGCAGGACATCGCGGCGGCGATCTTCGACCTCGACGTCCACGTGCCCACCGCAAGTGAGTACGTCGCCGAGGGCGCGGCACTGCAAGCCGCGGCCGCGCTCACGGGCGAGCCGCCGCCGTGGCCGGAACCGCCCGCCAACGTGATCGAGGCGGCGCCCGCCGGGTTCGTGCGAGACCAGTACCGCGAAGCGGCGGAGCAGGTGATGAAGGCGGCGCAGTGACGGGGCGGAACGTCAGCCTCGGTGGTGGAGGTCGTACTCCGCCATGTAGTACGGGCGGTCAGGGTCGAACTCGGTGAGCGCCTTCGGGTCGTCGACCCGCCCGATCGGCCGCACCCCACGACCGACGACGCCGGTCGCGTCGTCGCCGAGGTCGGCCCTCCACTCGTCGAGCACCCGTTGCAGATCGGCGACGACCTCGCGATGCGAGCTGCTGAGGTCGAGCGTCTCGCTCGGGTCGTCGACGAGGTCGTAGAGCTCGAGCATCTCCCGCCGGCGCTTCCGCACGTGGAGCTTCCACCGCCCGACGCGCACCGCCTCGAGCGATCCGTCGAGGATGTAGACGAACGACCGATCGGGCGGAGGCATGGTGTCGTCACCAGCCGCGGCACCCACCATGCCGTCGATGCGGACGCCGTCGATTCGCCGATCGAGCGGAACGTCGACGCCGGTGAGCGCGGCGAGCGTCGGGTACACATCGAGCGAGGTGGCCATGTCGCGCACGACGGTGCCGGGCTCGATGCGGCCCGGCCAGCGCATGAGGCACGGCACCCTCTGGCCGCCCTCCCAGGTCGTGCCCTTGGCACCTCGTAGCGGGAGGTTGCTCCCCGACCCTCCTCGATCTGTCGCAAGCGCCCCGTTGTCGCTGGTGAAGATCACGAGCGTCTGCTCGTCGAGACCCAGCCGTCGGAGCTCTTGGAGCACCACGCCCGCCGCCCAGTCGATGGCCGCCACGGCGCCGCCGTACGCGCCGTTGCGCGACGACTCGAGGAACGCCTGCTGCACGTAGATCGGCAGGTGCACGTAGAGGTGGGCGAGGTAGAGGAAGAACGGCCGGTCGCGGTTCGTTCGGAGGAAACGCACGCAGCGCTCGACGTACCGGCCGGTCAGCGACGCCTGATCGGGTTGCTCCTCGACGACCTCGAGTCCTTCCATCAGCGGGAGCGGCGGCCGGACCCACGGCATGGTCACGCCGAGGTCGTCGAGGATCTTGCGCATCTCCTCGTCCGTCGGCTCCCCCGGCCCCGCCACCTGGCGCCCCATGTCGTTGCTGTACGGGATGCCGTACCACTCGTCGAAGCCGTGGTTCGTCGGGAGGAAGTCCGGCTGGTCGCCGCAGTGCCACTTCCCCACCGCGAGCGTGGCGTACCCGGCCGACTGCAGAAGCTTGGCGATGGTGATCTCGTCGGGGTGCAAACCGATCGGCCATCCCGGGAAGAGCACGCCGCCGAGACCGCCGCCCTGCTCGCCGCCGAAGCCGATGCGCAGCGGGTAGCAGCCGGTGAGCAGCGCGGCGCGCGACGGTGAGCACACCGGCGACGCCATGTAGAAGTCGGTGAACAACGCGCCTTCGGCCGCCATGCGGTCGAGGTACGGCGTGTCGTTCGCCGTCGAGCCGTAGCACCCGAGGTCGCCGTAGCCGAGGTCGTCGCAGTTGATCAGGACGATGTTCGGCGGCGTCGTCACGGCGTCACCTCCCACGGCGTCGCGTCAGCGACGTCCGACGATCGAGCCCCCGTCGCACGTGATGGTCTCCCCCACCGTGTACGCGCCGGCGCGCGAGCTCAGGAAGATCGCGAGTCCTGCGATGTCCTCCGGCGTACCGACACGACCGCGCGGGTTGCCGCGACCGATGGCGTCCCAATCGGTGCCCTCGACGTCGCCGCCGGTACCGACGCCGGTCGACAGCATCCACGTCGGGAACGGGCCCGGTGCGATGGCATTGACGATGATGTTGCGCCGCACCAGGTGCGCTGCCAGCTGGCGGGTGAGCGCGTGCACCGCAGCCTTCGACGGACCGTACGAGAACGTCTCGAAGGCCGGCGTCTGGATACCGTCGATCGACCCGATGTTGATGACGCGCGACGGATCGTCCGCGGTGGCGCGCGCCTCGAGCAGCGGGAGCAGACGCTGGGTGAGGAAGAAGACGCCCTTCACGTTGGTGTCCATCACCTTGTCCCAGCCGACCTCGGGGAACTCGTCGAGCTTGGCGCCCCACGACGCGCCTGCGTTGTTCACGAGGATGTCGAGGTGGTCGGTCCGCTCCTTCAGCGCGGCGGTGATGGAGTCGATGCCGTCGAGGTTGCTGAGGTCGGCGGGCAGCGACACGCAGGTGCCGCCGTACTCCTTCGCCAGGCGCTCGGCCGTCGCGTCGCACACGTCGGCCTTCCGCGAGCTGATGTAGACGGTCGCGCCGTTGGCGAGGAAGCCGGCGGCGATCATCTCGCCGATGCCGCGTGAGCCGCCCGTGACGAGCGCGGTCTTGCCTTCGATCGAGAAGAGGTCGTTCAGGTGCACGTGGTCCCCCGGAAGCTGGAAAGGCGAGGATCGTAAGCGATGACTTCGACGGCTAACGGAGGACGGCGTCCGGCGGCAGCGCCACGATGCCGCTCGCGCCGAGCGCCCTGAGCTCGCCGAGGCGGCGGAACAGCTCCTTGGCCTCGACGACGAGGTGGATCGCGACGAGATCGTCACGCCCTGCGAGGGGGAGCACCGTCGGCGCCGCCAGTCCGGGGAAGATGCGCGCGAGGCCGTCGACCTCACCGGGCGGTAGGTGCAGCATCACGTACCGCTGACGGCGGGCGTGAAGCGCGGCGGAGAGACGCACCTCGAGGTCGTCGAGGACATCGTCGACGGCGGCCGTGACGAACTCGGCCTCGCATCGCTCGATCTCGGCCAGCACCCGAAGGCGGTTTCGCGCCAGACTCGTCCCGGTCTCCCTCAGGTCGACGACGGCGTCGGCGAGACCCGCTGCGCACACGCCTTCGAGCGCGCCGCCCATCGTCACCACTCGGACATCGACGCCCTGCGACGCGAACCATCCGGCCGTCGCGTTCGGGAGATGCGTCGCCACCGTGGCGCCGGCGAGATCGCTCGAGCCGCTGCGCCCGTCGTCCTCCCGGCTCGCGACGACGAGGTCGCTGCGGGCGAAACCGAGGCGGGTGCGGTGCAGGTCGTCGAGGCTCTCCTCGAGGACGATGTCGGTCGACACGAACGCGGCGTCGAGGCGGCCGGCCGCGAGCCACGACCCGGCATCACGCGGCCGCATCTCGATGAACTCGATGCCGTCGACCGTTGCCGTCGCGCCGGCGCCACCGCCGGAGAGCCCGGCCACGGAGTAGCCGGCGTGTTCGAGCAGCACGAGCACGGCATCGCGCAGCCGCCCCTTCGACGGGATCGCTACTCGCGTCACCGCCGCCGTTCCTCGAGGACCCGCTCGACCTCCGCCAGCGACACGCCGGCGCCCACCAGCCCGACGAGCAGGTGGTAGAGCAGGTCGGCTGCTTCCTCCGCGATGCGCCCCGTGTCGGTGACGGAGTCGCGGCCGAGCTCGAGGCACACCTCGAACGCCTCCTCCATGATCTTGCGTTGCACGCGCTCGGGGTCGCCCAGCAGCTCGCTCGTGTAGGAGCCTTCAGGGCGAGTACGGGCGCGTTCCTGCAGGATCGATTCGAGATCGTCGAGGACACTCATGTCGAACCGCTGACGGCGAAGGTGCCACTGGCGGCCGAGGCGTCGCTCACTTGAGGTGCTCGGCGAGGAAGCCGATCGTGCGCGACCAGGCGAGCTCCGCGGCGTCGGCCTGGTACATCGACGGTGCGTCCCAGTTCGAGAACGCATGGCCGGCGTCGTAGCGGTGGAAGGTCACGTTCGGGTTGCCTGCGAACGCGCTCTCGACCTCCGCGATCTTGTCCTCGGGGATGAACGCGTCGTTGTTGCCGTAGTGGAACATCGTCGGGCACTCGAGGTTCGGCGCCTGATCGAGCATGTCGTTGACGGGCGACCCGTAGTAGGGCACCGCGGCATCGGGACCACGCCCGTCGACGCGGCTCATCGTCGCCGCAGCGAACGCGAGCCCGCCGCCGAGACAGAAGCCGATGGCGCCGATCTTGCCGGTGCATTCGCTCATGCCGAGCAGGTGTGCGTGCGTCGACTGGATGTCGGCGACGCCGGTGGCGAAGTCGAACTTCTGCACCATCGCGAAGGCGTCCGCCAGACCCGACTCGTCCTTGCGCTCGAACCGTGGCTCGATGCGCCAGAACATGTCGGGCACGAGGGTGACGTAGCCCTCGTTCGCCAGCCGCTCGGCCAGCCCCCGCATGTTGTCGTTGATCCCGAAGATCTCCTGGAAGAGCAGCATCCCAGGGCCGGACCCGCTCTCCGGGATCGCGCAGAACGCCTCGAAGGTTCCGCCGTCGTGCGCCTGCACCGTCTCGTACCTCGTGCTCACCGTCACGCCGATCGACGGTAGCTGCCGATCAGGCGGGCACGAGCGCCGCAGCGCCGAACGCCGAGTTGAAGCGATCGCACCAGATCACGACCGAGGTGTACGGCTCGAGATCGACGTCCGAAGCCAGCTCGTAGTTCTGGTCGCCCTGGTTGCCCTTCAGCCGCCCGAGGTTGACGATGTCGTCGTCGAAGCTGCTCTCCGCGCCGTCGACCGGTGCGCGCGAGAGATACAGGTACAGATCGGGTCCGTTGTCGGTGCGCAGCCCCTCGAGCCGCACGATGCGCGTCCCGTCGGCGAGACGCAGCACCCGCACGCGTCCGCTCGTCGAGTGGTCGAGGGAGACGAACGTCCCGGACGCGAGCTCGGCGAGCTCGGCGGGTTCCGCGGCGGTCGGTGACGCGGGAGCCGCCTCCGTCGCCGGCAGCTCGTCGTCCACGGTCTCGTCGATGAGGAGCTTCTGGGGCTGGAACCAGAACAGCACGACCGCCGCGACAGCTGCGGTCACCGCGCCCAACCCGAGCCACCGCACCCGTCGCGGTCCCACCGTCGCCGGTCTTCCTCGTCGCCGTTCTTCCTAGACGATGAGCAGCGGGCGGTCGGCGGTCGAAGCGAGCTCTCGCGAGACCGAGCCCCCGCTGACGAGGCGGTCGAACCAGCCACGCCGATGGGAGCCGACGACGACCAGCGTCGCGTCGATCTCGCGGGCGGCGGACTCGATCGCCTCGACGACGTCACCGACCTCGACCTCGACGGCATCGGCGTCGAGGCCCGATCGAGCGACGATCGCTTCCGCTCGCTCCTCGTCGTCAGGCGAACCGGCGACGTCGCCCAACCGGTTGCTGTCGTTGGTGAGCACGTAGGCCGGATCACCAAGCGACGTCGGCGCGGGGTACGTCCACCACGTCGCACCGGCCATGAGTGGCGTCACCGGCATGGCGGCGATGTCGGCCGTCACGTGCAGCGCTACCACCTCCACGTCGTCTCGGTCCGCGAACAGCCGGTTGACGAACGTGGCGACGCGCGTATCGGCGTCGGTTCCGTCGAGGGCCACGAGGATGCGCTCGCTCATCACCCTGTTGTAGCGCGCTCGCACGGAACGAGTTCGTGAGTGAGCGCTCACTCATGTACGCTCGCCCGCCGTGCCAGCCCTCTCCGCCGCTCGGACCTCCCGCGCCGGGCCCCTTCCCGCCGACGAGCGGCGGGCCATGATCATCAGCGCAGCGACGCCGCTCCTCGTGGAGCACGGGGAGATGGTGACCACCAAGCAGATCGCCGAGGCGGCCGGCATCGCCGAAGGGACGATCTTCCGCGTCTTCGCCGACAAGGACGCGCTCATCGCCGCGGTCGTCGAGCACGCGGTCGACCAGACCGCGCTCGAGGAAGCGTTCGCGTCGATCGACGCCGCGCTCCCGCTTCACGAGCGGGTCGAGCAGGCGGTCGTGCTCCTCCAGCGCCACGTCGTCGACGTGTGGCGCCTCGTGTCGCGCGTCAGCGCCCGGTTCCGCGAGCACCCGCCGCGGCGCCCGCCCGACAGCGACGCCCTGAAGACGCTCCTGTCGTCCTGCGAGCTCCGAACCGATCCGGCGCTGGCAGCCCGGGTGCTCTTCGGCGTCGTGCTCGCCGCAACGCATCCCATGTTCGTCGACGAACCGATGGAGCCCGGCGAGATCGTCGCGCTCTTCCTCCACGGCACAGCAGGTGGCTCATGTTGATCCGGCTTCTCCGCCGCCATCTCGCGGCGTACAAGCGTCCGCTGCTCGCGATCGTCGTCATGCAGACGATCCAGACGACGGCGGCCCTCGTCCTCCCCCGCCTCAACGCCGACATCATCGACGAGGGCATCCTCCGCGGCGACGTCGGCTACATCGTCCGCACCGGCGGCATCATGCTCGCCTTCACCGTCGTGCAGATCGTGTTCGCGGCCGGCGCCGTCTACTACGGGGCGAAGGTGGCGATGGGCTTCGGGCGCGACGTCCGGAACTCGCTCTTCGAACGGGTGACGGCGTTCTCCGCGCGCGAGGTCGGCACGTTCGGCGCCCCGTCACTGATCACGAGGATCACCAACGACGTCCAGCAGGTGCAGATGCTCGTGGTGATGACGGCAACGATGGCCGTCGCCGCGCCGATCACGATCGTCGTCGGCGTCTTCATGGCGATCCGCACCGACGTGCAGCTGTCGTCGATCCTGCTGATCAGCATGCCGGCAGCCGCGATCGTGCTCGGGATCATCGTCTCGAGGATGGTGCCTGCCTTCTCGCTGATGCAGGAGCGCATCGACCAGATCAACCGGGTGCTGCGCGAGCAGATCACCGGCGTGCGGGTCGTCCGGGCCTTCGTGCGCGAACCGCAGGAGGCGGCCCGCTTCGAAACGGCGAACGCGGAGCTCACCGACACGTCGCTGCGAGCCGGGCGGTTGATGGCGACGATGTTCCCGATCGTGAACCTGATCATCAACGGCTCCAGCATCGGCGTGCTGCTGATCGGCGCCCGCGGCGTCGCCGACGGCGAGGTGCAGGTCGGTTCGCTCGTCGCCTACCTGAGCTACCTCGTGCAGATCCTGATGTCGGTGGTGATGGCGTCGTTCGTCGTGTCGATGGTGCCTCGCGCCGCCGTGGCGGGAGGACGCATCCAGGAGGTGCTCGACACCGAATCGACGGTGCGCCCCCCGGCGACGCCGATCCGCGAGGTGGCGACCCATGGCTCGCTCGAGTTCGCCGGCGTCGGCTTCCACTACCCGGGCGCCGAGCACGCGGTGCTGTCGGACATCTCGTTTCGCACCGAGCCTGGCCAGACGACCGCCGTCATCGGCAGCACCGGCGCGGGCAAGACCACACTCGTCAACCTCATCCCCCGGCTGTTCGACGCCACTGCGGGGCAGGTGCTCGTGGGCGGCGTCGACGTGCGGGATCTCGACCCCGACGTGCTCACCGCGAGCATCGGTCTCGTCCCCCAGAAGCCGTACCTGTTCTCGGGGACCGTCCGTTCGAACCTCCAGTACGGCAAGCCGGACGCGACCGAGGACGAGATGTGGGAGGCGCTCGAGGTGGCGCAGGCGGCCGACTTCGTACGAGCGATGAACGGCGGGCTCGACGCGACGATCGCCCAGGGTGGCGCCAACGTGTCAGGCGGGCAGCGGCAGCGGTTGTCGATCGCGCGGGCGCTCATCCGCAAGCCCGACATCTACGTCTTCGACGACTCGTTCTCCGCTCTCGACCTCGCGACGGACGCGCGGCTGCGGGCCGCGCTCGGGCCGTACACGCGCGGATCCGCCGTCGTGATCGTCGCCCAGCGGGTGTCGACGATCTCCGGCGCCGACTCGATCCTCGTGCTCGAAGACGGCGAGCTCGTCGGCCGCGGCACCCACGCTGAGCTCATGCGGGAGTGCGGCACGTACTCCGAGATCGTCGAATCGCAGATCGGTGAAGGGCAGGCGGCATGACCACGGTGGAGAACCGTCCGGCGGGTGGCCCGTCCGACGCAGGCGACGACGAACCCCAGCACCTCCCCGCGTCGGAGACTCGCGTCGGCCCTGGCAGTGGCCGGTTCAGCGCAGCCGGGATGCCGACGGAGAAGTCGAAGGACTTCGGCAACTCCGTCCGCCGGCTGATCGCTCTCCTCGGCCCGGAGCGGAAGATCTTGGTCGTCGTCATGCTCGCGGGCGTCGGCAGCGCGGTGCTCAACGTGCTCGGCCCGCGCGTGTTGGGCATGGCCACCGACGTCATCTTCGACGGGCTGGTCGGCGACGGCATCGACTTCGACGAGCTGCATCGGGTGCTGATGCTCGCCGCTGCGCTGTACGTCGCGTCGTCGATCTTCGGTCTCGTGAGCGGCTGGCTGATCACCGGCGCGGTGCAGCGCCTCATGAAGCGGCTGCGCACCATGGTCGAGAGCAAGCTCAACGCGCTCCCGCTCAGCTACATCGACACCCACGCTCGCGGCGACCTGCTCAGCCGCGTGACGAACGACATCGACAACATCGCCCAGAGCCTCCAGCAGACGCTGAGCCAGATGCTGAACTCGGTGCTGCTGCTCATCGGCGTCATGGCGATGATGTTCGTGATCTCACCGCTGCTGGCGCTGATCGCGTTGATCACGGTGCCGGCGTCGATCTACGCGATGAAGATCATCGGAGGGCGCGCTCGCCCCAGGTTCATGAACCAGTGGCGTCACACCGGCGCCCTCAACGCCCAGATCGAGGAGACGTTCACCGGTCATGCGATCGTGAAGTCGTTCGGTCGCCAGCGTGAGGTCGAGGAGCGGTTCCGGGCGACGAACGACCAGCTCCACGACGCCGCCTTCGGTGCCCAGTTCATGTCGAGCCTCATGCAGCCGGCCACCATGTTCCTCGGCAACGTCCAGTACGCGCTCGTCGCCGTCGTCGGCGGCATCCGCGTGGCCAACGGCGCCATCAGCGTCGGCGAGGTCCAGGCGTTCATCCAGTACACCCGCACGTTCTCGATGCCGCTCACGCAACTGGCGTCGATGATGAACGTGTTCCAGTCGGGCATCGCTTCGCTCGAGCGGGTGCTCGAGGTGCTCGACGCGGAGGAGCAGTCACCCGACCCCGAGGCGTCGGCGACGGACGCGCCGGTGCGGGGGCGGGTCGCGTTCGAGGACGTGACGTTCTCCTACGACCCGGACAAGCCGCTCATCGAGTCGCTCTCGCTCGTCGCCGAGCCGGGCCAGACGATCGCCATCGTCGGCCCGACCGGCGCGGGCAAGACCACCCTGGTCAACCTGATCATGCGGTTCTACGAGCTCGACGGCGGGCGCATCACCTTCGACGGACGCGACATCACGTCGATGCCCCGGAGCGAGCTGCGCTCGCGCATCGGCATGGTCCTGCAGGACACGTGGCTGTTCGGCGGGACGATCCGCGACAACATCGCGTACGGGAATCCCGACGCCACCGACGACGACGTCCTCGCCGCCGCCAGAGCCGCGTACGTCGACCGTTTCGTGCACTCGTTGCCCGACGGATACGACACGCTCATCAACGAGGAGGGCGACAACATCAGTGCCGGCGAGAAGCAGCTGATCACGATCGCCCGCGCGTTCCTCGCCGACCGGTCGATCCTCATCCTCGACGAGGCCACGAGCTCGGTCGACACCCGCACCGAGGTGCTCGTCCAGGAGGCGATGAACAAGCTGCGCCAGTCACGCACGAGCTTCGTCATCGCCCACCGCCTCTCGACGATCCGCGGCGCCGACACCATCCTGGTGATGGAGAACGGGCGCATCGTCGAGCAGGGATCGCACGACGAGCTGCTCGAGCGCAAGGGCGCCTATCACCGCCTGTACAACTCGCAGTTCCTCGCACCGGCCGTCGATGTCGACACCGAGGCACCTGCCGCGCCGGCGCGCCCGATGATGCGGCCGATGGGGCCGCCAATGCGGGCGGGGTAGTCAGCCGAGCGCTTCGGCCGCGACCTCGGCGAGCGCTTGCAGATGGGCGTCGACCTCAGCGAGGCCGGCACCCATCGTGTTGACCGACACGTGCGTCGCGCCGGCGCGCCGCCACCGCTCGAGATGGTCGACGACCTTGGCCAGACCCCCGTCGCGCGACCAGCTCACCCGTCCCTCCATGCCGATCGCATCCGGGTCCCGACCCGCGGACGCCGCACCCTCGTTCACGATCCGGCGCGCCGCGTCGAGTCGTTCGTCGGGTGGCACCTGGGGGAACCAGCCGTCGGCGACACGTCCCATCCGCCGGTAGGCCGGTTCCGACGACCCACCGACCCAGATCGGGATCGGGCGCTGCACCGGAAGCGGCGAGATCCCCGCGCCGACGACGGTGTCGAAGCGGCCTTCGAAACTGACGGAGCGCTCGGTCCACAGACGTCGCATCAGCTCCACCTGCTCCTCCATGCGCCGGCCTCGGGTCGCGAAGTCCTCACCGAGGGCGTCGTACTCGACCTTGTTCCAGCCGATGCCGACGCCGAGGCGCAGCTTCCCGTTCGACAGCACGTCGACCTCGGCGGCCTGCTTGGCGACGAGCGCGGTCTGACGTTGCGGGAGGATGACGATGCCCGACACCAGCTCGAGGTCGACGATCGCGGCGAGGTAGCCGAAGAGCACGAACGGCTCGTGGAACATCGTGTCGATGTCGTAGGGACCCCTCCACTCCCGGTGCACGGTCGGGTCGGCGCCGAGGACGTGGTCGTACACCAGCACGTGCGCGAACCCGAGCTCGCTCACGCCACGGGCGTATGCGGCGATCGCCGCCGGGTCGGCGCCGATCTCGGTCTGCGGGAGCACCACACCGATCTGCATCCGCAAGGTCTACCGCCCGTCGACTAGAGAGGCGGCGTGAGCAGCGACCACGGTCACGACCACGACCACTCTCATGGAACAGGCGAGCTCGATCCGCCACGCGTGGAGGAGGTGGCGGACGGGGTGTTCGCCTACATCCAGCCCGACGGGTCGTGGTGGATCAACAACACCGGCTTCCTCACGTCGGACGACGGGGTCGTCGCGATCGACACCTGCTCGACGGAGCGGCGGACGCGGGCGTTCCTCGACTCGATGCGCTCCGTCTCGGACGCGCCGTTGCGGCTGCTGGTCAACACCCACCATCACGGCGACCACACCCACGGCAACTACCTCACCCACCCCGCCGCGATCGTCGCCCACGAGCGCTGCCGGGAGCTGATCCTGCAGACGGGCATCCTCCATGTTCCTGGTGTGTGGGACGACGTCGAGTGGGGCGACCTCCGGGTCGCGCCGCCGATCGTGACGTTCGACGACCACCTCACCGTGTGGTCGGGCGACACTCGCGTCGAGCTGCACCACCCCGGCACTGCGGCGCACACGACCAACGACGTGGTCGCCTGGCTGCCCGAGCAGCGCGTGCTGTTCGCCGGAGACCTCGTCTTCAACGGTGGGACGCCGTTCGTGATGATGGGCTCGCTGACCGGCGCGATCGACACCGTCGAGTGGCTGCGCTCGTTCGACGCGGAGGTCATCGTGCCGGGCCACGGCGACGTCTGCGACCAGACCGTGCTCGACGGGATCGAGCGCTACTACCGGTTCGTCGACGGCGTCGCGGCCGACGCTCACGCCAGCGGCACCACGCCGCTCGACGCCGCGCGTCAGATCGATCTCGGCGAGTTCGCCGCGTTGAGCGACTCCGAGCGGCTGGCCGGCAACCTCCACCGTGCGCTCGCGGAGAGGAGCGGCCTCGAGCGGGGTGCGCCGATCGACCTCATCGACGCGATCGGCGACATGATCCAGCTGAACGGCGGCCGCCCTCTGAGGTGCCTCGCGTAGCTGGCGGAGCTAGTCGGTGCCGCGTAGCGGGCGGAGCTAGTCGGTGCCGCGTAGCTGGCGGAGCTAGTCGGTGCCGCGTAGCTGGCGGAGCTGATCGGTGCCGCGTGGCTGGCGGAGCTAGCAGCCTCCGCCGCCACCGGGCGACGGGATGTTCGGGATCGACGGGTCGACGACCTCGATGTGGACGTGGGGCCACGCCGGGTCCGCCGTGCGCAGCTTGTCGACCTGCGACTCGAACGGAAGCTGTGTCGCTCGCCGCGCCAGCTGGGTGACGCCTGCCTCCACACGCTGACCCACGTCGACCTGTTCGCCGTCGATGTGGAGGATCTTGACCTCCCAGCCGGGGCGGCCGTCGGGCTCGATGACGACGAAGTCGTCGCGGTACTTGCAGTAGAGGACGTAGCTGCCCGCCCGCAGCACCCGGCCCGATACCGGGGCACGAATCGCGCTCTCCGGATCGACCACCACGTCGGCGGCGCTCTGACCGGCACTGAGCCGTTCGCGCGACTCGAGCACGGTCGACATGACCGTCGTCGGCAGGGCGGTCAGCTCGCGGGCGCCCTCGTGATTCGACTGGTGGAACGCCACCCGCTCGACACGATCAGACGGGTGGACGAGCGTGACGTCGCCCACCACCGCCATCGGCACCCACGCCTGCTCGGTGACCGACCGCGCCGAAGGAGGCGGAGGCGGAGGCGGAGGCGCCTCCGTGGTCGGCGTGGCTTCCTCGGCAGGTGCGACAGGTGTCGCCGCTGCCCCGCCGGCCGGGGCGGCTGGGGCGGCACCGGCGGCGGGCACGGCGGCAGCCGTCTCGCCGCCGGCGCCCTCGACCGTCGGCAGCTGGCCCGCGCCGCACGCGGGGGACACGACGGCGATCAACAGGAGGACGGGCGCGAAGCGACGCACGGGTCCGAAGGTACCGAGCACGGTTCCCTCATCGACCCGCGGCCAGCGAAGCCTGAAGGGATCCCAGGAATTCAGAGGCCGCTGCTGCACCCGGCACGCCAGACTGCGGCAGTGCTCAACCGGGGGATGCCGCGACTCGTGCGCGTCTTCTCCCGCGTCCACCCGGGCCTCACGGCGCTGGTCGTCGGCGTCGGCTTCTTCCAGGGCCTCCTGCTCCCCGCCTTCACGATCGCGACCGGCGCGCTCGCCGCCGCCCTCGACGACGACCGCTCCCCGATGGGTGCCGTCGTCGCCATCGGGGTGCTGTTCACCCTCCAGCGGATCCTCGACCCGGTCACCGCCGAGGCGGGCGAGGTGCTGATGCGGCGGGTCGACGAGCGCATGACCGAACGGGTCATGACGGCGCTCGCGCTCCCGCCCGGCCTCGCCCACATCGAAGACCCGACGGTGCTCGACGCCGCGACCCAAGCCCAGGGCGCGCTCACCGGCGTCACGCCCGGATCAGCGGCCGTCCAGCTCCCCTACCTCGTGAAGCGCCTCGTGTGGCTGCTCGCGTCGCTGGCGATCGTCGGGTCGTACCGGTGGTGGCTCGTACTCGTGCTCGGCGTGGTCTACGCCGGCGTCTTCCGCTTCCAGCGCGACCACTTCCACGACGTGACCCAGGTGATGCACGGGAGCGCAGATGCGCTCCGGCGCGTCTACTACCTCCGCACCCTGGCCCTCACCCACACCGTCGCGAAGGAGACGCGCGTCTTCGGGCTCGCTCCGTGGTTCGTCGACCGTTACCGCAGCGAGTGGCTCACCGTGATGCGCGGGATCTGGTCGCGCCGGCGGGAGCACTGGCCGCAGATCGTCGGCCTCGCCGCGGCTCTCGTGGTCGTCGAAGGCGTTGCGTTCGCGCTCGTCGCCGACGACGTCGTCGACGGTCGTCTGCGCGTCGGCTTGGCCGTCGCCGTCGCGCAGGCGCTGCTCGCGTCGGCCGCAGCCGCGCAGTTCGACTGGGCGTTCACCGCTCCGACGGAGGCGAACATCGCGCTCGACAAGCTCGACGACCTCGAAGCCCGTGCCGCCACCGCCATCCAGCGCCTCGCCGGCGACCGTGACGCGGCCGGCATGCCGAAGGCGACCATCCGGTTCGACGATGTCCGCTTCACCTATCCCGGCCGCCACGAGCCGGTCTTCGACGGCTTCTCCCTCGACATCGAGGCCGGACGCTCCCTCGCCATCGTCGGCGAGAACGGCGCGGGCAAGACGACGTTCGTGAAGCTGCTGGCCCGGTTGTACGACCCCGACGGCGGCCGGATCCTCGTCGACGACGTCGACCTGCGCGAGCTCGATCCGGTCGAGTGGAGGAAGCGGCTCGCTCCGGTGTTCCAGGACTTCCTCCAGCTCGAGGTGTCGGCCTACGACAACGTCGCGTTCGGCAACCTCGAACGCCGCCACGACGCCGGTGCGGTCGAAGCTGCGGTCGACACCGCGGGCGCGACGCCGCTGATCGAGCGCCTGCCCCGTCGTTGGGACACGGTGCTGACCCGCGAGTTCTCCGGCGGCACGCAACTCTCGGGAGGCGAGTGGCAGCGCCTCGCCCTCGCCCGCGCCATGTTCGCCGTGCACTGCGGGGCCGGCGTGCTGGTGCTCGACGAGCCGACCGCGGCGATGGACGTGCGGGGCGAGGCCGAGGTGTACGACCGGTTCCTCGAGCTCACGAAGGGCGTCACGACGATCGTGATCTCTCACCGGTTCTCGACCGTCCGGCGTGCCGACCGGATCGTCGTCGTCGAACACGGACGCATCGTCGAGGACGGAACTCACGACGAGCTGCTCGCGCTCGGCGGCACGTACGCGTCGATGTACCGGCTGCAGGCCGCTCGGTTCGTGGAGTCGTCCGATGCGTGAGGCGTTGCGAACCGTCGCTCTCATGGTCCAGATCTCGTGGCGGGCCGACGCGGTGCGTTCGGTCTTCACGGTGATGACGGCCGTCGGGCAGATGGCGAGCCTGCCGCTCCGGGCGATCGGCTTGAAGTACCTGACCGACGGCTTCGTCCGCGGTGACAGCCAGCTCGCGCTGCGCGGCATCGCGATCATCGTCGGCCTCACCGCGGTCCACCGGGTGATGCTCCACGCGTCGTTGAACGTGCGGATGAGGTTGCGCGAGAACACCCAGCTCTATCTCGACACCCACGTGATGGATCTGACCGCGGGCATCCCCGGTCTCGAGCACCACGAGCGGCCCGAGTACCTCGACGAGGTCGAGCTGATCCGCAGTGAGCGCGGCTACCTCGCGAACCCGTTCAACCCGATCTCGTGGACCATCGCCTCGATCGTGCAGGGCGTCAGCACCGTCGCGCTCCTCGTGGGGGTGCATCCGGTCATCGCCCTGCTCCCGCTCTTCGGGATCGCCACGGCATGGGCGTCCGGCCGTGGCGAGTCCCGCCTCGTCGCGCTCATCGACAGCCAGGCAGAAGACAACCGGGTGCTGCGCCACCTGTACGAGCTCTCGACGCTCCCCTCGTCAGCGAAGGAGGTCCGCATCTTCGGGATCGCCGGGGAGCTGCTCCGTCGCCGGCGCTCGCTCTTCGATCGTCTGGAGACCCAGCGCTTGGGCCTGGCTCGGGAACGGATCGCGATCTCCACCGGCGCCTGGCTGCTCTTCGCGGCGGCGTACGTCGCGGCGCTCGCCTTCACCGCACGAGCGGCCGCGAGAGGCGATGCGACGATCGGCGACGCCGTCCTCGTCCTGACCATCGGCAGCCAGCTCGACCAGCAGCTCGCGGAGCTCGGTGAGAACGTGGCGTGGTTCGTCCGCACCCATCGCGCAGTCCGCCGGCTGCGCTGGCTCACCGACTACGCCGAGCGCAGCACGACGGCGCTCACACCGGCCGCGCCAGCCGAGCTGCCGGCCAGGCTCACCGACGGCATCAGGGTCGAGGGCGTCTCGTTCGCGTATCCCGGAACCGGCAGCACCGTGCTCGAGCGCGTCGACCTCCACCTGCCGGCGGGTTCCACCGTCGCCATCGTCGGCGAGAACGGCGCGGGGAAGACGACGCTCGTGAAGCTCTTGTGCCGGTTCTACGAGCCCAGCGAGGGGCGCATCGTCGTCGATGGGATCGACCTGCGCGACGTGCCGGTCTCGACATGGCGGCGCCACATCGCTGCCGGCTTCCAGGACTTCGCCATGTTCCAGCTCCTGGCCCGTGAGACGGTCGGGCTCGGCGACGTCGACAGCGATCTGAGCCGCGACGAGGCGATGATCGGCGCCCTCACCAGGGCGGCCGCGCCCGAGGTGGTCGACCAGCTGCCCGACCGTCTGGCGACCCAGCTGGGGCGCGAGTTCGACGGCGGTGTCGAGCTGTCACTCGGTCAGTGGCAGAAGCTCGCGCTCGGGCGGGCGATGATGCGCGAGAAGCCGCTGCTGCTGGTGCTCGACGAACCGACGGCGAGCCTCGACGCGCCGACGGAGCACCGCCTGTTCGATCGGTTCCACACGGCGGCGCGGGATGCGGCTCGGGAGCGCGGCGCGATCACGATCCTCATCAGCCATCGGTTCTCGACGGTGCGGATGGCCGACGTGATCCTCGTCGTCGACGGCGGCCGCGTCCGGGAAGCCGGCTCGCATCGCGAGCTGATGTCCGCGGATGGCCTGTACGCCGAGCTCTACCGCCTGCAGGCCCGTTCCTACGACTGACGCTCGACACCAGGCCCCGTCGCTCCGTCAGGTCGCCGCCGCTGCGGGCGTCCCGGCTCTGGCGGTCAGGTTCCGCAGGGCGGGGCCGATGTTCGTCACCATCGACCCGAACGCCTCGGCCACGACAGGATCGTCCATCTTCCCGGCCGCTCCCATCGACGGGTTGAGGCGACACGCATCGTTCCACGCTGAGATGTCCGGATCAGCGGCGCGCGCCATGAGCCCGGACATGCCGGCGAAGGCCAGCCGCAGGATGTCGGCGATCGTGCCGTCGAAGCTGACGACGGGGCACAGCCGGTTCTTCTCGTCGTCGTCGTGCTTCACGGCCTCGACGTGGCCGATGACCGCGGCCCCCCACGGGACGACCCCGATGGTCACGTATTGCAGCGTGATGAGGGAGTCCTCGAACACCGGGCGCTGAACCGTCGGGCGAAGGCCTGCGGCGGTGCAGTCGACGTAGATGCGTCCGGGCTCGGCAGGAATCGTTCCCTGCGTCAGCATCACCTCGCTGTTGGTGATCTTGAGGACACGCCCGAGACGCACGACGCGCTCGATCGTCCGCAGCGCGTCGATCTCCGCTCGGCTGATCGTGGCCCCGCGGAAGGCCTCGGGCTCGACGGTCTCGTCGATGCGGAGGAACACACCTGCGTCGGCGAGGCGGCGACCGAAGTCGCGCCCGCTCTCCGCCTCCGCCGCCGCCTCCACCCAACGCGCCTGCATCTGCATGTTGGCCCCGACGAGGTCGAGGGGCTGCATCGACGCGCGGTTGATGAGCCACGGGTCTCGGGTGCGCAGCCACTCGATGTCGTCCGGGTCGACGCCTTGGTCGAGCAGCCAGTTGCACGTGTCCATCGCCGTCTTCCCCGCGCCGATCACGGTGAAGCCGGACGCCGGCTCGTCGAGATCGACGAGGTCGTTGGGGGCGATGAGCCGGACGCCGTCGTCACGCGTGTACGCCGGCGTGTGCCGCGAGGGAATGGACGACTCGACGTAGGTCGCGTCGACGAGCTTCCGTGCCTTGACCACGGTGGCCTCGCCCGTGAGCAGCGACACCACGTGGTGTCCCTCGCCGTCACTGCCCCGGTAGTCGTGCATCCCGAGGAACTCGACCCGTCCCGACCCGATGAACGTCTCGTCGAGCACGCGGCCGAAGTAGTCGCAGATCTCCGATGCCGTCGCTCGCTCGTAGAAGCCGGCGTTGATGCCTTCGGTGTCGATCCGATCTTCACCGAGCGTCCGCGACGCGACGCCGTAGTTCGCCGATGGCTGGTGCAGCCGGACGAACGGATACGCGTCGAGCCAGTGTCCGCCCGGGCGGTGGCGCCGATCGACCATCACGATCCGAACGTCGTGCCGGCCCGCCAGGAGCGCGTCGACGAACGCCATCCCGGTCGCTCCTGCACCGACGACCAGGTAGTCGGTCTCCAACGTTCGCATGTCCCCCGCCTTTCGTCCGCCAGCCCGCCAAGCGTACGGGCCGGCGGCCGCGGGTGCACGAGTCGCGCGAGTTGCTCCGACATCCCGAGAGGGACTAATAATTAGGGTCTGGAAGTACCGCCTCGACGGGAGAGGCGGACGAGGCCCGGGGGAACGTCGATGACGATCACGGAGAACACCACGCGCTCGAGCAACGACCTGGTCGACGAGCTGAGGTCGTGGCTCGAGGAGAACTGGGACCCCGACCTCACGGTCGGCGAGTGGTGGGAGCGCCTCGGGCTGGCCGGGTGGTCGGCGCCGATGCTCCCGAAGAACGCCTACGGCCGCGAGCTGACGCGGGGCGACGCGCTGCTCGTCTCCGCGACGATCGCCCGCTTCGGCGCGCTCGCGGCACCGGCCGGCATGTCGATCGGCCTCGCGTCCCCGACGATCGCCACCCACGGCACCCAGGAGCAGATCGACCGCCTCATCCCGCCCGCGGTCACCGGCAAGATCGCCTACTGCCAGCTCTTCAGCGAGCCCGGCGCGGGTTCCGACCTCGCGGGCCTCACCACCCGGGCGGTGCTCGATGGCGAGGTCTGGCACGTCAACGGCCAGAAGGTGTGGACCTCCGGTGGGCAGTACGCCGACATGGGGATGCTCCTCGCCCGCACCAACCCCGAGGCGCCGAAGCACCAAGGCATCACCTGGTTCGCCATCGACATGAAGCAGCCGGGGATCGAGATCCGCCCGCTCCGCGAGATGACCGGCAACGCGATGTTCAACGAGGTCTTCCTCACGGACGCCGAGGTCCACGACAGCAACCGGATCGGCGACGTCAACAACGGCTGGGCGGCAGCGAACACGACGCTCCTGCACGAGCGTTCGGGGATGGCGTCGCGTGGCGGCGGCGAGGGCGGCATGGCCCGCATGGCGCGCGCCGGTGGTGTGGCCGGCGATCTCGACAAGCGGGCCGGCGACTTCCTCGTGCGCCCGAAGACCGTGACGGTGCCGGAGAAGGCCGAGAAGCCGAAGGCCAAGCGGCCGGTGTCGCCCGCAGCGAGCCACATCGCGCTGGCGAAGGAGTTCGGCAAGCTCGACGACCCGGTCATCCGCCAGAAGATCGTGGAGGCCCACATCCTCGGGACGCTCAGCCGCTTCAACACCGAGCGGCAGAAGGCGCTGCGCTCCCAGGGGAAGGACCTTCCGGGTGTGGCCAACTTCGGCAAGCTGCTGATGGCCGACATCGTCCGCCTGAACCGCGACCTCGGCATGCAGATCCTCGGGGCCCGAGGAATGCTCCACGCGTACGACGGCGAAGGTCGCGAGCAGCTCGTGCAGCTGCGGGGCGGTGCCGGCGCGATCGCGGCGACGTCGCAGGCTCTCGGCGCCCAGGCACTTCCGATCTACGGCGGCACCGACCAGATCCAGAAGAACATCGTCGGCGAGCGCACGCTCGGTCTGCCGAAGGAGCCGGGCGACCTCGCGTCGGTTCCGTTCAACCAGCTGCCGAAGAACGGGTGATCGTCGGCGGCTGACTAGTCGCCGATCCGCACCCGAATCGTCGAGCGCACGTCGGTCGCCGACGCGGCGATCACCAGGTCGTACTCGCCAGGATCGACCACCCAGCCCTTGGACCCGACGTCCCAGCGGCGGAAGTGCTCGGGCCGGAAGACGAGCTCGACGTTCGCGGCCTCACCGGCCGCCACCACCGCCTTCCTCCAGGTGCGCAGGGCCTTCGGCTCACGATCGACCGGCGGATCGATCGGGGCCACATAGCCCTGCACCACGACCGTCGCATCGCGGTCGCTGGTGTTGGTGACGGGGACCGTGACGGTGACCGGCAGCTCGACCTGCGCGACAGATCCCCCGCTGAGGGGGGCGGTTGTCGCGGAGGTCGCGGTTGTTGTGGTCGCCGGGCCCCACTCGACCTCGCCGTACGAGAGGCCGTGGCCGAAGGGGAACAGCGGCTCGACGCCGGAACGATCGTGACCGCGATAGCCGACCGCGAAGCCCTCCTCGTAGCGCTGCACGCCACCCGAGGGCGCGTAGTACGGCCACGCCGGCGCGTCCTCCAGCCGCTTGGGGAAGGTGGTCGGCAGGCGCCCGCCGGGGTCGGCGACGCCGAGGAGGACGTCCGCGACGGCCTCCGCCATCTCCATCCCGCCGAAGAACGGGAGCAGGATCGCCTCCACGTCGTCGACCCACGGCATCGCGACCGGCGAGCCGGCGTTGACCACGACGACGGTCCGGTCGTTCACCCCCGCGACGCGCCGCACGAGTTCGTCCTGGTTGCCCGGAAGCGCGATCGTCGTGCGGTCGCTGCCCTCGGTTTCCCACTCGTCGTTCGTGCCGACCACCACCACGACGGCATCCGCGCTCCTCGCCGCTTCGACGGCGCGGTCCATCATCGTCTCGTCGGCGGGCGGGCGGACGCCGATGCGGATCCCGGCGAACGGGTTGTTCATGCGCAGCTCGACCTCGATGTCGACGGCCTCGCCTGCCCGCATGTCGACCGTCGCGAGCTGCTCGGCGGACGCCATCCCGAAGAACGCCTCTCCCGGTGGCAGGCGCTCGCCGCCGGTCGCCAGCTGCGCCTCGCCGACACGGACATGGGGACGTCCGGTGACGATCGCGCCCACGTCGTGCGGGCCGTCGACGGCGGGGACGTAGGCGCCCCGGATCTTCAGCACGCACGGTCCCGGACCGACGCCCGGCGGGATCGACCCGAAGAAGCGGAGGGCGCTCTCGCTGGTGCGGCTGATGTGGGCCGGCTCACCGTCGGGATCGGTGCCGTTCACGAACACGACCTCGAGACCGGGCGTGCCGTCGGGGCCGACGAGGCGGTCGGCTGGAGGAAGCGGCGTGTGCTTGTCGATCGTGCACCCGACCTCGTACGTGAGGTCGCCGAGGCGCTCCTGCAGCACCTCGAGGATCGTGCGCTGCGGGAGCGAGAGCAACGCGGAGCTGCCACCGCCCATGGTTCTGGTGTCGGCGGCGTTCGGCCCGACCACTGCGACGGCGCGTGGGCGGCGATCCGCGGCGCCGGCGAGGGGCAGCGCGTGGTCGACGTTCTTGGCGAGCACGGTGCCAGCGATGGCGACCTCCCGGCACAGAGCACGCTCGGCGGGGTCGTCGACCGACTGCTCCGGCTCGTCGGCCGAACGCTCGACGGCGTGGGTGCGCTCGATCAGCAGGAGCACGTCGCGCACGAGGACGTCGACGGTGGCCTCGTCGACCCTCCCTTCCTCGACGGCTGCCTGCAGGTGCGGCCCGTACACGCGCGCCGGTCCGGGCATCTCGACCGACAGCCCGCCGTTGGCGGACGACACCGGCTCGTGCGCGCCGTACCAGTCGGACACGACGAATCCGTCGAAGCCCCACTCGTGGCGAAGGATCTCGTTCAGTAGCCGGTCGTTCGCGGCGCAGAAGTCGCCGTCGAGCTTGTTGTAGGCGGACATGACACCCCACGCACCGGCTTCCCGCACGGTCGCCTCGAACGGCCGCAGGTAGAGCTCGCGCAGCACGCGCTCGTCGACGATCACGTCGACGGTGTTGCGCTCGACCTCGGTGTCGTTGGCGACGAAGTGCTTCACGGTGACGGCGACCTCGTGGGCCTGCACGCCCCGCACCATCTCCACCGCGAGGGCAGCCGTGAGCTCCGGGTCTTCCGAGAAGTACTCGAACGTGCGGCCACCGATCGGGGTGCGATGGAGGTTCACCGCCGGCGCGAGCAGCACGTGAGCCGACTTCCGCCGAGCCTCCTTGCCGAGGAGGTCGCCGACCCGCCCGATGAGCTCGGGGTCCCACGTGGCGCCCTGGACGATGCCAACAGGCACGACGACCGACGGCGTGCGATCGTCGGCCGAGAACTCACCGCGCACGCCGTTCGGCCCGTCGGACATCTTCACGACCGGGATGCCCACCCGTTCGATCGGGTGCGTGCGCCAGCTCGTCGCGCCACCGAGGAGCCGGCACTTCTCCTCGAGCGTGAGCTCCGTCAGCCAGGCGTCGACACGTTCGTGCATCCGCCTTCTCTACACGGTCTTCAACCGGTCGCGTCGCGGCGGCGTAGACCTCGTCCGAGCGCGAAGGACGTCACCGCGATGACCGCCATGGCGACGCCGAACATGCCGAAGAAGCCACCGAGCACCGACCCGAGGAGAGCGACGAGGGCGAGCAGCGGCCAGAGCGCGGCGCTGAAGCCGACCACCAGAGCGAGCAGCGCGAGGGTCAGGACGAACGCGGTCAATGCGTAGGTGAGCGCAGCAGCGAACGCCGCCAGCCCGTTCGCGAAGCCTGCGAAGAAGGCGCCGAGGCCGTCTCCGGACACGCGCCCGCCCCACCAGAGATGGTCCCACCCGCTGGCGTCGTCCGCCGACGAGGTCTCTCCGCCGGTGTCGGTGTCGTGGTCAGGCGCCGCGACGTCCGGTGGTGTCGACGTCGGGGCGGGCGCAGGCTCGGAGGGTGCAGGCGTCGGCGGAGCGGAAGTCGGCGGAGGTGGCGACGTCACGAGTGGCAGCGTCGTCGGCACCGTCACGGTCACCTCGGGCACCGTCACCGTGACCGCGGGCGCCGTCACCTCCGGCACGGTGACGCTCGGCGTGCCGACTTCGAAGTCATCGCCACACGCACCGGCTCCGAACGATCCGACACCGACGGCGATCGCCACACCGAAAGGCCGCAGACATCGCCCCCAGCGGCGATTCTCTGTCATACGGCAGTGTGACCCGTCCGACGACGCACGAGTTACCCGTCTGCGCCGCTGGCGAGCGGCGCTACTCCGGCCACTCCGGAAGTTGGTCGAGCGTTCCGGTCCAGTTCGGCTCGCGCTTCTCGAAGAACGCCATGGTTCCCTCGCGGGAGTCGGGGTGACGCGTCGTGAACTGGAACAGCGGGCCTTCCTTGCGCCGGAAGTCGCGCACGGAGACGCCGACGCCCTCCCAGATGAGCCGCTTCGAGATCGCCACCGGAAGCGGCGCTGCGTTCGTGGCGATGTCGCGCGCGAGCTCCATGGCGGCCGGCAGCACCTCGGCGGCGGGGTACGCACGTGTGGCGACGCCGTACTCGACCGCCTCGGTGCCGAGAAACGTGCGGCCCGACATCAACAGCTCCGACGCTCGACTGATGCCGCACAGGCGAGGGAGGATCAGGTGCGACGCGAGCTCGGGCAGCACGCCGCGGCGAGCGAAGGCGAACGCGAGCTTCGCGTCCTCCGCCACGAAGCGGATGTCGCACTGGAGCGGCCAGGTGAGGCCAGCACCGACGGCGGCGCCGTTCAGCGCTGCGATCACCGGCTTGCGCACCTCCATCGGGCTCTTCCGGCGGAGCTTGCCTTCGACGCCGCCCCAGCCGCCGGCGAACTTGTCGCCGCCTCCGAGGTCGGCGCCGGCACAGAAGGCGCGGCCCGCCCCGGTGACGACGACGGCGCGGACACCGTCGTCGCTGTCGGCCTCCGCCATCGCGTCGTCCATCTCCGCACCCATCTGCGCGGTCATCGCGTTGAGCTTCTCGGGGCGGTTGAGCGTCACGACGGCGACCTTGTCGGTGACCTCGTACAGGATCTGTCCGTAGTCGGGCATGGTCAGTTGTCCTCCATCTCGAACTGGAGCTTCACGAACCTGCGCTCGCTCGGTACTCGTCGCGCAGGCGGCGCTTGTAGACCTTCCCGCTCTCGCTTCGGGGCAGGGAGTCACGGAAGTCGATCGAACGCGGGCACTTGAAGTGGGCGAGGCGTTCGCGGCACCACGCCGACAGCTCCTCGGCGAGCTCGGGCGACGGCGTCACGCCCGGCTTCAACTCGACGACCGCCTTGACCTCCTCGCCCCACTCGTCGTTCGGCACGCCGATCGTCGCGGCGTCGGCGACCGCGGGATGCTCGAGCAGCACGGCGTCGACCTCGGCGGGGTAGATGTTCACGCCGCCCGAGATGATCAGGTTCGCGGATCGATCCGTCAGGTACAGGTAGCCGTCGTCGTCGACGTAGCCCATGTCGCCGAGGGTGAAGCGGTCACCGCGGTACGACTGCGACGTCTTCGCGTCGTCCTTGAAGTAGGCGAACCGGTTCCGTCGAGGCGCGCGGATCCACAGCAGACCGACCTCGTTGGCCGGCAGCGGGTTTGCATCGTCGTCACCGACGATCACGTTCTCGTCGACCGGCTTGCCCACGGTCCCCGGGTGCTCCAGCCACGTCTTCGAGTCGACGGAGCAGCCGAAGCCCTCCGTTGCCGAGTAGTACTCGTAGATCACCGGTCCCCACCACTCGATCATCCGGCGCTTCACGTGCACCGGGCACGGAGCGGCGCCGTGCCACACCGATACGAGGGACGAGACGTCGTAGCGCGAGCGGACGTCGTCGGGCAGTGCGAGGAGCCGGTGGAACATGGTCGGCACCATGTGGGTGTGGGTGACCTTGTGCTGGTCGATGAGGCGCAGCGTCTCCTCGGGGTCCCACTTGTCCATGAGCACGATCGGGATGCCGAGGGTGAGCGGAGGGTGGAGCGAGACCGCGAGCGGACCGCCGTGGTACAGCGGCCCGGTGCACAGGTGCACGCCGCCGTTGCGATAGTTCCCTTCGTCGACCCGCGCCGCCGTGCGAGGCATCGGACGGTGGACGCCCTTCGGCCGCCCCGTCGTTCCCGAGGTGTACAGCATCGTCGAGCCGGGTGAGGGATCGTCTATGTCCGTCGGATCTGCAGCGGCGATCGCGGCGGTGTAGTCGTCGAAGCCCTCGAGCGGGCCACCGATGGCGTACTTCACCCGAACGCCGGACGCACCGTCGCCGGAGCCTCGTCCGGCTTCACCGAGTGACGCGTCGACGAACAGCGCCTTCGCCTCGCAGTCGTCGACGATGTACGCGGCCTCGGCCGCGGTGAGGTGCCAGTTCACCGGGGTCAGCCGCCATCCACCACGGAGGCACGCGGCGTAGACCTCGATCCACTCGGCCCGGTTGCGCGACATCAGCGCGACCGCGTCACCGGCAACCAGCCCCGCGTCACGCAACGTGCGGACGACGCGATTGGCGTTCGCGTTCAGCTCGGCGAACGTGCGGTCGCCGGTCGACGCGAGGATCGCCTTCTCCTCCGGCTTGTGCGTGGCCCACCATGCCGGGGCCATGCCCGCCGCAGCCGCGGCTCGCCGCTGCTCCGTCACGTCGTCGGTCACCACGTCGGCGTCGCTCACCGGGGCCACAGCCTCGGGTTGCGGTCGCCGTCGGCGACGTCACCAGGTGCGGTGCCCTTCAGCCACATGCGCAGGTCGAACTCCTGGAACGAGTTCTCCGGCGTCGTCGCCCGGGCTCCGTCGGCGTACCAGATGACGGTCATGACCTCACGCATCGTCGTCGTGGGGTTCGGGCCTGCTCGGTGCAGCGTCCATCCCGCGTGGAACGTAGCGTCGCCGGCGGTCACCGCGCCGTACGTGACGAGCTCGAGGTCGCGCTCGGTCACGATCGCCTCCACGGCTGCGTCCGAGGCGTCGGAGATGTCGTGGCTACCGAGGTCGCCGTGGCGGAAGCTGCGGGAGACGAACGTCATGGAGCCGACCTCCGCGGGTACGTCGACCAGCGGCATCCACATCGTGATCGTGTGCGCAGTGTCGAGCGGCCAGTACACCTGGTCCTGGTGCCACGGCGTCGGACCGCCGCCGGGCTCCTTGAACAAGGCCTGGTCGTGGTAGAGCCGTACGGCCGGCACACCGAGCAGGTCGGCCGCGACCTTGGCGAAGCGGGGAGACCACACGAACGCCTTCACCCGATCGTCGAGACGCCACAGGTTGATCGACTGGAGGAACGCCTTGCCGTAGGTGTCACGCACCTCGAGCGGAGGCGGCTCCGGGTTCCTCTGCCGCGCTGCCTCCACGATCACCGGCCGATACGCGGCGATCTCCTCGGGCGTGCAGAGCCCTCGCACCAGCGCATGCCCGCTCGCTTGGAACTCCTCGACTGCAGACGCAGGAGTGTCAGCGACGACGCCGAGCGCCGGGATCCCCACATCCGTAACCTATCGATCGGTTGATAGGGTCGCAACGTGACGGCCCCTCGTACGTCTCGACCTCGCGGGCAGGCTCGACGAGAGCGGTTGCTCGACGCCGCGACCGAGCTCTTCGCGACGAACGGATCCCGCGGCACCGGAATCGCTGCCGTCGCGGCCGAAGCGGGGGTGACGGGCGCGACGCTCCTCCACCACTTCGGGTCGAAGGACGGGCTGCTCCTCGCCGTCCTCGAGGAGCGGGACAAGCGGCTGGGCGGAGATTGGCGGCACGTCGTGCAGCCGGGCGGTCTCGAGATGTTCCGCCGGCTGCCGGAGATCGCCGACACGTGGATCCGTGAACCGGCCGTGAACCGCCTGCACCTCGTGTTGATGGCCGAGAGCATCGACGACGAGTCCCCGGGCCATCGCTACTTCGCGTGGCGACAGAGCGCGCTCCGGCGAAGCCTGCGGCGGGCCATCGAGGCCGGTCAGGCCACCGGCGAGGTGCGAGCCGACATCGACGCCCGTACGAAGGCGATCGAGATCGCCGCGTTCCTCGATGGCATCGCGCTGCAGTGGCAGCTCGACCCCGAACGCATCCCCCTGCGCGAGGTCGTCGAGGCATACGCGCAGACGCTGGTGGACGCTCTCGCGGCGCGGCCCGAGACGGACCGGAACAAGCGATGACCACTTGGGTTCCCGCGCCTCCGGGAGGCGAGCCGCCGGTCGTCGACCGGCTCGACACCAGGCGGCTCGAGCGGCGTCAGATCGTCCGCAGCTACGTGAAGCAGGCGACGGTCGAGGAGCAGTGGCCCGGAGGGGTACTCCTCGCGACGACCGCCGTCTTCAGCACCCGACGCACCCGCTTCGACTCGCCGGTCGCGGGAGCCGCCGACGGCGACGTCGTCGAGGGCCGCCTGGCGGTGGAGATCGCCGGTGAGGGGACCGTGCGCGTTCGGTACGCCGAGGGAGCCCACGTTCCGGACAACGACACGCCGATGGTCGTGGGGACGCCTGAACAGGTGTTTCAGCCCGTCGACGTCGACGTCGCGGGCGGGCGGGTGACCATGCGAAGCGGCGACCTCGAGGTCGTCGTCACGCTGAAGCCGCTCAGCATCGCCATCTTCGACGGCGGGCGGGAGGTCGCGTTCATCGGCGGCCGCGAGAAGAACTTCTGGAACCTCTGGGACAGCTACAACACCGGGATCTGCCGGACGGCCGAAGGCCGCCCGCTCGCCGTGGAGACGTTCGCTCTCCGTCCGGGCGAGGGGATCTTCGGCTTCGGCGAGCAGTTCACCCGCCTGAACAAGGTGGGCCAGACGATCGACCTCAACATGGTCGAGGCGACCGGCACCAGCACGCCACGGGCGTACAAGAACATCCCGTTCTTCGTCAGCACGGGTGGCTACGGCGTGTTCCTCAACCACTCGTCGCGCATCACCGCGTGGGTGGGTTCGCTGCAGGCCGCCGACGTGCAGCTGGCGATCGAGGATCCTTTCCTCGACTACTACGTCTTCACCGGCGACATCCGCACGGTGCTCGGCCGTTACACCGATCTCACCGGAAAAGCCGCCGTCCCGCCGAAGTGGAGCTTCGGGTTCTGGCAGTCGAAGATCTCGTACCGCTCGACGGACGAGGCACTCGAGGTCGCGCGCACGATGCGGGAGCATCGCCTCCCGTTCGATGTGCTCCATCTCGACACCCACTGGTTCAAGCACGACTGGTATTGCGACCTCGAGTTCGACGCCGAGCGCTTCGCCGACCCGAAGGCGTTCCTCGACGAGCTGCGCGGCCTCGGTGTGCGAGTGTCGCTCTGGCAGCTGCCGTACATCCCGGAGGGCAACACGCTCTTCGACGAGCTGACCGAGGTCGACGGCTTCGTGAAGCGCCCGGACGGTTCGATGTACGACGTCGGCATCTCCTACACCCCAGGGTTCAAGGGTCGCGTCGGGTGCATCGACTTCACCAACCCCGCAGCCCGCGAGGTCCACCAGCGTCACCTCCGTCGGTTGCACGCGCTCGGCGCAGCGGCGATCAAGGTCGACTTCGGGGAGCAGGCACCGCTCGACGGCGTGTACTTCGACGGCACGCCTGGTCATCGAGCGCACAACGTGTATCCGTTGCTCTACAACGAATCCGTCGCCGAGGCGACCCGTGAGGCGACGGGCGAGACGATCATCTGGGCCCGCTCGGCGTGGGCCGGCAGCCAGCGCTACCCACTTCACTGGGGCGGCGACTCCAGCGCCACGTGGTACTGCCTCGGGCCGCAGTTCGAGGGAGGGCTGTCGTTCGGGCTGTCCGGGTTCTCGTTCTGGAGCCAGGACATCGGCGGCTTCCTCGGCCGTCCCGACGACAAGCTGCTGATCCGCTGGATGCAGGCCGGGCTGCTGCAGAGCCACGCTCGCATCCACGGCGTCGGCGACCGCGAGATCTACAAGCGGTCACCCGAGGTCGTCGACATCTGCCGGCAGTTCCTCGAGCTCCGCTACCAGCTGCTCCCCTACCTGTGGGCCGAGGCGGAGAAGAGCGCAGCGGCGTCGGTGCCGCTGGCACGCGCGCTCGTCGTCGACTTCCAGGACGACCCCACGACGTGGGCGATCGGCGACCAGTGGATGCTCGGCGACGCGCTGCTCGTCGCGCCAGTCTTCTCGCCAGACGACCGGCGCCGGGTGTACCTACCGGCCGGGACGTGGACCGACTGGTGGACCGGCGAGGAGATCGCAGGTGGACGCTGGTTGAGCGTCGACGTGCCGATCGACCGCGTTCCCCTCTTCGTCAAGCTCGGGCACGAGGTCGAGCTCGGCCCCGTCGTCCAGCACACCGGGGAAGTCGTCGACCGCGTTCAGGCGGGCGGTGCGCCCCCGCTGAGCACGACGAACTGACGCTCGGGATCGTTCTGGGGGACGGGCTCGTCGTTCCTCTCGCCCTCCGCGATGCACACCGCGCCGTCGGGCGCGTACTGGAGGATGTAGGCCCGGCGGACGTGGTCGGTCCGGTTCGGGCCGGTGCGGTGGGGGGTCAGCGACGAGAACACGACGACGTCGCCGACCGCGGCTTCGACCGTCACCGCGTCGTCGGGAGCGTCGATGCACTGGAAGCCGATGGGCTCGACCCATTCGTGGGCGAGGGTGCCACCGACGTGGCGTCCGGGCGCGACCTGCGGGCAGCCGTTCTCCTCGGTCGCGTCGACGAGCGGGACCCAGCACGTGACGTACTGCTGCGGCTCGATGAACGTGTAGCCGTTGTCCTGATGCCAGGGGAACTCGCGCTCCGGCTCCGGCTTCTTGTAGACGGCCTGGTCCCAGTAGAGGCGCACGTCGGGCCCGATGAGGTCACGGACGATCGAGCGGAACGGCTCCCCTGCGGCGAAGTCGCGCAGCACCTCCGATCGCTTCACCACGTGGGTCGTGAAGGTGATCGCATCGGCGTCGGCGATGGCCACTCGTCCGCCTCGCTTGCGCAGCCACTCGGTCATCCGCTCCTCGAGCGGGTCGATCTCGTCACGAACGCGAGCGATCGTCTCTTGCGGGATCACGTCGCGCAGGACGAAGAAGCCCTGCTCGTCCCACTGGCGCGCGAGGTCGTCGGTGACGATCGTGCGCGACGTCGTCGCCGACCGCCATGCGAACGACGTGTTCAGGGGGTGCGGTTTCGAGTCCATCTCGGTCTTCACTCCTTCCCGTTGGGGAACGGCGCCCCGCGAGTAGCCGCCGACAGCTCGTCGAGCGGCGCCTTCGGCGATCGGTCGAAGCGCAGGAGGCCGTTGACCTCCTGGTAGGTGTCGGTGAGCTGGGTCCAGCAGGCACCGGCGAGCGCGTCGCTCTCGTGCACCGCCGCCCACAGCTCGCGGTAGCGGCGCACGAGATCGGCGCCGTCTCGAGCGTTGTCGTAGCCCCACGCCGCGCTGCCCTGCGTCGACCAGCCGGCGCCGCCGGTGTCGTCTGCCAGCGCGATGCCGCCGAACTCGCTGAGGACGATCGCGCGGCGACCGGCGGCGGCGCGGTCGAGGTCTGCCAGCTTCCCGTCCGCTCGCCGAGCCGACGTCAGCAGCTCGTCGACGGCGACGCGATCGCCGTACCGCTCCCGCAACGCTGCCGGGTCCTGGCTGTAGTCGTGGACGCCGATGATCTCGCCGCCGCTGGTCTCCCAGCCGTCGTTCGCCGACACCGGGCGGGTGCCGTCGAGCGCGTGGGCCATCGACGTCAGCGCGGCGACCAGCGCCCGCTGACGTGGCGCACCTTCGAGGTCGGGCACCCCCCAGGACTCGTTGATCGGCACGTAGCCGACGACCGACGGGTGGTTCGCGGCCTCGCCCACCACCTCCGCCCACTCGCGCAGGAGGCGACCCGCGGCGAGGTCGGTGAACCGGTACGCGCTCGGCATCTCCACCCAGACGAGCAGGCCGGCGCGGTCGGCGGCGGCGAGGTAGCGAGGGTCCTCGACCTTCTGGTGCTTGCGAGCGCCGTTGAACCCGAGGGCCTTGGTGAGGCGGATGTCTTCCGCCAGCGCGGCGGGATCCGGCGCGGTGAGACCCGTCTCCGGCCAGTACCCCTGGTCGAGCACGAACCGCAGCGGATACGGCCGCCCGTTGAGCAGCACGTGCCCGTCGTCGACCCTTACGTCGCGAACGCCGACGTACGACTCGACCTCGTCGACGATCTGCGCTCGTGCGTCGAGGAGCACGACCGTCGCATCGAGCAGCGTGGGTCGTCGCGGCCACCACAGGAGGGCGACCCGGTCGTCGAGACCGCGGTCGCCGATCGTGAACGTCCGCTCGGTGACGCCGTCGAGCACCGCAAGCGTGTCGTCGACGAGTGTCCGTCCCCGATGCGCGATGCGCACGCCCAGCCGCAGCCCGTCCGTCACCGGCCCGTCGACCGTCACCGTCGCGGTCACGGTCATCGCCTTCGGGTCGGTGGTCCAGCGCAGCGACACGATCCGCGTCTCGGGAACCCGCTCGACCCACACGGTGCGCCAGATGCCGGTCGTGCGCGGGTACCAGATCGCATGGGGCTCGTCGAGCCACTCCTGCTTGCCGCGCGGCGCGTCGAGGTCGAGGCTCGGGTCGTCCGCTCGCACCACGAGCTCGACGTCACCGTCGCCACGGCGCGCTGCGTCGGTGACGTCGACCGCGAACGACGTGTACCCGCC
>Ga0247719_1000220_pt1 | contig 39346 bp, 46 predicted proteins | sample 41E_DmetaG_FD_189046 | JGI IMG/M metagenome (GOLD analysis project Ga0247719, IMG submission 189046) | Soil microbial communities from hillslope of Landscape Evolution Observatory, University of Arizona, Oracle, AZ, United States - 4-1-E_D | ecosystem: Engineered > Artificial ecosystem >...
GAACTGGACTCCTCGCCGGCCGGCCAGCGCCCGCTCGAGGCGCTCGATCCGCTCCAGGAGGGCGGCCGGCGAGGAGTCCAGTTCCGGGCGGCAGAGCCGCACGAGCGCCACCTCCAGCAGCACCCGGGGGTCGGGAGCCTCGCGCATGTCCACGAGCGTCTCGCCGAGCACCTCCATGGCCCGCACGGTGGCCGCCCGGCCGAGGCGGTGGGCCTCGGCCTCCACCGCGTCGGCCTCCTCGTCGGGCAGGGCGACGAGCGAACGCGAGACGCTGACCAGCAACGTCTGGCGCAGCCGCTCCAGGACGTCGGTGGCGACCTGTCGGGGGTCGTGCCCGGCGCCGCAGCGCTCGGCGACGGCCGCCAGCGCCCGGCCGGGATCCCGGTCGCACAACGCCTCCACGAACTCCCCGACCGATGGAGCGTGGTGGTCGATCCCGCCGGCCGCCGACACCTGGTCGAGCACCGACAGCGCGTCGCGCACCGATCCCTTGCCCCGGCGGGCGACGAGGTCGATCACCTCGGCAGGTACGTCGAGGCCGGCGTCGGCCGCCACCCACTTGAGGTGCTCGGTCAGCAGGTCGAGGGGCAGCAGCCGGAACTCGAAATGCTGCGTGCGGCTGCGGATGGTGGGTAGCACCTTCTGGGGTTCGGTGGTGGCCAGGACGAAGATGACGTGGCCCGGAGGCTCCTCGAGGGTCTTCAGGAGCGTCGTGGATGCGTCGGTGGTCAGCATGTGGACCTCGTCGACGATGTACACCTTCCATCGTCCGGGCGTCCCCAGGGCGGCCCTCGACACCAGCTCCCGCATGGCGTCGACGCCGCGGTTGGAGGCGGCGTCGAGCTCCACCACGTCGAGCGAGCGGCCTTCGGTGATGCCGACGCAGGAGTCACAGATGCCGCACGGCTCACCGTCGTCCTGGTTGGGGCAGTTGAGCGCCTTGGCCAGGATGCGGGCGGACGACGTCTTGCCCGTGCCCCGCGGTCCGCTGAAGAGGTAGGCGTGGGACACCCGGCCGTCGCGCACCGCGTTTCGCAGCGTGTGGCTGACGTGATCCTGACCCTTGAGCTCGGACCACCGCTGGGAGCGGTATCGCCGGTAGAGCGACTGGTAGGCCACGAAGGCCGACAGTACCCGCCCCTTGGGACAGCCGACTTCGGCGCCAACCGCGCCGGCCGGGGGAGCGCGGACGGCGGCGGAGCCCGTCGCTCGACGCAGCGGCCAGGCTGGACTGCGGCACACGGATCGGCCCGCTGAGAGCTGCTGCCTCCCGGCCCTGACTCGGTTCACGGGGATACGTTGCGCAGGACCCAGCCGCTGCGTAAAACGACGGGCTCCGATGCTCACGATACCCTCTTGCGTCCCGGAGGGATGCGAGAGCGGCCGAATCGGCACGCCTGGAGAGCGTGTGTGGAGCAATCCACCGTGGGTTCAAATCCCACTCCCTCCGCCGAGCACCGGTCCATCCTCCAGTGGGAGGGTGGACCGGTGAGCATGTCGGATCACGACGCCATGGGCCTGGCCCTCGACGAGGCCCGGGCCGCTCTGGAGCACGGTGACGTGCCCGTCGGCGCCGTCGCCCTTGTCGACGGGCAGGCCGTGGCCGCCGACCACAACCGTCGCGAGGAACTGGGCGATCCCACCGCCCACGCCGAGCTCCTCGTCCTGCGGGCGGCCGCCGCATCCTCGGGCGGCTGGCGACTGGGCGCCGTCACCCTGGTCGTCACCCTGGAGCCCTGCCCCATGTGCGCCGGCGCCCTCGTCGCCGCCCGGGTGGGCCGGCTCGTCTTCGGCGCTCCCGATCCCCGGGCCGGCGCCTGCGGCTCTCTCTACAACCTCTGCTCCGATCCTCGCCTGAACCACGACGTCCCCATCACCCACGGCGTGCGGGCCCAGGAGTCGACTGCGCTGCTGACGGAGTTCTTCGCCGCCCGACGGACCGCCCGCTAGCCTGGAAACCCCGGAGGGGTGCGAGAGCGGCCGAATCGGACGGTCTCGAAAACCGTTGTGGCGCAAGTCACCGTGGGTTCAAATCCCACCCCCTCCGCCGGCTCTGACCAGGGCTTTCGACGGAAAGCCCTGGTCAGTGTCGGTCCCTTACGAACAGCCCTGGCCAGCTGAGCGGCCGGGCCAGCCCCGCTCGGATCGATCCTCGCGGCGCCACGGCGGGGGTCGACCATCCGAACTGTCGGGTGGCTGCACGGAACCCCGTACCAGCGCCCCGTCGGGCAGTATTCGCCCATGACGACACTCGTGGTCCTCGATGAGGGCGCGTCGATCTCGATCTCGTTCGACGACGTTCTGAAGTACCACGGCAGGAGCTCGATCGCCGGCGCCGCCCACGCCTTCAAGGCGATGGAGCGCGCCTTCCCGCTGCTCTCCCCTGGTGGCCCGCCGGAGCGCCACGACATCACTGTCGAGAGCGGGTTCCCCGGCGGAGGCGCACGCGACGCGTTCGAGATGGTCACCCGCGCCGTGACAGGAGACCGTTACCGGCTGGCGACCGAGCTTGCCCCGGCCGAGGCTCCCGAGGCTCCGGGAGGCCACTTCTTCTTCCGCCTCGGCTATCGGGGGACAGTGGTCGACCTCGTCGCGCGGGCCGGCCTCATCCCGAAGGAATTTGTCGAGGTCGCCTGCAGGGAAGCCCCGACGCCAGCCGAGGGCGATCACGCCCAGCGGCTCAAGGAGGAGATGGCGACGCGGCTTCTGAGCCTGCCGGCGGACGAGGTCTATGACGCCACCCTCCGCTGAGGGCGGCCATCCGTCCTCCGGAATTCGCACCTCCCGCGCCGGCATGCGTGCGACCATACGGGTGGGTGACGGCTGTGGAGGTACGCCTGCTGGGCCGGTTGACCATCGAGGTCGACGGGAAGCGGGCCGCGCGGCCCTCGCCGCGGCATGCGTCCAGCAGCTGGAGGACTGGAACGTCACCCGCCAGTGGGACGACGGCTCGCTGCCGACCCCGGCCACCTTCGGCGTTACAGACGCCTGGCCGCATGTGGGCACCCTCCTGCGCGGCGCCGGGTTTCCGGAACATAGCTGGGAATGTGGCGGCCGGGCGACGTGTTCATTCTGTTGGTCCCGCCAGGTGGATGGCGGGCGCATTGAAACGAGGAGGTGTCGTCAAGATGCTGATGCGATTCGATCCCTTCCGCGAGGTCGAGCGGTGGGCCCACCAGCTGTCGGCCGGCACCAGAGCCGGGATGATGCCGATGGATGCCTACCGCCAGGGCGACCAATGGGTCGCCGCCTTCGACCTTCCCGGCTTCGACCCGGGCTCCATCGACGTCACCGTCGAGGACAACACCCTCACGGTGCACGCCGAGCGGTCTTGGGAGCCGAAGGAGGGCGAGCAGATCCTGATCTCCGAGCGGCCCCAGGGTGCTTTCACCCGCCACATCGCCCTCGGCGAGGGTGTCGACGCCGACCACGTCGAGGCGTCGTACGAGGCCGGCGTGCTGACCGTACGCCTGCCCGTCGCCGAGCAGGCCAAGCCGCGCAAGGTGGCCATCACCACCGGTGCCGGTCAGCAGGCGCTCGAGGCCGGCTCCCAGGCCGCCTGAGCGCCGCCCGGCCGGGTGCCCTTCGTCCCCCCCCCGGGTCCCGCCGGGCTCCCACCCGTACCCACCAGTCCGAAGGAGGTTTGTGCAGTGTCTCTGCCTGTACGTCAACAGCATCGTGAGCCCAACGGCTGGGACGGCCTTGGCGGCTTGAGCCAGCTCCGCACCCAGCTCGACTCGCTGCTTTCCGGTTGGGACGACCTGGTCTCGCGCGCCGGTGCCTTCACCCCCCTTGCCGACGTCGAGGAGACCGACGAGGCCTACGTGGCCGAGATCGAGCTTCCCGGCGTGGGTGCCGACGACCTGTCGGTCGAGGTCGCCGGCCGGCGCCTCACCGTCACCGGCGAGCGCAAGGAGAAGGAGCGCGTAGGCATCCTGCGGAAGCGCACGCGCACCGTCGGTCGCTTCCACTACGAGGTGCTCCTGCCCGGCGACGTGGACGAGGAGCACGTCCAGGCGTCGCTCGACCACGGCGTCCTCACCGTCCGAGTTCCGAAGCCGGTGAGTCAGCGACCGCGGCGCATTCCTGTCACGCAAGGGAAATAGGAACGGGTTTGAACCGCTTCCGTCCTGGGAATAGGGCATGGCGCAGTAACCAAGAACACGAACAAAGCACACGAGGAGGGGAGGACTCCATGAGCATGAAGAAGAAAGGAACGCTGCTGTTCGCAACCGTGGCAGCGCTGAGCCTGGTCGTGGGTGCCGCCGCCTTCGCATGCACGAACCTGGCCACACTGAACCTGTCGAGCACCGCCGGCAAGGTGGGCGACACCGTGACCGTCACCGGTAGCTCGTTCCAGGTAGGCCGGGGCGACGCGCCGACGCTCCCGGTCCAGCTGCGCTGGAACGGCGTCAACGGCATGGTGCTGGCCGAGACCGTCCCCGACCGGGCGGGCAACATCTCGGCAACCTTCTCCGTCCCTGAAGGGGCGCCGGGCTACTACGTCCTGGTCGCCACCCAGAAGGACGCGAGGGGTGTCGACACCTACGGCACGCCGGCCCGGGCGTCGTACCAGATCCTCGGCGCCAACGGTCAGTCCGTCGTGACGCCGGCCGCGGGGGCCGCGGCGGCCTCGGTGCCCTCGGCGCCCGGCTCCAGCGGGATCATCGCCCTGACCGTCGGTCTGGGCGTGCTCGGCCTGGCCCTGTTCGCCGCCGGGTTCATCGCCTTCGTGCGCCAGACCCGGGCGGCTACGGCGGGCGCCACTGCTCCGGTGCGCCGCAGCTGACCTCATCGCCAGCTCAGTCGACGCCGGCTCCGATGCGGGCCGGCGTCGACGCGCGCCCGAAGTGGGTAAGAGACCCCTTGATGTCTGTGACCGCGCCCGTGCGGGCATGACCCAGGACGGTGGCGACGCCGTCGTCTTCCTCTCCAACCGGGGCCCGCTGGCGCACGATCGCCAGGACGGCGAGCGCACGACCAGCCGGGGCGGCGGCGGCCTGGTCACCGCCCTGTCCGGCCTTGCCGGCCGTCTCGACGACGCGGTGTGGGTCTGTGGCGCCCTTACCGAGGAGGACACCGCGGTCGCTCGCGAGCACGACGGCGCGGCGTTCGACGCCGGGGATGGCGAGGCGGAGCTCCTGGTCCGCATGGTGGAGACCGACCCCGAGGAGCAGCGGAAGTTCTACACCGTCATCGCCAACCCCCTCCTGTGGTTCGTGCAGCACTACCTCTGGGCCCTGAGCGACGCACCCGACATCACCCGCCGGGAGCTCGACGCCTTCGAGAACGGCTACGTGCCGGTCAACGCCCGTTTCGCCGACGCGGTGGCCGAGGAGGTCGAGGCGCGTGGCGGCGACGTCACCGTGATGGTGCAGGACTACCACTTCTACCTGGTCCCCGACCTGCTGCGAGCCCGGTGTCCCGACGTGTTCCTCCACCACTTCGTGCACATCCCGTGGCCCCAGCCCGACGCCTGGCGGGTGCTGCCCAGGCCGATGCGGGAGGCGGTGCTCAGGGGGGTGCTCGGGAACGACATCGTCGCCTTCCACACCGAGCACTACGCCCGGAACTTCCTCCTGGGGTGCCAGGAGCTGCTCAACCTGCCGGTGGACCTCGACGGCCTCAAGGTGCAGGTGGACGACCGCACCGTCCGGACCCGGTGGTACCCGATCTCCATCGATCCGGCCGCCCTCGAGGAGCGGGCCGCGTCGGCCGAGGTGTCCAGCCGCGAGGACGACCTGGCCGCCCGCCGGCGGGACCACCTGATCCTGCGGGTCGACCGCGCCGACCTCAGCAAGAACATCGTGCGGGGGTTCAAGGCCTACGACGTGCTGCTGGACGACCATCCCGAGCTCAGCGAGCGCGTGACGTTCCTGGCGCTGATCCAGCCGAGCCGCCAGGACGTCGAGGAGTACTCGGCCTACCTCGACCGGATCAAGCGTGTCGTCGCCGACGTCAACCTCAAGCACGGCACGGCCGACTGGCAGCCGATCGACCTGCGCATCCAGGACGACATGGACACCGCGCTGGCCGCCTACAAGCTCTACGACCTCCTGGTCGTCAATGCCATCTTCGACGGCATGAACCTGGTGGCCAAGGAGGCGGTGATCGTCAACCAGCGCCACGGCGTGCTGGCCCTGAGCGAGAACACCGGTGCCCACGAAGAGATGGGCGCGTTCGCCCTAACCCTGCATCCCTTCGACATCCAGCAACAGGCCGACGCCTTCTGGGACGCGCTCTGCATGGAGCCGGACGAGCGCAAGGAGCGCGCCGAGGCCTGCGCGGCCACCGTGCGGGGCAACGACATCGACAAGTGGCTGGCCGAGCAGCTCGACGACGTGCGGAAGGTGCGCCGGAAGACCTGAGTGTCGCAGCCTCCTGGGACAATGTCCCCATGGAGAGGACGGCCGCCGGCCACGACTTCGCCGGCACCGCCCGCCGCCTGGCCGCCGCGGCCCGGGCTCGCGGCCTCGACTCTCCGGGCTTCCGCACGCCGCCCCGCCAGCCCGGTCACAACCGGACCATCCGGCGCTATCCCGACGGCACGGCCCTGGTCGCCGTCCGCGTCAAGGGCCGGCTGTGGGACGACGTCGTCGACGACCTGATCGCCGGCGTCCTCACCGTCAACGACCTGCACGGCGCGCTGGCCGCCGAGGTCAGGCTGGCCCTTTGGAGCGACCTGGCCCACGGGGTGGGGCGCAACACGTCCGCCGCGTAGCCTCGTCGCCATGACGCCCGACCGGACCTGGACGATCGGGGACCTCAACCGGCGGGCCAGCCGCGCCGTCGTCAAGGACTTCCGGGGCCCGATCTGGACCGGAGGCGAGCTGACGAGGCTCGACGAGCGCCGGGGAAACCGGTTCCTCGAGCTGGTCGAGCGGGGCGGGGGCCGCGACGGGCGCGACGCACACCTCGAGGCCTTCTGCTCGGCCACCAAGTGGCACCGCCTGGAGCGGAAGCTGGCCGAGGCCGGCGTGGCCCTGCGGCCCGGACAGCGCCTGGTCGTGGTCGGCTGCCTGGAGATCGGCGACCGCGGCAAGCTCAGCCTGACCGTCGACGACGTCGACGTGGCCGCCCTGGTGGGCGACCGGCTGCGGGCCAGGCAGCGGTTGATGGAGCGGCTGGTCGCCGACGGCCTCTTCGACGCCAACCGGCGGCTGGCCATGCCTCGGCTCCCACTACGGGTGGGGGTGGTGGCCAGCGCCGGCAGTGACGGCCACCGCGACCTGATGCGTCACCTCGAGCGGAGCGGGTTCACCTTTCAGGTCACGCTGCGGTCGATCCCGGTCGAAGGGCCCAGCGCGCCGAGGGCGGTACAAGCGGCGCTGGCCACGCTGGGCGCCGGCGACGTCGACGCGGCCGTGATCGTGCGGGGCGGCGGAGCGAAGGCTTCCCTCGACGTGTTCGATCAACCGGTGGTCGCCCATGCCATCGCCACCGCCCGCGTGCCGGTCTGGACGGGCATCGGCCATACGGGCGACCGCACCGTGGCCGACGAGGTGGCCCACCAGGCGTTCGCCACCCCGTCCGTGGTCGGTCAGGAGCTCGTGACCGCGGTGGCCCGAGCGTGGGGCGACGTGGCCGACGCCGTGGCGGCCATCGCCCGCCTGGTCGACGCCCACCTGTCCACGGTCACCGCCCGCCTGGACGGGCGCCGGCGGGAGATCGTCACCCTGTCGCGCTCGCAGCTGGACCGCCACCACCATGGCCACGCCCGGACCGCGGCCGAACTGCGGCGCGGCACGGCGCGATGTCTCGACGTCGGTGCCGGCCACCTGGCCATGGCCGCCCATGGCATCCGGGCCTCGGGTGGGGCAGAGCTTCGTGAGGCCCGCCGCCAGCTCGCCAACCTGTCCGTCGACACCGTCGAGGCCGCCCGGCGGACGTGCGCGGACGCCACCGACGAGCTGGCGGCGACAGCCGGGGCGGTCGCCGCCGGCGTAGCCGCCGTCGTCACGGGGGCCGGTGAGCCGGCGGAGCGCGCTGCTGCCCGCCTCGAACGGGCGCGGTTCCACGCCGTGCTCGACGGTCAGTCGTCGTTCCTCCGGGTGACGGCGGGTCGGCTCGGGCGCGACGTGCGGCGCCGCCTCGACGACCACGGCGACCGGGCGTCGTCCCGCCGGGCGGTGCTGGAGGCCTACGACCCGCACCGCCAGCTGGCGCGGGGCTGGACGCTGACCCATACCGCCGGCGGCCGGCTGGTCGGCCACGCCGCCGACCTGGCCGAGGGGGAGACCCTGGTGACCACCTTCGCCACGGGGACCGCCACGTCGACGGTGACCGAGATCTCCCGATGAGCGACACGCCACCGGCGGAGCTGACCTACGAGCAGGCCGTCGAGGAGCTCAAGACCATCACCGACGAGCTCAACGACGGCCTCGTCGACGTCGACGCCCTGACCGCGCGGTTCCAGCGGGCGATCGACATCATGGAGGACCTCGACGGCCGCATCCGCCGGGCGCGGGCCAAGGTCGACGAGCTGGCGCCCCGCCTGGATGCGCTCAGCGGCTCGGCCGGCGACGCCGCCGCTCCACCGGCGACCGAGCGCGACGAACCGTTCTGAGAGCGAAGACCGCCGACGAGGGCTGCGTGACCCTACGACGCCTTTCAGGTCGCGCGCTCCCATTGTTTGCGGGGCCCGGCACGGGGTAGCAGGGTCTCTGGGGGGCCGGGAAGGCTGGTCGCATTCTTCGTCCGCGTGGAGGTGCCGACGTATGGATTGCCTCGTTCCCGGTCGAGTGGGCCGGTGACCGCTCTACTCGACTCGGTCGGTGCTCCGGCTCCGCTCCGGTACCACGACGGCTACCCACCCCTCGAAGACCTCGCCCTCATCGGGGACGGCAGCACAGCCGCCCTCGTCGCCCGTGACGGCGCGGTGGTGTGGCTCTGTCTGCCCCACTTCGACTCGGATCCACTGTTCTGCTCGGTGCTCGACGCGCGCCGTGGCGGCTTCTTTCGCATCGCGCCGGACGCGGTGTCCGAGGCTCGCCAGTGGTATGAGCCCGACACCGCCGTCCTCGTCACGGAGTTGCGCGGCCCCTCGGGACTAGTCCGCATCACCGACTGCATGACGCTTCGCTCCGGCGCCGATCTCATCGAGGACACCGCAGCCGGTCGGGGGGAGCTTCTTCGCTCGGTGGTGGTGGTCGAGGGAACGGTCTCGCTCCGGGTGGAGATCGAGCCCCGAGGCGGCGCCACTGCGGAGCGCAGCGGTGCCGAGGTTGTCGTCGCCTGCCGCCAACGTCCGGAGCTCAACCTCCGACTGCTCGCCGACGTTCCGATCGAGGGATCGGTCACCACCCTCGAGCTCCGTGCCGGTCAGCACGCCAACTTCGTCCTCCGCTGGGCCGCGGGTCACACCAGGAACCTCCAGGCACCGGCGTTGCTCCAGGCGACGCTCGACGGGTGGCGACGGTGGATGCGGAACCTGACCTACGAGGGCCCTCAAGAGCCGCTGGTGCGCCGCTCGGTCGTCACGCTCAAGATGCTGGACTTCAACGAGTCGGGCGCCATCGTCGCCGCGCCGACCTCGTCGTTGCCCGAGGCCATCGGCGGTGTCCGGAACTGGGACTACCGCTACGCGTGGGTCCGCGATGCCGCCTTCTCGGTCTATGCCTTCCGCCGGGTGGGGCTCGAGGCAGAAGCCCGAGCGTTCCTGGGGTGGGTCCTGGACTCCATCGAGCGCGACGGTGAGCCCCGCGTGCTGTACACCCTCGAGGGCCGCCAGCCCCCTCCCGAGCGTGAGGATCCCGGGTTGGAGGGCTACCGCCGCTCGGCTCCGGTGCGCTGGGGCAACGCCGCCGCCGAGCAGCTCCAGCACGACGCCTACGGCGAGATCCTCGACTGCGCGTACCAGTGGGTCGCCGGCGGCGGGGACCTCGACGAGCATCTGTGGGCCAGGCTGCGGGGCCTGGTGGAAGAGGCGCGGCTGCGGTGGGACCAGCCCGATCACGGGATCTGGGAGGTGCGAACCGCCACCCGTCCCTTCACCTACTCGGCGGCGATGTGCCAGGTGGCCCTCGATCGTGGCGCACGGCTGGCCGAGCGGCTGCGCCTGCCCGGCGACGTGGAGGGATGGCGGGCCGACTCCGAGCGGATACGGCAGGCGATCCTGGAACGGGCATGGGACCCGCGGCGCCAGACCTTCGGGGAGCACCTCGGTCCCGGCGGACTCGACGCCAGCCTGCTCGCGCTGCCCCTGCGCCGGGTGGTGGCGGCGCAGCACCCGAAGATGGTCGCCACGACGGCGGCGATCGCTACGGAGCTGAGTGCTGGTGACGGCCTGTTGTACCGCTACCTTCCCGAGGAATCAGCCGACGGGCTCCCCGGCCACGAAGGGGCCTTCCTCCTGTGCAGCTTCTGGTTGGTGGACAACCTCGCGGCCCAGGGACGCCTCGACGAGGCGATGGAGCTCTACGAATCGCTGTGTGCCCGGGCCGGGGGGCTCGGCCTCCTCCCCGAGGAGATCGATCCGGCTTCGGGCGCCTTTCTCGGCAACTACCCGCAGGCCTTCAGCCACGTCGGCGTGGTTTCGAGCGGGATGAACCTGGCCCGGGCGTTGCGGAGCCGGCGATGACGGCCCGGCGCCTGGTCGTCCTCGGCGCCACGGGAGATCTCACCGGGCGGTACCTGCTTCCTGCTCTGGCCGAGCTCGTCGCATCTCACGCCCTGCCGGCCGACGTCGTCATCGTCGGCGTCGACCGGCGGGACTTCGACACCGAGCGTTTCCGGGCGCACGCCGCAGAACGCCTCCGCCGCCATGGGGGACACCTCGACGCCGGGGCATGCACGGCGTTGGCTGCCCGGCTGTCCTACGTGGCCGGCGACGTGACGGACACCGCCACGCTCCGCGAGGCGTTCGGCGGCGACCTGGACGCCTCGGTCGCCTACCTCGCCCTCCCGCCGGCGGTGTTCGCACCGGCCATCGAGGCGATGGCCAGGATCGGTTTGTCAGCGCGCAGCCGCATCGTCGTGGAGAAGCCCTTCGGCACCGACCTCCGGTCCGCGCAGGCGCTGAACCGCCTGCTCCACCGTCACTTCCCGGAGGAGACGGTGTTCCGGATGGACCATTTCCTGGGCAAGCAGACGGTCCAGAACATCCTCGGGCTCCGCTTCGCCAACCGGCTGTTCGAACCCTGCTGGAGCCGGCACCACGTCGCCGGCGTGGACATCGTATGGGACGAGACCGTCGCCCTCGAAGGGCGGGCCGGCTACTACGACCACACCGGCGCGCTGCGCGACGTCGTCCAGAACCACCTGCTGCAGCTGCTCTGCCTGGTCGCCATGGAGAAGCCTGCGGGGCTCGACGCCAAGGAGCTGCGAGATCGCAAGGTCGAGCTGCTCCGTGCCGTCCGGTCGATGTCGCCGGCGGAAGTCAACGCCTACACGCGCCGGGCGCGCTACAGCGCGGGCCGGGTCGGCGACGTCGAGGTCCCCGATTACACACGGGAGCCCGGCGTCGACCCGGCGCGTGCCACCGAGACGTTCGCCGAGGTCACACTGTTCGTCGACAACGACCGCTGGACCGGTGTCCCGTTCCGGCTCCGTACAGGGAAGGCACTGGGTGACGACCGGAGGGAGATCACCGTCCGGTTCAAGCCGGTGCCCGAGCTCCTTTTCGGCCAGCCGGACCATCCGCCCCAGAATCGACTGAGCTTCCTCATGAACCCGGATCGAATGGTGCTCGACATAGCCCTCAACGGCGCCGGCGATCCGTTCTGCCTCGAGGCCGCCGCCCTCGAGCTGACCCTCGCCCCCCAGGATCTGTCGGCCCACGCCCGGCTGCTCGTGGAGGCGCTCGAGGGCGATCCCGCCCTCTCCATCCGCGGCGACGAAGCCGAGGAGTCCTGGCGGATCGTCCAACCCATCGTCGCCCAGTGGCAGTCGGAGGGCCCACCGTTGCTGGCCTACTCCGCCGGCTCGAGCGGACCCGTGGCCGTTCCCCACCAGGAGAAGGCCCCGGCGCCAGCGTCCTGAAACCGTCACAGCAAGGCGCATTGGCACGATGGTGCGATGTCTGACACGCCATCGACCATCGACGTGGATCCCGACGAGGAGCCGACGGCGCGGGAGCGACTGGCCGCCCTTCTGGAGCGGCGCCTCGACATCCCCATGAGCATGCTGGCGCTCGTTTGGGCGCTCCTGGTCGCCTACGAGCTGGTCGCCCCGCCCAGCCACCGCCCGGAGCTCACGCTGATCGGCAATGTCATCTGGGCCATCTTCGTCCTCGAGTTCGCCGCCAAGCTGTGGATCTCCGGCAAGCCCGTCCGGTTCTTGCGCAGGCGATGGCCCTCGGTGCTGTTCCTCCTCCTCCCCGCCCTCCGGGTGCTGAAAGTCATCCGAGCCCTGCGCCTGGTGCGGGTGCTGCCGGCCGCCCGCGTCGTCGGTTCGTCCTACCGAGCCATCGGCACGGCGCGCTCTCTCCTCGGCGGGCGGCTGACCTTCCTCGGCGTCGCCACCCTCGTCGTGATCTTCTCGGGCGGCCAGCTCCTCTACCTCGTCGAGGGAAAGGCGGGAGGCGCCGGCGACGCGTCGTTGGCCGATGGGCTTTGGTGGTCCGCGAACCTGGCCTTGAGCGGGAACCCGGTCTTCGAGCCCTCGTCGCTCCTCGCCAGGCTGCTCGCCGTCGTGCTGACGGCCTATGCCGTGGTGGTCTTCGCGTCTCTGGCCGGTGCCGTCGGCGCCTACTTCGTGGAAGCGGGGGCTGAGCGGGTGGAGGAAGAGCGACGAGCGGCGCCGCAAGCCGCCGGCTCGACGGAGGGCTGATCCGTCGTGGTCGAGGCCCCGCACTGTCGTTGCGGCAGTATGGCCACGTGGTCAGACATCGGCCCGACTGGTGGCCCGCGGAGGGACAGGAGCCAGATCCCAGGTGGTCGCTGGCCAACGAACGCACCGTCCTTGCCTACAGCCGGACGGCCCTGGCCTTCGTCGTCGCCGGCTTGGCCGTGGCCGGCAGCCGGCGCATCGCCGACACCCCTGTGTGGCTCGCCATGCTGGGGATCCCGTTGCTCGCCATGGGTTCGGCCATCGCGTGGGCCGGTGGCCGTCGCTTCCTGGCCATCCAGCGGGCGATGCGGTCCGGCGAACCCCTCGGCGCACCGACGGTGGCTGCCCTCCTACCCGTGCTGACCGCCGCCGTCGCCGCCATCGGCTGCGTCATCGCTGCGGTAGCGGTGTTCGCCGGCCCTTCCTGACGGCCTCGACGCCAGGCTATGGCAGTCCGCTGACGGGCGCCCCGGCGGCGTTGGGGCGCAGGGCCTTGAGCAGGTCCACGCCGGTGGCGTTCTCGATCTGCTCGGTGAGCCCGATGACCGCGGCGGGAAGCTGGCCCATGAAGCCGGGGATGCCGGTGCCCTGGCCACCGCTGTCGATGACCGACACCCTCTCGATGTCGACCGCGGCGACGACGGAGACGATCTTGTCGACGAGCTCCGGCAGCATGCGCAGCACGAAGACCCGCTGCGCATCGGGCCCGGCGGCCTGGTACTGCTCCACGAGCCGGCGGAAGACCTCGATCTGCGCGTTGCCCTCCTCGACGATCTTGGCGGCGTCGGCCTTGGCCGCCAGCTGCTTGGCCGCCAGATCGGCCCGGGCCGGGGCCACGACATAGGCCTCGAGGCGGCGGGTCTCCAGCTGCACGCGCTCGGCCTCCAGGGCCTGCTCGGCCACCACCTTGGCCTTCTCGCCGGCGACCTTGGCCTCGGCTTCCGCCGCCCCGGCGATGGCCTCGAGCTCCGCCTGGCGCACCCGCAGGGCGTTCTGCTGCTCGACGATCTTCAGGTCGGCCTGGGCGGTGGCGATCTCGGCCCGGGTCCGCGACAGGGCCTCGGATTCCTCGGCCTCGGCCTTGCGTTGGGCCTCCGCCACCCGGGCCTCCTTCAACACCTCGGCGGTCTGGCGCCGGCCCACTGAGTCGAGGTACCCGACCTCGTCGGTGACGTTCTGGATCTTCAGGACGTCGAGCTCGAGCCCCAGCGTCTTGATGTCGTCGTCGGCCTCCTCAATCAGGGTCTGGGCGAACTTCAGCCGGTCCTCGTTGACCTCCTCGGGAGTCAGCGTGGCCAGCACGCCGCGGAGGTTCGCTTCGAGCGTCTCCTTGGCGATGCCCGCGATGTGGTCCTGGTCCACGTCGAGGAAGCGCTCGACGGAGTTCTGGAGCAGTCCTTCGATGCTGGACACCTTGACGTTGGCGATCCCCTGTACATGCAGCGGTATGGCGCCCTTGGAGTAGGCGTTCTGGACCGAGACCTCGATGGGGATGGTGTTCAGCTCCATCCAAGAGACCCGTTCGAGCAGTGGGACCCTCAGCGTCCGACCGCCTCGGATGGCGCGGTAGCCCACCGTCCGGCCGTCGCTCAACTGGCGTGAACGGCCGGAGATCACGGCCACCCGGTTGGGCGGGCAGATGATGATGAGGCTGCGGACCGTGGCCAGGATGGCCAGGATGATGACGGCGAGGACTGCGCCGAGGACGAGGCCGGTCATGGGTCGACTCCTTGGTTGCGGTTGGTTGCGGTCAGCTCAGCTCCGAGTCGAGGCCGGTGACGCTGGCGATGCCCTTGCGGACTTCCACCACGAGCACCGGTGCACCCACCTCGAGCGCCGCCGGGGCGTCGGGGAGGGCAAGGGCGGAGAGATGGATCTGCTGACCGCCGACAGTGACGGCGATGCGGCCGCGGCGGTCACCGGTCAGAGGGACGACGACCCGCCCGATCTTTCCGGCGAGCTGGTCGTCGTCCACCTCGGTGGTGGACTCCGAGCGTCGGAGGTAGGCGAAGAGCGTGCTGTTGACGAAGCCGGCGACGACAGCGACGACGGCCGCAGCGGCGAGCGTCGGCCCGGGGCCGGCGCCTGCCGCGCCCAACGCCAGCCCGCAGACGCCGAACCCGGCGAGCACGAAGGCCACCGTGCTGAGTGGCAGCCGGCGGAACATCACGCCGGTAATGCCATCGTCGGATCCGCCGCCTTCCTCGGCGCCGGCGAGGAGGAACCAGAGGACGAGCGGGACGCCGGCGGCGGCGGCGAAGAGGTACAGCCCGGTCATCGGCCGTCCTCGATCATGGTTCAAACCTAATCCAGCCCACTGACCAAGTGACGGGCGGATTCGACCGTAGGCTGCCGGCCACGAGGAGGGGCATGGAGCAGCAAGGAGCCGAACCGCAGGTGCTGGCCGTCGCCGGCTGCCTGTTCGAAGTGTCGTTCCCCGAGCGGGACGTCGGGTCATGGGCATGGGTCGGCGACCAGCCGGAGGTGACGGCGCTCGGAGAGTCCGTGCGGGGCGATCGCCGCCACTTCCGGTTCCGGGCGGAGGCCGCCGCCGCCGCGGCCGGCAGCGTCGGCCTCCGCTTCCGAAGTCTCACCGAGGAGCGGGGCGTGACGGTGCGGATGGTCGTCGTCCCGGTCGCCCCGGAGAATCAGTCGCCCGAGTAGCCGTCTCCTAGGCTGCCGTCCGTGGAAGAGCGAGTTCTGGGCGGCCGCTACCGGGTCGTCCGCCACCTGGCCCGCGGCGGGATGGCCGAGGTGTACGTCGCCGACGACCAGCTCCTGAACCGCACCGTCGCGGTGAAGGTGCTGTTCCCCGAACTGGCGCAAGACGAGGCATTCGTCGAGCGGTTCCGGCGGGAGGCCCGCGCCGCCGCAAGCCTGAACCACCACAACATCGTGTCCGTGTACGACTTCGGCGAGGACGAAGGCTCCTGGTTCATCGTCATGGAGTACGTCGAGGGCCGCAACCTCCGCGACATCATCCGCGTTGAGGGGCCGATGGACCCCGGACGCGCCGCCGCCCTCGGCGCCGAGGTGGCCGCCGCGCTCGCCGCCGCGCACGAGCGGGGGATCATCCACCGCGATGTCAAGCCAGCCAACGTGCTCATCGCCGCGGACAGCGGCACGGTGAAGGTGGCCGATTTCGGCATCGCCCGGGCGGCCGGCGCTCGTCAGGGCCTGACGATGCCTGGGACGGTCTTGGGGACGGCGACCTACCTGTCGCCCGAGCAGGCCCAAGGCCGCGCCGTCGACGCGCGCACCGACGTCTACTCGCTCGGGATGGTGCTCTACGAGATGCTGGCCGGGCGGCCGCCGTTCACCGGCGACAGCCCCGTGGCCATCGCCTACCAGCAGCTGAGCCAGACGGCGCCGCCGCCGTCGACCCACAACGACCGGGTCCCACCGGCGCTCGACGCCGTGGTGATGAAGGCCATGTCCAAAGACCCGGGTGACCGGCAGGCGTCCGCTGAGGAGATCCGCGAGGAGCTGCTCGCCATCGACCGCGTCGTCGGCGACCCCGACGCCACCGCGGCCATCGTTCCGCCCGCCGAAGCGACCGCGGTCATCGCCGCCGGGTCGACCGCCGTCCTCCCGCCGGTGAGCTCCGAGCCGCCCATCCAACGGCGCCCGCCCGGCGCCCTCCCGCCGGACGTCTACCAGCGCCGGCGAGCCGCCGTGATCGCCGGCCTGGCCCTCGCCGCGCTGGCCCTCATCGCCATCCTCGTGCTGGCCGCGGGCGACGACGAACCGGGCACCGTGACCGTGCCCAACGTCGTGGGGAGGACCCAGGCGGATGCCACCCGGATCCTGCAGGACGCGGGACTGCGGGTCCAGGTGTCCCAGCGCGAGACCCCGGTGGCCAGCGACCAGGTGTCCGGCCAGGATCCGGAGGCCAACCAGGTGGTGCGCCGCGGCTCCGCCGTGACGATCTTCGTTCCCAGGCCCACCTCGACGACGACCCCCGCCACCACCGCGGCCACGACTGCGACCACCGCGGCAACGACGACGCAGCCCACCACCACGGTGGCGCCGACCACCACCCGGCCGCCCACCACGCCGGCACCGACCACCGCGGCGCCGCCGACGACTTCCATCGTCGTGCCCACATCGGTCGTCGTGCCCACGACCGGGCCGTGAGCGGGCCGGTCGCCGGGTCTCACCCGGCGGACGGCTAGCGTGCATGGTCATCCATGGGGAGGAACGCGGCGTTCGGCCGTCCACCGGCGCCTGACCGGATCCGCATCTGGTGGAGCTCCCGGGACCCGGCGTTCCGGTCGAACGCCCTCGTGGCGCTCGTGGTCGGCACGGTCTCCCTCGGCATCATCCTTGCCGCCCTCTCCCGCGATACGTCGCCCGCGCGGCCGGCGGCGAACGTGTTGCGGCCCTCACTGCCGACCCTCGTCCCGCCGTCGACCGTGGTGATCGAGGGGCTCAACGCCCCGGGGTCCTCCACGACCTCCACCCAGGGCTCGACCACCACGTCAACGCCGACGACCGTCCCGACGACCGTCACCACGTCGACGCCCGGGACATCGCCGCCCGTGGCCACGACGGCACCGCCGGCGCCGGCGACCACCGTGACCAACCCCGGCGTGACCTTCACCGAGGTCACGACCACCACCGTCCCGCCGGTGGCCACCACGTCGCCCGTCACCACCCTGCCGCCCACCACCGCCCGGCCGACGACGACCACCACCACGACGGCCGCCCCGCAGCCCATCGCGGTCCCGCGCCTGGTCGGTCCGGGCTAGCCGGTCACCCGGAGCCTGACGGCCCCGACCTGGCACGAGGTCGCCGAGGGCGCCCGGCGGACCGCGCCGCGCCGGTTCTGCCTCGACCGCTTCGCCGCCGACTGGGACTCCACCCTGCGGGAGGCAGCTCAGGGGACGACGGAGCGGACGAACTCGTCGATGCGGGCCACGTAGACCGCCCGGTCGGTGTCGAACGCCTTGGTGTGGGCCACGCCCGGCAACAGCCAGAGCCGGCCGCCGGTGAGCGTGGCCAGCTTCGCGCCGTCGGAGGGAGGGATGGTGCGGTCCGCGGTGCCCTGGATGATGAGGGCCGGGACCCCGAATGGCCGAGTGCCGAGCTCCTCGCCGACGTCCAGCGCGTGACCGCCACCGCTGACCAGCGGGTAGATCAAGGGGAGCAGGGCGGTCACCGCGTCGGGCACGTGGGCCCGGTAGGAGACGACGCTGCGGAAGCCGGTGAAGCCGCTGTCGGCGACCACGGCCGCCGGCCGGGCACCGCGGGCGACGGCGGCGAGCGACGCGAACGCCCCGCCCGAGAACGCCAGCACCACGGCGGGCGCCCCGACGTTGTCCCCGACCCACCGGATGGCGTCGTCCACCTCGTCGGCTTCCCGCGCGCCACCGCCGTAGAGGCGGTCGCCGGCGACGTAGCTCAGGTCGATGAACAGCAGGCCGTAGCCGAGGGCGTGGAACGGCGGGCCGAGCTCCACCGTCGCCGTGCGGTTGCCGCCGTAGCCGTGTACGACCACGATCACCGGTCGACCGGCGGCGCCGGCGATGTACCAGGCGGGCAGGCCGTCCCCGTAGGTGACGTGTTCAAAGGCCAGCCCGACGGAGCTGGGATCGGGGGTCTGGCTGGCATCGTCGCCACCCCGGGCGATCTTGGTCGCCGCGTAGGTGTTCAGGGACAACCAGGCCGTCACTGCGGTCGCCAGCAGCCCGACGGCGGCCCGTCGGGGCCAGTGGCGGTCGGTCAGCTGTGGGCGGCCGGCGCTGCCGGGCTCACGGCGCTCTCGACCACCGCGTTGAGCGACGCGGCGAGGGCGTGGAGGTCCTGTCCTTCGAGCCGGGAGATGAAGTGCCGACGCACACCCTCGACGTGGGTGGGAGCGGCGTCCTCGAGGCGCCGGCGCCCGAGGTCGGTCAGCACGGCGTAGACACCCCGCCGGTCGGTGGGGCAGTTCCGCCGCTCGACCAGCCCCGACTCCACGAGGCGGTCCAGCCGGCGAGTCAGCCCACTGCGTGAGACAAGGGTTCGGGCGGCGAGCTCGGTCATCCGGAGCTCGCCCGCAGGCTCCGCCGACAGGTTCACCAGGATCTCGTAGTCGGCCAGGGACAAGGCGTGCCCGTGGAGCTCCGCGTCGAGGCGGTCCATCAGCAGAATGCTGGCCCGCAGGAACGCCTGCCAGGTCGCCATCTCCGCCTCGTTCAACCACGCCGTACCAGTCGCAACGACCAAGGGCGCAACGATACCGCGCGCTGCAAGCGTTTGTCATGGCATCGCCGCGGGTAGCCGTGGCTGATGGGAGGTGTGGATCTCGGGACCGTCCTGGTCACGGGTGGAGCGTCGGGCCTCGGTGCGGCCGTCGCCTCGGCCGTCGCCGCCGCCGGTGGCACTCCGGTCGTCCTCGACCGGGTGGCGCCCGCCGTCGACGCCGACCACGAGATCGTGGACCTCGTCGACGGCCGAGCGGCCGAGGCCGCGGTAGGCCGCGTCCTGGAGCGCCATCCCGACCTCCGGGCGGTCGTCACCGCCGCAGGCACCGACGCCTGCGGCCGCCTCGAGGACGTCGCCGCCGAGGACTGGGAACGGGTGGTCCAGGTCAACCTGCTGGGCACTGTCTCGGTGGTGCGGGCCGCGCTTCCGGCGCTCGCCGCCAACGACGGCAAGGTCGTCACCGTCGCGTCGACGCTCGGGCTGCGAGCCCTGAGCGACGCGACCGCCTACTGCGCCAGCAAGTTCGCGGTGGTCGGCTTCACCCGGGCCCTGGCGGTGGAGACCGCCGGCCGGGTCGGAGTCACCCTGCTCATCCCCGGCGGGATGCACACCGCCTTCTTCGACAGCCGCGAGGAGCGGTACAAGCCCCCGGCGGACGCAAAGCTGAACCGCCCCCAGGACGTGGCCGACGCCGTCCTGTTCGCCCTCCGACAGCCTCCGGGCTGCGAGGTCCGTGAGCTGGTCGTGTGCCCGTCGCTGGAGAGCTCCTGGCCATGAAGCCCAGCCGGCTGTGCGGGCGAGCCATGATGGACCCTCCCCGACACGCAGGGAGTTGACATGTCGAACGTCGAGAACAACTGGGAGCCGCACGACCACGACGCTCTCGTCCACAGTCACCGCCACTATCACGTCACCCACAACTTCCGGGACATGACCGGTGGGTTCGAGCACCTCAGTTCGGCCCATGAGCACGAGCACGACCACGCGGCGGTGAGCCACAGCCACCACCCCCACGAGAACTTCCACCAGGAGCACGAGGGTGAGGCCCACGTGCATGACCACTCGTCCCCGGTCGACGATGACGGGCAGGCCGCGCCGGCGGCGAAGGCGAAGAAGGCCCCGGCGAAGAAGGCCACCAAGGCCGCGGCCGACAGCTGAGAGGTCGGGTCGCCGGCGCGCTCTCCGCAGCCGTGCTGGCCGTGCTGGGGGCGTGCTCGTCCGGTGACTACTCCTCCGGGCCCGTCGTGGCGCCCACGTCCACGACGGCGGCCGAGGTCACGATCCGGGGCGCGGTCGGCGTGTACTCGGCCAGCGCCCGCGTCCTCACCCTGGCGCAGCCGGTCGCCGGCTTCGCCAACGTCGTCGTGAGCCTCGATACCGAGGTCGTCCGCTCCAACGGTGCCAAGGCAGCGGTGGGCGACCTCGTTCCTCGCGCCGGCGTGGAGGTCACCGGCCGCCCCGGTGTCGCCGGCACGCTCCTCGCCCGGCGAGTCGTGTTGCTCTGAGATAGCCGCCGGTTACCGCCTACCCTCTCCGTGCGATGCGCGGCTACGGGTACGGCTTCCACCACCGGATGAGCCGCGATCCGGAACTGATCGCCGGCAAGAACGTGGACAAGGCCGTCGTCCGCCGGGTCCTCGCCTTCGCCCGGAACTACCGCCGGCTGCTCGTGGCCTTCGTCGTCACCATCCTGGCCGGCTCCATCGTCGGCATACTGCCCCCGCTGGTGTTCCGCACCATCATCGACCACCACGCCGTTCCCAGGGAGCTCGACGGTCTCGACAGGCTGGCGTTGTTGGCCCTCGGCCTCGCCTTCGCCGACGCCGGCCTCAACATCGTGCAGCGATGGCTCTCGGCACGCATCGCAGAGGGCCTGATCTTCGATCTGCGCAAGGCCCTCTACGACCACGTCCAGGGCATGCCGCTGGCCTTCTTCACCCGCACGCAGACCGGGTCGCTCATCAGCCGGATGAACAACGACGTCATGGGCGCCCAGCAGGCCTTCACCGGGACGTTGGGCACCGTGCTTCAGAACGTTCTCGACCTCACGGTGACCCTCTTCGTGATGGTGCAACTGGAGTGGCGGCTGACGGTGCTCGTACTGCTCGTCGTGCCCGTCTTCCTGCTTCCGGCACGGCGGGTCGGCCGGCGAATGCAGAAACTGACGAGGGAGTCCTTCCAGCTCGACGCGGCCATGAACGCAGGCATGACGGAGCGGTTCAACGTGTCCGGGGCCTTGCTGGTCAAGCTCTTCGGCCACCCGCGCCGGGAGTCGGCCGAGTTCGCCGAGCGTGCCGGCCGTGTTCGAGACATCGGCATCAAGACGGCCATGTACGGGCGCCTCTTCTTCTCGGCGTTGGCGCTGCTGGGTGCGGCCGGCACCGTCGCCATCTACTGGCTGGGCACCCGAATGGTCATCGACGGCTCGATCACCCTCGGCACCCTCACCGCTCTGGCCGTCTACGTGACCCGTATCTACACGCCGCTCAACCGTCTGACGAACGCCCAGGTCGACATCATGACGTCGATCGTCAGCTTCGAGCGGGTCTTCGAAGTGCTCGACTCGACCCACGCCATCGAGGACTCGCCCGGTGCCTATGACCTCGTCGATCCTCAGGGCCGCATCGAGTACGACGACGTCTGGTTCCGCTATCCGTCGCCCGCCAGCGTCTCGATCTCCTCACTGGAGGGCGACGCCGCCGCCGAACTGTCCTCCGACCCCTCCGGGATGGTGCTCAAGGGGATCACCTGCGTGGCCGAGCCGGGACAGATGGTCGCCCTTGTCGGCCCGACGGGCGCGGGCAAGACCACGCTGTCCTACCTCTTGCCCCGGCTGTACGACGTGACCGCCGGCGCAGTGCGCATCGACGGGCACGACGTCCGCCACCTCACCTCGGAGAGCCTGGCGGCCGCCATCGGCATGGTCACCCAGGATGCGCACATGTTCCACGACACCGTCGCCGCCAACCTCCGCTATGCGAAGGCGGACGCCACCGACGACGAACTGGTCGAAGTGTGCCGGGCCGCTCGCATCCACGACCTCGTCGCCAACCTCCCGGAGGGCTACGACACGCTCGTCGGTGAGCGCGGCTACCGGCTCTCGGGCGGCGAGAAGCAGCGGCTCGCCCTGGCCCGGGTGCTGTTGAAGAGCCCGGCGATCGTCATCCTCGACGAGGCGACCGCCCACCTCGACTCCGAGACCGAGCTCCTGATCCAGCAGGCGCTGGCCGAGGCACTTGCCGGGCGCACGTCATTGGTGATCGCCCACCGGCTGTCGACGATCCAGGCCGCCGACCAGATCCTGGTCCTCGACGAGGGCCGCATCGTCGAGCGGGGGACCCACATGGAGCTGGTGGCCGTGGACGGCCTCTACCGGGAGCTGTACCTCACCCAGTACGCCCGGACGGAGACAGCACGCTGAGCTAGCGGCGGCGGACGATGCGGCGGATGCCGCGCTCGTCCCCGTGGTCGTTGCCGTCATGGCGGGCGGCGCCGTCTCGTTGCCGGTCCTGCTCCTCGAGCTCCGCGTCCGTCAGACGGTGCCCGTCGGAGACCTCGCTGCGGCTGTGCTCGAGCTCGGTGCGCCGGTCGCGCTCCTCCTCGAGCGCCCGCTCCTGCTCGGAGGTACGGGTGCGCTCGCGGTCGCGCTCCAGCTCGTGGGCACGGACCCGACCCTCCGAACGCGCCAGCGCCAGGTTGGCCTGGCTGCGGGCCTCCTCCGCCTCACGGGCGGCGGCGGCCTGAGCGCCGACGTTGGGGTCGACGGCCCGGGCGAACAGGCGGGCGTGCCACCGCTCGCCGAGGACGCCGCCGAGAAGAGAGCCGACGATCAGGGCGACGAGCGAGGCGATGCCGGCGACGGTGCCGGCCTGGCCGTACTCGTCGGCAGTGGTCGGAATGCCGAGGGAGCGCAGGTTGGAGGCAATGGTGTCGGGGTCGGCCGAGGACCGGGCCAGCGCGGCGACCGCGGTCACGACCACGATGCCGAGGATCAGCACGCCGGCTCCGTGCAGCAGGCCGTTGCGCCGGGCCATACGGCCGGCCACATAGCCGCCGAACAGGTAGGCCAGGAACAGGACGGCGGCCACCACGAGGCCGCCGGCGGTGCCCAGCGTCTCCCAGTCCGTGCTGAGGTCGGTGTCGGCGCCGAACGCGTCGAGGGCGGCGGCGGCCAGGCCCGCGAGGATGGCGAACGCGCCGTAGGCGACGAGGACGCCGGCCAGGACGCTGGTGATGGAGAAGCCGCCGAACCCGGCGTCGGCAGCCAGCTCCCGGCGCTCACGAGCTGTCTCGCGCATGGTGCGAGATCTCACAGGTTCTCCTCTCCTGTCTCGACGGCGGCGATGTTCTCTGCTTCGTCGGAGCGGTCCTGTTGCATGAGCTCCTCTTCGAGCCCCTCGCGCTTGAGGACCTGGTCCTGCTTCTCCGCTTCGACCTGGTCTGAGTCGGTCTCCGGCATATATCGCCCGTACCCGGCTCTGAGCACGGCAAACCCCGCGCCGCTTCCCCACGACCGGTCGCCGCCCTACCATCGCCTTCCGAGATGCGCGTGCCGACCCTTTCGCCGCCGGCCTACCGCCGGGTCACCCTCTTTGCCCTGCTGGCGCTGACGTTCATCGTGGTCACGGGCGCCGCCGTGCGCCTGACCGGCTCGGGGCTCGGCTGCCCGGACTGGCCGACCTGCGCCGAGAACCGGATCGTGGCCCCGTGGGAGTACCACGCCATGGTCGAGTTCGTGAACCGCACCATCACCGGGCTCGTGTCGGTGGCGGTGATGCTGGCGGTGCTCGGCTCGCTGGTCCGCGTGCCGCGCCGCAAGGACCTGCTGTGGTTGTCGCTCGGGCTGGTGGCCGGCGTCATCGGCCAGATCGTGCTCGGTGGGCTCACCGTGCTCTTCGAGCTCAAGCCGGGCTTCGTCATGGCCCACTTCCTGGTTTCGATGGTGCTCATCGCCAACGCAGTGGTGCTCCACCATCGGGCCGGCCGGCCGGATGGCCCGACCCGGCCTGCGGTCGGCCCCGACCTGCTGGCCCTGGGGCGCCTGGGCGTGGGCGCCGCCGCCCTGACCATGTTCCTGGGGACGATCGTCACGTCGTCCGGGCCGCACGGCGGCGACGAGCACGCCGAGCGCCTGCCGTTCCTTCTCCCCGACGTGGCAAGGCTCCACGGCATCTCGGTGATGTTGTTCCTCGTGCTCACCCTCGTGACGGCCCTCAAGCTGCGGCGGGCTGGAGTCGACGCTCGCATCCTCAGGCGCAGCGAGGTTCTCCTCGCCGTGCTGGTGGCCCAAGGTGTCCTGGGGTACGTGCAGTACTTCACCGGCGTGCCGGCCCTCCTGGTCGGTTTTCACGTCGTCGGCGCCACGGCGGTGTGGATCGCCGTGCTGCGGCTGGCCCTCGCGTTGCGGGTTCCGGTGGCCACGGCCGGCCCCGAGTCCGACGGCGGTAGCGTGGAACCGTGGTCGGTGGCACTCACGTCGACATGACGACCGCGCCGGTCGAGCTCAAAGAGCCCGAGATCGACGATGTCGTCGTCCCTGACCGACCGTGGATCGTCATCGTGTGGAACGACCCGGTCAACCTCATGTCCTACGTGACGTTCGTCTTCCAGAAGCTGTTCGGCTACAGCCTGGAGAAGGCGACCAAGCTCATGCTCGACGTGCACGAGAAGGGAAGGGCCGTTGTGTCGAGCGGGCCGCGCGAGAAGGCGGAGCTCGACGTGTTCCGCCTGCACGAGCACGGACTGTGGGCGACCATGGAACATGAGTCATGACCGGCCCGAAGGACGTGGCAGGTGCTACGTAGGCGCGTGAAGCGGGGTCGCGATGGTGGTTTCGATCTCCGCTTCCCGGCCGAGGAACGTGACCTGATCCGATCGATCGGTCCGCAGCTGCGAGAGGTGCTCGTCGACAGGGCGACGGCGATCGAGGACGGCGCCGATCCCGCCGTCGACCGGCTGTTCCCGGCCGCCTACCCCGACGACGAGGAACGCCAGGCGGAGTTCCGGCTCCTCGCCCACGACCAGCTGCTGGAGTCACACCTCGGCGCCCTCGGCGTGCTCGAGGAGACGGCGGACGCCGACCGTCTCGACGAGGACCAGCTGCTGGCGTGGATGCGGGCCATCAACCACGTCCGCCTGGTGCTGGGGGTCCGTCTCGAGATCACCGAGGAGGGTGACGAGCGCCCTCGGAGCCCCCGAGACCCGAGGGCGCCCGCGTTCGCGGTCTACGACTACCTCACCTACCTGCAGGGCGAGATCATCGAGGCTCTCTCGGGCTGAGTGCCGGCAACCTCGATCGTCGTACGGCACCGCATCAACTTCCGACGAACGGCACCCCACCGCCTCGGGTCCCCGTGGGGGCGAACATGACCCCCACAGTGCCCGGCCCCGTGTGGGCGCCGACGCTCGGCCCGACCACGTAACGGACCAGCTCGGCGACTTCCGACGCGCCCCGCAGCCGGTTCTCCACGGCGGCGACCAGGGGCAGCGTCGATGGGTCGGCGATGCCGACGCCGACCCGCAGCGAGGAGCCGCGCCCGCACACGAACTGGGCCATCGCCGCAGCCGCGTGGTCGAGATCGTCGCATCGGCCGACCTCCTGCATGACCCCGCCGGAAAGGGTCAGTATCGGAATGGTGGTCGCCGCGGACGCCACGTCGCCAAGGCGGCCACCCGCCCGGGCCAGGTCGAGCACACCGACGACGAAGACGTTGCCGACCGTGGCGCCGACGCGCTCTGCCGCGGCGGCCGCCTCCTCGAGCGTGGCGCCGGTGACCACCGCCTCGGCGGCCTCCCAGACGCACAGCGACACGGCGAAGGAAGCGGTGCCCGTGTCGACGATGCGGACGGGTACGGGGGACACCTGGCTGGCCAGGCGGGCGGAATTGACCGTGCCCGACACTGACGACCCGATGTGGATCGACAGGATCTCCGTGGCCCCCCGGTCGGCGACCGCCTCGTACGCCGCGGCGAACTGTCCCGGGCTGGGCTGAGCCGTCGTCACGGTCGGACGCCGGCGCTCGAAGCGGGCGTAGAAGCCGGCGGCGTCGAGGTCGACCCCCTCGAGGTACGGGGTGCCGTCGACGGTCACTGTGAGGGGCACCACCTCGACTCCGTACCGTTCGGCCAGCTCGGGCGGTAGCTGGGCATTGGAGTCGGTGACGAGCCCTATCACGGCCGGATCTTGGCCGTGAGGAACTTGTACATGATGACGGCGCTGCTCACCGCCGCCGACGCCGGCAGCGCCGCCGTCGGCTCCGGCCCCCACCCGTTGGGCCACTGCCTGCGCCACCAGAGCAGCCCGGCGGTGACCCACGTCGCCGATGCCACTGCCGTGCCCGGCAGCGTCCGCCCCGTCCGCTTGCCCACCGCCCAGGCCACGCCGAGGTCGATGGGCAGATACGCGGGGAACGTCGCTGCGCACTGGCCCAGGCTCACGGCGACGCCCTTGCCGCCGCGGAAGCCGTTCCAGACGGGGAAGCAGTGCCCGACGACGGCTGCGGTCCCCGCGAGGTGGGCACCGGTGCTCCCGGCGAGGCGCCGGCCGGCGCGGCACGCGATGGCGCCCTTGGCCGCATCCGCGGCGAGGATCCCCCAGCCCCAGGACGGGCCAAGGACGGTCATGGCGTTCACCGCGCCGGGGTTCCCGGTGCCGGCCTCGCGCAGGTCGGTCATCCCGCCGGTCGCCACCCGCGCCGCGGTGTCCGCGAACGGCACTGTGCCGATGAGATACCCGGCGGCGGCGGAGAGGAGGGCAGGGACCACCCGGCGAGCGTAGATGCGACCCGGCGGTCGCCTACCGTCGTGCGGATGTTGAAGGTCGACGTCGACGAGGGCGTGGCATTGGAGGCCGACGTGTGGGCCGGCGGCGCCGGCGTGCCGTTCCTCCTGGTGCACGGGTTGTCCTCCAACCGCCGCACCTGGGGGCGCGTGGCCGCCCGCCTCCACGAGCTCGGGCATCCCGTCGTATCCGTCGACCTTCGTGGCCACGGCCGCAGCGACAAGCCGGACGAGGGCTACGACTTCGCCACCCTGGCCCACGACCTGCTGAAGGTGCTGGACGCGGCTGGCTTCTCCATGGCGGTGCTCGCCGGCCAGTCCACCGGGGGCAACATCGTCGTCGACCTCGCGGCCCGGGCGCCGGAGAGGGTGCACGGCGTCGTCGGAGTCGATGGCGGCGCCCTGGAGCTGTCACGGCAATGGCCGGACTGGGGCGACTGCAAGGAAGCCCTGGCGCCCCCGCCGCTGGCCGGCAGGCCGGCGGCGTCGGTCGAGGCCCAGCTGCGGAGCGGGCATCCAACCTGGCCGGACTGGGCCATCGAGGTGACCATGGCCAACCTGGAGCACCTTCCGGACGGCACAGTGCGCCCTTGGCTCACCCTCGACCGCCACCTGCGTCTCCTGCGCGCCCTGTGGGAGCACCGGCCGTCGGAGGTCATCCCGATGCTGGACGTCGACGTGCTTCTCGTGATGGCGGACACCGGTGACGACTGGGCGGCGGCGAACAGGGAGCTCACCGACGAACTGGTGGCGGCCGCTCCACGGGTACGGGTGGAGTGGATCTCGCCCGGCGACCACGACCTCCACGTCCAGCACCCCGTGGCGCTGGCCGACCTGATGCAGGGCACCTTCTAGGTGGCGGCGACGGCGCGGTTGCTCGTCATCATGGGCTCCGGCGAAACCAGCCCCACGATGAGCAAGGCCCACCGAGACCTGCTGGCGCGGGTCGGGCCGGGTCTGGCCGTCATGCTCGACACACCGTTCGGCTTTCAGGAGAACGCCGACGACATCTCGGCCAAGGCTCTGGCGTACTTCAGGGACAGCGTGCAGCGCGACCTGATGGTGACACCTTTCCGGGCGGCCGAGGGGACCGACGCCCTGGAGTACGAGACGACGTTGGCCCGCCTCCGCGAGGCCGTCTACGTCTTCTCCGGGCCCGGCAGTCCCTCCTACGCCCTGGCCCAGTGGTCGGCCAGTCAGGTGCCGGCGGTCCTCGCTGAAAAACTCCGTACCGGCGGCTGCGTGACCTTCGCCAGCGCGGCGGCGTGCACGCTCGGCCCCTTTGCCCTTCCCGTCTACGAGATCTACAAGGCGGGGGAGGGGCTCCGGTGGCTGGAGGGGATCAACCTGATGGCCGAGGCCGGCCTGCCGGCGGTCGTCGTTCCCCACTTCAACAATGCCGAGGGCGGCACTCACGACACCCGCTACTGCTACATGGGCGAGCGCCGGCTGTCGCTGCTGGAGGCCATGCTGCCGTCGGATGTCTTCATCCTCGGCGTGGACGAGCACACCGCCTGCATCCTCGACCTCGGCGCCGGCACGGCAACGGTCGCCGGTCTCGGTTCGGTGACCGTGCGCCGGCAGGGCCGGATGTCAGCGGTCGTGTCCGGCACCACGCTGCCGATCACCGAGCTCGCCGGCGCAGGATCACGCGACGCACCGATCGCGGGGGCGACGGTCACGCCGCCCCCGGACCCCCTCACCGCCGACATCGACCGCTTCGAGCGGGCGTTCGACGCCGCCCTCCGGGCCGGCGACGCGCCCCACGCGGTCAAGGTGGTCCTCGAGCTGGACGACCTCCTCCACGACTGGTCGCGGGACACCACGGAGTCCGACCTCCTCGACCGGGGCCGGGCCGGGCTGCGGGCCATGATCGTCCGGCTGGGCGAGGCGGCGGACGTGGGCGTACGCGACCCCCGCCTGGTCGTCGCCCCGCTCGTCGATCTGCTGCTCGACGCCCGTCGCCAGGCTCGAGCCGACGGCCGGTGGGCCGACGCCGACAACGTCCGTGAGCGCCTGCTCGCTGCCGGCATCGAGGTGCGCGACACCGCTGAGGGCACGGAGTGGCAGCTACGATGACCTCTCCGCAGGGATGGGCCCCCATCGTCTAGCGGCCCAGGACACCGCTCTTTCAAGGCGGCAGCACGGGTTCGAATCCCGTTGGGGGCGCCGGTAAAACCGCAGGTCCGAGGAGGTCTGGCGTGCGGTGCTTGCGTCGAAGACGGCACTTTGCCACTCTTTTGCCAATCCTTGTGTTGGCGAAAGGGGTTGCGTGACCGGATTTATGCGGCAGCGGGGCAGCTCCTGGGAGCTGCGGGTCTACGCCGGTCGCGACGTCGTGACCGGCCGCAAGCGCTGGGTCACCAAGACCGTCCGGGGCGGCAAGCGGGAGGCCCAGCGGGCCCTTGCGGCGATGGTGGCCGACAACGACCGGGGGGCGCACAACCACACCAACGCCACCGTCGGCGAGCTGCTGGAGGAGTGGTTCGCGCTGGCCGGCCCCGGCTACTCGCCCAAGGGCGCCCGGGAAACGCGGGGCGTGATGGACCGCAACCTTCTCCCGTTTCTCGGCAACGTTCCCCTGTCCAGGCTCGGCGCCGCCGACATCGACCGCTTCTACCGCCGCCTGCGGGAGAAGGGCGGGCGGGCCGGCCGCCCGCTGGCGCCGGCAACGATTCGCCGGGCCCACGGCATCCTCCACCGCGCCCTCGTCCAGGGCGTGAAATGGGGATGGCTGAGTGCCAACCCGGCGGCATCGGCGACGCCGCCTCGTATCCCGACACCCGACATCAACCCGCCTGCGCCGCACGAGCTGGCCCGGCTGTTCTCGCTGGCCACCGAGGTCGAGGTTGACCTGGCCGACTACATCCTCCTGGCCGCCGCCACCGGGGCCCGCCGCAGCGAGCTGATCGCGCTGCGGTGGCCCGACCTCGACCTCGACAAACGGACCGTGTGGATCTCGCGAGGGCTCGTCCTCGGCGACGACGGGCTGGTGGAGAAGGACACCAAGACCCACGCCGCTCGCCGGGTGTCCCTCGACCGGACCACGGTGGCGGCCATGACCGCACACCGTGCCCGGGCTGAAGAGCGGGCCCGGCTGTGCGAGCACGAGCTGGACCGCCGGGCCTTCGTGTTCAGCAACGAGGTCGACGGCTCTGAGTGCTGGTATCCCGACTCGGTCAGCCGTGCCTTCGCCCGCTTGTGCCGCAAGGCCGGGATCAAGGGCGTGCGCATGCACGACCTCCGCCACTACGTCGCCACCAGGCTGCTGTCGGAGGGCGTCGACGTCCGCACCGTCGCCGGCCGTCTCGGCCACCGCAACGCATCCACGACATTGAACGTCTACTCACACTTCCTCCCCGAGGCCGACCGTGAGGCCGCCGACCTCCTCGGCCGCATCTTCGACGACGCGCTCCTGGAGGTGACCGAGGTTCCTGACGAGGACGACGAGGAGAAGAAAGGTTGACGCCTTGACGCTTGACGCCTTGACGCCTACAATGAGGTCATGGCCGACGCCGAGGCTGCGCTATCCGAGGGGTTCCATGAGCACCTAGGCCGGATGCTCGCTCGTCACGGGCAGCTTCTCGACAAGGTCGACCGGAGGGAGGCCCGAGAGCTCGGCAGGCGCGCCGCCGAAGCCGCGCTGGCTCCATTGCTGTGGGCTGAGGCGGTTGGCGATCGGTGGGACACGACGGAGACCGCCGAGTTCCTTGGCGTCACCCGCCAGGCCCTCCACGACAGGGTGAAGCGGGGCACGCTGCTCGGCGTCCCGGGGCGGGGCGTGACCTGGTTCCCGATTTGGCAGTTCGATGTGGCCAGCCGTCGGGCGCGCCCGGTCATGGCCGCACTGCTCCAGGTGTTCCGTGGCATGGACCGACCGCTCGAGCCGGTCGAGATCGCGTCGTGGGCACAGGTGCCGCAGCCGGACCTCGACGACGTGGCCCCAGCCGACTGGGTGGCCGAAGGTCGACCCGACGAGGCGGTCGTCGCCAGTGCCCGACACAGCGCGGCGCGCCTGGCTGCGTGACACTGCGACGTCCGCCACGCGATCCGGCTGAGCTGACGGATTTCCCGGCACGAGCGATCGCCGAGACCTACCCGTACGCCCGGATTCACGACGTGGCCCACGAGGCGGAGTGGTTCTGTAGCTGCGGCGTCCACCGTTTCGACCCGCCCGCTGGCGGAGACATGGCGTTCGGCACCTGCTACCTCGCCGGGCACCCGGTGGGAGCCTTCATCGAAAAGTTCGGCAGCCTCGGGATCGTGACGCGGGAGCGGGTCGACGCCCATCGGCTCGCCCACCTCCAGGTTCCCGCCACCCGCCTCGCCGACGTCACCGACCGCTCGGTCTTGCGTTGGGGCATCACCGGCGAGCTCAGCTCGGGCGGGGACTACGCCGGCGCCCAGGCCTGGGCCGAGCGCCTCTTCCAGGCCGGATTCGGCGGCATCTGGTACACGGCCAAGCACGATCCCCGGGGCGATCTTCATTCGGTCGCTCTCTTTGGCAAGCCCGGTCTGCACGAGAATGCCTTCGTCAGCACCTGGTCAGAGCCGATCGGCGACGATCTGGTCGACGAGGTCGAGGATCGCTTCGGTATCCAGGTTCTCCCGATCGCCGCGATGTAACGCTCTGCTTCACAATCCGTGGAAGCCGATGTCGGCGGTCGGGTCGACGGGGACCCTAAAGACGGCTCTCCTGACGAGGATGTGGGTCAGGCCGCCGCCTTCGCGGCCGGCCGCTCGTGAGGCAGCTTGAGATCGATCGGCCCGGCGGCGAGCATGACGAGGGCCAAGGCGGCATCGGCGGAGTGGAAGCCGTAGGCCCGCCGGATGAGGAGGCGGACCTTCGTGTTGAGGCCCTCGACGCGGCCATTGCTGATCCCGTGCTCGACGGCGTTCAGCCGCAGCTCTCGACGGTCCCGCATGGTGCGGGCGACCTTGACGAACGGCGCCAGGCGGGAACGCTCAGCCCGGGCGCACCATCGGTCCAACAGGACGCCGGCCTCCTGGCGGTTCAGGTCGCCGGCCAGGATGGCCCGGAACTGCTCCTTCATCTCGTAGGCCGCCAGATGCCACCCCGGTTGCGGCGGATGCGGGCCAGCTGGGCGGCCTGGGTGTCGGTGAGGTCCTCGGGGTTCTTGAGCAGCGCCCACCGCGAGCCCTTGAAGTCCTTGGCCCAGCGGTCGTCGGGCAGGCGGCGCAGCTGGTTCCACAGCTCCCGACGCACCTCGTCGAGGGCGTCGCCCACGAGCTTCACGAGATGGAAGGGATCGGCGCAGACCACCGCCTGGGGCGCATGGCCCTCGGCCTGCACGCTCTTGAGGTAGGCAGGCCCCAGGTCGAGCGACACGGCGCTGAGCTGGGACGATCGCTCGGGCCCCAGCTCGTCGAAGAAGGCGTCGAGGGTCTTGGCGTCGCGGCCCTTGGCCCCCCAGATGACCTTGCCGCGGTCGTGGTCGACCACCACCGTCAGGTACTTGTGGTGCTTGCGCCAGGAGATCTCGTCCACCCCGATGCGGAACAGGCCGTCGAGGCGGTCGGGGTCCAGCCCGGTCGTCACCACCCGCTCGCACGCCCTGCCCACGGTGCGCCACGACACCCGGCACAGGCGGGCGACGGCGGTCTTGTCCATCCGCGTCGCCAGCCACGCCAGAAGGTCGTCGAGGTCTCGGGTCAGGTGGGCGCCGGGGCGGGCGAAGGGCACGGCCTCCACCACGACGCCGTGGTTCGGGCAGCGCAGGCGCCGCAGGTCGGCCCGCAGCTCGAGCTTCCACGTGCCCAGGTCGAGGTGCCGCCAGCGCGACGGCACCGGCCGGGTGTCGTAGCGCCAGCGGGTCTTGTGGCCGCAGTGGGGGCACACCAAGCGCCGCCGGCGCAGGGCCACGGTGACGACGACCATGGTGGCCAGGAACTCCACGGCGGTGACGTTGACGTCGTCGAGGCGGCAGAGGCGCTTGAATGCAGTGGTGACGCGCACGGGCTGACGGTCTCCTGGTTCGCAGGTCTGGAAGCCCGTGAACCTTGGCTGCGGTCCGTGCGCGTCGCGCGGATACCCGGAACCGCTCTCTCAGCCAGCTACTGCAACGGGAAGCTGGGTCAGTCCGCCCACACCAGGGTCAGGAGAGCCCCAATCCCGTCCATGGTCCGACCCGAGCCGAACGCGCGTCCCTCGATCGTGCGGTCGCCCGGTACTCAGCTCTCTGCCCGACCCTGATGAGCCCCTCAGGGAGTCTGTTGAGATCCGGCCCGGGGTTCGTAGGTCAACCCGCCGACGCGATCAGCCGACATTTTCGGTAGTCTTGCATGAGAGGCAGCGAACAGGAGGTTGAGGGTCGTGAATGTGGGCGACCGTATCGTTGTCGAGTCCGAGAAGGTCGGAGTGCCACCGCGGCGGGGGGAAGTGACAGGGGTTTCGGGAGCCCTGCTCACGGTGCACTGGGAGAGTGGGCAGGAGTCGATGTTTGTTCCGAGCGCCGGCTCTTTACGAGTCGAGCAACCCGCTCACCCGCCCCCGGCGTAGCGAATCCTCGCTCAGGGCGGTATCGCTTTTGATGGCCCATACTCGTCGAGGCGTTCGTCGCCGGCGAGAAGCAGCTTGCGGATGCGGTAGAGCGGATCGACCTTGCGCCCCCGGTGGCCGAGTGTCTCGTTCTGCACCCGTCGGCGGACCTTGTCGAGGCCGCGGTTCCCGACGCTCACGACGGTGAAAGGGATCGGCGACGCGAGTGGCGTGGTCGAGCTCAGGCGACAACCGGACCCGGAAGGTCGCAGTGTTCCCGAGCGTCGAGCCCGACGATGCCGTCGACCTGCTCACCGGGGCGAGCGACTACGTGGTGCCGCCCTGTCGTGACACGGACGCCGGGACGGCTCATACTCTCCTTATGAGACGCGTGCTTGCCGTGCTGGTCGGCGCCGGCATCGCCATGGGCGGGGGTGCCGCCGCCTGGGCCGCGACTTCGGACGAGGGAGGGCGGAAGCGCGAGGCGGCCAAGGCCTGCCTGAGCCAGGCTCGCCAGGAGGCTCCCGATGTCGAGAAGGGCGCCCTCAAAGAGGCGGTCAAGGCGTGCCTGAACGACGGCGGCATCGAGCGCCGGGCGCCCACACCCGAGCAGCGGGCCAAGCGTGAAGAGCTGCGCAACTGCCTCCAAGGTGCCAAGGCCCTCCGCCCCCAGGACAATGCCGCGGCCCGCGCTGCGGCTCGTGCATGCCTCGAGCAGGCCGGCGGCGTCACCCGAGGTCGCATGCGGGAGAGGCTGCCGAGCGTCAAGGAGTGCTTGGCCGAGGCGCGAACAGAGCAGCCCGACGCGTCCAAGGCCGACCGGCGCGCCCTGGTGAAGGAGTGCCTGGCCGCCAAGGGTCCTTAGTCTCGCCCGGTAGCGCAGTGCCCAGTCTCTTCGGCAGCTCGGCCGGCAGGTGGCGGTCGTCGGCCACCTCGTAGAGGGCGGCGAGGACATCGCCGGGCACCGCGCCCGCCGCCACCGCGTGCTTGAAGAACTCCCGCACCACGGCCAGAGGGCATTGTGCTGTTCCGAGGGGAAGGGCGAAGGACGGCCGTCGCCGGCAGCGGGTGAGACGCTCCCTGAGCGCAGGTTGTCGGCGTGTCGCGACGCTTCATCGCCGTTTGGGCCTCTGGAGTCGTGATGGGCGGCCCTCCATCGTTCTTCCACCGTCGGCCTGTCCTGGCGACCCACACGACTTTCTGAGCTCGGCACATTCACGACCCGCCCTCGCCCTCGGAGGACGGCCTGGGGTTGGAGCTGGGGAAGTTCGTCCAGCGGCCCAGGCGGACCTTGTCGTCCGAACCACTCGTAGCCGTAGACGGTGGCGAAGCCCGCCGGTGGCATCTGCATGGCCGACGACGTTTCGGGGATCTGGCTGGCGCCGGCCTCCATGGCGGCCCGCTTCACGCTGAGGACGGGTCGCACATCGACCGTGCAGGTCACCAGCACCGTTGGTAGCCCAAGCGACGTGGCTGCCAATCCCAGGCCACCGGCGTGCCTGGGCCCGCCTCGACCACCAGGTGGCTTTCGACGAAGTGCAGATATCGCGGTCGACGGTCGCCTCGTAGACTGTCTCGACCCCGATCGCCAGCGCCGCCGCCACGGCGACCTGGTGGGCCTTGACGTGGTCTGGGTGGCCGTAGATCCCGGCTGCGTCGTAGGTGACGACGGCCGCCCGCCGTTCGGACGCGATGAGCTCGACCAGACGACCGGCTGCCTCGTAGAGAGGGGTGGCCGCAAAGGCGTCGGGGGCGCTGTTGCAGGGGTCGCCCGCCACGCCGGCCCGTCGGTGGGGCCTCCCACTTCGGCACTGCGCAGCGCCCGGTAACGCCCAGTCTCCTGATGGGCCCCGGACACGGCGACCGTGGTGATGCGACCGAGCCCCTTTCCCCCGGCCGGTCCTCGTTCGGCCGACGGGTTCGCCTCTGGCGAGGACGAGGAGGTCCTGGGAACACGGGTGGCCCGGGGAGACGACCACCGCCATGATGGATATGTGCCTGCCCCGATCGAAATGACGTTCATGAGCGACGGCCTGAGGATTCGCGGTCATCTGCGCGTGCCATCCGGCGAACCCGGCACCGGCCCCGGACTCGTCTTCACTGGACCCCTTACCGGCGTGAAGGAGCAGGTGACGGGTCACTACGCCGACGCCTTGGCCGGTGCTGGGTACGTGACGTTGGCGTTTGACCACCGGGGCTTCGGCGCCAGCGAGGGCACGCCACGCCAGCACGAGGACCCAGCGGGGAAACTCAACGACCTCCGCGACGCCCTCAGTTGGCTGGCTGAGCATCCGGCAGTCGACGCCGACCGCATCGGCTGCGTGGGGATCTGCCTGGGCGGAGGCTACGCGCTGCGTTTCGCCGCCTTTGACCCTCGGGTGCGGGCGCTGGTCACGGTGGCCGGCGGCTACAACGATCCTCGCGCCATGCGCGCCGGGATGGGAGCCGAGTCCTACCGTGCCGTCCTCTCGGAACAGATGACCCTGGCCACCCGCCAACACGTCACCGGTGAGGTCGAGTACCTGGCCGCCGTCAGCGACGACGACACGCCCGCCCTCATGGGTGGGGCCGAGCCGTTCGCCTACTACGGCACCGACCGGTCGACGAGCCCGGGCTGGGAGAACCGGATCACGCGTATGTCGGTGTACTCGCTCCTCACCGCCGATCTGGCCGTCGGCGCCGACTTCATCTCCCCCACACCGTGGCTGATGGTGCACGGCCGCGCCGACGACTACTGCACCCCGGAGGGGGCTCAAGCAACGTTCGCCCGTGCCGGCGAGCCCAAGGAGGCGGTGTGGCTCGACACGACCAACCACATCGACCTCTACGACGTGCCTACGTACGTCGAGCCCGCCGTCGCGGCGGCAGAAGCCTGGCTCGCGCGCTGGTTGTGACAGCACCGGATGTCGGCGATCCGCTCGCCGGGCCGGAGTGACCGCGGGACGACCAGGGCGAAGATCAGCACCGACCTGTCCCGGATCCGCTGGCGCAGGTCGGAGAGGGTCATGATCCACAGCCGGCGCACGGTTCAGTCCCGGAGGGCCTTGCCGGTCAGGTGCAGGAAGACTGACTCCAGGTCGGGACGGGTGATCTCGACGTCGCTCAGCGTCATGCCGGTCTCCGTGGCGGTCGTCACGATGGCGGCGACGAACAGCTGGACGCCGGCGACGACCTGGCTCCTCGTCCGAGGCGGACCGTTCGGGACCCAGCCGAAGAGCTCGTCAGTGATCGCAGCGCGATCGGCTGGCGTGAGCGCGTCGAGGTCCGGCTGGGACGAGTCGGTCAGGAAGATGCGCCAGGTCACGCAGAGCGGCGTCGAGAGCCCTGAAGGTATTCGAGGAGCCGGCCAGAGCCAGATGCAACCTCGCCAGTTCGGCGCCGGCCGTGTGAACCTGAGCCAGGTTGTTGGCATCGAGCATCGAGCCCTCCACCACCGACTGGAGGCCTATCGAGAATCCATTGCGCTCGACTTGCAGATCGCCGTTCAACGCGGGGACGGGCGCAGAGACCGGGATTCCCGCGTCCGTCGAGCCACGACGTCAGCCGGGCAACGTTCGCCAGGCGCGCGAACAGCAGCGGCCGCACGGACCACTTGAAGATCATTCGGCCCGTCGAGCTCGTGAGCCACACGAGTGCATTGCCAGCGCTGATCACGACTCGATCGCACGAGACCACCTCGACGCCCCAACTTTCGGCGAGTGCCCGCGTGGCCCAGTCGGCCAGCTGCCCGGCGTCAGCGAACTTGAAACGGCCCGCCAAAGCCTCATGCGGATCGACCGGCTCCCAGAGCATTTCGACAGTCGGCGTGGACAGAACGCCCCAGACGCTATTGTCGCGACCGGTTGCTGCGTTCACGGCTCGTCGAACTCGAACCCGCTCCGACGTCGCCAGCCGACATTCCGACCGCCAGCCCCGTGGTCACGAGCCGCTGTCAGGGATACGAAGCCCACCGCGAGTCGTCGTGGTTATTGAGGCGCGCCGACGACCCCAGCGGGTCAAACCCGGGCGTGGTTCTGGGTAAGTTCCCCGTGGAGCCGATCGACGATGTCGAGAACGGGAAGAGCGATCAGCCCGGTCCGGGCCTGCACCAGGCGATCAAGGAGATGGTCCATCACCGCCACCTGAACAGTCTCGCCGTCGTCCAGCAGCCGGGGACGGACGAGCCGGGCGAGGGCCACGACCATCTCGGCATACGCCTCGACGAGGTCGGCGTGGCCCGCGGTGACCAGTCGGGTCTCATTCACGGCGTCGGCCATCACCGCGCACGCGTCGGCGATGAAGGACAGTCCGTCGTCGGCGTGCAAGACCACGACCCGGTCAACCATGGGCCCTCCTTGGACGTTGGCGAGCCCCGAGATCGTAGGACGAAGGGGTCGCGCTCGCCGCGCCGCCCCCCGGTCCGCGCCGCGGGCAGCAGTCAGGCGAGTCGTTCGGCGATGTGGGCAGCCAGCTCACGGTCTGGGCTGCCGTGGCGGCTGTAAAGCGCTCCGCACGGCGTCCTGGCCAGCCACAGCGACAGATCCACGAGGTCGACGGCGTCCTCGGACTCAGCGTAGGCGCTGGCCAGGAACGAGAACTCGGTCATCATCCCGACCACGCTGCGGTTCCTCGTCGTGGCGAGACGGTGGTCGGCCATCGCTTCGCACTCGGCCTCGATGAACGCCTCGCCGATGCCGTGTCGTCGCAGCACTGTCGCCAGCGCCGTCTGGAACCGGACTACGACCGTGGCCGCGGGGGCGAAGGGCAGCAGTACCGGCAGCAGGGTCGACTCGTTGACGAAGAGCCCGACCTGGCGGTTCCAGACCAGGACCGTGGCGTACCAGTCGCCGAGGACGGTCGTCGGATCAGCAGCCTCGGCCCGGGCCGGAGCGCCCACCCGTTCGAGGAACTTGCGGGTCCCGTGAACGACGTACACGGTGCCGAGTCTCGCGTGGTGCTCGGTGAGGCGGCTGGTTCGGGGCCAGTCGTCGAACCGGCGTCTAGTGGCAGCTGCCGCCGTCTTCGCCTGCGGGATACTGTGACACTTCAGCCCTCAGACGGTCCTGGCGCCCGATCGCTGTTTCATGGTCCGCTGTCCTTCGCGACCAGGTCCCTCGGTACCGCCCTGCCCCAGCGGCAGATGGCGGTCATGGGCAGCCCTTTCACGCCGTCCAGTCCAAGAAGTAGCCGCCGAGCGAGACGGCGACGACGAGGAACATGGCGGCCGCAGCCGGCGTAAGCAGGACGAACATCGTCTGGCGGCGGCGTACGATGGCCGCCGCCGTGAAACCGCACCACACGGCCCAAAGTACCGGCAGCCAGGGCGCCGGCACCACCAGCCCGCTGGCGATGTAGAAGAAGCCGACTACCAGGTGGAGCCCGAAGCCGACCACGGTGGCTACCGTCAAGGCCATCTGCGCATTCACTCCCGTGAGGCAAGGCTACGCCATCACCAAGGCCAGCGAAATGCCGCTAGAGACTCGGGAACACCGTCGTCGCGCGCCGCCAGACTGAGCGGAGGCGGGTGCGAATGGCTCGGCCGACCGTCTCGTGGAGGTGACCGGACGGCCAAGTCGGCGCCCTTCGCTGGCGATCGGGCCGGGGTGACGGACCTGACCGGACCGGTCCCACGCCGGCGACCGGGCTCAGCGCCAAGCGGCGGGAAAGGCCAACTTCATCTTGTCGGTGAAGAAGGCGCTGCGTCGACCACTACAAACGTCGCCGGAGTAGCCTGGGGCCCTAGCTGTAGGGGTTCGGGGGTTTAGGTACCGCAGCGGGAGCGGAGACGCTGAGGCGCGTCTCCAGACCGGCGATATGGGCGCTTCGTGCCGGGCGTAGCTGCCGGGCTTATGGGACGGCCGGCGCGAGGCCAGAGCGGGCAGGGGTGTTCACCATGGTCCTCGTCTGGGAGACTGAGCCCCGAGTCGAGACCTACCGCCGTTCCACAGCGAACAGCAGGTGCGTCCCGCTGTCGAGTGCCCCGGGCTCGGCGCAGTACTCCTCCTGAGTTGGGATGGAATGCCCCTCAACGCGGTATCGCTAGCAGCGCGAAGCCGCGGGGCGGAGCCCCGCCCGGTTCGACTGGTGGCCCGCAGGGCGTTATGCGGCTGGCGTCAAGGTGACTGAGTGACC
>Ga0247719_1000221_pt1 | contig 39320 bp, 32 predicted proteins | sample 41E_DmetaG_FD_189046 | JGI IMG/M metagenome (GOLD analysis project Ga0247719, IMG submission 189046) | Soil microbial communities from hillslope of Landscape Evolution Observatory, University of Arizona, Oracle, AZ, United States - 4-1-E_D | ecosystem: Engineered > Artificial ecosystem >...
GCTGGACGACCTGCGGGTCGTCCGCGGCGTTCGCTCCGCTCACGCTCCCGACGGGCTCAACACCCGTCACGAACGCAGGGAGAAATGCGTTCACCATTCGCACCAGCGGGGTGGGGTAGCCAGGAAACGCTGGACGACCTGCGGGTCGTCCGCGGCGTTCGCTCCGCTCACGCTCCCGACGGGCTCAACACCCGTCACGAACGCAGGGAGAAATGCGTTCACCATTCGCACCAGCGGGGTGGGGTAGCCAGGAAACGCTGGACGACCTGCGGGTCGTCCGCGGCGTTCGCTCCGCTCACGCTCCCGACGGGCTCAACACCCGTCACGAACGCAGGGAGAAATGCGTTCACCATTCGCACCAGCGGGGTGGGGTAGCCAGGAAATCCCGACGGGCTCATAACCCGTAGATCAGTAGTTCAAATCTACTCCCCGCTACTCAAATTCCATAGACAACCAGCAATACATTTTTTGATAGCCTGCGCCTTACGAGCCCTGTTCTCGTGTCTGGGATCTGTCTCGAGGCCCCGGGGAGAGCTCCGCCATGCCGGCGGCATGTGAAAAGATATCATGTCTTGGGGTCCTATCGAGGTCCAAAGTTTCCTGGAATGGATCGGCGGCAAAGTCGTCAGCCAGCTTTATCCAGACGCGAAGGTACCTTTCCTCGGAGTACCGCATGACCCCGCTTGAGGGAGGTCGGGTCCCCGTCCAATAGGCCGACGGCCACAGCGACTCTGTCGAACTCTCTGCTTGCATCATTCTCGATGAGGAGCGGGTTGCCTTATTCGGCCTCTATAGCGGTGACGGAGCTAAAGGCTCCGAGAACCCAGATAATCGTACCCGGATTCGCGCGGCGATCTCGTTCTCGCAATGGGGCCAAACCTCGTCCGCTTCGCGGTCGACCCGTTCCGCAAGCTCTTCGGGAGCCCGATCCGCTTCACTTTTTCCCTCGACGAGGACGCAGCGTTCTTCATGGCTGGCGCGGGTGCCGCGGCACTCGCCAACCACTACGGAGGCACCGTTCCTCTCACGTGGTGACGCGGCCGTAGCGGCGCGGGTGTCCGTTTGCGTGGCTCGCGGCGAGACCGGCGGCCGCGGTAGCGCTCGCCGCAGATGCGTGAGCCAAGAGGCCATCGGGACCGACCCACTCGCCTGCCAGATAGAGGCCGGACACGCTCTCGACGAGGCTCGAGGGCCGGGAAACGTCTGGGCGGGGCCACCAGCTCGAAACCGTGATCTCGGGAAGGTCCTGCCTTGCCTCGACCCGCTGGGGCCAGCCGGGTTGCAGAAAGTCGAGGAATTGCTCCATCGCGCGCGAGGCGTCGTCGGGCGCCTCTCCGGGGGCAAGGTAGCGCATGACGTGGACGAGGGCGGATCCGCGTGGCGCCAGCTCGGCGTAGCGGGAATGGACCGAATAGTAAAGCGGCTCGCCGAGGCCCAGGGCGTACGTGAGATCCGGCCGGGGCAAGTCGGACAAGCCGACATCAAGGCATGCCATGCGCACGGGAAGGCTCGCGTCGGCTGCCGCCCGCAGTTCGGGCACGTCCGGAGCGATCTGGAGCGCGGAACGGGGCGGGACCGCGAGGATCACGGCATCGGCGGCCAGCGTGCGGCCGGCTTCGAGCTCGACGCCAGACACGCACCCATCCCTGTTCCGCAAAGCAGCAGCGCGCTCACTCGTTTCGAGCACGACGCCATGCCGGGACGCCGCTTGACGCAGATCGTCAACGAGACTCTGCCAGCCGCCGTGCAGATACAGCGTCTTCGCGCGGGTCACCATGACCATCTGCTCGATCGCGACGGCCGCGCTGGTCGTCGACGGGCCGTGCGCGAGCGTCGTGAGGCGCGCGAACATCTTGAGGAAGGCCTTCGCGCGCTCGCTGGAGAAGCGCTGGTCAAGGAAGTCCTCCAGGGTCCGTCCGACGAGCGTCGCGTCGGAAGCCTTTGGCGGGCGTGCAAGGAACGCGAGGAGCTCGCGCTTGCCACGGCGATCAAAGAGGTCGGACGCGAGGAGGGCCAGGGGACCCGTCGGAAGCGGAAAGATGCGGTCGTCGTGGACCACTCGGCCGGTCGCCGGCGCGACCACGCCGGCGCGCAGCTGAATACCAAGGCGTTTGAGGACGCGCCCCACGTGTCCTCCCGAGAACATGGCATGGGCGCCCAGGTTGAAGGCGTAACCATGCTCCCGGCGCGTGCGCGCCATGCCCCCCAGAGACGCGCTGGATTCGACGAGCCGCACTCGTGTGCCGTCCTTGGCGAGGAGCGCGGCGGCCATCAGCCCTGAAAGGCCGCCGCCGACGACGACCACATCCTGCGAAGCCACGCCCGTGGCAGGTCGCCCCCGGGATTGGAACCTGTCCGGCTCCGGAGTTTAAGATTGAGCACCTTGATAAGTGGGCCGTGGACGTGCGCGACTTCGCCATCCTCACGCACCTGCTCGCCCGGCCTTTCGACTCGTTCGAGCGGGTCGGCCGGGCGGCGGGCATGACCGGGGCGGCCGCGAAGGCTCGCGTGGCTCGACTCCAGGAAGAGGGTTTTCTCTCCGCCTTCCACTGCATCCCCGCACCCGAGGTCGTGGGCCGAACCGCTCACGGACACCTCTTCGTCGCAGAACCCGGCAGAATGCGCGTGGCCGACGTGCTGGCGGCCGACAGTGTCGTGACCGCGGTCGAGAACAGCGGCGGGCGTATGAGCGTCATCAGCTACTCGCGACCTGGCGACCCGACAGTCCCCCCCGAACTCCTCGACGCGCTGGGAGAGCCGCTGCTCACGGCGGCGATCCGGGTGACCCGGCTCGACGCGCGTCGCGCGACGCTCGGGCCTCTCGATTGGCGCGTCATGCGGGCGCTCGTCCACGACCCGCGGGCATCCGTCACGGATCTCGCCGCGGTCGTCGGGCTCACGAGACGGACCGTCGCCAGGCGGCGAGAAGCGCTTCTGAATGCGGGTGCCATCCGAACGATGCCGGCGCTCAGCGAAGCCAACGCGAGAGGGCTCGTGATCGCGCACTTCTTCGTCTTAGCCGAGAGCGCGACGGCGGCCGGGCGCGCGCTCCAAAATCCCGCGCGCGTTTTCCCGCTCGCGGAGTTCCTCGACCCCCCAGGAGTCTCGTTCGCGACGGTCGCGCCGACGCTCGGAGAGATCGTCGAAGTTGAGCAAGCCATCCGTGCGTTTCCCGGCGTGCTTGATGTGGGGTGGCAGACGCCGCTTCATGTCCACGTCGCCTGCGAGCGCGTCACGTGCTGGATCGAAGAGCAAGAGGCAGTCTGGAATTCGCGCTCCACGCCTCGGTGATCGCCGCACCCGCGGGATGCGCCGCGGCGTGCAGATTCCACGGCGGGTGACTTATGATGGTGCTCAAATTCGAAGCGCGGTACACGACAGCGTCGTATCCCGCACCCGCAGTCCTCGCGGCACCGGCAACTGGCTCGGACCGAAGAACGGGCATGCGTGCTACGAAAGGCGGGAGGTCGACATTTGGATCGGGGACCACCATCAAGGCTCGAGCGCCGTCTCGTCGGGTTGTTTGCCAAGGCCGTCTTCGTCCGCGGCCGCCGCCGCACGCCGCCCGAGAAACCGAAGCATCCGCCGAGCCAGGAGGTCGTCATCGAGGGAGACGTCGGACAACGGCTCGTCGCCCGCTGGTTCCCTGTGGAGCGGCCGCGCGGCGTCGTGGTCTTGGCGCACCCCGACACGAGGTGGGCGAAGGATTGGTTCGTCCAGCGCGGGTGGATCGACTTCATTCACGAGGCGGGGCTGGAGGCGCTCGCGTTCGACTTCACCGGATACGGCGCGAGCGAAGGGCCGGCGACATATCCTCTCGATGACGTGTTGGCCGCCACGCGTTTCGCCCAAGCCGGGTCAGGCTTCCTGCCCGTCCATGTCGTTGGCGTCAGCTACGGCGCTTGCGCCGTTGCCAACGCCGCGCCCCGGCTTTCTGGCGTGAAGTCCATCGTGCTGGAGTCGCCGTTTCCAAATCTCAACATATGGTTTCGGGATAGACTTCGACGGCTTGCGATGGATGTCTTCGATCGTGCATTTCCCAAAACGTCGCGGTTCGCGCAAGCCGACGAGAACATCGCGCACGCGCTTCCTGAACGCATCCTGTTCTGTCTCGCAGAGGAAGACGAGACAACGCCTCCTGCGCTCACGGAGGCCGTCGCACGTCGCGCGCCGCAAGAGCGCACAACGCTTCTACGGGTCCCTGGCGCAAGCCACCTCGAGCCCTTTACCACGAGCGAAGAATACCGCCAGGCGCTGCTGAAGACTTGGCTCGTGTAGCGCAGATCGCGCGCAGCACTGATGGGACCCAGCCTCCGAGGTTGGAATCGATAACGTCGCCGAACGTCAGGCGACGCCCACAGAGATGGGTCGTCCAGGATTTGGATCTGGCACGTGAACGTGCCTCAGCTTCGGGGCACGTCTTCCCGTGTAGGCGTCGTGTTGTTTCCGAGGAAACGCCACGGCTCCGGTGTTTCGTCGATCCACGCGCACGCGACCTTCACGTCGACAGGGTCGCCCTGAGCGATCTCCCGGCTGGCAAAGACGTAGGGGTCGGCAGCGGCCAGGTGCCCTGGCTTGATGAGGGGACGTGTACCGTGACTTTCGCGAGGCGTAGCGAAACCATTCGGCGTACAGCTCGCGCGAATAGCACAGTAATAGCAACTATAGAGGTGTTCTACGGGGCGACTTGTCCAGCCGCTCTCTCGAACCTCAGCTTCGGTGGCGACTCATCGCGCATCCTCGTCGCGCCCCGGCTCTCAAATGAGTTCCTCGACGCGCTTTTCGAGCGCGGCAATTTTCACGTCGCGCTCTCTTATGAGCCGTTCGTAGTTGGCCCGGTCGAGTGTATCGCGCAGCGTGATGACGTAGCCGTCGCGCATGGGCAGGAGCGCGCCGCGCACGTCGTGGCGCGCGCCGTCGGCTCCCGTGAGCCGGGCTTCGAAGGTTCGGGACTCGCGTTTGCGGCGGGCCTGGGCGAGCACGAGGTCGAGGCTCGAGTTTCCGAGGCTCAGGGCCACGACTTCGGCGAGGTCCCGCCCGATCGCTTCCGCGTCCGATCGGGCGGTGAGGCTCCGGGCGGCCGGATTGAGGAAGGTGACGCGTCCATCCGCGTCGATGCCGATGACGGCTTCGTCGAGCGTGGCGAGGATGGCGCGGTGGCGCTCTTCGGCGCGTGCGAGGGCGACTTCCGCGTGGTGAATGTTGCGGGCGATTTCGAGCGTCGTCTTGAGATCGACTTCCTCGAAGGGCTTGAGGACGTATCCGTAGGGGCGAGCGAGCTTGGCTCGTTCGAGCGTGGCCGCGTCCGAGTGGGCGGTCAGGAAGACGACGGGGACGTCGTGGCCTCGATGGATCTCTCCCGCGGCTTCGATGCCGTCCATGGGGCCCTTGAGTCGGATGTCCATCAAGATGACGTCCGGCTTGTTCTCGGTCGCGGCCGCGATGGCGTCGGGGCCCGTGTCGACGATTCCGGTCACCTCGTAACCGATCCGCGTCAGGGTGTGGGCGAGGTCCTGCGCGATGAGCCCCTCGTCCTCGACGACGAGCACGCGGGGCTTCATCACGATTCCTCCGCTGACGGGGCGGGCATGCGGAGGACGAACCGCGTAGGGTCCCTGGGGCGGATGTCGAGCGTCGCGTCCAATTGGCGGGCGAGCGTGGCCACGACGCGCAAGCCCAGGGTCGTCGTGTGTTCGACGTCCAACCCCACCGGGAGCCCGACCCCGTCGTCCTCGACCGTGAGGAGGAGGGCGCCGGTGTCGTCGGGACCGAACCGAACGAGCACGTGGCCGCGGCGGTTGCCCGGGAAGGCGTGCTTGATGGCGTTGCTGACGAGTTCGTTGACGACGAGCCCGAGGCTCATCGCGGTGTCGACCACGATGGGCTCGCCGGAGGCTTCGATCGTCACGTGCACTTTCCGGTCGCCGACTCCATAGGCCCGCAGGAGCTCCGAGGCGAGTTCCTCGATGTAGGGGCCGAAGGCGATGCGCGCGAACTCCTTCGAGCGGTAGAGCGTCTCGTGGACGAGCGCCATCGATTTCACGCGGTTCCGGCTTTCGGCGAAGGCGGCGCGAGCGGCGGGTTCGTCGATGGTGCCGCTCTGGAGATTGATGAGGCTCGCGATGACCTGCAGGTTGTTCTTGACCCGGTGGTGGATCTCGCTCAGGAGGACTTCCTTCTCGCGGACGCTTTCCTTCAATCGCTCTTCCGCCCGCTTGCGTTCGGTGATGTCGCGGATCGCGCTGCTCACGAGCATGCCTTCCTCCGTCTCGAGGGGGCTGAGGCTGATCTCCACGGGGAACTCGGTTCCGTCCTTGCGCAGACCATGAAGTTCGAGCCCCGCGCCCATCTCGCGCACCCGCGGGTCCGAGAAGAATCCGTCCCGATGGGGGGGATGACGCGCCTTGAAACGATCGGGGATGAGGATCTCCACGGTCTTGCCGAGGATCTCTTCGCGCCCGTATCCGAAAAGGCGCTCGGTCTGCGTGTTCACGAGCACGATCTCGCCGGCCTTGTTGACGATCACGACGGCGTCGGGCGCGGCCTCGAGAAGTCCGCGGAACTTCGCCTCGGCTTGTTTCCGGTCCGACGTGTCGCGGATGGCGGCAAGCGTGACGGTGCGACCCCGGATGTGCAACGGGCTGAGGCTGATCTCGACGGGAAATTCCGTGCCGTCGCCGCGCAAAGCGCGCAGATCCATGCCGCGTCCCATGGATCGCGCCTGCGGCAGCGTCGAGAAGGCGGCGCGATGGGCCCCGTGCCGGGCGCGCAGCCTGGCGGGGACGAGGCTTTCGACCGGGCTGCCCACGAGATCGTCGCTTTGGAACAGCCGCGTGGCCTGCCGATTGGCCTTTTCGATGACACCTCCGCCGTTGACGACGATCATCGCGTCGGGCGCGGCTTCGAGGAAGGCCTCGAAATCAGGACCCAGGTCGGAAGGCATCCGTACCCCTTTCAACCTGGTGTACTTGATAAGTGCTTTGCGGAAGCGGCCCGAAAAGCTCTTGGGCGGCCGGGCTCGAAATGGGGGGAGCGTGCGCGGAATCGTCGCCGACGCGAAAGCCGCGCCCGGTGCGGGCCGCGATCCGGTCGACGGGCCCGTCCGCGCGCTTGCCGTGGCCGGGCCCGGAGCTTCCTCGGCTGCGTGTGTGAGACCGGTTTCGTCGTGCGCGGTCGCGCTCGCCGCATGTGGTTCTCGCGAAAGTGTCCCGTAACGTTGGGCCGGCCGGACTCGCAACCGGATCACACGAGGCTCAGCCGGGTCGCGTGCTCGGTCCCGTCGCCGACCTCGACGCGCAGGCGCCACGTGCCCGCCGTGAGGCTGCGCGTGTCGAGCTCATGGTGCCAGTGGTGACCGATCCACCGCATCGCGGACCCGGGGTGCGACGTCGAGGGCGCGGCCTGCTCGAGCGCGGGAAGCCCGCCATCGAGCTTCGACAGGAACAGCCTGGGCGCGACGGCGGGCGCGACGCCGTCGCAGAGGACCCGGAGCCGCACCGGGATCGTGGAGCCGAGCTCAAAGCGGTGCGAGCCGTCGAGCCGCGCATGGCCGGGGGCCGCGATCGGCGGGAGCGGCGCCGAGACCTCGCATGGGGCCGAGGCGATCGCCGACCCGCAGTCCACCGAGAAGGGCGCGCTCGTGATCGTCCAGATCTCGGGATTCTCGTACGCCGTGACGACGCGCAGCCCGGCGTGGCTCGAAGCGAGCGTGACGGGGCCCGCGAGGACCGCATACGTGCCGTACCCTTCCGGCGTGCCGACGAAGGGAACGGAGGCGAGGACGAGGTCCGGGGAGGCCTCTTCGTAGACGAGTAGGCGCCCCGTTTCCGCGAGGAGGCCTTCGCCGCGGATCCAGAACGCGCACGAAGGGACCGCAGTCGAGGCCGGGGCCTCGGGGGTTTCGTGAACGGTCAGGGACACGAGCACGTCCGCCCCCGCGGTGGGCGTGAGCGCGACGGCGACGACGAGGAAGGCGAGCACAGCGGGGAGCATCCGGGATCGAGCGAGGGCCATGCGGTCGATTGCGGGCGCGCGCGCGAAATAGAGCGTGGTACGCAAAGCGTTGCGACGGACGCGATGCAGCAAGATCGGCGGGCATTCGGTCCCTTCCGCGACCGTGCGCGGGGAGACCGGCTCGGCGACCGATCGTCGTTCCTCGTCGCCGCTCGGCCGCGCCGCGTCGGACACCGAGAGCGACCGACGGCTCGCGCGTCAGATCCGTCGAGAATCATGCCGCGCAAGCGAGGCCGGGTGCCGGTCGCACGAGCCGGTTCAGGGGACGTGGAGCGGTCCACACAATCGCGCGCGCGAGGCCCCGCGCGGGCGAATGCATCGTCGAACGATAGCGGAACCGCGATTTTATGGCGCGCCGACACGCTGCTCGATCGGGAGGCCCAACGTTGCGCCGCGTCGTCATCTCGAGCGTTCTCGCGATCGCCCTTCTCGTTCCAGCCCTCGCCGCCGCCTACGACGGCGACGTGAGGTTCGAGGCCGAGGAGCACGACCGACTGCGCCTCGACGGGAAGGGCCAAAACAATCGCGTGGTTGAGGCCATCGCGGATCGCGGCGCGACGCCCGGCGGCATCCTCCTTCTCGATGACTTCTGGGACACGACGGGAACGGCGCACACGGTGGACATGAAGGCCGTCCCGGGTTTCGTCCTCTCGGGCGCCGACGAGAATTATCAGCCCGGGATCACGACCCGCGGCGACCTCGAGCGGACCTCCGGCGGCATGCTTCCGAAGGCGATCCTTCCCGGCACGGGGATGTTCAACGCCTGGTACGGTCGCTGGGAGGACAAGAACGGGGACGGCATCATCGACGACACCTACGAGGACCGCTCCCCGTTCGACGAATGGTTCCCGATCGAGAGAGCGAACCTCTACTCGTACGTCGTGCCCGGCGCGCACCCGAACCTCTACAGTTCCACGCGGCCCTCGGAAGACGGGCCCGATTTCACGTATGTCTATCGCGGCACCCCTCAGATGTACCGCTCCGCGAGTCACCTCGCGTTCGACCGCATCGTCTTCCTGGATGGATCGCTGTTCACGCACTACGTTGTGGATACGGTCGTGAATCCGCTTCTGGTTCCTTCGCCCGGCAAGCCCTTCACGCCCCAGGCGGATTCGCTCGTCGACATCGACGAGTACCCGGTGGTCGCGCCGGGCCCCGTGGCGCAGCTCTACAAACCTTTCGGGGATGCGATCGTCGCCCCGCTCGGTTCGCCGTCGTTTGCGACCTGCCCCGGGTCGTGCGAATACCCGCCCTTCGCCTTCCCCGCGCCGCTCGATGGGCCCGCCGCTCTCGTGCAGGGGCGCCTCTACGCGCCCTACGAGCAGGAGTCGCGCGCCGCGTCGGACTCCTCGGCCGCGGGCCGCCTCCTGGAATTCCAGACCGATTACCTCGGATGGGTCGACCTCATCCCCGACTACGCGGGCCCGGACCCCCTCGGGTATCTGCCGGTGCACCACGGCCCCGTCCCGGGCCGGTCGGCGGACGGGCGGCCCGCGATGATTCCAGGCCACCTCGGTTTCACGCTGAGGAGCGGCCTGTGGAAGGACCTCAACGAGGACGGTTGGATCGGCGCGGCCGGACCCGACCCGCACCTCGGCGGCAACCGCCCCATCGCGGACGCCTACTTGGACGCGAAGGGGGAATACATTGCGGACTGGCTCGTGAACGCAGCCAACACGCGGCTCATCGGATTGCGCTACCTCACGGTCACGCTGACGCCGACGCCGGACTGGGGCCCGGCGGGCGCCTTCGTCATGATGAACACGTACACGCCGGCCGTCGACGGACAGAGCGTCCTCGTGTGCGGCCTGCAGAACGTCGCGCCCATCGTGTTCAACGGCGCCCCCGACCCGTCGAAGGCGCAATGCGCGGTCGACTACGGAACCGCGAGCGTGAACGATCCGAACGCTCGCCTCCGGCGCGTCACGGGCAACGAGCCCGTCACGCTTTCGCTGCACTCGAAAACGCTCGACCCGGGCTTCTATCAGGCTCTGCAATATCTCTACCTGCCGCAGGGCACGCTCGGTTTCAGCGTCCGCGCGTGCACGGAGGAGGCGTTCGTGAAATACAACTCGGGCGGCCTCGACGTGAACGACCGGGTGTGGGACTGCGACACCCTCGCGCCGCTCGCGGTCGGCTGATTCCAGCGCCCGGCCCGCCGCGCGCGATCCACAAGAGCGAGCGCGCGGGGTGCAGGCCCCGATCGACTGTTCCCGATCCGGGGGGCGAACGCGCGAAGGCGGACCGCGATTTCTACGAGGTTGTCACGCACGCGCCCGAGGGGCCCTTCGCCGACGTGCTCGCGAGCGTCGGGTGGACCGTGGCCGTCGGCCCGGTCGAGGTGGCCGTCACGCGGACGCCTGCCGGCACGGGCGAGGCTTCGGGAAGCGCCGCTGACGGCGCGTCCGTCGCCTACGCGCTCGAGGCGAACGCGCTCGCGCCGAGCGCGCTCAAGGGGCTGCCGCGGTTCTGGCACGTGACGCCCGGCGGGACCGCGCACGTGGATTACAGCGTCGACGCCGCGGTGCTCGCGGGCGAGGCCGTCTGCGATCTGAAGGCGGGCTCCATGGCCGCAAGCGCCGTCGGCGGCGCGTGCGGCACGGGCGACGCGACGGTGGGCCTCATCGTTCCGTCGACAGCCTGGAAGGCGCAACGATATTACTTCCCGGGAATCCATGCGGCTTGATCCGGGAGATCCTCGCGCTCACACGCGCACGAACGGCACCGCGAACTCCGCAACGACCGGAAAATGGTCGCTCGGGAACGTCTCCGCGGGCGTCTCGCGGATCACGCGGTATGCGAGCGTGCGCACCGCGGGTCGCACGAGGACCCAGTCGACGCGGATGAACGCGTGCTCCTTGAAGTGGTGGAACGTGCCCGCGTACCACGGGTCGCGCTCCTCTGCGAGCCGGAGCGCGTCCGTGAAGCGCGGCTCCTCGCCCGTGAGGATGCGATGGGGCTTCGCCCAGGCGGGGCTGTTGAAGTCGCCCGCGAGGATCGTGGGCTCGCCCGGCGTGGCGTCGCCGAGGCGCTCGTGCAGGAGGCGCGCCGTTTTCGTGCGCGACGTCGGCACGAGGTGGTCGAGGTGCACGTTGGCGATGCGGAAGCGCGCGCCCGTCGCGCGATCCTCGAGGCGCGCCCACGTCACGATGCGGGGCACGTCGTTGCCCCACGTGAGCGTGCTCGGATCGTCCGGCGTCACGCCGAGCCAGAACTGGCCGTGAGCCTCGAGCGAAAACCGGCGCGTGTCGAACGCGACGGGACACCCTTCGCCGTCAAATCCGCCTTGCCGGTCGCGGCCCACGATCCAATGATCCGGTAGGTTCTCGACGAGGTCGCTCGTCTGGCCAGGCGTCGCCTCCTGAAGGCAGAGGATGTCGGGGGCGACGGCGTCGACCGCGAGGCGCGCCATCTCGCGACGCTCTTCCCACGGATGCTCGATCGCCTCCTCGCAAGGCGTGTCGTGGAGGATGTTCCAGGTCATGAGGCGAAGTCGCGCGCCCACGCTCGTTCGAGGCCGGACAACCGCATGGGGGTTCTGGTCGTCTCGCCGGTCGCGAGCGCCGTCGAGTCCCCGCGGGGCGTCGGCCAAGCCATTTCTATACGGAAGGGGAGATCACCGCGCGGGAACCTCCCCGCGCGGCGGACGTTCGTCGTTCAGGCGCGGCGGCGGAGCACGATGACTGCGGCGATGGCGCCGAGGCCGACGAGCGCGAGCGAGCCGAGCTCCGGCGTCGGGAACGGGGGCGCGTTCGCCGGAAGGCCGAGGTACGTCCGCGCGAGCGTGCAGTCGCCCGAGGCCTGGCCGGTCACGACCGTGATCGCCGACCCGGCGGGCGAGTTGGCGACGTTCTTGACGAGGAGCGCGAGCCGGTCGCCCGGCACGACGTCGAAGGCGCCCGTGACCGTGACCGTGCCGGTCGCGCGCGTGGCGGCGCTCGCGGCCACGGTGGCGCTGCCGAGGGACGTGAACGTGCCGTCGTAGCGGCCGACCTGCACTTCGTAGGTGCCGGTGTAGCCCTCGCTAAGCTGGATGGAGTAGCCCCAGACCGTGTTCGTGCCGAACGTGAACGTCTCGGTCGCCGCGACGTCGCTCGTGAAGAGGTGGCTTGCGCCCTCGGCGAGGACGACGGTGCCCGAGGGAGCGCAGGCGTTCTCCGTCAGGCCGCCGGCGGAGGCGTACCACGAGGGGCTCGCGGTGGCCGTCGAGCGGCAGAGCATCACGTCGTCGAGGAGCAGACCCATGTTGTCGCCGCCGATGCCTTCGAAGGAGAGGCGGGCGCTCTGGTCGGCGGGGACCGCGATCTCGCGGTGGTACTTCTTGAAGAGAGCGGCGCCCGGGAGCGTGATCGTCTCGGTGAAGAGCGTGCCGAAGGTGATCGTGACGGAGTCGCTCGCGGTGTTGCGGGCGTTGCCCGATAGCTCGAACTCGACGACGTAGGTTCCGGTCGTGAGCGCGAAGGCCGCCTTCGAGGTGATCTTTCCTGCGTTGCTCGTGGAACCGTCCATGTCGAGGTAACGGCCGTGTCCGGGTCGGATGTCGTGGGCGCCGCCCGCGCCGATGACGTCGATCGTTCCGTCCGAGATCGTCCAGTGCGCGAGGGTCGCCTTGTTGAGGCCGAGAGCTTCCGCGTCGAAGGTGTCTTCGAAGATGGGGGAGCAGTGGGCGACGTCGAGCGCGCCCGCGCTCGCAAGGGGGGTCGCCATGATCATGAGTAGAGGAATCGCCAGCAGCGCCAACCGCGTGGACATGAGCCCCGGGAGTCGGGCCCTTGGACATGAGGGGGCGGAAGGCCTTCTCGCGAACATATCCATCGAGGTCCGCTCTTGAGCCATCCTCCATTCGATGTCGGCGTGGGGGGCGGGCGGCATCTTCAAGGCCGCGGGGCGTCCCTCCTTCGGCGATGGGCGAGGCCCTGAAATTCTTCTTCGACCGGCTCCGCGTGGAGCGGATTGCCGACGAGTTTGCGCGCGCGTGGCCCGCCTTCCCTCGCGAAACCTTCAGGGCCGACGCCTCGACAGGCCTCGACGGGCTCGAGCTGCTCGACCGCGCTCGCCACATCGCGGAGGCGCTCGCGCGGGCCTTGCCCCCGGCGTACGAGGAGGCCCTTCCGATCGTCCTGGCATCGCTCGGGGCCCCGCTCGCCGATCCGATGGGCCAGGGTATGGAGGCCTTCCATCATCACCCGCACGCGGTCTTTGTCGAGCGGCGCGGCCTCGGCCACCCGGAACCCTCGCTCGCGGCGATGCGCGAAATCACGCGGCGGTCCAGCTGCGAGTTCGCAATCCGCCCCTTCATCGAGCGTTACCCGGCCCTCACGCTCCCGACGCTCGAACGGTGGACGCGAGACCCTGACGAGCGCGTGCGGCGACTCGTGTCTGAAGGGACGCGGCCGCGTCTCCCTTGGGCGGCGCGCCTCGCGCCATTCCAGGCGGATCCGTCGCCGGTGCTCGCGCTCCTCGAGAAGCTGAAGGACGATCCGAGCGCCTACGTGCGCCGCTCCGTAGCCAACAACCTGAATGACGTCGCGAAGGACCATCCCGAGGTCGCGCTCGCGGTGACCGCGCGCTGGCTCGACGAGGCGCCGCCCGAGCGCCGGAGGCTTGTTCTCCACGCCCTCCGAGGCCTCGTGCGCGCGGGCCACCCGGAGGCGATCCGCCTCGCGGGGGGCGAGGGCGGCGACGCGATTGAGGTTTCCGGGACTCTCGACCCGCCGCGCCCTCGCATCGGGAGCGACCTCCGGTTCGCGATCGTGCTCACGAACAAGGGGGCCGAGACGACCGCCGTTCTCGCGCTCCGCGTCCGTTTCCCGAAATCCCGCGGACATCGGGGAACGACGAAAACTTTCAAGCTGCCCACGAAACGCCTCGCGGCCGGCGGGACGGCGAAATTCTCGAAAACGGTGTCCTTCGCGCCCCGGACCACGCGACGCCATCGACCCGGTCTCCACGAGGTCGACCTGGTGGTGAACGGCGTCGCGCGACCGTTCGGCGCGTTCGAGCTTCTCGCGTGAGGACCGACCGACCTGAGCCGCCCGCGAGCGGCGTTCTTGCCGAGCGTCTTGCGACCCGGCGCAGGGTGCGCCGCTCGCGCGCTTTCGCGGAGCCGGAATTTGAACCATCGACCGCGGGGATCCGTTCCGGCGCTTCCTGGCGGCCTGGGGGGCCGATCCTAGAGGAAACCTCTCGATCAGCGCACCGACGGTGTTCAGATATGTTCGGGGCGTATCCGCGCTTGGAGGCCCCCGCCATGACCCGTCGGATGACGCGCCAGCCCCTGATCGCCCTCGCGACCGCCCTTCTCGCTCTCACCGTGCATGCTCCCGCCGCCGAAGCGGCCGCAACCGAAGGATGGTATCTCTACCCGAACCTCGTCCTCAGCCGGACGGCCCCCGTCGGGGCGAGCGGGTGGCACGACATCGGCAATGGCGCCACCGCGATCTTCCAGGGCGACGTGTCCATCGCGACGTGGAACCTTTCGGGCGCTTGGCCCTACTCGATCAAGGTGAAGGGCCAGGGCAACGCCGACGCGTTCGACATCCAGATCGGCAAGATCAACACGACGGGCGCCTTCAAGGCCGCTGCGCCCCCGATCCCCCTTGCGACCGGGAACGGACCTCAGACGATCGTGACCGGGTCGGTCCAGGTCTCGAACTTCGTCATCGAGGAGGGCGAGCGCCTCGCGCTTCGCATCTACAACACGCCCGCGACGAAGGGCGGCGGCAACTCGGTGAACCTCCAGGTCGCCGTCAACGACCCGGCCTCCGGGGTCACGGCCCCGTCCCAGATGCCGACCCAGCCCGTGCCCGAGCTTCCGACGCTCGCGCTCGCCACGGTCGGCCTCGTCGGGCTCGGCCTCGTCGCCTGGCGCCGCCGCTGAACCGTCGAACCAGGATCCAGGTCCGCGCGGACCCTCGGCCGACTCCACGCGTCCGAGGGCGCGCGGCCCGATGGCAGCGACGCCTTGAGTCCGCATCGAGGTTCGACAGGGCGGCCTGTCGGGACGTCGCGGAGCGCCCACCGGCTTCGGGACGAACGGGACCGCTTCACGTCGTCGGTCGCACGTTGCGATTGGCGCGGAAGAGGTTCGACGGATCGTAGGCCCGCTTCACGCGGGCAAGCCGCGGGAGATTCGCCCCATAGGTCCCCCGCAGCCGGTCCTCCCCGTCGTCGGCCGTCTGGAAGTTGACGTAGTTGCCGCTCGAGTAGGCCCGGAACCGCGCCCACGCCTCCCGCACCCACGCGACGTGCATCGCGGCGTCCGGGTCGTCGGGCGCCCACATGCCGGTGACCCCCATGATGTAGAGAGTGCGGCGGTTGCCGACCGCGCCGTCATCGTCGGCCCGCTCGTTCAAGGCGCCTTCGACGTGGAGGAAGCCCACCTCGGCCTCGGGGATGGGATTCTCCTGCGACAACGCCGCGACGACGTCGACAAGAGCATCGGGGATCGACGCCACGTGCTCGGATTTCCAGTAGTAGTGCATCCCGTGCGGCTCGGCCCCATCGATGAAGCCTTGCTGCTCCGCGTAGGGTCGCGCCGCGACGGCGTCGACGATCGGCTCGCCGATCGCCTCGAGGAGCGGGTCCAGTTCGCGACGCGCGTCGTCGAGGGGGCCGCTGTGGCAGACGAGCGCGAGGGCGACGCGTCGATGATGCCACGCTTCGGGAATGAACGGCGCCGGAGGCGCGCGACGGATGCTCAGGAACACCGTGAGGTGGCGAGGCGCCGAGGCCGTGAATTCCCGGTAGGCCGTGAAGATGCGGCGCGCCTCCTCGACCGATTCGGCGGGCCACGCGATCGCCCCGCCGGTGATCATGGGACCGACGGGATGGAGGCGGAAGGTGAACTCGGTCACGACGCCGAAGTTGCCTCCGCCGCCGCGCACGGCCCAGAAGAGATCGGGATGCGCGTCGTGGTTCGCGCGCAGGATCCGGCCGTCGGCCGTCACGATCTCGACCTCGAGGAGGTTGTCCACAGCCCATCCGAAGCGACGCGCGAGGTAGCCGAAACCCCCGCCGAGGGTAAGGCCCCCCACGCCCGTGTCGGAGACGAAACCGAGGACGGTCGCAAGGCCGTGCTTCTGCGTCTCGCGGTCGACGTCCTGAAGGAGCGCGCCGCCCCCGACGCGGGCCGTCTTCGTCCCGGGATCGACCGCGACGGTCCGCATCCCTGAGAGGTCGATGACGAGCGCGTCGTCGGCGACGGCAAGCCCGGCGATGTGGTGACCGCCGCCCTTCACGGTGACGAGGAGACCCTGCTTGCGCGCGAACGACACGAGCGTCGCGACGTCGCGCGCGTGCCGTGGACGCGCCACGAGGGCGGGGCTGCGCCGGATCATGCCGTTCCAAAGGCGCGTGGCCTTTACGAACTCCGGATCCGCCGGCCGAAGAAGCGGCCCCTCGAGTGTCTCCTCGAGGCGCGCAAGGTCGCGCTCGGGGACGCGGCGGGTGCCTCCTTCGAGGGCTGCGAGCGTGAGGGTCCGGGAGTTCTCGGCGTGGCGGAACAGGTTCTCACCGAGAGGTCATGGCCGTCCACGGACCTTGGATGCTTGTCGCCGATGCGTCGACTGCGGGGCGGGTCGCGCGCTCCCATGGCCCGGCGGTCGTGGCCAGGACGACGGATCGGACATTTGAAGCGCCACCGCCCCTCATCCGTGCCATGGACCGGCTGGACGCGGCGATCCTGCGCGAGATGTACCGCGGCCGCGTCCTCCTTTGGGGCGGCGGCGATCCGCGCCTGGCCACCCCGGACCTCGCGCGCCGCCTGGGCGTCGACCGGTCGACCGTCTGGTCGCGCCTCAAGGCCTGGCGCGAGGCAGGCTTCCTCGTGCGCCAGGAGGTCGTCCCAAATCCATCGCTCTTCGGCGCCGGCCTTGCCGGAGGCGACGTCCGGGTGGACGACCCGCGACGCAAGGGCGAAGTCCTCGAGGCGCTCGCGCTCGTGGACGGCGTTCTCGCCGGCGTCGACCAGGTGGGCCCCTATGTCCTCCTCCTTTACGCGCAGGAAAGCGAGGCCGCGCTCGGACGATGCACCCGCCTCGTCGGAAAGCTTCCGGGCGTCGACGCCGTCTCCCTGTGCATCCCCTTCGAGCCGCCCGCGAGCGCGCTCGCGCCCACCGCGGCCGACTGGCGCATCCTCGCGTCGCTCCGCACGCACGCGGAGGCCTCGCTCGCGGACGTCGCCAGGACCGCAGGCGTCAGTCGTCGGACGCTGGACCGCCGCTACCGTGAGCTTCTCGCGTCGCGCGCGATCTGGACGTTCCCGGTCCTCGATTTCACGCGGTACCGCGGCGCCGTCCTCGCGCGCTTCGTCGTCCTCCTCGAAAACGCGGCGACGACGCCGGGTTTCCTGAACAGGTGCCGGCGGGAGCTGCCTTCGCTCGTCTGGTGGGACGCGATGCTCGAGGCCTCGCCGAGGCAGGCGCTCGCCCACCCGTGGGTCGACCTCTACTGTCACCTCGAGGCGGTCGCCGACGTGGAGGCGCTCACGCTGAGCCTTCTTGCGGCCCCGGGAGTCCGGGCCGTCGAGACCTATTTCCCGAAGGCGTGGTTCGTCGTCCCGTCGTGGTTCGACGAGCGCATCGCGAAGATGACGGGTGCCGCTCCCGCGAGGCGAGGGCGGCGTTGAGGCGCGGCGCGGCCGCAGCGCCTCACCGGCCTCACTTGATCACGATGTCGCGCGTGCGCAGGACGCCGTCGCCGAGGTCGAGGCGGAGACGCCACGTGCCCTTCGCGAGGTCCTTCGTCTCCACGTTCAGTTCGTAGATGCCGGAGGATCGCGTCGGGTCGTTCGGCGTGTGCTCGTTGTCGTCGCCGGCCTTGCCGTGGCCGCAGCCCGTGCTCATGCCCTGCCCGTGGCCCTCGAAGGGCATCCGGAACCGGTGGGCTTCGCTCGAATGCTTGAGGCCGTCGCCGGGGGCGGCGATCCACGTTCCGACGACGCCGTTCGCGACGGGCGCGAGGTAGAGCCGCGCGACCGCGTCGTTCACGACCGAGCTTGCGCCCGCGAGGCAGAACTTCACGGGCATCTGGGCGCCCTGGTTGAACGCGTGGCCCTCCATCACGGGCGGGCGGAAGTGGAACCAGTCGAACGTGACGCTCACCTCGAAGGTGGCCGTCCCCGTGTTGCCCGCTCGGTCGGTGGCGCTGCACGTGACGACCGTGGTGCCGAGCGGGAAGAGGGAGCCCGAAGCGGGCGCGCACGTCGCGGTGCCGGCGCCGTCCACGAGATCGTTGGAGGGGACGGGGCCGTACGTGACGTAGGCGCCGCCGGCGGTCGTCGCGTACGCGGCGAGGTTCGCGGGCGGCGTCACGACGGGCGGCGTCGTGTCGCGCACGAGGATCCCGAACGCGGCCGCGCCGACGTTGCCCGCGCCGTCCGTCGCCGTGCAGACCACGGTCGACGCGCCAAGCGGGAAGGTCGAGCCGGACGGCGCTTCGCAGCCGAGGCTCGCGACGCCCGTGGCGACGTCGGTCGCGGTCGCCTCGAAGGTCGCGACCGCGCCGGAGGGGCCCGTGGCCTCGAGCACGATCGTCGCGGGGACGGTGATTGCCGGGGGCGTCGTGTCTTGGACGAGGATCGAGAAGGTTCCGGTGGTCGTGTGACCCGCGACGTCGGTCGCGACGCACGTCACCGTCGTCGCGCCGAGCGGGAAGACCTCGCCGGAGTCCGCATCGCAGACGAACGACGCAAGGCCGCTCGTCGCATCCGCCGCGTCGACGACGAAGGTCGCGACAGCGCCGTCGGGACCGGTCGCCTCGAGGACGAGGTCCGCGGGGACGACGACCGTCGGGGGCGTCGTGTCGATGCCGATCGTCGCGGTCGCCGTCGCGACGTGGCCCGCGAAGTCGCGCGCCGTGATGGTGGCGACGTGCTGACCATCGCCCGCGACGGTGCCCGTGCAGGGCGCCTCGGGGCCGTTGGCCGTGCAGAGCGGGTCGTGCGCGAGACCGAGCGTGTCGCTCGCCGTTCCCGCGTAGTCGGCGATGGGCGCGAGGCACCACTCGGCGCTCGTCGCGCTCCAGGCCGCGCACGTGAAGGCGATCGCGACCGTCGGGGGCGCGCCGTCGACGTAAACGATCCGGGTCGTCGTGTCCGAAAGACCGCCCGCGTCGAAGACCGTCAGCGTGACCGTGTAGACGCCTTCGGCGGCGTAGGCGTGGACCGGGTTCGCGAGCGTGGAGCCCGACCCGTCGCCGAAGCTCCACGCGCGCTGCGCGATGGGCCCCTCGGCGTCGACGCTCGTGTCCGTGAACTGGACCGAACCGCCGATCGGGCTGTAGGTCGGGTCCGCCGTGAAGGAGGCGACAGGCGGCGTGTTCAAGCTCACGACGAGGTCCTTCGTGACGCGGCTCGAGATGCCGGTGTTGTCCGTCACGACGAGTTGGACGCTGTACGTGCCCGGCGCGGTGTAGACGTGGACCGGGTGCTGGAGGATGCTCGTCGCTCCGTCGCCGAAGTGCCACGACCATGCCACGACCTCGCCGTCGGGATCCGTGCTGAGGTCCGTGAAGAGGACGGCCTGGCCCCGGGTCGGATCCGGCGTGCCCGGCGAGAAGTCGGCGATGGGCGCCGCGGTGTCGACGACGACGACCTCGACCGCGCAGAAGTGGCCGAAGTAGCCGGACGAGTCTCCGATCGTGAACACCACGAGGTAGGTGCCGACCTGCGCGGCCGCAGGCGTCCACGTGAACGTGGACGAGACGGCATTCGCCCCGGCGGGGAGCGGGAACGCGGCCCCCGCGGGAAGGCCGAGGTGGTTGAGGTACACGTGGCGGTTCTGGACGGGGGAGGAGGCGCTGACGTCGAAGCTCTCGGCGCTGCCGGCGCGGATCACGCGCTGCTTCCCGCACGGGCCCGCGCTGAAAGCCGGGATGGGCGAGCCCGGAGGCAGGAGTTCGATGAAGAAGTCCGTCGGGACCTTGTTGCGGCCGTCCGACACGTGGACCTGGGTCGAGTAGAGGTTGTGGACGTCGGGGAGGAGCGAGATCCCGGCCGGGTTCCAGAAGTACAGGCCGTTCGCGAGTCCGACCGCGGCGGGCGCGAGGCCCGGGGCGACGGGCTGCGCGAACGCTGGGGTCGTCGCCGAGGCGGGGCCGGCCTCGTCGGGAAGGGCCATCGTGAAGTGGAGGAGGTCGCCCTCGACGTCGGTCGCGGGGATGCGGAAGACGCACGGGCCGGGCATGACGCAGGGAACGATCGGCGGCACGAGCGTCCGGGGCGAGTCGTTCTCCGTGGGGCCGGCAAGGTCGACGACGACGTTCAAGCGGTAGTTCGCGTCGGGATTGTTGATGTGGCGGTTGTTGTTCATCGCCCCGAGGCGGCAGCACTCGTCGTACGTGACGACCCAGGGCTTGCCGTTGTTCGTCTCGGTCTTGTAGACGTGCGTGATCTCGCGGCCGCCGCTCCAGACGAGCTTGCCCGTCATGACGTTCGCGGAGGGGTTCACGCTCTCGACGAGGAGGTAGAGCTGCTCGGCGGTCTTCCCGTCCCCGAAGCGGAGGAACTCCCAGTTGAGGCGCACGAGGTCGCCGACCTGGGGGTTGCGCGGCTCGAAGGTGGGATAGTTCCAGCGCCAGGAGAATCGCCCTTCGAAAATGACTTCGCGCGGCTCGTCGCCGTGTTTCCAGGAGAGCGTCCCGCCGCGGAAATGCGTGGCTTCGGCCTCCCCGGCGACCGCGGTCAAGGCGACGACCGCCAGGAACGCCGCGAATCCGATGAGCGCGAGGAACCGCGCGCCGTGACCAATCGAAAGGGTAAACTCTCTGGGGTTGACCTGACCTGCCGACATCGTGCCTGCCTCCAAAACGGGTCCCGGGGTGGGGACCCGCACCCCGTCCTGTCAACGGGACCCTGCGGGGCACGTCGCTTGTGGCCGGACAGGGATTCAACGTTCCGAAGCTCCGACCTAGAGCGAACCTCTATCACGGCGCGGGCGGGGACGGGCGTTATACCGCAAGCGGACTCACCCGGTTCCATGGACGCGCCGTCGCTCAGCGCCCTGTGGCGCGAGGTCCCGCGGACGAAGGCTGCGATGCAGGCCTTCCACGCCTGCGTCAAGACGGACCTTCTCGCCCGCGACGTCGAGGGGGCCCGCGCGCTCGGTCGCCTGGCTGCCGCAGGGGCCTTCGAAGCGTACGGCGAGCGGCTCGCGGCCGCCCTCGCCGCGCCCGCGAGCCGGGGACGCCACGCGAATGCGCTCGCCCACCTCGCGGGGCACGTCGGGGACCCCCCGACGCGGCGGGCGCTCGCGCGCGCCGTCGAGCGGTATCGCGCGGGCGCGCTCGACCTCGAGGAGGCCAAGGCGGCCATCGCGGCGGCCCTCGCGCGCGACGGGACCGCGTGGGCTCGCGGGCAGACCTACCTCAGAGCGTGAAGCCGCCGAGCGGCGCGAGCGTGTCGCAGTCCCAAACCGTCTCCTCGTGGGGCTCGCCGCCGTGCGACCATGCGATCGTCTCGGGCGCAAGGCATGCGCGGATCGAGAAGCCGTCCGTGCCGGCGGGGAGGAGGATCTCGTGGGCGTGGTTGTACGAACCGAAGGTTCCGGACGAGCCGCTGAAGACCGTGAGCGTGATCGGCGTCGCGCCCGTCACGTGCCAGCGCGACGGCCCGTCGACGCAAGAGCGGATCTGGAGCTCCTCGGGGGGGCACACGAGGCCGCCGCTTCCGGTCATGGCGGGGACTCCGTTGTTCGTGACGAACGCGCCGGCTTCCCCCCAGTCGGGCGACGGCACGAGCGTGACCCTCACGATCGAGGAAGCGGCCCCCGGGGCGCCGACGGGGATCGGGAAGAACTCGCCGCGAGGGTTCTGGTAGTCGTCGGGGTCGGGGCGCGATCCGCCTTCGTAGGGATCTGGGGTCGAGGCGAACCCGACGAAACCGTCCCCGTTGAGGTCGCGCCAGAGCCCCGTGTGGACGCGCGTCGCAAGGAGCGTGGGAACCGTGGCCGCGGACCCGTCGTCGGCGCGGCCCACGAGCGGGGTCGCGAAACGCTGGTAGCCGAGGCCCACGTTCGTGTCGAGGACGCGCTGCTCGAGCCGGAGGTCCGCCCAGGCGAGGAAGGCGTTCTTGTACGCGTCGTGCCGGCCTTCGGCGGACGAGCCGCTTCCCGCTGCCCATTCGCGCAGGTCCCCTGCGTAGAGACGGTCGAAGGCGGCGCGCGCGACGGGCGCGACGAGCGTGCCTTCCGCGGAGGGGAACCCGACCCGCTCCCCGTCCTCGAACACGGTGCCCGAGTTCGGGCTGCCGAAGCGCTCCATGAACGGTCCCGCGGTGACGCCGTACACCGCCTCCACGGGCCCGGGGGCGAGGGCCGCGTAGCGGTCGAGGTCGACCAGACTGTCGGCGCGCGGCGTGAAGGGCCGACCGTGCGGTCCCGGGGCGAAGACCGGGCGCGACACCGTGTCCACCTCGTACGTCGTGAGGAGCGTTCCGTCGAGGTAGATCGTCGGGCCGATCGACGTGTAACCCCACGCGTCGTACGCGTACGCGAGGTCGGGCTCGGTGTCGTGCGGCCGCGCCTCCGACAGGAGCGTGGGATGGCTGCCGGGCGAGATGTAGGAGACGAGATCGCCGCCGCGGTGGCTCGCCCACTCGTTGCCCGCGGGCGCCGATGCGGAGGCGTTGCGGATCCAATCCACCAGCCCGTCGCCGTCGAGGTCGTCCCACGCGCCGTAGAGCGCGATGAAGGTCGTCCAGCCGGGGTACACGAGGTCGGGCAGCGCGCCGCGCGAGGAGCGGGCGTAGGAATGGAAGCCCTGGTGGGTCTCGGTCGCGCCCGGCCCCTGGGCGTTCGCCACGTTCTCCCAGGGGTTCACGCCGAAGTGCCCCGGGAACGCGTCGAGGAGGCGGATGCCGACGAGCGGCGAGCTGAAACCCGTCGCCGTCATCGGACAATTCACGGGATCCTCGGATCGGCCGAGGGCCTCGGGCACGCAGTTCTTCTGTCCGGTCGCGTCGAGCGCGAGGCGGTTCGCCTCGTCGGCTTCGGGCGCGAGGGTGAGCGAGGCGCGGGACGCGGCGAGGGCCCCGCCCGCGACAAGGGCGAGGACGACGAGGACGGCGAGGGCTTTCACGGTGGGCCTCCCACCTTCGAGGAAGCCTCGCGGCTCTTGGGCTTTTCCCCCGCCGGTCGCCTCAAGCGCGGGCCGGACCCGCCCCGACGCGCTCCACCGGGACGTGCACCTCGCTCCGCTTGATGAACGGGGGCGTGAGGGGCGCATTCCAGTAGACCGCGTAGGCGGGACCCGTGGGGCGGTATTCCGGGTGCTCGGCCAGCCACGCCTCGATGCGCGCCCTGCCGCGCTCGAAGTTCCGGGGGGAGTAGTTGCCGCGAAGGCCGGTCGCGATGACCTCTCGGCTTTCGACCGGGTGGAGGTCGACGCCGTCGACGGTCTTGAGGACGCGCGTCTCGTCCTCGCGCGGAACGAAGAAGCGCATGCGCGGACGCTCGACCTCCACCTCGACCGGCGTCGTCATCGCGAGCTCGTTCTCGTGTAGGAACGCGAAGTCCCGGTAGAACATGTCGTCGCGGTCCCGCCAGGCGTCCTCCTTGCCGCGCGCCTCGTACGCGAGGGCGGGCGGAAGCGTCTTGACCTCCACCGCTCCGACGGGCGTCTTCGGGTACGTCGCGTCCGTCGCCATGCCCATCATCGGAACCCGGCGTGCTTGAGGCTTCGCCGGTCGGGCCGACGGGCGGCCGCCGCCCGCTCGGGCGGCGGCCGTGCGCCCTCACCGGATCACGAGGGTCACGAATCGGTTCTCGCCGTCGCCGAGGTCGGCGCGGAAGCGCCACGTGCCCGCGGCGAGCTTCTTCGTGTCGACGTTCAGGTGGTGGCTTGCGGGATCCGAGCTCGTGGGATCCACGAAGCGGAACCGGTGGGCGGGCGCGCCCGCGACCTTCGACCCGTCGCCCGGCGCCGGGGATTCCGCGCCGACGACGCCGTTCACCACGGGCGCCGCGAAGAGGTGGGCTTCGAGGCCGCTTGCGGCCGCGCTCTCGTTCGCGAGGCGGAACTTGAACGGGATCGTCGAACCCTTGTTGTAGGACTTGCCGTCCACGACGGGCGGGAGGAAACCCGACCAGTCGTAGCGCACCTGCACGGTGAACGTCCCCTCGCCGACGTTGCCCGCGGCGTCCGTCGCGCGGCACGCCACGGTCGTGAAACCGACGGGGAAGAGCGATCCCGAGGCCGGCGAGCACGTCACCGGAACGTCGCCGTCGACCGCGTCGTGCGCGGACGCGGCGCCGTACGAGACGTGACGCCCGAGCGTCGAGGCGGTCACCACCACGATGTCGCCGGGGGTCGTCACCACGGGACCCACGCCGTCGAGGACTTCGACGACGAAGGAGGACGTGGCGGCGTTCCCCGCGGCGTCCGTCGCGGTGCACGTGACGGTCGTCGCTCCGACCGGGAACGTCGAGCCGGAGGCGGGCGCGCACGTGGCGACGCCTGCGCCGTCCACCGCGTCGTCCGTCCAGGGGGCGTCGAACAGGACGACGGCGCCGTCGGAGCCGGAGGCCTCCACGACGAGGTCATCGAGGGCTCCGATCGCCGGGGCCGTCGTGTCCTCGACCCGGACCTCGAATGAGGACGTGGCCGCGTTGCCCGCCGCATCGCTCGCGGCGCACGTGACCGCGGTCGTCCCGAGCGCGAACACCGACCCGGAGGCGGGGCCGCAGGAGGCGACGCCTTCGCCGTCCACCGCATCGCTCGTCGAGGGCGCGTCGTACGCGACCAGGGCGCCGTCGGGCCCGGTCGCTTCCACGACGAGGTCGGGCGCGAAGGCGATCGCCGGGGGCGTGCGGTCGACGACGGTCACCGTGAACGTCACCGGGTCCGCATCGAGCCCGACCCCGTCGCTGGCCGTGCACGTGACGGTCGTCGCGCCGAGAGCGAAGCGGGCGCCCGCCGCGGGCGCGCACGTCGCGTCCCAGACGCCCGTCGCCGCGTCGCGCGCAAGCGGCGCATCGTAGGCGGCGATCGCGCCGTCCGGCCCCTCGGCTTCGAGGACGACGTCGCTGGCCGCGTCGATGACGGGCGGCGTAGTGTCGACCACGCGGACGAGGACCGTCGCCGTCGGCGCGACGTTGCCGGCCGCGTCGGGCTCCGCTTCGCACGTCACGACGTGGTCGCCCAGGCCGAAGAAAGCGCCCGGCGCGTGATCGCAGACCACGCCCCGCGGACCCGAGACGAGGTCGTGCGCCGTCGGCGTCGCGAAGGTGACGGGCATCGCGCCGGGGCGGTCGAGCTCGTACGTCTGCTCGGGGACGTACGTCCAACCGGGCGCGGTCGTGTCCTGGACGGTGACCGCGCGATCGACCGACGCCGCGTTTCCGGCGCGGTCCGTCGCGTGGCAGGTCACGAGCGTCGTGCCGATCGGAAACGGCGTCGCGGCCGGGTGATCGCAGGCGGCGGATTCCAGTCCGCTCGAATGCGAGCCCGGGAAGTGGTCGGTCGCGTCGAACGACCACGCGGGGAGGAATCCTTCGGGACCGGTCGCCTCGAAGGGCCCGTACCCGAGGTCGAGGTCGAGAAGCGGCGCTTCGCGATCGACGTGGACCGTGAGTTGCTCGAGGGCCTCGTTCCCGGCAAGGTCGCGGGCGACCACGGCGAGGAGGTAGGCTCCGCTCGAGGCGAGCGTTCCCTCGCACATCGCAAGGGCGGCGCCGACGCTGCACGCGAGGGCGCTCGTATCGAGGTTGGGGTCCGTGGCCGTCATCGCGTACGACACGGGCTCGCGGCAGTACCCGCCTCCGCCCGCGGGACAGACGGCGTCGATCGCGACGACGGGCGCGACGCTGTCGACCTGCACTTCGAGGGTCGCCTCCTGGATCGGATTGTAGCCGTCCGAGACGGCGAGGCGGACCGTGTAGAGCCCGTCGGCCGCGAACGCATGCGTCACGACGGCGTCGGCCGCGGAGAGCATCGTGCCGTCGCCGAAGACGAACGTGCGGTGAAGGGGCACGCCTTCCGGATCGACGCTCTGGTCGCGGAACTCGACGGGGACGCCCGAGCGCACGTGGACGCGGTCGGCCGCCAGGCCCGCGAGGGGCGGGGCGTTCGGCCCGACGGAAAGGTCCACGAGCGTGCGGCCCGTGACGCCCGTGTTGTCGGCGACGAGGAGCTGCACGGAGACGGGACCCTCGGTGGCGTAGGTGTGGTGCACCCACGTCGCCGTCGTGGTGAGGACCGTGCCGTCGCCGAAGTTCCACTGCCGGGACACGACGGTGCCGTCGTGGTCGAAGCTTTCGTCCGTGAAGTTCACGGGGATGCCCACGACGGGGGGCCTGTCCATCGAGAACTTCGCGATGGGCGCATTCGACGGCGTGACGACCAACTCGACGGCGCAGAAGGGAGCCCAGTACTGGGCCGTGTTGACCGCGGTGAAGACGACGAGGTAGGTTCCGACCTGCGCGAGGTTCGGCGTCCACGTGAAGACGCCGTTCGTTGTCGTCGAAGCGGGGTCGACCTGGAAAGTCGCGCCGGAAGGCAGGCCCACGTGCGCGAGCCGCACCGGGCTCGACGGGTTCGCCTGCGAGGCCACCGCGCGGATCGGCATGCTGTGCGCCTGGCCGGCGACGAGCGTGACCTGGGCGCCGCAAGGACTCGGACTGACGAAGCGCGGGAGGAGGTCCGCGGAGTCCACGAGCTCGATGAAGAAGTCGACGGGAGTTTCGAAGCGCGTCGACGAGACGATGACCTGGGTCGAATAGAGGTTGTGCCCCTTCGTGTAGTCCACGGGCGCCCTGGAGGCGTTCCACGTGTAGACGCCGTTCGAAGCGCCGACCTCGGCGCTCAATCCGCCCGCGCTCGGCTGGACGGCCGCGGGCCCCCCGGCCGACCCGGGGATGTAGGGGCCCATCTCCGACGCGTCCGCGAGCCGGAAGCTCGTCAGATGACCTTGCGCGTCCGTGACGGGAATCTTGAAGGAGCAGACGGGCCGGACGCACGAGACGATCTGCGGCAGCAGGCTGCGGGCGGGCGAATCGGGCTGATTGACCGGGAACGCGATCTCGGCCTCGAGACGGTAGGAGGCGTCGAAGTTGTTCAGATGCCAGAGCGGCGAAGCCTTGCTGATGCGGCAGCAGTCCGTCATCGAGATCTTCCACGGGGCGCCGTTCAGGGTGTCGCTCGGGAGCGCGAACCGGAGGGAGGCGCCTTGAGAAGCCACGATGCGCCCCGTGAGGACGTTGGCTGCGGGGTCGGAGGATTCGACCCGGATGTAGAGATACGTCCACATATTGGAGCCTTCGACCCGGATCGTGTCGTCGGACACGCGGGTGACCATGCCCACCGTCGGGTTGACCGGGGAGAAATAGGCGTAGTCCCGCCGGAACGTGAGCGTTCCTTCGACGAGGATTTCGCGCCCGTTCCCCGTGGGCGTTGCGGTCAGCGTGCCGGCTCGGAAGTGCGTCGCCTCGGCCTCGTCGGCCACGATGGCGACGAACGCGCCCGCGGCGAGAACGCCGAGGAGCGCGGGAAGAATCCATCGGGCCGAATCAGAAGGTCCAACCTGAATCTGCATGGGGGCCTGCCACCTGCCGCCGCCGCGATAGCACGACCCGATCTTATAATTTCCCGGGGGAGCCTCTATCGCTCGGCGCGCTCGGCCATGCGCTCGGCGGCGATCGCGACCACGCGTCGGTGGGCGCTGTCGAGCAGGTCGCGATCCGCGCGCGCCTGCACCTCGGCCGCGGCCTCGAGATGCACCCGCGCGGCGTGATCCGCGAGATGCCGCACCCGGCGGTCGCCCGTCCGCATCGATCCCGCGAGGTCTCCGAGCCGCACGAGCAGGCGATGCGCGACCGCGACGTCCGTCGCGCCATGCCGCCGCAACGGATTCAGGGACAGGTCGACGACGGCTTCGAAGGTCATTCGGGAAACCACGAGGCGCAGCGAGCCCGTTTCGTCCTCGCGGTGGGGCGACGGCAGACGGCGGCAAGCGAGATGCGCGAGCCCGTCCCCGAGGCGGTCGATCGCCGAGACGGCCGTGTAGGGATCGTTCACCCCCGGCGAAAGCGCGCGGACCGCGACCTCCACGAGCTGCTCGAAGACGAAGGCCAGATCCTGCTGGGGCGTCTTGCGGGAGCCGACGACGAAGATGCCCTCGAGACGCTTCCCGAGCCGCTCGTCGACGCGCGAGCCCGGCCAGGCCCGGAGGACGGGCGCGCCGTGCGCGACGAACTCGCCGGGATGTTTCGCGATCTCGAGCACGAGGTCGTGCTTGACGGCGAGCTCCATCACCTCGTCCTCGTCGATCGCCTGGAGGTAGCCGCTGTGCCTCGACCGGACCGTGAAACCCTCCGCCTCGAAGGGCGGAATCGCGACCTCCCGCTCGTCCTCGGGGCCCGCTTCCCCGAGCGTCGCCGGATACAGCTTGTCCATCGCCTGGTGCATCTCGTTCGAGACGTTCGCAAGCACCGTCTCCGCCTGGATCGACCGTGTGATGTGGTGGATGAAGTAGATGAGGACGGCAAGGCTCGCGAGGGCGAGTCCGAAGCCGATCGAGACCGAGAGGCGCGGCACCTGGTTGAGCTCCGCCGTGCGATCGATCGCCTGGAGGCCGAGAAGGCAGAAGACGAACGTCGCGATGAACGTCCCAAGGACGATCTGGACGCTCCGGTCGCTCATGAAGTTGCGCAGGAGCCTCGGTCCGAACTGCTGCGACGCGAGCGAAAGGGCGACGACCGTGATGGAGAAGGTGACGCCCGTGACGCCGATCATGGATCCCGCGATCGTCGAGAGGACGCTACCCGCGCCGGCGGGTCCGCCCGAGAAGATGTACCACGCGTCGTCCGGGAACTGATGGTCGAGGTCGAGGCGCAGGGCGACGAGGCTCAGCACGAAGGACGCGATCGTCATCAGGCTCGGGACGAACCAGAGGCTCGAGCGGACGTCCTCCAAGAGCTTCTCGAGGCGCGTCCCGAGCGACACGACTGCCTGGGGGGTCGTCGATGCGCTTGAAGATGACCCATCGGCGTGCCTGATGCGTCAGGGCTTGGTCGCGATGACGAGGCTCGTGCCGGGCGTGCGGAGGAGCTTGGTCCGTCGCGGCTTCGCGAGGCCGGCGTCCCCGAGCGCCCGGGCCACATCCTCGTAACGGTGGACCACGCCGCCGATCATGTGCAGATAATTCAGGCTCATGAGGCGCGTCGCGGCCTTCGGCGCCGATCCCCCGACCGCGCCCTCGAGCTGCTCCATGACGACGAGCCGTCCGCCGGGCGCGAGGGCGTCGGCGGTCCGCCGGACGAGCGCGCGCATGTCCGCGACCTCCATTCCGTGCACGACGTTGAAAAGCAGCGCGACGTCGTGGTCGCGTCCGAGGTCCGTCGTCCAGAAGTCGCCCGGCGCGAGCGCGATCCGCGACGCGAGGCCCGCCTCGTCGACGTTCTTCGCCGCGTAGGCGAGAGCGTGCGGCGCGTCCACCACGGTCGCGTTGAGGCTTGGGTGGGCGCGGGCGAACGCGATCGCGTAGCTCGCGTGACCCCCACCGACGTCGATGAGCGATTTCGCGCCCGCCGGGATCGGGACCTTCGCCACGACCTCGCTTGCCCCCAGCGCCGCGATGGCGGTCATCCACGCCTGGAAGCGCGCGGAGACGTCGGGCTTCGACGCGATCCACGCGTAGAAGTCCACGGCGGGCTTGCCCGCCCGGATCGAGGTCTCGAGGTCGCGCCAGAAGGTGAAGAAGCCCTCCTCCCAGAATTCGAAGCCCGCGGCGAAGCTGAGGCCGGCGTCGCGCACGAGCCATTTCGAGGTCATCGCCGTGTTGCGGTAGAGGCCGCGTCCGTCGCGCTTGACGTACCCGAGCGGTTCGAGGGCGTCGAGCGTGATGCGCGTCGCGCGGGCGTCCGCGCCGATCGCCGCCGCGACGGCGTCGGCCGTCGCGGGGCCCTTCGCGAGCGCATCGAAGATCCCAAGCTTCACGCCCGCGAGGACGACGCGGAAGGAGAGGGCGTTCAAGATCTCGAGGAGCGGCCCGGGCGCGAGGTGGAGGCGCAGGAATGCGGCGCGTTCGACCGCGTTCGGCATGATCGGCATGGCCTTCGCGAGGGCCATCGCGGCGGATAGCGGCTTCGTCTATACGCTACCAACGCAGGAGGGCGCCGAGCCCGTCGATTTCGCGGAGGATCGGGTGGCCGCGCTTGACGAACTCGACCGACCCCTCGGTGCGGAGGACGCCCTCGATCGCCTCGTTCGCGAGATCGACCTTCGTGCCCTCGGACCCGCATGCGCACCGTTCGCCCGGAGGGAAATAGCTCTGGTGGGTTTCGCACTTCCCGCCCGGGACCGTGTGGTCCTTCTCGACGACGAGGAGGTCCACGCGTCCGTCGCGCGCGGCCCGCGCCGTCTCGAGACCGCCGCCCGCCGTGAGGTCGCCGCGCGCGAAGGCGCCCGCGAGCATGCGGACGGCTTCCGCGGAGGCCTCGGCCTCCTCGCGCCTTGCGAGATCCATGAAGCGCTTGAGAAGCACGTCGTCGGCGGTCGCGCCCTTGAAGTCCACGTCCTCGACCGCAAGGAGGCCTTCGCGCGCCTTCGCGCCGAGATGGTCGACGAACTGCCGCTTGGCCTGGCCGGGTCCCGCGACGAACACCCGGCTTGCCTCGCCGCCCTCGACGAGGCGGTCGACGTGGCCCGCGATCTCGGCGTAGAATTTCTCGACGCGCCCCTGCCGGTGGCGCTGGTAGCGCATCTGGCTCATGCCGCCCTTCTTGTGGCGGCCGATGAGCGACATCCTCGAACGCCCCGCGAGGTCCGGGATGCCCTCGTCCACGAGGTAGACGACGCCGTGCTCGCCGTCGATGAGCACGAGGACGAACGCTTCGTGCTCGTCCACGTGCCGCGCGAGGGGGCGCACGTAGGGGCTCGAGTCGAGGACGACGCGATTCTCGACCGGGGCCGCGAGCGCGAACGCGCGCCCGAAGCCGTGCGCGGGAGACGCGAACGCGGCGACGCCCCGCGCGCCGGCCGCGGAGGCGGTCTTTTTCGCGAGGCGCGCGGCTTCGGCGAGCGCGCGGTCGAAGGCCTCGACGTCGCCTTCGCCCTCCGCGAGCGCGGCGCGCACCTCGCGGGCTCGGCGCTCGACGGCCGCGTCGCGGCGGTCGTCGGTGAGGTCGAGGTAGAGGCTCACGAACGTGTCCCGGCTTTCGGGATCGTAGGCCGCGACGAGGGCTTCGAAATCCACCTTCGCGAGCGAGGGGGGCATCCCGCTCACATGCTTCGGACCCTTCTTGAACCCGCCCCTCAAGCGGGGCGACGCGCGTCCCACTCGGCGAGGCGGCGGCGGTAGAACCCTTCGGGCTCGCCCGGCCGCGGGACGGGCTTCGCAAGACGCCAGAGCCGCATGGCTTCGCTCTCGGCCGCCTCGGCCTCGGCCTCGGTGGCGGCGGCCGCCGCCTCGGCGGCGTCCGACCCGAGCGGCTTCCACGCGGCAAGGATGATCGCGACCGCCTCGGCGTCCGGGCCCCACACGGAAAAGTCGGCGCCCTCGTCCTTGAACTGGACGAAGGCCTGGACGCCCTCCTTCGCGTAGCGGCCCTTGCCGGGGCCCAGGTACTGCCACTTCATCCCGAGCGCCTTGAAGGGCGCCTTGATCTCGTTCTTGTTCGCCTCGTACACGTCGAGCGCGAAGAGGCGGCGGTGGTGGTTCTGCTTGCCCGGGGCCTTCTCGGCGGGTTTCCCGGGCGCCTCGGCGATGCGCGGCTTCGCGCGCGTCGGCTTCGCGGCCTTCGCGGCGCGCTCCGCGCTTGCGGGCTTCGACGCGGCCTTCGCGCGCGTCCGTGTCGGCTTCGCCGCCGCGGCCTTCGCGCGGGGCCGGGTCGGCTCCTTCGGCGCGGGCTTCGCGCGCTTGACGGGCACGCGCCGTCAAGCGCGGGCCGCGGGAAAAATGCGACGGCGCTCAGACGTCGATCCTGAAGAGCCGCGCCGCCGTCTTCCAGCGGATGGCCTCCATCGTCTCCTCGGGGAGCTTGAGGGCTTCGAGGAACTTGATGTAGGGGCCCATCTTCACGAGCGGCCAGTCGCTTCCATAGAGGAGCTGACGTCCCGGGTCGCCCATGAAGAGGATCATCTCCTTGAGCTCCGCGATCATGTGCCGCTCGAAGTCGTTCGAGAACTCGCCGAGGACGAGGCCCGAGATGTCCGCGTAAACGTTGTCGTTCTTGTAGAGCACCTCGGCCGTGTCCTTGAACCACGGGTTCCCCAGGTGGCACATGATGAAGTTCACGTCGGGATAATCCACGGCGACGTCGTCGACGAGAAGCGGGTGGGCGTGGCGCAGCTTCGCGCGCTTGCTGTACGTGTCGCCCGTGTGGATCATCACCGGGACCTTGTGCTTCGCGGCGAGGCGGAACACCGACTCGAGCGACGGATCCGTGATGCCGTAGGGTTCGTACCCGGGGTAGAGCTTGATGCCCTTCACGCGGCCCTCCCGGATGCGGCCCTCGAGCGCGTAGAGATCGGTGCGATTCTCCTCGCTGCGCCAGCGCAGGCCTTCGACGAGCGTGATGCGCGGGCTCTCCTCCGCGACGTCGAGGATCTCCTCGACGCTCGGCCGGTCCACGTCGTGCTTGTACGACGTGATGACCACCGCGTGGTCGACCCGCCATTCGTCCATCTTCGCAAAGAGCGAGCGGAGATTCTCGATCGTGGGCTGGCGGGATTCCTCGTGGTAGTTGTTGAGGTGGACGTGGGCGTCGATCAGCACGGGGACAACGAGGGCCCGAGGCCCCTTAACAGTACGCCGCGCGCGACCGACATCCTTGACACCGGTTTCGGCTCCGCAGGCGTTGTCGCCCACCGGCCGGTAGGGCCGAATGTTAAATAGCAAGGGCGCCTCCTCCCGCACGGAGCGATCGCCGCGCGGTCCCGTCGCCGCGCCGGAACTCTTTCCAATCGGTCGCTCCCGCACTTCCCGCGCCGGACGGAGCGCAGGGAAACCTGATCACCATGAGCACATTCCAGAGCTTCCCACTCAAGACCAGCACGCTGAAGGCCCTCGCCGAGCGCGGATTCGTGAATCCGACGCCCATCCAGAACGCGGCGATCCCGCTCCTCCTGCAGGGCGAGGACGTCATCGGCCAGGCCCGCACCGGCACCGGCAAGACCGCGGCCTTCGGCATCCCCCTCGTCGAGGCGCTCGAAGCGCGCCGCGGCGTCCAGTCCCTCGTCCTCGCGCCCACGCGCGAGCTCGCGAACCAGATCGTCGAGGAGCTGAACCTCCTCGGCAAGGGCACGCCGTTTCGCGCGGTCGCGATCTACGGCGGCGTCGGCTTCGGCGCGCAGGAGGCTGCGGTCGGACCGCGCGGCAACGCCACGTGCGTCGTCGCGTGCCCCGGCCGCCTCCTCGACCTCCTCGAGCGGCGCACGATCAGCCTCGCGAACGTGCGGCACGTCGTCCTCGACGAGGCCGACCGCATGCTCGACATGGGCTTCATCCACGACATCGACCGCATCTTCAAGCACCTCCCGAAGGAGCGCCAGACCGCGCTTTTCAGCGCGACGCTTCCGGCGGAGATCCGCAAGCTCGCGGAGAAGTATCTCCGCGCGCCCGAGACCGTGAAGGCCGAGGAGGGTCCCCTCGCGACGCCGCTCACGGAGCAGTACCGCGTCGACATCCGCGGCGACGGCCTCGCGCCGCTGCTCACGATCCTCGAGCGCGAGCGCCCCGAGCGCGCGGTCGTCTTCACGCGAACGAAGCACACGGCGAAGCGCATCGCCGCGAAGCTCCAGGCCGCGCGGCTCAAGGCCGACGCGCTCCAGGGCAACCTCAGCCAGTCCGCGCGCGACCGCGTGATGGCCGGCTTCCGCTCGGGCTCGGTGCACATCCTCGTTGCGACCGACGTCGCCTCGCGCGGCATCGACGTCGCTGAGCTCACGCACGTCATCCAGTACGACATGCCGACGACGGCGGACGACTACGTCCACCGCACGGGCCGCACGGGCCGCGCGGGTCGGCCGGGCCGGGCGTTCCTCCTCGTCCCGCCGGGCGGCGACGGCGAGGTGCGCGCGATCGAGCGCCTGTCGGGCATCCCGATGCAGCGCTACGACCCCGGCCCCCTCGTGGTCGTTCCGGCGCACGTCGCGAACGCGGGCCCCGCGGCGCGCGGCTACGAGTCCCAGGCGGCGGGCGGACGCGGCGGCCACGCGCAGCGCGGCCGCGGCGGAGGCGGCGGACGCGGCCGATCGGGCGGCGGGCGACCCCAGGGCCGGAGCCACGCGCCCGCGCGCGGCCGGCGCTGAATCAGTATTCCATCTCGTCGGTCTTGAGGAACGCGAGGTTCGCGAGCGCGACCTCCGCGCTCATCCGGACGTCGAGGTTCTCGTCCTCGCGGCGGGCGCGCTCGAGGCTCGGGACGACCGCGTCCGTGCCGAGGTTCCCCATCGCCTCGGCGGACTCGTGCCGGACCATGTAATCCCGGTCCTCGAAGAGCGCGCGCTCGAGGTAGGGGAGCGACGCCGGGTCCTGGAGCTGGCCGAGGACGTACGCGCACTCGTGGCGCAGGAGCGCGGAGTCGTGGACGGCGAGGAGCGAGCGTCCGATCGCGTGCGTCGCCTCCTCGGTGCCGAGGCCGCGCAGCGCGAAGATGGCGCGCATGCGCGTGAACATCGGCTGCGTCGTGTCGAGGAGCGTCGCCTCGATGGTCTTGATGTCGCGCTCGCTCAGGGCGGGGGCGGGGTCGACCGTCTCGAAGACGCGGGGCTCGGCGGGCTCCTGGGGCATGGCCTCTCGTATTCCAGGGGGCTTCATCAAGGTTGCGAGCCGCCGGCGTCCAGCCGCTCGAGCAGCGCCCGCGCGACCGCGTGGTCCGGGTCTTCCGCAAGGGCGCGCCGGAGCGCGTCGCGCGCCCCCGCGCGATCGCCGAGCGCCCACCGCGCGCGTCCGAGGTTCGTCCACGGGAAGGCGCGCGAGGTCGAGCGCTCGGCGCGCGTCGCCCGCTCGAGCCACGGGATCGCCTCGCGCGGCCGCCCGACCTCGATGAGGTAGGCGCCGAGGTCGTTCATGGGGTTCCCGAACCCCGGATCGACCGCGTGCGCGCGGCGGCACGCCGCGATCGCCTCGTCGAAGCGGCCCGAGAAGCTGAGGGCCCACCCGAGGAACGTCCAGGCCTCCGCGCTCGGGGCCGCTTCGAGGCTCGCGCGGTAGGCGTCCTCGGCCGCCTCGACGTCGCCTGCGACCTGGAGCACGTAGGCGAGATGGAAGCACGTGCGCGCCGACGCCCACGCATCGGCGGTCGCGCCGTCGGTCGGCCCCGGCGTCGACGTTCCCTTCGCGGCGCCTTCCGCGGACCGCGCCGGCGACCAGGTTCCGTCGACGGCGCGCTTGAGCGCGAGCTCCTCGACGGTGCGCGCCTTCCTCGTCCAGGCGCTCTCGAGCGCGCTTTCGAGCGCGAGAAGCCGGCCGGCGTCCCACGCTCCGCCCGCAAGGAACGGCTTCGGCTCGCCCATGGGTTCGGGAACGGGCGCGAGCCCCTCGAGGAAAAGCTCGGCCGTCGCCCCGCCTTCGCGCACGACGCGCATCCAGCGCCGCGCGCCGTCGACGACCTGCGGCGCGAGGAGCGCGCCCCCCTCCGCAAGCGACGCGACGGCGGCCGCGGGCGGCGCGGGCGACTCGTGCAGGAACAAAATCCGCTCCCACCGCGCGTCCGACGCGCTTCCCGCGACCACCTCGACGGGGAACCCGGCGCTTGCGAGGTTCGCCCGCGCGACGCTCGCGAGCGCCCCGTCGCGCTCCGCGAGCGTCACCCGGCCCTCGCGTCCGACGAGCGTCGCGAGCACGGCCGCGGCGTAGCCCGTGTCGGGGCCGACGACGAGGACGCGGTGACCGCGGCGGGCGTCGAGCGCCGCGAAGGCGAGCGCGAGCGCGCGGGGGGAAGGCCCGACCGGCGTCGGGAGGGTCGGAAGGATGGGCATCGGGACGTCGAGGCCGCGCACCATCGCGAAGCGGTCGGGCACGAAGACGGCCCGATCGACCGCGCGGAAGGCTTCGGCGAGGGGGCCTTCGAGGAAGCCCCGCTCGGCGAGGCGCGCGAGGACGCGGTCCACGGCCTCGCACCCGCGGGAGGTCGTTTGACGTTTTGCCCCACGGACGGGCAAGCTTCAAGTCGTGGGCGCGCCTGGGACGCCCGGATGGCGGCATGCGCGTCGTGCGGGCAGGGCCTCGAAGGCTGGATGAGCTTCTGCCCCGCCTGCGGGGCGCGCGCGAAGCCTTCGCCCGCCCCGTCCCCCGTCTTCCTCGAGGACGTCATCGCGGCCTGCGTCCAGTGCGGCGCCGAGCACCCGTACGGGAAGCTCGTGCGGTGCAGCGTGTGCCACGAGCGCTCGTGCTCGGGCTGCAGCGCCGCCTGCCGCGTCTGCGGCGAAACTTCGTGCCTCGCGGACGTTCTCGACTGCTCGGAATGCGGGAAGCCGGGCTGCGCCGCGTGCTACCTCCGGTGCGAATCGTGCGGCACGCGGGCGATGTGCCCGGACGACGACGCGGGGTGCTCCGATTGCGGCCTCGCGACGTGCGGTCCCTGCATGAAGCACTGCGGCAAGTGCGACCTCGACGTGTGCGAGGTGTGCCTCGACGAGGCGCACGAGGAAGCGAAGGGCAGCAAGCGTCGGCGCTGACGATCGGCCCTCAGGGCGTGTCGCCGCCGGTCGCGGCTTCCTCGCCCGTCGCGCGCAGCGTCTTCGCGCGGCCCGAAAGGCCGTTGCCGCCCGCGCCCTCCGGGACCGGCTCGTCGCCGCGCAGGCGCGACTCGCCGCCCTTGCGGCCGATCTCGGCCATGTGGTCGCGGTTGCGGCTCACGCGCTCCCCGCCCTTGCGGCCGATCTCGCTGTAGAACTCGGGTCCGTACTTGCTGCGGACGGCTTCGCCGCCCTTGTGGCCGATCGCGGCCATGTGCTCGCGGTTGCCCGAGACGGCCTCGCCCCCGCGGCGCCCGATCGCGGACATGTGGTCGCGGTTGTTCGCGACCGCCTTGCCGCCGCGGCGTCCGATCTCGGCCATGTGGGCGCGGTTCTGGCTCACCTTCAGGCCGCCCTTGCGGCCCGCGGCGCGGAGGACCTCGGGGTCGACGCGGCGCCCCGTCGTCGACTGGGTGGTCTCGGCGGACTCGTCGGTCTCGTGGTCGGGCTTCGACATGGCCCGCCCGTCCCGGCCGGGCGTCAAGGGGGTTGTGGATCGGGACTCGGAGAACAATCTTCCAGCCTGGGCCTGGGAAACGTCTTAGCGCCGATCCGCGTTCGCCCGCCCGTGACCGCGCCCGCGCGACGCCGCAGCAATCCGCCGCCGGCCCCGACCTGGGGCGGGGTGATGTTCCTTCTCGCCCTCCTCGCGGCGCTTCCCCAGGCCATCCTCCTCGTCCTCGGGCCCCTCGCGGGATGGCGTCCCGCCGACCTCCCGCTCATCCGCATCTGGCTCATCTTCCTCACGCCGTTCTTCTGCTTCGGGGCCCTCGCGCTCAAGGTGCGCAAGCCCACCCCGACGGGCCCGGCGGCGACCGCGGGCTACCGCCTCGCGACCATCGCGCTTGCGATCTGGGTCGTGTACGTCGCCGCCGTGCTCATCCGCAACGAAGGCTTCTGAGGCTCACGTCCCGGACGCGTCGCGACCGGACACGGTGCGGGCGAATCGCGCGCCCGCGACCGCGATCGCCGGGAGGAGCACCGCGAGCACGGCCACGATGAAGATGCCGTCGAGCACGCCCGCGCCGCCGAGCACGATGCGATGGGGCGTCCCGTCGTACAGGAGCTCCGAGAGGTGAAGGCCGTCGGCGCCGAGGAACACGCCCCAGGCGCCCGCGGTGAAGGCGAGCGGGCCGCCGTTCGAGGGCTTCCTCAGCGACAGGACGATGCCCGCGAGGCCCGCAACGATCGCGGGCACGCGGTAGTAGAGAAGCACGCCTTCGCTCGGGATCGCGTACGAGGAGAGGTACGAGACGCCGCCCACCACGACGATCGCGAGGAGCGCCCGCATCGCGGGCGCGCGGCCCGCGATCATCACCTTGAGGCCGATGACGAGCGGGATCACGCAACCCGCGACGTTCATCGCGAGGTACGCGTCGCCGATGCGCGCGAACCCGATCTCGGTTCCCGCAAGAAGCGGCGCCGCCGCGAAGACGAGCAGCGCCTCGCCGCGCGTGAATCCGATGCGCGCGAGGGCCGGCCGGGCGAGAAGGATGATGATGAAGACGGACGCGAGGAGGAGCGCGAAGGGTTCGGGACCGAGGAGCAGCGCGGGCGCGTCCGCCCGTATCGTGACGTCCCAGGTGCCGCCGGGCGGAAGGATGTCCCACACGCCATCGACCTTGCGGACGGAGTGTGCATGAGGGGGACGCCGGGCCCGGCGGGGCGACTCGCGAAGGACCCCCGCGAGGGGTTCGAAAACGTGAAGGCGGGGACGCGCCTTCGCGATCGCGTGAGCGGTTCCCGGCGAAGCCTCGCGGCGCGCGACGCGAAGCGGCGCGATCCCCGTCGCGCCGACCGCCGTCGCAAGATCCTCGTCTGGTTCATGGTGAGCATGCTGCTCTTCAGCGTCCTCGTCGCCATGGCCGAGTTCTTCATCGCGCCCTCGGGCGCCTGAGAAGGCTTCATGGCGGGGGCCCGCCTTGGGGGGTTCGGGCCCCGTGCTGATTCAGTTATAAGCCGACGCCGTCGCTCACCCAGCGGCGGCGGATGATGACACTTTTCGAGGCTGAGGGCCCCTTGCTCGACCAGCCCGGGCGCTCGCGAACCTTCATCATCGGGGAGGCGTCATGGCGCCCCGCGGCGCGGTGACCGGGGATCAACCAAGGAGGGCCTCCCCCGATGATCGTTTCATTCTAGAGAGCGCCGCCACGGATTCCCGAGCGGAGCGGATGAGAAGAAGCGACGCTCGGCCCTGTGTTGTTGTCCTCACGCCCGGATGTTCTGAGGATCCGGATCGGGGGAAGCGAACTCATCATCGCGTCGCAGGCGGCTGAAGCAGGTCCTTACTCATGAACCCGCGCCGGGCGCGACCGTCCGGTCACGCCCGGGCGCTTCTCACGTGCGCTTCAGGCGGCCGAGCACGGGCTCGTAGATGAGGCCCTTGTCCATGAGGCTGTTCAGCGCCTCCTCGACCTCGGCCTCCGTGACCTTGCGCTTCGCGGCCTCGGCCACGATGTCCTCCCACGGCGCGCCCTTCCCGTCGTCGAGCGACTCCGTGAGCGCGTGCACCTGGTCCTCCACCTCGCTCTTCCGCGCGTCCGCCGCGGGGTCCGCGACCTTCGTCGGTCGGACGACGGCCGGGGGGGCGGCCACCGGCGCCGCCGCCGGGGGCCGCCCCCCCGGCCGTCGTC
>Ga0247719_1000222_pt1 | contig 39265 bp, 32 predicted proteins | sample 41E_DmetaG_FD_189046 | JGI IMG/M metagenome (GOLD analysis project Ga0247719, IMG submission 189046) | Soil microbial communities from hillslope of Landscape Evolution Observatory, University of Arizona, Oracle, AZ, United States - 4-1-E_D | ecosystem: Engineered > Artificial ecosystem >...
GCACGCGCTCCGGTGCGTCTGCCTGTTCCCCGCGATGCACCGCTACCGCCTCGATGACGAGCGGGTGGGCAGGGTGTTCGAGGGGGCGGCGCGCCACGGCGCCGCGATCTTCGTGCACTGCGGCGCGCTGACCGTGGGCGTCCGCACGAAGCTCGGGCTGCCGTCGCCGTTCGACTGGCGCCTCGGGGATCCGCTCGGCGTCGCGGCGGTCGCCTCCGCGTTTCCAGGCGTGCCGGTGATCATTCCGCATTTCGGGGCGGGGTTCTTCCGGGAGGCGCTGATGGCGGCGGATCAATGCCGCACGATCCACCTCGACACGTCGAGCTCCAACGCCTGGATGAAGTACTATCCCGGTCTCACGCTCGAGAGCGTCTTCCGCCAGGCGCTGGCCGTGGCGGGCCCGGAGCGGCTCCTGTTCGGCACGGACTCGTCGTTCTTCCCCCGCGGGTGGCAGAAGGGGATCCACGAGGTGCAGGCGAAGGCGCTCGATGGGCTGGGCGTCAGCGACCATGATCGCGCGATGATCATGGGGGGCAATTTCGATCGGCTGTTTCCGGTCAGGTGAACGCGCCGACGGCTTTGACACGAAACGCCACGAAGCACATGAAGCCACGAAGAGGGCCGCAAAGAACAGCTTTTCCTGGTGTTCTGCATCGTGGCCCTCGTGTGCGTCGTGCCCTTCGTGCCGTGGCCGTCAGCGCGTGCAGCTGGGCTGTGTGGAAGGTGAAATGAGCACAAGACTTCGAATCACGGTATCGATCACCATCTTCACCGCGCTCGTCGTGGCCATGGCGTTCTCGGCGCGCACGCTCGCGCGGGCGCCGCAGCAGGCGCCGGCCGCGGCGGAGCTCGTGATCACCAATGGCAAGGTCGTGACGGTCGAAGACGGCGCTCCCGAAGCGCAGGCGGTCGCCGCGAGCGGCGGACGGATCGTCGCCGTCGGCAGCAATGCCGAGATCAGGAAGTACATCGGGCCGAACACCGAGGTGATCGACGTTCAGGGGCAGCTCGTCATCCCCGGCTTCATCGAAGGGCACGGGCATTTCACCGGCGTTGGCAACGCCCGGCTGAACCTGAACCTCATGGACGCGAAGAGCTGGGACGAGATCGTCGCGATGGTCGCCGAGCGTGTGAAGACCGCGAAGCCGGGCGAGTGGATCCTCGGCCGCGGCTGGCACCAGGAGAAGTGGGACAGGCGGCCGGAGCCGAACGTCGAGGGCTTCCCGACGCACGAGTCGCTGAGCGCCGTCTCGCCCGACAACCCGGTGTTCCTGACGCACGCCAGCGGCCACGCGAGCTTCGCCAACGCGAAGGCGATGGAGCTGTCGGGCGTCACCGGCAGGACGCCGCAGCCGGCCGGCGGCGACTTTCTCAAGGACGCCAACGGCAATCCGACCGGCCTCTTCCGCGAAACCGCGTCGCGCCTGATTCGCCCGGGCATCGGCGAGAACCCGACGCCCGAAGAGCGCGCGGCCCGCGCGCGCAAGGTGCTCGAGCTCGCGTCCGAGGAAGTCATCGGCAAGGGGGTGACGTCGTTCCAAGATGCCGGTTCGTCGTTTGCCGACGTGGACCTGATGAAGGAGATGGTCGATGCCGGCAGGATTCACAACCGGCTGTGGATCATGCTCCGCCAGCCGAACGAGGCGCTCCGGCAGAACCTGGCGAAGTACCGCATGATCGACTACGGCGGCGGCTTCCTCACCGTCCGGGGGATCAAGCACTCGATCGACGGCGCGCTCGGTCCGCGCGGCGCGTGGCTGCTCGAGCCGTACTCCGACAAGCCGGGTGACACGGGGCACAACACGACGCCGGTCTCCACGATCCGCGAGACCGCGAAGCTCGCGCTCGAGCACGGCTACCAGCTCTGCGTCCATGCGATCGGCGACCGCGCGAACCGCGAGACCCTCGACCTGTTCGAGGAGGTCTTCAAGGCGAACCCCGACAAGAAGGACCTCCGGTGGCGCGTCGAACACGCGCAGCACCTGCACCCGAACGACATCCCGCGGTTCGGCAGGCTGGGCGTGATCGCGTCGATGCAGGGGATCCACTGCACGTCCGACGCGCCGTACGTGCCGGCGCGCCTCGGCGACAAGCGCTCGGAGGAAGGGGCCTACGTCTGGCAGAAGCTGATGAAGTCAGGCGCGCTCGTCACCAACGGCACCGATGCGCCGGTCGAGGATGTCGACCCGATCGCCAGCTACTACGCGACGGTGAGCCGAAAGCTGAAGGACGGCACGGTGTTCTACCCCGAGCAGCGGATGAACCGGATGGAGGCGCTCCGCTCGTACACGATCAACACCGCCCGCGCCGCCTTCGAGGAGGAGTCGAAAGGGACGCTGAAGCCCGGCAAGTACGCCGACATGGTGGTGCTGACGAAGGACATCCTCACGATCCCAGAGGATGAGATCCCGACCGCGAAGGTCGCCTACACCATCGTCGGCGGAAAGGTCCGCTATAGGCGGTAGGCGTCAACTTCCAAACTCCAAACTCCAAACTCCAAACGCCAAACGTCTTGGAGTTTTGGAGTTTGAGGTTTGGAGTTTGGCGTTTGAGGTTTGGAGTTTCCGTTACCTGACGCCCACAGGCTTGCCGCGGCGCTCGTGGCCGCCGCTCGACTGCGGGACCTTCTTGCGGTACTGGTCGAAGAAGCGGTTGCACGCCTTGTGGAACCGTTCCGTCAGCTCGCGGCCGGCCTCGCCGGGGACGGGGCCGAGGCGGCTCCAGGAGCTCTGGGCGCCGCGGACCTCTTCGGCCATGGCCCGCCACTTCGACTCCTCGCCCGCGCGTCCGCCGATCGTGTTCGACGCCAGCGCCTCGCGCAGCATGGTCGCGAGGTCCTTCGAGGCCTCGCTGGGCGTGCCCGACTGGCTGGCGAAGCCCTCGACCTTCGCCACCAGCTTTTCCATCCGCTGGCGGTTGTTCTCGACGTCGAGCTCCGTCCCCTTGAAGGCCTCGGGGCCCGAGGCGATCAGCCGTTCGAGGGCGTCCATGAAGCGGGCGCTGAGCGGGTCGGCTCCCTGGCGGACGACCGGCGTCGACTGGTTCCAGCGTGACCGCAGCGACCGCACCCGCTCGAGCAGCGGCGTGCCTTCGGCGTCGGCCGCCGGCTCGTTCGCCAGCGCCTCGATCTCGGTGACGAGCGCCTCGCGGTCGGCCTGCTTCGTCTCGAGCTCGATCTGGTCGCGCCGCTTGTAACGGTCGAAGAACGTGTCGCAGGCCGCGCGGAAGCGGTTCCAGACGACCTCCGACTTGTTGCGGCGCACGGGCCCGCTCGCCTTCCACTCTGCCTGGAGCCGGCGGATCTCGGCGGCGGCGCGCTCCCAGTCGGTCGACGTCGCGAGCTCTTCCGCCCGGGCGATGAGCGCCTCCTTCTTGGCGAGATTCGCCGCCCAGACCTCCTTGCGCTGCGCGAGGTCGGCGTTGCGGCGCGAGAAGAACCGGTCGCACGCCTCGCGGAAGCGCTTCCAGGTCATCCGCGTGTCCTGGCGCGGCACCGGCCCGATCGCCTGCCATTCCGCCTGGAGCTTCTTGAATTCCTCGGCCGTCTTCACCCAGTCGGTCGAGTCGGCGAGCGACTCGGCGCGCTCGATCAGGGCCATCTTCCGTTCGAGGTTCGCCTTGCGCTCCTCGGCGCGGTGCGCGTAGAACTCGCGCACGTGCCCCTGCATCGGGTCGACCGCCTGGCGGAAGCGATGCCAGAGCGCCTGCGCCTGCGCGCGGGGCGCGTCGGCCGCCTGCTTCCAGCGGTCCTGGAGCTCGTGGAGCTCCTTCGCGATCTGCTCGAGGTCCTCGGGCTTGAGCTGGTCCGGCGTGTCGAACGGGTAGCGGGCGCGGAGCGCTTCCGCCTTCGCGATCAGCTCCTCCTGGACGGCGGCGTTCGCGAAGCGCTTCCACTCGTCCATCTCGCGCAGTTCGTGCAGGCGCGGGCCGAGCACCGCCTGGGCCTGCTTGAGGCGCTCGAGCAGCGACTGCTGTTCGCGTGCGGGGACGTCGAGCGGCGACTCGATCGCCGTGCGCAGGTCGCGTGCGATCCGCTCCGCCTCGCGCAGCGTCAGGTCTTCGGCCGCCGCGCGCTTCGCGGCGCGGTCCATGAGCTGTTCGAGCCGCTGGATCTGCTGCCGGAGCGCGCGTTCGGCCGCCGCGCGCCGTTCCGCTTCGCGCGCGCGCATCCGTTCCCCGGCGGCCTCGTATCGCGCGGCAACCGCTTCCTCGAGCTCGTCGACCTGCGGCCGCAGCGTCCGCCACTCCTCGCCGACGCGGGTCCACTCGTCGGCGGACGGCTCCTCCTGGCCGGCGATCGTCTCGGCGCTGGCGGCGAGCTCGGAGAGCCGCGCCGCAATCCGCTGGATCTCTTCGCGGCGCTCGTGCCGCTCGGCCGCGCGGCGGCAGGCCTCCTCGAACCGCGCACGCAGCGTGTCCTCGTCGGCGGGCAGCGGGTGCGACGCGCCCAGCCCCTCCCACTCGGCGCGCGCCTCGTCGAGGCGGGCCGGCGTGTCGTCGCCGCGCAGCTGCTCGATCCGCTCGCACAGCTCCGCGCGCACGCGGACGGCCGCCTCGCGCCGTTCCGCCTCGGCGCGGCGTTCGGCCGCTTCGCGCTCGAGCCGCGCGATCTCGGCGCGGGCCTCTGCCGCCAGTACCGCGTAGCGTGCCGCCGTGTCGGGATCGAGCTCGAACGTTCCTCCCTCGGCGCTCAGCGCCCGCCACTCGTGGTCGGCTTCGTCGAGCTGCGCCGACACGCCTTCGAGCGCCGGAGCGGCGGCAATCGCCTCGACGCGCGCCACCACCTGCGCGACGCGCTGCTGCCACTGCTCGAGCGCCGCCCGCCGGGCCGCCGCTTCGTCGTCCATCTGCTGGACGAGGGCGCGGGCGCGCCTGGCCACCGCCTTGTTCTTCGCGCGGTCGGCAAGACCGCTCAGCATCTCGCGGACATCCGCTCCGGCGCTCGCCTCGACGGCACGCTCGAGCGCGGAGATCCCCGCATCCTTGTGCTCGGTCTTCGCGGCGATGTTGGCGAGCTCGCCGGCGTCGGCGACGCGGGCCACCGCCTCGAGCGCCGTCTGGCCGTCGTTCGCGTTCCGCGCCACGCTGGCGAGCAGCTTCGGGTCGTGGATCCGTCCGAGCGCCGCGGTGCGGACCGTGTCGTGCGGCGACGATTTCGCGATCGTCGCGAACTGCTTCTGGTCGTCGATCCCCTCGAGGGCGAGCGCGGCGGCGGCGTCGGTGGCGGCCGGCGCCACGGCCAGCCGCACGAGCCGTTCCACGTACTCGTTCCGCAGCGCCTCGTCGCGCTCCGACCGCGCGAGTGCGACCAGGTCCTCGACCCGCGCCAGCCGCGCGCCGGCCGCCCGCCTCACCCGCACGTCGGCGTCTTCCCGCGCGAGATCCTGCAGCACCGCGAGGTGCTCCTCATCGTCGGGGATCGTGGCCGCGGCCTCGGCCCTGACGACGGGGTCGGCGCTCTTCCATTTGGGCTGGAGCTTGAAACGATCGAGGAAAGACATCGGTGGGGCCTTGCTCAATTGCGGGTCGTGAGCCGTGACGCGGCGGCGGCCGCCGTGCACGACTCACACGTCACAACTGCAAATTACGCGTTAGCTTCCTGCGCGAGCCATTCGGCGATCTGCTCGCGCGTGAGACGGTGGTCGTCGTTCAGGTGCACGATCATCGGGGCGAGCGGCAGCCGTTTGCCGCACCCCTGCGGGCACTTCTTGATGATCTCGTCGAGGCAGCGAAACAGCCTCTCGAGGTGATCGGGGATCAGTTTGCCATGCTGGCGGGGCAGGTGGTACACCCCCTCGTACACGGCGCCCAGCGCGCACGAGCCCCCCTGTTCGTCGAAGTAGCTGCCGAAGCACTGGGGGCCGCGGGACGAGCCGGCACGAATGAACTCCGCCAGCTCTTTCTGCTCCGCCTGCAGATCAGTTGCCATCGCCGTTCTCCCCGCGCCGGGCCGGCGCGCTGCGCGATCGCCGAAGAGACGTATTCTACCGCACGCGCGTTGACGCGCGTCTTCGCCGGAGCCTACCATGCAGAACGGGGCGCGAGCCGGTGAATGGGAGCAGTCGTGTGACGAATCTGGTCGTTTTTCTGGTGTCAGTGGCGGTGTTGGCGGCGGCGCCGCAGGTCAAGCCGGGTGAGAAGACGCGCGTGCAGGTGCCGCCGCTCCAGGCACCGGCCCCCGAGCCCGCTGCCGGAAATCCGGTAGTCGTCATGCAGACGACCGTCGGCGACATCACCATCGAGCTGTTCAAGGACCGCGCGCCGGTGTCGGTCGAGAACTTCCTCCAGTACGTGCGCGACGGCTTCTATGAGGGGACGATCTTCCACCGCGTGAAGCCGGGTTACGTGGTGCAGGGGGGCGGCTACACGGCGGCGATGGTGGAGAAGAGCACGCGTCCGCCGATCCAGAACGAGGCGACCAACGGCCTGAAGAACGTGCGCGGCACCGTCGCGATGGCCCGTACGCGCGCGCTGCGCAGCGCCACCTCGCAGTTCTACATCAACCTCGCGAACAACACGCAGCTCGACCACCGCGGCTACGCGCCCGAGGACTTCGGCTACGCCGTGTTCGGCCGCGTGCTCAGCGGGATGGAGGTGGTCGACAGGATCGCGAGCGTGCCCACCGGCTACGCCGGCCCGCACGCCGACGTGCCGCGCACGCCGATCGTCATTCAGAAGGTGACGATCAAGTAGGCGTGACCCGCCCTCTCTTCGTCCTCTTTCTCACGATCCTGGTCAACCTGATCGGCTTCGGGATCATCATCCCGCTGCTGCCGTTCTATGCGACCGAGTTCGGCGCGTCCCCTTTCGTCATCGGCCTGCTCTTCGCGTCCTTCTCGGCGAGCCAGCTGATCGCCTCGCCGCTGCTCGGCGAGTGGTCGGACCGCTGGGGCCGGCGGCCCGTCCTCATCCTCAGCCTCATCGGCACCGTCATCAGCTTCGTGATGCTCGCGCTCGCCGACAGCCTCGCGATGCTGTTCGCCGCGCGGATCGTCGACGGCCTCTCGGGCGGCAACATCACCACCGCGCGCGCGTACATCGCCGATTCGACCACCGAGGAGAAGCGGGCGGAGGCGTACGGCTTTCTCGGTGTCGCGTTCGGGCTCGGCTTCATCATCGGTCCCGCGCTCGGCGGCGCCTTCTCGCACATCAGCATCACGGCGCCGATCTGGGTCGCGGCCGGGGTCACCGTGGTCGCCACGGTGCTGGCGTGGCTGTGGCTGCCCGAGACCGTGCACCGCGTGCACGCGGTGAGCGTGTCCCCCTGGGCCGCGCTGCGCGGGCTCGCCGGCCGGCGCGACATCCGCGTGCTGCTGAGCGTCGACTTCATCTACTGGATGGCGTTTGCCGTCTACCAGACGACGTTCGCGCTGTTCGGCGCGTATCGGTTCGGGTTCGATGCGGCGAAGACCGGCTACGTGCTGAGCGCGTTCGGCCTGCTCGGCGTGCTCGTGCAGGGAGGCATGGTGGGGCCCGTCGTCCGCAGGCTGGGGGAGCGGCGCACGCTGACGATCGGCCTCCTCCTGACCGCCATCGGCTGGGGCGGCAGCGCCGCGACGTACTCGCTGCCGGTGTTCATCGCACTGCTCGTGCCAGGGGCGATCGGCATCGGCCTGTGCAACGCGACGCTGTCGGCGCTCATCAGCCACGCCGCCCCGCCCGGCGAGCAGGGGCGCGTGCAGGGCGCCGCCGGTGCCCTGGAGAGCCTGGGCCGCGCCGGAGGTCCCGTCTGGGGCAACGCGACGCTCCAGGCGTTCGGCGAAGGCAGCGCCTACGGCGCCGCCGCGCTGTTCCTCGTCGGCGCCGCCATCATCATCGGCAGATACCGTCCGCTGGCGCGGGACGTCCCGGTCTGACGATGACACGCTGACCGAAGGCAGGAAGACGCGGAGGACGCAAAGGGCGCCGAGGACGCAAAGGGGTGTAACGCTGCACAACGACGGGCCCGACGGGCCGCGCTGCGCGCGGTGAGGCAGGGAAATGACGACAAATACAAGCGGCACACATTTCTCGCGCCGCTTGTATTTGCCGTCATTCCCCTGCCTCTACGCCCGCCGAAGGCGGGCGCCCGGCGGGCCCTCAGCGTGACGCTCCTTGGCGTTCTCGGCGTTCTTGGCGTTCTTGGCGTTTCCCTGTCTTGAGTCGCGCGGCCGCAATTCGGCGCCGCCGTTGCGGCAGGTGAGCGGCGTCAGCGTTCGAGCGCCGCGAGCTCGGCTTCGAGCCGCGTGACGAGCGAATCGAGCTGCTCGATGATCGCGCGCACTGTCTCGGGCGAGCCGAGGTCCACCCCTGCGCGCTTCAACTGCTCCATCGGGTGGTCGTTGCCGCCCGACTTCAGCAGCGTCAGGTAGCGCTCCCGCGCCTCCGTGCGCGACGCCTCGTCGCCGATCGTGATCTCGCGGACGAGGCGCGCGGCCGACGCGAAGCAGGTCGCGTACTGGTAGACGTAGTACGGCGAGTTGAAGAAGTGCGGGATGCGCGCCCAGGTGACCCCGGTGAGGTCGTTCAGGTCCACCGCATCGCCGTAGTAGTCGTTCAGCAGGCTCGTGTAGAGCCCGGTGAGGATCTCGGACGTGATCGGCTTGTCCTGCTCGGCGAGCCGGTGCGCGCGCAGCTCGAAGTCGGCGAAGAGCACCTGCGTGTAGAACGTGCTCGTGATGTTGTCGATCGCGTGCTGCAGCAGGACGATGCGCTCGAGCGGATCGGTCGAGCGCTCGAGCATGTAGTCGAGCAGCAGCGCCTCGCTCAGCGTCGACGGCACCTCGGCGACGAAGATCGTGTAGCTCGAGTAGATGAACGGCTGCGTCTCGTGCGACAGGATGGTGTGCATCGAGTGCCCCATCTCGTGCGCCAGCGTGAACACGTCGTCCAGCGTGTCGGTGTAGTTGAGCAGCATGTACGGGTGGGTGCCGTACACCGGCGCCGAGTACGCGCCGCTGCGCTTGCCGTCGTTCTCGTACACGTCGATCCAGCGACCCGAGAAGCCCTCGCGCATCCGCGCCTGGTACTCGGGGCCGAGCGGCGCGACGGCGTCGACGATCCAGTCGAGCACCTCGTCGTAGCCGTAGCGCTTCTCGTGGGTGACGAGCGGGATCGCGAAGTCGTAGACCTGGTAGGTCGGCACGCCGAGCACGCGCCGGCGCAGGCGGTGATACCGGCGCAGCGGGTCCGTGCCGGCGCGCGTCGTCTCGATCAGGTTCTCGACGACGGCGGTGGGGATGTTGTCGCCGTGGAGCGCGGCCTCCAGCGTCGTCGTGTAGCCGCGCGCGCGCGCGTGGAACCAGTCGCGCTGGCAGACGCCGTTGTAGAGCGTCGCGTACGTGTTGATGTTGCCGCGATACGTGTCGTAGAGCGCGCGGTACGCCCGCTCGCGGTCAGCCTGCTCGCGCCGCGTGGCCAGGATCGCGCGGTACTGCGCGTACGAGACGGTGACCTCTTCGCCCGACGTGAGCGTGACCTTCGGAAATTTCACGTCGGCCGTCGAGAGCGCCCAGTACGCCTCGTTCGGCGCCGCGGCGAGCCGGCTCGAGAGCGACATGAGCCGCTCGCCCGCCTCGTCGAGCACGTGTTCCTGCTGGCGGTAGAGGTCCTCGATGGCGAAGCGATACAGCCGGAGCGGCTCCGAGCGTTCGAGCCACCCGCGCACCGTGTCGAGCGGGATCGACAACAGCTCGGGGTTGAACCACGACTGCGCCTGCTGAAGGCGGGCGAACAGGATCTGCACCTGCTGCCGCCGCGCGTTCACGGCGTTGTCGCGCTGGTCTTCGTCGTAGCGGAGCGACGGGTAGTACCAGACGCGATACGCAAGCTGCCCGAGCTCGTCCGACAGCCGATAGGCCTCGAGCAGCCGTTCGGGCCCCTGCGAGAGCGTCCCCTTCAGCGCAAGGTACCGCTCGATCCCGGCCTCGAGCCGCCGGTACGCATCCTCCCACGCGGCCCAGTCAGGAAAGATGTCGTCGAGATTCCACTTGTACTTGTCGTCGATCTCCGCGCGAACGCGCGGACGGCTGGCGGTGACGGACATAACACCCGATTCTAAGGGGGCTCAGGAAGAACCCAGAACCCAGAACCTCCTGGAACCCCCTGGAACCCAGAACCCCCCAGAACCCAGAACCCAGAACCCCCTGGAACCCCCTGGAACCCAGAACCCCGAAGAACCCACTGGAACCTATTGCGGCGAGAACCCGTTGAGCATGGCTTCGAAGATCTTCTGCACCTGCCGGTCCGAATATACCTTCGGCGCCCCGGCGCGCTTGGCGAGCACGCGTTCGCGCACCATCGCCTCGGCGGCTCCCATCAGTGCCGCGGCGAGGGCCGAGGGATCGAATGACGGCTCGAACGATCCGTCCTTCTGCCCCCGCTTGATGAGGCGGTGGATGATGTCGGTGAACTCGAGGAATCCCGACGACATCTTGACGCCGAGCTCCTCCCCGCGGATCCGGCGTCCCTCGAAGAGGAAGATGGTGGCGAGCTGGTCGTCGCGGTCGAAGGCGCCGAGCACCGACGAGAGCACGCCGACCACCGCGGCGCGGCCGCTGCTGGCGTCGGCGAGCAGGTCGTGCACCTTGGCGTTGAGCGGCTTCCAGGCCTCTTCGAAGATCGCTTCGAGCAGGCCGACCTTCGTGCCGAAGTAGCGAACGAGCTGGGATTCGGACGTGCCCGCTTCGCGCGCCACCGCGGCGGTGGAGGTGTTCTCGAAGCCCATGCGCGCGAACAGTTCCTTGGCGGCGGCGAGCAGCCGCTCGCGGCTGCTGTCTGTCGATGTCCTCATGGCGGAAAACCCAGGGAGTGAAAGTAACGCTACCACACCTCGCGTCCGGCGGCACCACGGGCCGGCTCGGCGGGGCGGCCGCTTCGCGCGACAATGGGACGGATGGAAATCCTCAACGTCGAGACACCCACGCACGGCCGTGTGCTCCTCCGCGCGGCGAGCGCGCCGCGGGCCGTGCTGCTGGGGTTTCACGGCTACACCGAGCATGCAGAGATCCAGATGGCGCGGATGGACAGTCTTCCGGGCGCCGACGCCTGGACGCTGATCTCCGTCCAGGGGCTGCACCGCTTCTACCGCGGCCGGTCGGAGGAGGTGGTTGCGAGCTGGATGACGCGGCAGGACCGCGAGCTGATGATCGCCGACAACATCGAGTACGTGAGCCGCGCGATCGAGCGCCTGGCGCCGGCGGACGTGCCGGTGTTCACGACCGGCTTCTCGCAGGGGGTGGCGACCGCGTTCCGCGGCGGCGTGCGTGCGCGGCGTCGCGCGCTGGGGATCATCGCCGTCGGCGGCGACGTGCCGCCGGAGCTGTTCGAAGACGAGGGCGTCCGCTTTCCGCGCGTGCTGCTGATGCGCGGCGACGCCGACGAGTGGTACACCGCCGAGAAGCTGCGGAAGGACGTGGACGCGCTCGTCGCGCGGGACGTGGCCGTCGAAACGCTGACGTATGCCGGCGGACACGAGTGGACGCCGGAGGTGAGCGCCGCGCTTGCCGCTTTCGTGGGTGACGCCCTGGCGGGTGACACCGCGCCCTGACGCCCGCCGCACGAGGTTTCGATGAGGGCTGGTGCCTGCGCTGGCGAGGGAAGAGGGGGACGCAAAGGACGCCAAGGGCGCAGAGAACGCAAAGGGGCGCTCTCGATCGAAGCGCCTGCGCGCGTGGCGTGAGGCCGCGCTTCGCGCGGGCGACGGTGGAAAAGACGACAAACACAAGCGGCTGAAGAGTCACGAGCCGTTTGTGTTTGTCGCCTTTTCCACCGTCGCCGCCCGGCCCTGCGGGCCGGCGCCTCACGCCGCGCCTCACCCCTCAGCGTGACGTTCCTTCGCGTCCTCCGCGGCCTTGGCGTTCTCCGCGTTACCCTGCCTTCGACACCCGCCGCATCCACGCCACTGCCGCCCCGATCGCGTCGTCGAACGCCTTCCGCACGGCGCTCGCGCCGCCACGCACCTTGAATGAGTGGTCGCCGCCGGCGATCACGTGCAGCGTCGCGGTCGGCAGCCGCGCGACGAGCTCGCGCATCTCGGCTTCGTCGCCGAACGTGTCGAGCGCCCCCTGCACGAACAGCATCGGCAGCGTGATCGAGGGCAGGTGCGCATCTCGGCGCTTCTCGGGTTGACCCGGGGGGTGGAGAGGGTACCCGAAGAACACCAGGCCGGTGACGCCCTCGACCCCCTGCGCGGCGATGTGTGACGCGATCCGTCCGCCCATCGACTTGCCGCCGATGAAGAGCGGCAGCGCGGCGAACTCGCGGCGCGCCTCCTCCAGTACCGGGCGCCAGTGGACCTCGAGCGCGGGCGCGCGATCCGGAACCTTGCGTCCGGCCGTGATGTAGGGGAAGTCGAACGTGGCGACGGTGATCCCCTGGTCCGCGATCGCCCGCGCGGCGTTCACCATCCACGCGCTGCCCGATCCCGCTCCCGCGCCGTGCGCGAGCACGAGCGCGGCGGCCGGATCCGCGGCGCGGTAGATCTCCCGGGTCATGGTGTACGCCTCGCGAAGATGTCCCGCAGCGACTCGGTCCCGGCGGGATGTCGGAGAGGACGCCGAATTGTCATTCGTGTGCTCTAACTCGTTCTCTCGGAGCAGCTTACCCCGAATGGGCCCGGCAGGATCCGGGCTGGCGGGTTGCATGCAGCCATCCATGCATATACATTCATGTATGTGAACGGCGCACCCGCCCTCTTCCGGCTGCTCGGCGACGAAGCGCGTCTCCGCCTTCTGCGGCTGCTGGCGCTCGAGCGCCTGAACGTCAGCGAGCTGACCGGCATTCTCGGCATCGCGCAGTCCGGCGTCTCGCGGCATCTCGGCCTCCTCGAGGACGCCGGCCTCGTCGTCGAGGAGCGCGAGGCGGGTTACACGTACTTCCGCCTCGCGCCGGATCTTGCCGGTGGGCGCAACGGGTTCGGGCCGCTGTGGCCGCTGCTCCAGTCGCAGTTCGAGGCGGCGGACGCGACCGAGGTCGGTCGCGCCGACGCGGCGCGGCTGGCCGAGGTGAGGCGCCTGCGCCAGGAGAACTTCGACGAGCACACCGGCCCCGATACGAACGAGCGGCAGCTCGTGCCGGGCCGGAGCTGGGCGGCATGGGCGCGGGCGCTCGGGCATCTGCTGCCACCGCTGAAGGTGGCGGATCTGGGCTGCGGCGAGGGATATCTGACGATCGAGGCGAGCCGCTGGGCGTCGAAGGTGATCGCGGTGGATCGCTCGCGCGCGGTGCTCGAGCGCGCGCGGAGGCTCGCCTCGCGCCGCGGCGTGTCGAACGTGATCTGGAAGACGGGCGAGCTCGAGAAGCTGCCCTTGAAGGATCGCAGCGTGGACGTGGCGCTGCTGTCGCAGGCGCTGCATCACGCGGCGGATCCCGCGAGAGCGCTCGCCGAAGCGGCGCGGATCGTCGTCGCCGGCGGACGCGTGCTCGTCCTGGACCTGCGCGAGCACGACGAGAAGTGGGTCCGCGATCGTCTGGGCGATCGTCACCTGGGCTTTTCGGATGCGGCGCTGCGCCGGATGCTGTCCGACGCCGGGTTGAGGGATGTAAAAGTGTCCGTGGGGGCGCGCCGCGTTGGCGACCCCTTCACGGTGTTGGTCGCCAGCGGAGTGAAGCGCGCGACATGAAGCGGCTTCAAAGCCTCGCGCGGGTGGCCGTGAACGGGGCGCCCCGCCGGGCGCGCAGGCCGTCACCCGTCAACTGTGTTTTTCGGCCGAGCACCCGGTGGGGCTGTTCACGGCCAGGACCCGCCTTCGGGCTTTGAAACGGTGAGCGATCGGACCATGGCACATATCTTCGAAGTACTGCACCAGCAGCTCTCCAGGCGCCTGCTCGTCCTCGACGGGGCGATGGGGACCATGATCCAGCGCTACAAGCTGGGTGAGGCCGACTTCCGCGGCGAGGGGTTCAGGGACTTTCCCCGCGACCTGAAGGGGAACAGCGACCTGCTGTGCGTCACGCGTCCCGACGTGATCGGCGCGATCCACCGCGAGTATCTCGCCGCCGGCGCCGACATCATCGAGACCAATACCTTCACCGCGACGACCATCGCGCAGGCGGACTACGGGCTCGAGGGGTTCGTGCGCGAGCTGAACCTCGCGGGCGCGCGTGTGGCGCGCGAGGCGGCCGACGAGTGGACGGCGAAGACGCCCGACAGGCCGCGCCTCGTGGCCGGCTCCATCGGTCCGCTGAACCGCACGCTGTCGATTTCTCCCGACGTCAATGATCCCGCGTTCCGCGCCGTGACGTTCGACCAGGTCCGCGAGGCGTACGAGGAGCAGGTCCGCGCGCTCATCGACGGCGGCGTCGACATCCTGCTGCTCGAGACGATCTTCGACACGCTGAACGCGAAGGCGGGGATCGTCGCGATCGAGAACGTATTCGAGGAGAAGGGGGTCCGGCTGCCGCTGATGATTTCGGTGACCATCACCGACCGCAGCGGACGCACGCTGTCGGGGCAGACGCTCGAGGCGTTCTACATCTCCATCCGCCACGCGAAGCCGTTCAGCGTCGGCATCAACTGCGCCCTCGGCGCGCGCGACATGCGTCCGTACATGGAGGAGTTGTCGCGTCTCGCCGAGTGCTACACGAGCAGCTACCCGAACGCCGGCCTGCCGAACGCCTTCGGCGAGTACGACGAGAAGCCGGCCGAGACCGGCGAGCTGTTGAGGGACTTCGCGTCCGCCGGCTTCGCCAACATCGTCGGCGGCTGCTGCGGAACGACGCCGGACCACATCGCGGCAATTGCAAAGGCTGTGGAAGGCGTTACGCCGAGGGCTCTGCCGGAGAACTCCTGGCTGCGGAGCACCCCGCAGCACCCCGGCACCCTGCCGCACCCCGCCAGCACCCCGCCGCACCCCGCAGCACCCTTGACGCGCTTCAGCGGCTTGGAGCCCCTGGTCATCCGCCCCGACGCGAACTTCCAGATGATCGGCGAGCGGACGAACGTGACCGGCTCCGCGAAGTTCGCGCGCCTCATCAGGTCCGGCAACTACACCGAGGCCGTCAGCGTCGCGATGGAGCAGGTGCGCAACGGCGCGAACCTGATCGACGTGAACATGGACGAGGGCATGCTCGACTCCGAAGGGGCGATGACCACGTTCCTCAACTACATCGCGACGGAGCCCGAGATCGCGCGCGTGCCGGTGATGATCGACAGCTCGAAGTGGAGCGTGCTCGAAGCCGGTCTCAAGTGTGTTCAGGGCAAGTGCGTCGTGAACTCGATCTCGCTGAAGGAAGGTGAAGAGGACTTCCTCAAGAAGGCGAAGTTCATCCAGCGTTACGGCGCCGGCGTGGTCGTCATGGCGTTCGACGAGGTGGGGCAGGCCGACACCATCGAGCGCAAGGTGGAGATCTGCCAGCGCGCGTACAAGCTGCTGACCGAGAAGCTGAACTTCGATCCAACCGACATCATCTTCGACCCGAACATCCTCGCGATCGCGACCGGGCTCGAGGAGCACAACGACTACGCGGTGAACTTCATCGAGGCGACGCGGATCATCAAGGCCACGTGTCCCGGCGTGAAGATCTCGGGCGGCGTCAGCAATCTTTCGTTCTCCTTCCGCGGCAACGACGTCGTCCGCGAGGCGATCCACTCGGCGTTCCTCTATCACGCCATCAAGGCGGGGATGGACATGGGGATCGTCAACGCCGGCCAGCTCGTGGTCTACGAGGACATCCCGAAGGACCTGCTCGAGCACGTCGAGGACATCATCTTCAACCGGCGTCCGGACGCGACCGAGCGGATGGTGGCCTTTGCGGAGCAGGTGAAGGGGAGCGGGAGGAAAAAGGAGCAGGACCTCGCGTGGCGCGAGGAGCCGGTCGAGAAGCGGCTCGCGCACGCGCTCGTGCACGGCATCGTGGACTTTATCGAGGCGGACGTGGAGGAGGCGCGCCAGAAGCTCGCGCGTCCGCTCGACGTGATCGAGGGTCCGCTCATGGACGGCATGAAGATCGTCGGCGACCTCTTCGGCGCCGGCAAGATGTTCCTGCCGCAGGTGGTGAAATCCGCCCGCGCCATGAAGCGGGCGGTTGCCGTTCTCCTCCCGTACATGGAACAAGAATCGGTCGGTGGCGACGATGCAGGTAGGGGCCGCTCGGGAGCGGCCCCTGACAGCGCGGCGCAATCTACCCGTGCTGCCCGTCCCAAAATCCTCATCGCCACCGTCAAAGGCGACGTCCACGACATCGGCAAGAACATCGTCGGGGTCGTCCTGCAGTGCAACAACTACGAGGTGATCGACCTCGGCGTGATGGTGCCGGCGGCGAAGATCCTGGACGAGGCCATCGTGCAGAGGGTGGACATCATCGGGCTCTCGGGCCTCATCACGCCGTCGCTTGACGAGATGGTGTTCGTCGCGCGCGAGATGGAGCGCCGCGGCTTCAGGGTCCCTCTTCTCATTGGCGGCGCGACGACGAGCCCGCAACATACGGCGGTGAAGATCGCGCCGGAGTACAGCGGGCCGGTGGTGCACGTGCTCGACGCGTCCCGCGCGGTGGACGTCGTGTCATCGCTGCTGGGCGAGAACTGCGAGGAGTACCAGCAGCAGAACCTCGCGACGCAGGAGAACACGCGGCAGAAGTACGCCGGACGCAAGGAGAAGCCGCTCCTCACGATCGAGCAGGCGCGCGCGAACCGGCTGACGTTCGACTGGGAGAACCACGAGATCGCGACCCCCTGGTTCGTCGGCCGCCGCTACGTCGAGGAGGTGGACCTCGCCGAGATCGCGAAGTTCATCGACTGGCAGTTCTTCTTCACGGCGTGGGAGCTGAAGGGGCGCTTCCCGGCGATCCTCGACGATCCGAAGGTGGGGAAGGCGGCGCGCGAGCTGTTCGACAACGCGCAGGCGCTCCTGAAGCGGATCGTGGACGAGAAGCTCCTCACCGCGAAGGGGGTCTACGCCTTCTGGCCTGCTAATTCGGTGGGCGACGACATCGTCGTCTACAAGAACGACTCCCGCCGCGAGGAGCTCGCGCGGCTGCCGATGCTGCGTCAGCAGGAGGTGATTGCCGACGAGAAGCCGAACCGCTCGCTCGCCGACTTCATCGCGCCGCAGGAGTCGGGCGTCCCCGACTACATCGGCATGTTCGCCGTGACCGCCGGCCTCGGCGCCGACGATCTCGCGACGCAGTTCGAGCGCGCCGGCGACGATTACAACGCGATCATGGTGAAGGCGCTCGCCGACCGCCTCGCCGAGGCGTTCGCCGAGTACCTGCACGCCCAGGCGCGCAAGGACTGGGGCTACGAGAAGGAGACGCCGTCGCTCGAGGAGCTGAACGCCGAGAAGTTCCGCGGCATCCGCCCCGCCTACGGATATCCTGCGTGCCCCGACCACAGCGAGAAGTTCAAGCTGTTCGACCTGCTCGACGCGCGCAAGGTGGGGATCGACCTCACCGAGCACGCCGCCATGACGCCCCCCGCGTCGGTGTCGGGCCTCTACTTCTCACATCCCGAGGCGAAGTACTTCAACGTGGGGCGCATCAATCGCGACCAGCTCGAGGACTACGCGCGGCGGAAGGGGGAGCCGGTGGAGGTCACGGAGCGGTGGCTGCAGTCGTCCCTGGCCTACGAGCCCGCGGAGTTCAGCGTCAAGTGCTGAGTGCCTCTTCCGGACACCAGCACGTTACTGACGTATAGCCGGATGCAGCGCACGTCCTGGAAGAATGATCACCCAGGAGATCGATGGCTAGACGCCAGCGAAATGTCGGTCTCGAGATTCTCGAGGGCTTGCGCCAGTTGAAGCGTGGCGAGCACGGACGCATCACCACTGTGCCGGCCCCGCGGCTATACTTCAGATCGCGGCAAGCGGCCGTCCCTGCCGTAGAGCGAACCGTCAGATAGCTCAGAGGCTCCCAATGTCCAAATCGAGGGGGATCCAACCACTCCTCGTCGCCGCGGTTCTCCTGAGCGCGCCGGCATTCGCCAGCGCGCAGGATGTTGGCGTGAAAGCCGGCCTCAACTACACCTACTTCCTGCCGGAAGAAGACGACGAGTCGCGTTTCTATTCGTGGCGCCGGGGACCTGTCGTCGGCGTGTGGTTCGGCGTGCCGCTCACGACCCGATTTCCGTTGCAAGTAGAGGTGCTGTTGTCGGAGAAGGGTGTCCGGTTCGACGCACGCCCGGCCGGTTTCGACGTCGTCGCGGACATCCGGCGAGCGCTGTCGTGGCTGAGAAAAGACGCAGGACGGTCATCCTGCGGTCATTCTAGGCCGTTTGCAGTTTGGTGCCCGCTGACCGCAACCGCTCCGCAAGCTCCCAGCAGGCTTCGATCTCCCCCGCCTGCTTCGGATCGTCAGAGCCCGGCTCCAGCACGTCGCCATTGCTGCGGTAATGCTGATCCGAGAGCTGCCAGTACACGTGAGAGTCGAGCGCTTCGATGATCCGGTCCAGATCCTGTGGCGAGACGTCCAGCTTCATGTCTGACCTCCAGCTACGCGTGCTCTAAGGCTGGGACACCGATGTCCTTCAGGACCCGAAGTTGGCGCGCCCCAGCAGCGGGACTTCCAGGTACCGGATGCCGTGCGTTCCTCGCCCTGGAATGCTACTTTGTCGCGAGCCGACAGCCTGGAACGCAGGGGCCACGCCGCCGAGCACGAACGCGCGCGAAGCCGCGCTCGCGCGGCCTCACCCTTCCGCCGCGCGTAGGCCTCGAGCTGATCGCGATCAGCGGAGGCGGAAACCAGCCGTCACGCTGAAGACGCGGTTCCTGGCGCGGTCTTCGTCGCCGTTGTCGTCCTCGTTGATGTGCGGGATGCCATGGGTATACCGCGCTTCGATCACTGCCCGTCCGAACCTGCGCTGGGCGTCCTCGTTGGGGCCGCCGCAACGGGCGAGGACCGCCGGTCCCTGTTGCTCGACCCCACGCACAAGGAATTCAGCGAACCAGCTCCCGATCGCGCCATAGTCCGCCTCGACACCTCCGTCGGGACGGTGGACGTCGAAGTCATCCGCAAGTGGTCGCCGCACGGCGCGGACCGGTTCATCGCCCTCGTACGCCACGGCTACTACGACGAGAACCGCTTCTTCCGCGTCCGCCCCGGACGATGGGTGCAGTTCGGCATCAACGGTGATCCCGCAATCGCGCAGGCGTGGCGCAGCAGGACGATTCCGGACGATCCGCTCCTGCAGTCCAACGTCCGCGGCACGGTGGCGTTCGCCTTCGCGGTGCCGAATGGACGCGCGACGCAGGTGTTCATCAACACCGGCGACAACGCCGCGTCGCACGACAAGGAACCGTTCACGCCGTTCGGGCGGGTGATCGCCGGGATGGAACACGTCGATCGGATCAACGCGGAGTACGGCGAAGGACCGGGTGGCATCCGGGCGGGCAGGCAGGACCCCTTCTTCGAAGGCGGCAACGCCTGGCTCCTGCGCCAGTTCCCGCGGCTCGACTACATCCGCCGCGCCACGGTCCGTGAGCCCTGAGCGCCTGAGGCGTTGATCAGAGCGAGAAGGTCAAGCTGTGCGACCTGCTCGACGCCCGACATCCGTCGGGTCCGACTCCGTCAATGACGTATAATCACATGCAGACGTTCGTCGAGACGCGGCTGTTCTCCAGGCTGGTGCAGGAGTACCTGTCCGACGACGAGTACGCGGCCCTGCAGCAGGCGCTCGTCACGAGTCCGGAAGCCGGTGACGTCCTTCCTGGCTCGGGTGGTGTCCGGAAGCTGCGGTGGAGCGTCGCGGGACGAGGTAAGCGGGGCGGGATTCGAGTGATCTACTACCTGCGCTCTCGGCAGGGGCAGATCTGGATGTTGACCTTGTACGCGAAGAACGTCGCCGAGAATATTCCGGCGCATGTCCTGAAAAAGATCAGGGAGGAGATCGATGGCTAGGCGCCAGCGGAATGTCGGCCTCGAGATTCTGGAGGGCTTGCGCGAATTGAAGCGTGGCGAGCACGGCCGCATCACCACGGTGCCGTCCGTCGCGGCTGTGCGCGAGAAGACCGGCCTCTCCCAGGCCAGGTTCGCCGAGTTGCTGGGCGTTTCTGTGCGGACCCTTCAGGAATGGGAGCAGGGGCGCCGTGCACCGTCAGGCGCGGCACGGACGCTGCTTCTCATCGCGGCCAAGAATCCCCGGGCGTTGCTGGACGTGGCATAGTGCGCGGCCTCGCAGGCTGATCCGGGGCACGGTCCGGCCGGCCCTCCTCAAGATGTCTCCACGGCGTGCCGACTGCATTTGAGCCCGTGGTCGCGATGACTCCGACCGCGAGACTCCCTCGCGAGGCCGCCCAGATCCCCCCCGCGGCCGATGTGGGCACATTCTTCTAAAATGTAGTCACGATGCCCTCGCAACTCCCCCTCGAGACGAACGCCGTGGGGATCCGTCAACTGAAGGCCCAGCTCCGTCAGCACCTGCGACGCGTCGAAGCCGGCGAAACCCTTCAGGTCACCGACCGCGGACGGGTGATCGCCACCATCAGTCCCGCGGCGCCGCCGGGTGACGAGCATCCCGCCGCAGAGTGGGCGCGTGCGCTCGTCGCCGCCGGGAAGGCGTCGTGGTCGTGCCGGCGGTTCACTCCGCCGCAACGCACGGTAAAACTGCGGGGCACCGCAACGTTGTCGGACGCCGTCATCGAAGATCGGCGATGACCGTCTACGCGCACACGAGTGCGCTGGTGAAAGTGTTCGTGGACGAGCCGCACAGCGACGAGGTCCGCGAATTGATCACCGCCGCCGCGGTCGTCGTCGTCTCCGACGTCGCGTATCCGGAACTGCGAGCGGCGCTGGCGCGGAGACGTCGTGAGGGATCGCTGACGAGCGCGCAGTTCCAGACGGTGAAGCGAACCTTCGAGGCGAAGTGGCGCGATCTTCTGACGATCCCCGTAACCGCCGAGATCTGCCGCGAGGCGGGGGATCTGGCGGAGCGGCACCACCTTCGCGGCTTCGACAGCATCCACCTCGCCTCGTTCGCCGAGATGCTTCGCGGACTCCAGGGACGCGACGACGTGCAGTTCTCGAGTTTCGACGAGCACCTGAACAGCGCGGCACGGCGGGTCGCCCGATCGCTGCGGTGATGCATGCCGTCAGCGATGCCACTAATCGGGCAGGTGGACGCAAGTACGGAAAAGGTTCCGAAGGCGCCGACGATCTCGCGGCCTACGCGCGGGAAGCCACGCCCTCTGAGCCGCGGCGTCGGCTGACCCGCGTTGATGTTGCGCTCGCAATGCGGCGCATCCATCGGCAGCGGTGTTTGACATCCTCAGGCATACATCCGACACTCGAACGTATGCGTACGACACTCGACCTGCCTGAGGAGCTCGTGGAGTCCGCTCGCAAGGCGCTTGGGTTCAAGTCGAAGAGCGACACGATCATCGTGGCGCTCCGGGAACTGGTGCGGCGACACCGCGTCGAGGAGCTGAAGGGGTTGCTCGGCAGGGTCGAGCTCGATGTCGACGTCGAGCGAAGTCGACGGCGTCCCCGCCGATGATCGTGGTCGATACGTCTGTCTGGGTCGCGGCCCTGCGGGCCGACGGACCGGAAGCCCGCAGCCTCAGACAACTGCTCGACGCTGACGAAGTGCTGCTTCCGATCCCCGTGAAGATCGAATTGCTCTCGGGCACCTCGAAGCGGGATCGGGCGAAGCTGCGCTCAGCGCTATCAGCGCTCCCGCTTGCGTATCCGACTGACGACACGTGGCGGCTGATGGACGGGTGGACGGATCGCGCGGCTGGTGCTGGTGCCGCCTTTGGCATCGGCGACCTGTTGATTGCCGCGATCTCTCACGAAGCCGGAGCCCTCGTCTGGTCGCTCGATGCCGCCTTTGCCCGACTCGAGCGCCTTCGACTCGTCGAGTGCTATCAGCCATAGACCCCGACGAGCGGATCGCCGCGTTCTCACTCAACCCGCGTCGACCCGGGTAGCGGTGCCCGCTGCCTGTGCAGGCGCTGATCTACCGCGCCCGCAGGTCGAACGCGGCCATCTGCGCCCCGTTCCGCACGAGCAGAAACCCGTCCACCAGCGCGGGATGGTTGTACGTGGTTCCCTCCACCGCCGCCGCTCGCGCGAGCTCCTGGTGCCCCTCGGGCGTCGCGCGGACGAGCACGACGTCGCCCTCGCCAGTCGTGACCACCAGATGGCCGGACGCCAGGAGCGTCTGACCGTCTCCGTAGCGCCCGCCCTTCCACTTCAGCTCGCCGGTGGCCGCGTCGATACACGCGAGGATCCCCTGGTCCAGCCCGTAGATGAAGCCGTCGTGGTACACCGAGCTCGAAATGGTGTTCTTCATCCGGCTCGACCGCCAGACCTCGCGCGCGGTCACGCGGTCGCCGTCCCGGGCGATCTCGAGGAGCGCGCCGCTGTCGCCCGCCGACACGAACACCCGGTTGTCGCTGACGGCCACCGGCTGCGCGGCGTTGTTGTCCCCCGTGGAGGGCCACTTGTAGTCCCACAGCAGCGCGCCGCGATCCGCTGAGAGCCCGACGACGCGAGAGGCGAGAAAGATCACGATCTGGTCGACGCCCGCGAGCGTCATGCGCACCGGTGAGGAGTAGGCCCCGTCGTCATCGAGCGCCGACCAAACGATCCGGCCGGTGGCGCGGTCGTAGGCGACGACGGTCTTTCCGTCACCACCGCCGGGAAGGGTCACCACGGTGTTGCCGACGATCAACGGCGACGCGGCGATCCCGAAATCCAGGTTGCCGGCGCTCGCATCGTCGAGGATGTTCGTGCGCCAGCGCAGCGTGCCGCCCGACGCATCGAGCGCGCGCAGCTCGCCGGTGGCCCCGAGCACGAAGAGCGTGCCCTCATGCACGGCCGGCGTCGCCCGCGGACCGGGTCCTCCCATGTTCGACATGAACGTCGCGTTCCACGCGTGCGTCCACAGTTCGCGCCCGGTCAACACGTCGTACGCGACGGCGACCTCCTGCGCGCCGCGCTGCTCGATCGTGAAGGCACGTCCATTCGCCGCGACGATCGAGGCGTGACCGCCGCCGACCGGCTGCTTCCAGAGCGGCTGAAGCCCCTTCCAGTCCGTCAGGATCGCGCCGGGATAGTGCCCATCGCGCCGCGCGCCGCGGAAACCGGACCAGCCGGTCGTCCATGCGATCGCCGGGGCGGCGGGCGCATCAGGCGCCTCCGCAGCCGCCGGTCTTTCGGATGATGTGTCGGATGGTGTGACCGGCTGTGCGACCGAGGGTGTAACCGTGGGAGCAGGCACAGGCGCCGCCCGCTGTGCCTCACGGTGCGCGGCGATGGCGGCCGCCTGTCGCTCCAGCTCCTTCTTCATCTGCCAGCGCGTGACCTGGTTGATGACGACCCACGCGACGACCGCGAACCCGATGAGAGCGACGATGGTGATGCCGACGTAACGAAGGATGCGCATAGATGTCACGGCTGGCTGGAGCACGCTCGCAAGGAGAGTCCTGTTATCAGACGTGTTGCGACAGCAGGAGTTCCGCGAGCGGACACGAGATCACCGGCCATCGGTGATCAGGAACGCGGCGAGAGCGCACAGGAAGGCATACTGACGTATGCCCCCAGCCCTCGCTCCCCCGATTCTCATCTCGGACGACGACAGTCTCGCGCGGCTCGTGCAGGACCTCTCGGCCCATCCGATCATTGCGGTCGATACCGAATCCAACAGCCTGCACGCCTATCGTGAACGCGTGTGCCTGATCCAGTTCTCAACACCTGCCGCCGACTTCATCGTCGATCCGATCAGCGTGAGGGACGTGCAGCCGCTCGCCCGTGTGTTTGCGAATCCCGCGCAGCAGAAGGTGTTTCACGCCGCCGAGGGTGACATCATCGGCCTTCGCCGCGACTACGGGTTCGAGTTCATGAACCTGTTCGACACGATGAGCGCCGCCCGCTCGCTCGGCTGGCCGCAGGTCGGCCTGGCCGCGATCCTCGATCTGCACTTCGGCGTGAGGATGAACAAGAAGTACCAGCGGGCTGACTGGGGACGGCGTCCGCTCACACCGGAACAGCTGGACTACGCGCGGCTCGACACACATTACCTGATCCCCCTGCGCGACCTGCAACGGCAGGCGCTGATCGACGCCGGGCACTGGCCGGAGGCGGAAGAGGAGTTCGCGCGGATCGCCTCGCTTCGCCCCGACCCCGAGCCGCCGAGCCCAGCGGCGCCAGCATTCTGGCGGGTCAAAGGTGCGCAGGACCTCGGGCCCGGGCACGCGGCCATCCTCCAGCAGTTGTACGCATATCGGGACGAGCAGGCGCGACGAATCGATCGTCCGCTCTTCATGGTCATGAGTGATGCCACCCTCGTGGAACTCGCGCGCCGCGCTCCCCGGCGGGGCGAAGATCTGCCCGCCATCCCAGGACTGACAGCGGATCAGATCCGTCGTCACGGTGCTGCGATACTGCGCGCGATCGAGCAGGGACTCCGCGCACCCGCCGTCCATCGGCCGCACGTCGAGCGTGAACCGGACGATGTCCGCGAGCGGTACGACCGGCTGCTCACGTGGCGGAAGGAGAGAGCGCGCGCTCGAGGTGTCGAGTCGGACGTGATCCTTCCCAGGCGCGCGCTGCTCGACCTCGCCCGTCGTCCGCCGCGCACCGAGGACGACCTCACGCGGATCACCGATCTCGGGCCCTGGCGGCGCCAGACGTACGGGAAAGAGATCCTGGAGCTACTGTCGACCCGGCAGAAGCGTGCGGAACGGGAGTGACAACGCGCGCAGTCTGATCGAGCGACGCTCCGCCATCGCAACCGCCGCAGCTGGTGCGTGTTCCGCACGACGTAGGTCGCCGTCACCACAATCCCCTGGACCTCGACGGCAGTCGTTTGCACCCGTCCCATCGGGTCCGCTGAGCACTACGCCCAACTGTCCAGTCGCTCGACGGGCTTGGGAGAGGCACTCCGCGGAAATCGAGTGCGGTCGCCGGCTTGCATCCAGGACCGCCACGTTACCGCGGAGGGAGGATTATGAAGTTTCAGTCACAGCCTTGGGCGCTCGGCCTCCTATGTTTGTCACTCTTGCCGGCCAGCCTGGCGGAAGCCGATCCGATCGTTCTCACCACCACCTCGGCTGGCTCCATCACCGACACGAACGGTGACGGCACCGCCGACAGCGGCGGCTTTTACGGCAGCGTGTCCTTCGCTCCGGGTATCGCCGAGAGTCGCGCGTTCGCGGAGTTCGACGCGACGAGCCTGAACGGCAGCGGCATCTTGTCGGCATGGCTGCGAGGACCAATTGAGACGAACGGCAACTTCAATCGGGGCTCGACGGTCAATGTCTCGGCCTACGCCGGGAATGGCGAATTCGACCTCAGCGATTTTGCCCGGTCGACCATCGCCATCGGCAGCTTCTCGGTGCCAGCGGCCGTCTGGAACTCGAGCTTCGAAATCGAGGTGACCGACGCGGTTCGGCAACTGCTTGCGCAGAACGCGACATGGATCGGTTTTCGGTTCGACGGGATGACGAGCTTCATGGAACCGATCATAGTCGGCGGCCACGCTGGATCCTTCGGTGTCACACTCTCGGTGGAAGAGGCGCCTGCGGTGCCCGAGCCCGGCACTCTTCTGCTGCTCGCCACAGGCCTGGGAACGCTCATAGGCGTCCGTCGGCGCCGGCCTGCCACGCAGGTCTAGACCATCCCGCCCGAGAACCGTCACGCTTTCGCGTCCGGCGAGCCTGGCGTGGCCCTCGGGCACGGGTCTGATCCCGGCACTCGCCCCTGCCTGTGGGCTGGACCCCGCGCATTCCGAGGCAGCCTGAGCCAGAATACGGGCGGAGGTTCCATGCCCTTCGAGCTCCGCTTCGCCGTCCGCCAGCTCCTGAAGTCCCCCGGCTTCACGCTCATCGCGATCATCGGGCTCGGCCTCGGCATCGGCGCCAACGTCGCGCTCTTCAGCGTCATCAACTCCGTGTTCCTCAAACCGCTGCCCTACAAGGAACCCGGGCGCCTCGTCCGACTGAGCTCGACGCACGCGGAACGGAACCTGACGCGCGCGGGCTTCTCGTACCCGCGCTTCCTCGAGGTCCAGGAGCGGCAGCAGGTCTTCAGCGAACTCGCTCTTTCGGCAGGGACCGCGTTCACGCTCACCGGACAGGCGGATCCGGAGCAGATCGTCGGCCTCTACGCCTCGGCATCGATGCTCCCGGCGCTGGGGCTCGAACCGATCCTCGGCCGCAACTTCTCGGCAGAGGAGGACCGGCCCGGAGGCGAGCAGGTCGCGCTCATCAGCCGGCGCCTCTGGCAGGAGCGCTTCAATGGCAGTCCGGCGGTAATCGGCCAGACGATGAACCTGAGCGGCGCACCGTACACGATCATCGGTGTCCTGCCTCAGAATGCGTCCGCCTTCCCCCTGACCCCGTTCCAGGTCTGGGTGCCGCGGCCGAACGAAGTGCCGTTTCTCCACCCGTCGCAGTTGAACAACGGCTGTTTCTGCTTTCAGGCGGTCGCGCGGCTGGCGCCCGGCGTGTCGCTCGAACAGGCCCGCGAGGCGATGAACGTCATCGCCGCGGGCTACCGCCTCTCGAAGCCGGCGAACGTCGACGCCGAGTCGAAGATCGAAGTGGTCCCGCTGCTCGAGGACATCATCGGCGACCAGCGCCGCAGCTACCTGATGCTGTTCGGCGCCGTAGGCAGCGTGCTGCTGATCGCGTGCGCGAACATCGCCAACATGCTGCTCGCGCGGTTCGCCGGCAGGCGGAAGGAAATCGCCGCGCGTCTCGCCCTCGGCGCCAGCCGCGCGCGCGTCGTCCGGCAGTTGACGATCGAGAGCATGCTCCTCGCGCTGGCCGGCGGAGTGGCCGGCGTACTCGCCGCGCAGTGGGCTCTGGCTGCGGTCGTGACGCTCGGCGCCGACATGATTCCGCGCGCGGTCGAGATCCGCCTCGACGGTCAGGCGCTGTTGTTCGCGGTGCTGGTGGCACTCCTCACCGGTCTCGCCATCGGCATCCTGCCGTCGCTGCAGGCCGCCCGCATCAACGTGAACGACACCTTGAAGGAAGCCAGCCGCGGCTCCACGGGGCTCGGTCATCGCCTGCGCGCGACCCTCCTGGTCGGGGAAGTGGCGTTGTCACTGGTGCTGCTGATTGCGGTGGGACTCCTGCTCTCGAGCTTCGCGCGACTGCAGCGCGTGGAGCCGGGGTTCAATCCCGAAGGGGTCTTCACGGCGCAACTGGCCCTGCCGCCAGAGCGCTACGGTGGCGAGAAGCTGGTCGCCTTCTACGAACAGCTGTATGCACGCCTGAAGACGCTGCCGGGCGCGACGTCGGCGGCGCTCGTCGATCGGGTGCCGTTGACGGTCGGACCATCACCCGCCCCCGTCGCGGTCGTGGGCCGCTCGCTGCCGCCCATGGGCGAACGGCCTCACGCCAACAAGCATCTCGTGTCGCCGAAGTACTTCGCGACGCTGGGGGTTCCCATCCGTGCCGGACGCGACTTCGACGAGCGCGACAGCGCCCGCGTGCCCCACGTCGTCATCATCAACGAGACGTTCGCGCGGCTGCACTTTCCGGGCGAAAACCCGATCGGCCGCACGCTGATCACCGGGATGGCAGAACTGCCGTCCCAGATCGTCGGTGTCGTCGCCGACGTGCGGAGCAGCGGGCTCAATACGCCGCCGGAGGCAGACTACTTCCTGCCGGCGCTCCAACGCCCTGAGGCCTTCACCACCATCATGGTCCGCACCGACCTCTCACCGACCGCGATGGCGTCGACTGTGCGGGCGGTGCTGCGCGAACTGGACCCCGATCTCCCGCTCCTCGAGCCGCAGGCGCTCACGACGCGCATCGCGGCAACGCTCGCCGGGAGAAAGCTGGCACTGATGCTCCTCGCGGGGTTCGCGGGGCTCGCACTGGTGATCGCCAGCCTGGGCGTCTACAGCGTGATGGCGCACCTCGTCGCGTTCCGCACGAACGAGATCGGCATCCGCATGGCACTCGGCGCATCGCGGCGCGACGTGATGCGGATGGTGCTCGGCCAGGGCCGCCGTCTCACGCTCATCGGGATCGCCGTGGGAGGTGTCGGCGCGTACCTCGTGTCGCGCCTGCTGCAGCAGGCGCTGTTCGAGGTGAATCCTGCGGATCCGGTCGTGTACATCGGCGTGGCCGCCGTGCTGCTGATCGTCGCCGAAGGCGCGTCGTTCTTTCCGGCCCGGCGCGCGACCAGGATCGATCCGTTGATCGCATTGCGCGCCGATTGAGGAAGATTCTTCCCGGCCGCATCATTCGCAGCTCACCGTCGGGATGAACACCTGGTTGATCAGGCTGCCGAAGTTGCCGCCGATATTGGTGCCTCCGCCGGCCGCCCAGATGAAACCGTTCACGAAGGCCGACCCGTAGACGCCGTGAACGGGGATGGGCATGTCCTTCAGGCTGACCCACTTGTCGCTGCGAGGATCGTAGTAGTCGTGGTCGGGGAACATGCCGCCCGGCCCCTCGCCGCCCCAGACGTGGAAGCACCCTCGCGCCATGACGCCGTTCATGCCGCTGCGGGCGCGCAGCATCGGGGCTGCCGTCGTCCAGCTTCCCGATGCCGGGCTGTAGACCTCGTGCACGGTCGTCATCTGTGCCGACAGTCCCTGCCCGAGCCGTCCGCCGACGACGTGGATGCGGCCGTTGATCGCCTCGCCGGTCAGGTGATTGCGCTGGCTCGGTAGATTCGGCAGCGCCTGCCAGCTGTTCGACAGCGGGTCATAGACCGCGAAATCGCTGCCGCGCGGCGGGCGTCCGCCGGCGACGTAGATCCGTCCGTTGAGCACCACGGCCACGCCGCTGCTGCGGGCGGTGGGCATCCGCGCCTTCTCGACCCAAGTACCTCTCATGGGGTCCAGCTCGTAGACGGTGTCCACGTAGGGCCCCTCGGAGAGATCCGTGGGCTGGCCGCCGATCAGGTAGATCTTGCCGTTCACGCCGGCCGCCATTCCGTGGTTGTTCGGCTGTGGGAGCGGCGGGCCGAGTTCCCAGCGGTCGCTCGCGATGTCGTAGACCTGCACCGTGCGCGACGTCACCCGGCTCGCCGGATAACCGCCGAGGACGTAGAGCCTGCCGTTCGCTTCGGCGAGCGCGAACTCCGAGTTCGCCTCGAGCAGCGGGGCGCGCTGCGACCACTGGCCGCCGTCGACCTTGTCCGTCGGCACGATCGGCCCCGGCCCCGTCGGGCCGCTCTGACCGCCCGAGGACCCTCCACACCCGGCCACGAACAACGCGAGCAGTGCAATTGCCCCCTTCATCAGCAACCTCCCGCGACGGCCGTGCCGCCCGCCATCCGCTGCCAGTCGAGCGCAGTCTCTCGAGAGGGCAGCCAGCTCGCGGTCGAACGATCCGAGCCGTAGCACGCATAGGGAGCGATCGCCCCGTTCGACCGGTCGCCAAGCCAGCCATCGGCGACGGTGATTGCACGGAGCGGCGCGCCGGGGCTCAGCGGGAGGCGTTCCGCAAGGATGGTGTCGATCCAGTCGGACATGAGATCGAAATCGACGATCGGACCATGCCCGAACGCGTCTATCGAAACCGCCCAGGGCGCCCCGGCGGCCCGGCCGGCTTCGAATACGCCGGTGATGTTCTGCCTGCGATGGGGCTCGTCCAGCCTTCCGATGAGGAAGTGTCCCGGCACGCCGGCCGCTGTCGCCGCGGGGGCAGGGCTGTGGCAGCCCCCCTTCATCGTGAGGAACCCGGCGACGCGGGCGCCATGAACGCGGCTGAAGCCGTACGCGGTGCATCCGCCCATCGAGTGCCCGACGAAAACGATCGGGATGTTCGCCAGTTCGGGATGCTGGCTTTGCGTGCCGAAGCTGGAGAGCGCCTGAAGCAGCGTGTCGTAGCTCGCCGGGTTGTCTTCCAGCGTGGTCGTTCCAACGAGCGCCACGTTGCCGCCCGCGAACTGGAGCGCGCGACTTCTGACCTCCGCTCTCTCCGTCGGAGAGCACCAGATACTGCACCCTCCGCTCGTGGAGCCAGTCACGAGCCCGCGCGAGTCCAGAGGGAGTCCGGTGGCAGGGTCTCTCAGGCCGGGCAGAAAGACGATCGCCGCCCTGTACTGCGCGACGCCTGCCGGCAGATACGCGACAGCGTTCCCGTACGTGAAGAGCTGGCCTCCGGGTACCTGCGTGGGTGGTGTGACGGTCGGTCCCACCGGTCCGGTGGGTCCGATCGGGCTAGTGGGGCCGACGGCCGAGTCCCCTCCTCCGCACGAGGCGGTGAACAATGCGAGCAGCGCGATCGCTCGTCTCATGAGGGCGCTCCAGGGAACGGCAGGAAGGCATCGGCGGAACCATCCTACTGCAAGTTCGACCGAACTGGTCTTTCGGTCAAAAATTTCGCGGCTTGATTCCCGCGAGGCGGCCGCCTGTCCCCGGCGTACCGGGTGCGCAGGCGCTCCCGGGCTTCGCAGACTGAGCCGTGTCGGGCCGCTAGCAGTACGTTCCCGTGAAATCCCGGCAGCGCTCCAGCTTGAATGCGGGATCCACCGCGGGCGCCTTGTCGGCATCGGCCGCCAGCCGGCCGGTGGCGTACATCCAGCGCGTCATCTTCGTCAGCTTGACGATGTCGATGCGGTCGGGGTTGTCGAACGGCGTGTGGTAGTCGGCGTGCAGCAGCGTCGTGAAGAAGAGCGCCGGGATGCCGGCGCGCGCGTACGGCAGGTGATCGCTGCGGTAGTACCAGCCCTCGCGGTGCTCCGGGTCGTCCCACGATGAATCGATCGTGAACTTCGAGACGGCGGCGTTCGCCGCTTCGGCCATCGCGACGAACTCCGGCGAGTTGCGGTGCGGCGGCAGCGCGCCGAGGAGCGCCGCCGTGTTCGGGTCGTTCCGCCCGATCATGTCGCCGTTGAGGACAGCCACGATCGACTTCAGCGGAACGGTCGGGTGCTTCACATACCAGCGCGAGCCCATGAGGCCGCGCTCCTCCGCGCCGTGCCAGACGAACAGCGTGGAGCGCCGCGGCGGCGCAGCCGCCATGGCGCGCCCGATCGCCAGCAGGGCCACCGACGTGGTCGCATTGTCGTCGGCCCCGTTCCAGATCGCGTCCCCCTGCACGGGATAGCGGACGCCGTCGTGGTCCTGGTGCGCGCTGAAGAGCACGTGCTCGTCGCGCAGCTTCGGGTCGCGGCCGGTCACCTTCGCGACGACGTTGACGGATGGATACGTGAAGCTGTCGGTGAAGATGAATGCGGACAGCCGCCCTTCGGGTCGCGGCGCCCGCTCGGGGGAGACCGCCTCGAGGGCCGCCTCGCGAACGTAGAGCATCGGGATGCCGCGCGGGGGGGTGCGTTGCTCCGCCGTGCCATCCGGGTCGAGCGCGTACGTGCCGCGAGAGAACGGGAAGGCCACACGCTCCCACTGGTCCTTCGCCGCCTCGGGCACCACCACGACGATGGCAGCGGGGGATTCTCCGGTGAGCTGTTTCTGGAGGGCTCGCGCCCACGTCCGCAGCGCGTTCGTCGCGCGGGGACCCGCCGGGGGCGCCGCGGCCGGGTCGGCCGCCGGCGGAGCAGGCACATAGCGCACGATCACCGCGCGCTCCTTCAGCCCGAGACCGGCGAACTTTCCGCCGCCGGCCACCCCCTCGTCGAGCGTCACCGTCGGCGCATCCACGTGCGCCAGCACGATCGCGTCGGTGACGACGTCGGCGCCCATGCGAAGGGGCCTGCCGTCGAGCGTGACGGAACTGCTGGCCGAGACGCGGAAGCGTTCGAGCGGGAAGAACTGGAAGTACGTCCCGTTGTCGCCCGCCGGTTCCAGCCCCGCGGCGCGCGCACGCCCCGCCAGCCACGCCGACGCGGCGAGCTCGTCGAGCGTGCCTCCCTCGCGGCCACGGGTGTGGTCGCCGGCGAGCGCGAAGAGGTCCGCCTTCAGGTCGGCCTCGCGGATGTGCTCGATCGGATCCACATGGCGCTGAGCCTGCGACGTCAGGAGCAGGAGCGGAACGAACAGCCACGCGTAGCGGAACGGCTTGCGCCCCTCGACGTCGCTCGGGGCGGGTCGGCGGAACAGAGAAGGCATGCGGGGGATTATCGCATCCGCCGGGGGAACGAGACGCGCCGGGCCGTGCATGGTGCCGCCCGCCTGAGCCACAATCAGGGGCGTGCGCCCGATCATCCTCCTGATCGCCCTCGGCGTGTGCGCCGTGACCGCGGCCGTGCTCTATCTGCCCGACGGCACGTCGGGCGTCTCCGCACGTTCCGAGTCTGAATCGCTGCAGCGGGTGCTCCTCGACGCCGCGCGCGGACGGCTCGAAGACCCGGCGCTCGGGCTCCTCTTCGAAGACCTCAACCGCCAGCACTTCGGCGGTCAACTGCCGGACGTGAAGGTGCTCTGGGAGGAGGCGCTCCACCGCCTCGACGCCGGCGACTACCGGCAGAACGGCATGACCGATGGCACGGTCATCCTTCTCAACACCGCACTCAGAGACGACGACACCGAGGTGAGACGGACAATCTGCCACGAGATGGTGCACGTGAAGTTCATCGCGAGGGGCCGCACGTCGACCGCGCACGACGAGGCGTTCCAGACCGAACTGCGCCGCATCTTCGACGAGGGCTGCTTCCAGGCGCTCTGGGCCTCGCCCGAGGAGAAGGCCTCGCTCGAACAGTGGATCACCGTTGAACGCGCGAGGCTCGACGCCGCCCGTGCGGACGCCGAAGCGCAGCTTGCGGCGATCCAGGCGGAAGAAGCCCGCGTCGAGCGGCTGATCGCCGGACTGAACGAACGCACCCGCGCGGCCGACGCCGCCGGTTCCGGGTGGCCGTCGCAGGACGAACTGGCGGCAGCCGAGGCGCAGCGCACAGCCCTGAGCGACCGCGTGTCGGCCTACAACGCCGCCATCGCGGCGCACGTGATCGACCGGGCGCAGTTCAACGAAGCCGTGCAGCGCTACAACCTGATGGTCGCTTACCCCGACGGGCTCGCGGAGGATCGGGCGAAGGGGCTCATCCGGCGGGATCCGTAGCGCCGCCGGCAGGCCCCCGCCGGGATGGCAACCGGGGCGGCCGTCATCCTTCTCGTGCAGGAGCGGCCGCGCGATTCACCGCCACGGGCGCACCGCCGACGACGACGCGGGCGCAGGTCTGGCCGTGGCCCATGGCGTACTTGACCGTCGGGTAGATCCGCGACGCCACCATCGCAAAGGTGAGGCTCACGGCAGCTTTCGGCCCCCACCGCTTCACGATCTCGTCCCGATAGCGGTCGACGGCCGGATCGTGGTCGAGCGCCGCCCGAGTGAAGCGCCACGCGAGCGCAACCTCCTCCGGCATCCTTGCGGCATCCTCCGTCAGCACCGCCCGCAGGACCTCCGGATCCACACCGGCATGCTCGGCCATCGTCACGCCGAGCTGGGTGCAGGGTCCGCAGTCTTCGTGCCGCACCGCGGTGACGGCGGCGGCGGTCCAGGCCGCCAGCGGCACGCCCTTGCGATAGGACCCTATGGCCGCGGCACGCGTGAACATCCACGCCGCGCGCGGGCTCGCGTCGACGATCTCGCGCAGGTAGCTCGCGTCATAGTTCCACTGCCGTTCGAACCGCGCGATCGCGCGCTTCATCAGCCATCTCAGCATGATCCCTCCACCCGAACGTTCTTCGGCGCTTTCGTCACACCGGCGGCCGTCCGGCCGCAGCGCCCCAAAAAAGCGGGGAACTTTTCCGCAACCTACAGCGTTAACAAAACCACCATGAAAACACTTCTTGCACTCGCATTTGTCCTCGCCGCCCTCGTGCCGCCGGCTGCGGCGCAGACCTCCGCCAGCTTCACCGGCACGTGGGAAGGCACCTTCAAGATGCAGCGTCCCGACGGCACCGAAGGCAATACGCAGCCGATCGTCATCAACCTCACCCAGAAGGGCAAGGAGCTCATTGGTACGGCCGGCCCGGGCGAGCAGCAGTGGAAGATCGAGAACGGCGCGGTCGCCGACGGCAAGGCCACCTTCCAGGTCCAGCAGCCCAACGGGCCGCTGTTCAAGTTCTCGCTCTCGATCGTCAAGGGACGGCTCCAGGGAGACATGACCGGCGAGCGCGACGGCGAGATCCGCGGCCGCGCGAAGGTCGACGCCGCAAAGGCCGCGCCTGAAAAGAAGTAGCACGGCCAGCGCCGCGAGAGAGCGAGCGCGGCCGCGCGGAAGGGGCGTCCGCGCCGGGCGAAGCCGTCGGCCACCAACAGAGTGAAGTACATGGACTCCTGGATCAGAGATTTCAAGCATGCTGCCCGGGGGCTTTCACGTGCCCCGGGCTTCACCCTCGTGGTGGTCACGACGCTGGCGCTCGCCATTGGCGCCAACGCGACGATCTTCAGTGTCGTCAAGGCGGTGCTCCTCGAGCCGCTGCCGTATCCTGACGCCGATCGGCTGGTTCACATCGGCGGCACGGCCCCCGGCACCGATCAGCCGGTCGAGATCGGGGTTCCCGACGAGCTGTACTTCGAGATCCGCGAAAGCGTGCCCGCCGTCGAAGACATCGCGCTGTACGGCACCGGGTCGTCGACCAGCCGTGCCGAGGGGCACGTCGACCAGCTCTTCATGACGCAGGCGACGACGTCGTTCTTCTCCACGCTCGGTGCGCAGCCTCTGCATGGACGCCTTCCGACCGACGATGACGGGAATGCGGTCGTCGTGATCAGCCACTGGCTGTGGCGCACCTGGTTCGCCTCGAACCTCGACGTCCTCAACAAGAGCTACACGTTTGCGAACCAGAACCGCACGATCATCGGCATCATGCCGCCGGAATTCCGGTTTCCCGACGAGCGCGTGGCGTTCTGGGTGCCGCTGCCCATCCGCGCCTCGCAGGTGACGCCAGGCGGTTTCGGCCCGCGCGCGGTCGCGCGGATGAAGCCGGGGATCGACCGGGCGGAGCTGATCGCGCAGCTCGAGCCGCTCGCGGTCCGCGTGCAGCAGCGGCTCGGTGGGCCGCCTCCGTACGTTCGCATCATGGAGCGATATCGTCCCGTGGTGAAGCCGCTCCGCGACCACCTGGTCGGCAACATCTCGACGGCGCTCTGGATCCTGCTCGGTACGGTCGGCATCGTGTTCCTGATCGCCTGCGCGAACGTCGCCAGCCTGTTCACCGTGCGCTCCGAGAATCGACGGCAGGATCTCGCCGTCCGCAGCGCGCTCGGCGCCGGACGCGGCGACCTGGTGCGCTCGCAGCTCACCGAAGCGCTGCTGCTGGCCGCCCTGGGCGGCGCGGCCGGGGCGCTCATGGCGTGGGCAGGCGTCCCGCTCCTCGTGCGCGCCGCGCCCGACGCCGTGTCGGGCGGCTTTGGCGGCGCGCCGATCCCCGGCCTCGCGACGGCGCGGCTGGATTTGACGGCGCTGCTTTTCACGCTGGGCATCTCGTTCGTCGCCGCATGCGCGTTCGGCCTGCTGCCCGCGCTGCGGTTTTCGAGCGTCCGCCTCGGCAGCCTGAAGGACGCCGGCCGCGGAGTCGTCGCCGGCAACCTGACGCGCGACGCGCTGGTCGTGATCCAGACGGCTGCCGCACTCGTACTGCTCGTCGGCGCGGCGCTCCTCCTGCGCAGCTTCTGGCAGCTCAGTCACGTGGACGCGGGCTACGACACGAAGAACATCTTCACCTTCCAGATCGCCGCCAGCCGCCCCGACCTGAACGACCGCGCGTCGATGTCGCGCTTTCAGTACGCGTTCATGGATCGCCTGAAGGCGCTGCCGGGCGTCGAGTCGGTCGGCTACGTCACGACGCTGCCGCTCGACGAAGGAGCGGGCAGCCAGAACATCACCACACCGAGGCTCGAAGCGAGCGGCGCCGAGGCGCCGCTCGTGCGGGTCGCCGGCGCGGGGGGCGCGTACTTCCAGACGATGGGCATCGAGCTGTTGCGCGGCCGCTACTTCGATCGCGTGGAGGAAGAGCGCGCGCTGCCGTTCGTGATCGTCAGCCGGTCGGCTGCCGACCTGCTGTATCCGGGCGAGGATCCCATCGGCAAGCAGGTGCGTCCCGCAAGCGGCGGCGCGCAGTGGTTCAACATCATCGGCGTCGTCGAGGACATCCTGGTCGACGACCTCCGCCGCGCGACACCCGAGCCGATGGTGTACCTGCCGGCGGTGTCGTCGTCGCCGGCCTACGTGATGAGGTCTGCGCGGGCGGAGCAGCTCGAGCCGGAGGTCCGCGCGATCATCCGCGAGGTCATTCCGACCTCGCCCATGTATCGCATCTTCACGATGGAGCGCCTGGCTGCGAACGCCATGGCCAACCTCTCGTTCACGATGCTGATGGTGAGCCTCGCGGCGGCGCTCGCGCTGGTGCTCGGTGCGGTGGGGCTCTACGGCGTGCTCTCGTATCGCGTCACGCGGCGGGCGCAGGAGATCGGCGTGCGGATGGCGCTTGGCGCCGAGGCGAAGACGGTCCGGCGGATGTTCGTCTGGCAGGGGGGACGCGTCGCCCTGATCGGCATAGTCGTGGGACTGCTGGCGGCCGTGGCGCTGACGACCTACGTCCAGACGCTGCTGTTCAACGTCGGCCGGTTCGATGCCGTCGCGTTCGCCGGAACGTCCGCGGTGATGCTCGTAGTGGCGCTGCTGGCGAGCTACTTCCCGGCGCTGCGCGCCTCGCGCGTGGATCCGGTCGTGGCGCTGCGCGCCGAGTAGCGCCGGCGAACTGATCAGCAACAGGATCTGGCGCGGGATTTGAACCTCTCCCCGCGATGGGCTCACATTCGAACCCTAGAGGCAAGCCGCGGAAGTTCTGGGTCATCGTGGAGCCGGAGAACGACCGGCTGCTCGACGCGCTGATGACCGCGTATCGCGGCCCCGCGTACCGCGTCGTCGCCGACCGCCGCCAGGTGCAGAGGCGCCGGAGCGGCAGGACGGGCGTCAACGAACGCCGCCGCCGGCGTCCGGACGTGTCCCCCTTCGCCATCGTGCCGTCGTCCGACGAGGAATGATCGGGACGACCGCGCGGCGGATGGTAAGCTAAACACCGGTGAGCCCGTGGTCCGATACCGCTTCAGCGACTTCACGCTCTCGCCGCAACGACGCCTTCTCGCCCGCAACGGGCAGGTCGTGGCGCTCATCCCGAAATACTTCGATCTCCTCCTCCTCCTGATCGAGCGCCGGCGCGAGGCCGTGCACAGGCAGGAAATTTTCGACCGCGTATGGGGCGACGTGGTCGTGTCCGAGAGCGCGCTCAGTCAGGCTATACGCACGATCCGCCGCACGCTGGACGACGATCCGAAGGAGCCGCGCTTCATCCGCACGGTATCGCGCCACGGCTACCAGTTCGTGTTCCCGGTCATCGAAGAAGAAGAGGACGACGTGGCGCCGGCGGACGCGGTGCACGATGGCGCGCCGCCGGCTGCCCTGGCGGCCTCACGCAGTGGCGGTATGCCGGCGCACGAGCTCCCGTCGCTGCGAGCGTTTGCGGGGGCCGCGCTCGCGGGTGTCGTCACGGCTGTCATCGGCGGGCTGATCCTCGTCGCCGCGCCAGGCAGCACGGCCCCGTTTGCGATCGTTCCGGTGCTGGCAGTCATCGCCGGTGTCGCCGGCGGCCTCGGGGGGGCGGGTGTCGGTGCCGGTCTCGCCTTCGCCGGGCGAGCGGCGCGCTCCTATCGAATGGCGGCGCTGACCTTGGGAGGCGCGCTGGGTGGCGCCCTGGTCGGCACCGCGGTGCAATGGCTGACCCGCTGGGGGCTTTCGGCGCTGTTCGGCGTCGAGCTCGCCATCGGCGGCGGCGTCGAGGGGCTCGTGATCGGCGGATGCGCAGGGCTCGGGTTCGCGATCGCGACGCGTACTGAAGAGGATGGAGGGCTGCAGGCAGCGTCGCCGTCGGCGTGGCAGTCCGCCGTCGTGACCGGTCTCGTCTGCGGAATGGCTGGTCTGGCGCTCACGCTGGCCGGACGGCCGCTCGCCGGCGGCACGATTCACGCACTCGCGCAGACGGCGGACGGCTCGCAGGCGACACTCGCGCCGCTCGCCCGCCTCATCGGCGAGCCGGACTTCGGTCCCCTGTCGGGCGCCATCCTCGCGTTCGTCGAAACCGCGATGTTCGGCCTCGGCCTCTCCGCCGGCCTGCTGAGGCACCGTCGCGCATCCTGAAGGGCCCGGTCGCCCCGATCTCACCGCAATCTCACACTCTGCTCACCGGCGCCTGATGCGTCGACCGGCCACTCCGGCGTATCTATCGCTCGTGACTCACCGCAGGATCGCGTTGGACACAACCGGGCCATTCGCGCGTCACCGCGCCGCCGTCCGCGAGCGGCTGGCTGGCGCGAACGGCGTGCGGCCGGGTCCCGACAGCATCACGTGGCGCATCAACCGCGAGATCGTCGTCGTCGTCGGGTGGGGCCGCGCCATCCTCCTTCAGCTCGCACACCCGCTGGTTGCCGCAGCGGTCGAGGAGCACAGCGCCTTTCGGGGCACCCTGGGCGCGAGCCTGGCGCGGCTGCGGTCAACCGTGGGCGCGATGCTGTCGCTCACGTTCGGCGACGAAGAGGAGGCGGTATCGGCCGCCGCGGGGATCAACATGGTCCACGACCGGGTGTTCGGCCGGCTTCGCGCCCCCGCAGGCCCGTTTGCCGCGGGCGAGGCGTACTCCGCGCACCACGCAGAGCTGCTCGGCTGGGTGCACGCGACGCTGCTCGACTCGATTCCGCGCGCCTACGAGCTTCTCGTGGGACCACTCACCGCAGAGGAGCGGGCGCGCTACTGCGCCGAGGCGGCGATCATGGAGCCGCTGCTCGACATCCCCCCAGGGCTGCTGCCGCGCAACACCGAGCAGCTCGATGACTGCATCAGCAGCGCCGCACGCGACGGGCGGATCACCGTCACCCGTGACAGCATGGCGCTCGCCCGCGCGGTGCTCTTCCCGCCGGGATGGCGCGTGCTGTGGCCGGTGTTCCGCCCGGTGCAGTTGATCACGATCGGCCTGCTGCCGGATGCGCTCCGGCAGGCGTACGGCTTCGACTGGACAGAGCGCGACGCACGCGCGCTGCGCCGATGGATTGCGGCGCTGAGGCTGCTGCGGCGGATGACGCCCCGGTTCGCCAGAGAATGGCCGTCCGCGGGCAGGCGGTGGCGCCGGAGCCCGAACGCCGCGCTGAGCGCTGCCATGGCCGGCAGCGGCGACTGAAATCTCGAGCAGGAGGAACTGTGGCCAGGAACCGGATTCCGCTCTGGATCGCGCTACCCATCATCGGTGTGGGCGCGCTGGTGGCGTTCGTCATGGGTCTGTTCGCGTACATGAGCCTCACCGCGACGCCGCTGCATCAGGATGCGCAGGCGATCCCGTCGGTCTGGCGTTCGGCGCCCCCCGACGCGTGGGCGTCTGCGGCCGAGCGGGGGCGGCAGGCCGCCCGCACGGCGCTCGTGGACCAGAACCTGCCGGGGCTCTCGGTCGCCGTCGGCGTCGCAGGCGACGTCGTGTGGGCCGAAGGCTTCGGGTGGG
>Ga0247719_1000223_pt1 | contig 39230 bp, 46 predicted proteins | sample 41E_DmetaG_FD_189046 | JGI IMG/M metagenome (GOLD analysis project Ga0247719, IMG submission 189046) | Soil microbial communities from hillslope of Landscape Evolution Observatory, University of Arizona, Oracle, AZ, United States - 4-1-E_D | ecosystem: Engineered > Artificial ecosystem >...
GCCCGGGCCCGAGGGAGCGCGCCGGCGTAGCCGACCCCTCCCGATCCGCCGCCCGCCGCCGCTGCGGCTGCGGGCCCGGCTCCTCGCCCTCCTCGGCCCCAGCCGGGAGGTCGTCCGCCAGAGCCTCGTCAGTCTGACGCTGAACAGCAGCACCAGCCTCGTCGCCGGCGCGGTGCTCGGCTCCATCACCGACACCTTCGAGCGGCTGCCCGGCCTGTTGGTGCTCGTGCCTGCGGCCATCGGTCTCCGGGGCAATGTCTTCTCCGCGCTGGGCAACCGGCTGAGCACCGCGATCCACCTGGGGAGCTTCCGTCTCTCCATGCGCCGGCAGACCCTGATGGGCCAGAACGTGGCGGCGGCCATGGTCCTGACCCTCGTCCTCTCGCTGCTGCTCGCCGTCGTGGCCAAGACGGTCGCCGTCGCCCTCGGCGTGATGAACACCATCTCGGTGCTCGACCTCGCCCTCATCTCCATCGTCGGGGGGGCCATCGCCTCCGTCGTCGTGCTGGGGGCGACGATCCTGCTGGCCGCCGGCTCCGTGCGCTACGGCTGGGACCTCGACAACCTCACCGCCCCCCTCGTGTCCACCCTGGGCGACGTGCTCACCCTGCCCGCGCTGTGGTTGGCCAGCCTCCTGCTCGACGTCGATCCCGTCGCCGATGTCCTGGGCGTGACCGTGGCCGTGTTGGCGGCCGCGGCCTTCGTCGCCGCCTGGTGGTCCAAGGCCGAGGTCCTCCGCCGGGTGGTGCGCGAGTCGATGCCGATCCTCCTCGCCGCCGCCTGCCTGAGCACCATGGCCGGGATCGCCATCGAGAAGCGCCTGGGCACCTTCTCGACCTACCCGGCGTTGCTCATCCTCTTCCCCGCCTTCATCAGCAGCGCGGGCGCGCTGGGCGGGATCCTGTCCAGCCGGCTCTCGACCAAGCTGCACCTCGGGCTCATGGCGCCGGCATCCTTCCCGAACCGCGACGCCCGGGCCGACGGCGCCCTCATCCTGCTCCTAGCCATCCCCGTCTACCTCTTCAACGCGGTCGGCGCCCACTTCGTCGGGCGTGTGCTCGGGCAGGCCAGCCCCGGCCTCCTCGACATGGTCCTGGTCTCGGTGCTCGGCGGCGCCTTCGCGGTGCTGTTCGTGGTCGCCGTCGCCTACTACGGCACCATCGTCGCCCTTCGCTTCGGCGCCGACCCCGACACCTACGGCATCCCGGTCGTCACCTCGTCGGTCGACTTCGTCGGCGCCCTCGCCCTGATCGTGGTCATCGTCGGCATAGGCATCGCCTAGGCTCTGGAAGTCCCCATGGACGACAAACCGCGCAATCTCAAGGAAATGCTCTCGGAGGCGAAGGACACCTCCGAGCTCATGATCGACCTGGGCTACGCGGCGGTCTACTTCAGCGACGTCGCCATGGCCGAGGAGGTCTACGAGCTCGAGACCCGCCTCTCCGAGCTCGTGCACGAGATGCGGGCCATCTGCGTGCTGGCCGCCCGTTCCCCGAGAGACGCCGACGCCATGGCGTCGGTGCTCCAGGTGGTCGGGGCCATCGAGCGGCTGGGCAACGCCGCGGTCGACATCGGCCGCATCGTCACCCACCGCCTCGGCATCCCCCGGGCCCTGGTGGCCGACCTCTCGGCGGCCGAGGAGATCTCCCACCGCGTGCGCGTCCGCGAGGACTCTCAGATGGCCCACCGGCGCCTCTCCGACCTGGAACTGCCCGTCGAGGTGGGCATGCGTGTGGTGGCCGTCCGCCGTGACCGCGATTGGATCAACGACGTCGAGGGCGACCTCGTGCTCCTGCCCGGCGACGTCCTCTTCCTCCAGGGTGCGGCCGCCGGCATCGCCGAGCTGCGCACCTTGGCCGGAGCGCCCGGCTGGGAGCCGCCCAAGGCGTCGGAGGAGGCACCAGTGTCGGACCTCGACCGGGCCATCGACGTTCTCGTCGAGATGAAGAACATCTCCGAGGTGGCCGTCGGGCTCGCCTACTCGGCGCTGGTCCTCCGAGACCAGGGGCTTGCCGCCGAGGTCAACCACCTCGAGGACCGCCTGGACGAGATGAAGGAGCGCCTCGAGCTCTGGGTACTGCGGGGCGCGCAGGAGCACCTCGACCCCTCCGCCCTTCGGGGCCTGCTGCACCTCGCCCAGGCCGCCGAGGAGATCGGTGACGCGGCCCAGCAGCTGGTGTGGCTCATCGAGGAGGGGGAGGAGCTGCACCCCATCCTGGCCATCGCCCTCGGCCATGCCGACGAGGTGGTGGTCCGCGTTCCGGTGGCCCCTGGCGCCCCGGCCGACGGCAAGTCCCTCCAGTCGCTGTGCATGGAGACCGAGACGGGGTTCTACCTGCTCGCCATCCGGCGGGGCGGCAAGTACCTGTACCGGCCGCGGTCGTCGGTGGTGCTGCGGGCCGGCGACGACCTGATCGCCACCGGCCCCGACGAGGGCCACGCGATCCTTGCCGAGCTCTGCGGCTACGTGCTCATCGAGGACGAGGACACAGGCGAGGACGAGCTGGTGCCGGCGGGCTCCTACCGCTGACGGGCGGCCAGGGCAGCTACGACGCCACCGGTCCCACCGCCCGCCGAACTTGCTCCTGACGCTCCCCGACGCCGCCGGTCAGGGTCTCGAAGGCGACGTCGGCCCCGCGCAGCAGCTCGGTGATGCGGCGGTCGATGTCGGCCTGGAACGCCGTGTCGTCGGGGCGAAGGCCGTCGAGCACGATCGGGAACTCGACGGGGAGGTAGAAGACGTGGTCGTACCGGGACCGTAGATCCATGGTCGCGATCTCCCGGGACTCATACCAGAGGTGGTTCTCCTTGCGGTCCCCGTCCTGGTTCTCCATGACCCAGTCCGCGTAGGCGAGCACGTCGTACACCGACCGGTCGGCGACGAAGTGCTCGTGCGACGCCTCCGCACGCCACTGCTTCAGGAAGATGAGCGTCTCTGTCTCTGCCGTCGCGCTCTGGTCGAGAGGGAACCCCAACTGGACGACCTCACGGGCCACCTCGGGCAGCAGCGGATAGTCCCACTCCCTGGCGAACAGGTTGGCCAGGGTGGTCTTCCCGGTCGAGAACGAACCGACGAACGCGATCTTCATCCCGACAGTCTGCCCACAGTCGAGACCGCGGGCGGGCCCCAGGTGGCGACGTCGAGCGGCTCTACCGCTTCTTCGGCGAGTGGGAGCACTGGACCGACTACCTCCTGGCCCCCGCCGGATTCTGGGGACACTCCGCCGAGGACTCCGCCGACGCCGGGTAGCTTGAAGCTGATGAGCGACCAGCGGCTGACGCTGCTCACGGTGCACGCCCATCCCGACGACGAGTCGTCGAAGGGCGCGGCCACCGTCCACCACTACGCCCGGGAGGGCGTGCGGTGCGTGCTGGTCTGCTGCACCGGCGGCGAGGAAGGCGACATCCTCAACCCGGCGATGGACCGGCCGGAGGTGCGGGAGAACCTGCACCAGATCCGCATGGAAGAGCTGCGCAGCGCGACGGACATCATCGGCTACCACGACGTCGTCATGCTCGGTTACCGCGACTCCGGCATGGCCGACAGCCCGGCGAACCAGAACCCCGACTGCTTCGCCCGGGCCCCGGAGGAGGAGGCGGTGGGCAGGCTGGTGACCGTCATCCGCCGGGAGCGGCCGCAGGTGATGATCGTCTATCCCGACGATCAGCAGGGCTATCCACACCCCGACCACCTCCGGGTCCACGACATCGGCGTGATCGCCTTCGACGCCGCCGGCGACCCTGATGCCTACCCCGAGGCCGGGCCGCCATGGCAGCCGCTGAAGCTGTATTACAGCGCCTGGGCCCGGGCCCGGATCGTCGCCATCCACGAGAAGTTCCTCGAGCTGGGCATGGAGTCGCCCTTCGACGACAAGTGGTTCCAGCGCGCCGGCCTGGACGAACGGGTCACGACCAAGATCGATGTGAGCGCCGGCGACGACATCCGCAAGGAAGCCCTTCTGGCCCACGCCACCCAGATCGACCCGAACTCACCGTACTGGTTCGGTCTGCCACCCGAGGTCACGTCGGTGTACCCGTGGGACGACTACATCCTGGCCCGGTCGCTGGTCGAGACACCACCCTTCTTCCCCGAGGACGACCTCTTCGCAGGCATCCGCGAGCGGGTCCAGCCCGAGCTGGGCCGGTAGCCGTCCCGGCGTGGCCGGTAGGCTCGCGGACCATGCCCAAGTACCTGACGCAGGAGTGGTTGGACGCCGGCCGCGAGCTGGCCCAAGAGTTCCCGGAGCGCGCCGGCGCCACCGCTCGGCTGCAGTACCAGGTGGTCGGCGCGCCCGAGGGCGACGTCCATTACTACTGGGTCATCGACAGCGGGAAGCTGAAGGAGTCGACGCTCGGCGACGATCCCGATGCCGAGATCACCCTCTCGATGAGCTACGACGACGCGGTGAAGATGCAGAAGGGTGAGCTCGACCCCAACGCCGCCTTCATGCAGGGCCGGATCAAGGTGGTCCCGGGCAGCAACATGGGCAAGCTCATGAGCCTCCTTCCGCTCACCCAGAGCCCCGAGTACAAGGCCATCCAGTCCAAGATCAACGACATCACCGAGTACTGACGCGGAGGAACCGGTGGCACGATGCGGCATTGGCCCGGATCGTGCCACCGGTTCCCGGCCGAGGCGACGCTCAGCCGGTGATCAGCGACGGTTGGGGGTCGGAGGGCGCGAAGTCCTTCGTCTCCTTGGCCGGCCCGCTACCCACGGGGTAGAGGCCGAGCACGTAGCGAAGGATGGCCTGGCGCTGGTGGCCGACCACGTTGATCTGGGCGGCCAGCCTGGTGGCGTCGGGACTCGTCAGCGTGGGGATGACCTTCTGGTACGTCTGGGAGGCGTAGTCCTCGAGGCGAAGGGCGAGCGTGGCCGCACCCGGGACGTCGGTGAGCTTCCCCGCGGCTGCGTCGACGGTCGGCTTCAGCGCGGCCGTCGGCGTGTCCACCGCTTGCCGGCCCCCGGCGGTCAGCACCCGGTTCCAGGCGTTCAGCGCCTCCTGGTGCTGGGAAGCAGCCGTGGTGACGAAGGTGGCCACGGCGGGAGGCACGGTGCCCAGCTTGCCGGCCTGGGCCAGCTGGCCGGCTGCAGTGTAGGTGTCGAAGGCCAGCTTCTCGAGCCCCGCAGCAGCCGCCGCGGTGTCGAGGTCGGTGTTCGCGCCGCCCCGGGCGGTGCTGGCGGTCTGCCCGCCGGCACCCGCGCCGGCGCCGGTGTCGGTGCCCTTGTCGTCGTTGCCGCATGCCGCGGCGAGGACTACGAGGCCGGCCGCCGCCGTCGAGCCCGCGAGAAACCGCCGGCGGCTTACGGCCGTGGCGCTCAGTGCCTCGAGGTTGAGTCCCTGCTCCATGTCTTGCTTCGTCTCCTTGGTCACTTCGCTGCTCCTGACGTGGGCTCGGCGATGAGCTCGGGCCCGCTGACCTTGTGCAGCGCGTCGGGGAACGCCACGCTGCCGGCGGCAGCCGGGAGCTTGGGGATGTCGGCCGCCGGGAAGGGGACGGCGATGAGCTGCGGGGCGCCGCCGGCGAGGAGGGCGCTGACTGCACGCAGGGTGGCAAGGTGCTGGGACTCGACGGCCATGACGCTGGCCATGATCCCCTTGGACCGCTGGTCCTGGAGCATGGTCAGGTTGAGCAGGTACGTGTCGGTGGCCACCTTCTCGAGCGTGGCGGCAAAGTCCACCAGCTTTGCCGGCGTGCTCAAGTCGGCGCTGCCCACGACGGGGAGGAACTTGGCGTTGGGGGCATCCTGGATCTTGCCGCCCAGGGTGGTCGTCTGGGCTTGGAAGGCCTTCTTGTGCTCGGAGTGCTGGCGCTGGGTCTCCTTGGCGAACGCGGCGACGGTCGCCTTGGCGCTGGGCACGTTGATGCCGGCCACGGCCTTGGCCGCGGGGGCATTCGCCTTGTCGGGCCCCTCGCCCAGGGCGACGCCGTAGGTGGCCACGGCCAGCGCCTCGAGCGACGAGGCGGTCTGGAGGATCTGGACGTCGAGCGCGGTGTCGGCCCGGGCCGGGGTGGCCAGGATCGCCGTGAAGAGGCCACCGAAGCCTCCGGCCAGGAGGCCGCGGGCGGCGACGCCGCTGGCTCCGAAGCCAAATTTGGCGAGCAGGCCCCGCCGGGCCTCGTTGAAGCGGTCGATCTCATCAGTGTCGACCTCGCCCTTCCGCTCCTCGCGGATCTCCGCGAGCTCTGGGAGCGAGTCCTTGGCGACCTTCATCGCGTCGACGTGGAGGTCCTCGGACTCCTCCATCAGCGCGGCGAACGTCGTCGTATCGAGTTTCAGTCCGTCGTCGATCTTCACCCGGTCTATTCCCTTCCGTGGGCACGGCGTCGCTCGCCCCACTGGTTCGTTGGCGGTGTCCCACCTTGGCCCTAGGTGTTCGGAGCTAGGCGGACACCTGGATGAACTTGTGGGCCATGAACGGGTGGACGTCGCAGACGTACTCGAACCGGCCCGCCTTGGTGACGGTGAACGTCTTGGTACCGGCGCCGAAGCGGCCGGTGTCGAAGGACTTGTCGACGGCGGTCACCGTGTGGTCGGCGGAGTCCTTGTTCTGCACGGTGATGGTGTCACCCACCTTCACGTTCAGGGTCTCAGGGGCGAACTCGAAGTTGGAGATGACGATGCTGTTGCCCGCGGGGGCGGCACCGCCCTCGCTCGAGCCGCCGCAAGCCGTGGCGAGGAAGGCGGCGACGGACACGGCCAGCAGGACACGGCGGCGCACCGCGTTGATCAGGGGACGGCGGGGTTCGGTCACGTGTCTCATTCGGCGCCGGCCGGCCTGCCGGATCGCGGCGTGAGCCCGAGATCAGTCGGGCGCTCGGGGACGCTGCGTGCGCCGGCGAATGGGGGGAGTTTCCGATCAGCGGGTACGTCCACTGGTACGAGCGGCTCCGTAGGAAGGATGTTGTGAACATGGACGATCTCCGCAGCGCGAGCGATGCGGCTCTCGTGGTCGCCATCGGGCGCTGGCGGGAAGACGCCCTGGCCGAGGTCTACCGTCGCCACGGTGGCGCGGCCTACGCCCTGGCCCGCCGGCTGCTCAACGACAATCACCTGGCCGAGGAGATCCTCCAGGAGGTCTTCCTGCGGCTGTGGAACGCTCCGGAGCGCTTCGACGCCGATCGGGGCAGCCTGCGGGCCTACCTGCTGGCCCAGACCCACGGGCGGTCGGTGGACCTGCTGCGATCGGAGACGTCTCGCCGGCGGCGGGAGGAGCGCGAGGCCCGGGAGTCACCGAACTTCGGCGACGACATCGAGCGGGAGGTCATCGATCTCACCGTTTCGGAGAAGGTGAAGGAGGTCGTCGCCGGGTTGCCCAAAGATGAGCGCCAGGCCATAGAGCTGGCCTATTTCGGTGGCCACACGTACCGCCAGGTGGCGGTCATGCTGGAGGCGCCCGAGGGGACGGTCAAGAGCCGCATCCGCTCGGGGCTGCGCCGGCTACGTAAGGATTTCGCCGAGGCAGGATTGGGAGTGACATGGGCCGAGAGCTGAGCCACGCCGACGTCGCCGACCTGCTGGGGGCCTACGCCCTGGATGCGCTCGAGCCTGCCGAGCTGCAGGCCGTGGACCGCCACGTCCACGACTGCGCCGCGTGCCTCGCCGAAGTGGCGCAGCACCGTGAGGTGGCCGGCCTGCTGACGCCCGGGTGGGGCGTGCCGCCTCCCGGCGTCTGGGACAGGATTGCCGCCGCTCTGGAAGAGGCGCCGCCGCCGCTGGACCTCGCACCGGTGCTGGCTATGAAGCGGGCCTCCACCCGTGCCGAGGCCCGGTCGCCCCGGCGCAACCTCGGCCTGGGGGTCGCCGCCGTCGTGGCCGTCGCCGCCATGGTCATGGTCGGGTTCCTCGGGTTTCGGGCCGCCCAGGACGGGCCCTACGGCAAGCAGCTCGGGCGTGCCGTGGAGGCCGCGCTGGCCGACCCCGCGGCGCGGCGGGTCGACATGGCGTCCACCGACGGCGCACACCGGGCCCGTGCCGTGGTCCTGCCGGACGGTACCGGGTACATGGTCGAGTCCAACCTGCCTGCGCTCCCGTCGGACCGCACCTACCAGTTGTGGGCCGTGGTGGGGTCGGCGAAGATCTCCGTCGGTGTCCTCGGCGCCGAACCGAAGATCGTCCCCTTCAAGATGGACGGCCCCGTGTCCGCCCTCGCCATCACCGAGGAGCCCGCCGGCGGTGTGGTCAGCAGCCGGGCTGAGCCGGTGGTGCTCGGCTTCGTCTGAGCCGGCCTCTCAGCCCGCTCGCTGGAGGTCGCGGAGCTCGCGGTAGCCGATGAAGCTGGCGCCGGCCCGGCGGGCCAGCGCCCGGAGGGTGGTGTGGCCGGTGACGAGATCGTGGTCGTCGACCCGCCCGGCCCAGTCGTCGGGGGCCAATGCTCGCAGCTCGCCCGTATCGACGGCCGGGCGGATATGGATCTCTGTGACGCCCTCCTGCAGGTCCACGAGCGCCCGCTCGATGGCCCGACGGCTGCCCACACGCGGGACGTACAGGAACTGGTCGGGGAACACGACGCCTTCCTCGGCGGCCAGCCGTCGGAAGGGGAACCCCACCGACCGCTCCGTCGCCGCCGCACCGAGTCGCAGAGGCAGGTGGAAGTCGACGGCCAGCTCCAGGTAGACGTCGAAGAACTCCGGGCGCAGCTCGAGGGCCGCCTTGTGGGAGGTCAGGTGGCTGATGTCGAAGCCCCAGTAGATGGCCCGCTCGACCTGGGCCCGGCACTCCCGGCGGACCTCGTCGAGGTCGGCGTGGTCCCACAGGTCGGCGCAGGTGCGGGGAAAGCCGCCGTCTCCGTCGAGCAGAGAAGGGGCGTGGGTGATGGGGCCCCAGCGGTAGAGGTCGTGCTCGGCGTTCAGGGTCAGGTGGACCCCGACGTCCTCGCCGCGGTACTGGGCGGCGGCCTCGCGGGCCCACGGGCACGGGACCATGAGGCTGGCGCTCGTGGCCGCGCCCTCGCGCAGCGCCTGGTAGACGCCCACGTTGGCCGAGTGGCACGACCCCAGGTCGTCGCAGTTGACGATGAGGAGGCGGGACCTCGCCGGGTGCCCGAGCCGTTCGACGAGCGAGGTCACGTCGCAGACGGTAGTGGGGCGGGAGCGGGCGACGGCGCGCCGCCCACTCCCGGCCTACGAGCTCAGCTCTGCCGGACCTTGCCCCTCACGTAGGCGGCAATGGTGCCGGTGGTCACCTGCACGTTGTGCTTCTTCTTCACGTGGTCGGCGACCTTGGCCATCAACTCGTCTTCGGTAGCTCCTGAGCCCTGCCAACGGCAGGCGTGGTTCTCATCCCTTCAAGCGAAGCGGTACGCCACGAATCCTCCTTGTTGTATTTGCGATTTTCTACCCAGAAAGTCATCCGGAGCCTCACCGTGCGCCGGATGACGCCGGCGCGACTTTCCCGTTGGGGAGGAGGGTACAGGCGGCCCACAAACCCTGCGAACCCTCGCGGGCTTGGCGGGCGAGAGCGGCGAACTCGTCGGTGTGGGCGAGGTTCGGCGGGATGGTGAGGAGCTGGGCGTAGCCCCGACGCAACAGCTCGGCGTTGACGAACAAACCGTCGGCCCGCCGGTAGACGTAGGCAAGGAGGCGGCCATAGCGGTCCCGCTGCTCTGCATCGCCCACCAGGCGCACCGGGGTGCCGGGCGGTACCACGCTGGCCGTGAAGCGGGCGGCTTCCTTGCCGAAGCACCCGACGGGCCGGTCGGCGTCCACCGTCTCGGGCGTGTCCACGCCGATGAGCCGGACGCGTTCGCCGCCGGTGACCTCGAGGGTGTCACCGTCGACCACCTTGCGTACCTCGACATCGACGCCGGCGGGCAGGTTGCCGGTGGCGGGCGACGGCGCGGGCAGCGGCTCGCGGCCACCGCAGGCCGCGGCGGCCAGGACGAGGAGGGCGAGGACCGCCGCCAGCTGCCGGGGCACGGCAGCGTTGCTCAGGCGGCCCTGCGGACGGTGGCCTGCTGCAGCGCCTGGCGGGCGCGGGCCAGCCCCTGCTTGCCGATCTGGCGGGTGTGCTCGTCGAGCTCCCACGATGCCCGGTCGTCGCTGGGCAGCAGGGCCATCTGGTCGTTCTCGTTCATGGGTCCATGCTCCCAGCAGGGTGAGACAGCCAGTCGGGCTTCGCCCGACGCGTACTGCAACGCCCGCCTTCGGCGGCGTCTTCCCGGCAGTCGGGCTTCGCCCGACGCGTACTGCAACGCCCGCCTTCGGCGGCGTCTTCCCGGCAGTCGGGCTTCGCCCGACGCTAACTGCAACGCCCGCCTTCGGCGGCGTCTTCCTGTTCCGACCGACGCAACCCTCGCTGCGCTCGGGGCGTCCGTCGGTGGGCGCGCCTCGCTTCGCTCGGGCGCCCAGCTGGCGCCCGGCGGGGAAGCGGCCTCGCTCTGTTCGTGCCCAGCTGGCGCCTGGCGCCGGAAGCGGCCTCGCTCTGCTCGGTCACCAGCTGGCGCCCGGCGGGGAAGCGGCCCAGCTTCGCTCGGTGCCCAGCTGGCGCCTGGCGCCGGAAGCGGCCTCGCTCTGCTCGACCCCAGCTGGCGCCGGGGGCCGGCCTCGCGCTGCTGGCGCGCCGCATGGACAGGCAACCGGCTGTTCATGCTTCCGCCACGTCTTTGACTTCTGCTTTGAGTAGGGTGATCCTGGGTAGTCGCTCAAGGAGCAACCCAAAAAGGTCGACGTAGAGGGAACAGGCACGGCTGCCCAGTGTTGGAAGAGGTGTGATGAGCGAAACGCTAGAGATCGAGGCCATCAACCAGGCTCTTGAGATGATCGACAAGAGCCTTGGTGTGATGCACACCCGTGAGCTGGTCTCGACGAGCGAGGTGTCCGACCTTCTCCTCGACATGCGTTCGATCCTCGCCTCCGCCGGCATCGACCTGGTCGAGATGCCCGGGGTAATGCCCAGCCCCAACTAGGGCCGGGGCGCCGGCAGGAGCCGGCGACCGATCATGCCCAGGGCGACGCCGACGGCGACTCCGCCGGCAACGTCGGAGGCGTGGTGAATCTTGACGTAGATCCGGCTCGTCGCCACGATCGACGCCAGGACGACGTAGAAGGGCCACCAGTCGTCGTCCTCGGACAACATCATCGCCGCGCTCACTGCCGAGGTGGCGTGGCCGCTCGGGAAGCTGCTGGTCAAGGGGCGACGCACGCGCAGTGGCCGGTCGACCTCCCAGGGGGGGCGAGTGCGGCGGAAGCAGGACTTGATGACCCCGTTGACCAGCACCGATTCGGCGCCCATGGCCGCAGTCATCCGCAAGGCGGTGACCAGATCGTTGCCCCGGCGCAGCCCCTTGATCGTGCCGAGCAGCACCCAGAGCAGGCCGAAGTCGCCCAGTTCGGACCCGGCGTAGAACACCCGGTCAGCGACGGCGTTGCCGCGGAGGCGGTCGAAGCCCCGGTCCACCGCCAGGTCGAAGGCGGCGACGCGCCTACTGACTCTCAGGAGGCGGCCCGTCACGATGGGCGAACGCTACAACAGCGCCTCGCCAGCAGTGACGAGCTCGCGCGCCCGGCCCGGGTCACCGCCGAAGGAGGGGCAGTAGTCCTGGAAGGAGCACCAGTTGCACAGCGGCGAGGGCCGGGGCCGGAAGTCCTCGTCGGCGCACGCCCGCTCGACGGCTTTCCAGATGGCGGCGGTGCGCTGCTCGAGCCCGCGGATGGACTGGGCCGAGGGCTCGGCGACAATGGCCACCGGCTCCGAGAGGTACAGGAGCTGAACTCGTGACGGCCGCCGGCCGAGGACCCGCTCGCACAGGAAGGCGTAGAAGTGCACCCCGCCCAGGCGGCTCTGCTCGTGCATGACGCCCGGGGCCTTCCCCGACTTGTAGTCGGTGACGACCAGGCCGCCGTCGGCATCGAGCTCCAGGCGGTCGATGATGCCTCGGAGCTTCAACGAGCCGACCTCTGCCTCGAGCATCAGCTCGAGGCCGATGGGGTGCACGGTGCGAGGATCTTCGAGGGTGAAGTACCGGCGCAGCAGGACCTCGGCGTCGGCGGCGAACTCGGCCGCCGCCCCGGCGTCGAGCTCCAGGCCGACGAACTCCGGGTCGGTGGCGAACTCGGCCCGGGCACGGTCGAGGCAGACGAGCGCGGTGGGCAGCGAGCGGGCCGGCGCCGGCTCGCAGAAGAGCAGCTCGAGGGCGCGGTGGACCAGGGAGCCCTTGGTCGCCGCTGGAGACGGCGGCTCCGGCAGCCGGTCGATGTTGGAGAAGCGGAAGGCCAGCGCACAGTCCTTGAACGACGCCACCTTGGACGGCGACAGCGAGGTGGGCAAGGGCAGGACCATCGGCGACCAGGGTACCGACGGGCTGCGACAGGGCCGCGGATGGTCAGGGGCCTGGGATGGCCGCGGCCACCGACGCCAGTCCCTCCAGCGGCCCGAAGTGCCCGAGGTCGGGGAACGTCACCAGCCGGGCATCGGGCAGCTCGGCCACCTGCGCTTCGGGCACGTGCCGCTCCATGGCGACGCTCCGCTCGCCCCACCCGATCGTCACAGGGCACTCGACCCGCGCCAGCCGGGTGAAGCCGTCGTGGACGAGGCCCTGGCGATAGATGGCTGCCTCGACGAACGGCGCACACCTCAGGCGGACGCCTTCGCTGTCGGGGGCGAACCCGCAGTCCACGTAGGCCCGAAGGGCGCGGGGGTCGAGAGACTCGAGGGGCGGCTTGGAGGCGAAGTTCTCGTAGGCGTCCTGGCGGGAGGGGAACCGGTCGCGGCGCTTGAGCGCGCCGCTGACGAGGGGCCGGCGGGACGCCTTCAGCTCGTCGGTGACTTCTGGCCACACGATCGGCTCGTAGCACCACAGGGCGGCGAAGGTGCCCGGCCGGCGGGCCTCGGCGTCGAGTAGCGCGGCCCCGCCGGCAGAGTGCCCGAAGCCGTGCGGCCGGTCGAGACCGAGGCCGTCGACCACGGCCGAGGCGTCGGCCGCGAACGAGGCCCAGTTCCAGTCCAACCCCGCGGGGGTGACGGTGTCGCCGTGCCCACGAGCGTCGTAGGCCCAGCAATGGAAGCGGTCCGTGAGGTGAGCGGCCAGGGGAGCGAGCACCGGCGCGCAGAAGCCGGTGGCGTGGGCCATGAGCAGGGGAGGACCGTCGCCCCCCAGATCGTGGACGGCCAGCTGTACACCGTCGGCGGAAGGCAGGCGGACCACCGCCGGAGGCTACCGTCGCAGGCGGTGACGGCCGATCTCGACTCCGTGGCCGCGGCGAACGCCGCCTTCTACGCCGCCTTCGAAGCCCGCGACCTCGACGCCATGTCGCTGGTCTGGGAGCACTCCGACCGCATCATCTGCACCCATCCGGGGTGGGCCAGCCTCCGGGGCTGGGGACAGGTGGCCGCCTCGTTCTTCGCCCTGTTCCAGAACTCCCAGCACCTCCAGTTCATCCTCACCAAGGAGAGGGCCGAGGTGGCCGGCGACGTGGGGTGGGTGACCGTCGACGAGAACATCCTCCAGAGCACCAACGCCACCACCGTGTCGGCGCTCAACCTGTTCGTCCGAGGCGGCAGCGGTGACTGGCACATGGTGGCCCACCACGCCTCGCCGGTCAGCGACTCCGCCGAAACCTAGTTGCCGCGACGGGGACGGGAGTACCCCTCCTAGCCGGCGGCGCACTCCCCGGCGCCCACCTCGGCGATGTAGGGCCCGGTCTCGCCGTAGTCGACGTAGAAGTCGGGGTTCTCCTCGGGCAGGGGGAAGGTGGCAAGGTCGGCCAGGCCGGCGGCCACCTCGGACGCGCCGCCGACCCTCTCGAGCCAGGCGGTGAAGCTCTCGCCGGCCGAGCGCTCGCCGGCGAAACGGGCGACGACGCGCACGGTGGCCTCGCCGGCGGACTTGGCGGGCAGCCGCAGCGCCTTGTGGCCGAACTCGATCTGGGTGTGGCCGACGTAGCCGCCGAGCAGCATCTGGTAGCCCGGGGCGGCCTGGCCGTGGGCTCGGCGTTCGACGCCCATGAAGCCGATGTCGGAGATGTGGTGCTGGCCGCAGGAGTTGGTGCAGCCCGAGATGTTGACGCGCACGCCGCCGACGTCGGCCAGGCCGGCCTCCTCCAGGGCTCGCCCGATCTCGCTGGCCAGTCCGCGGGACTGGGTGACGGCCAGGTTGCAGGTGTCGGCGCCGGGGCAGGCGACGACGTCGCGGGCCAGCTCGGCGCCCGGCTCGGCCATGCCGAAGAGGGCCAGGCGGTTGTACAGCTCGGGGAGCTGTTCCTCGGTGAGGCCGCGGAACACGAAGTTCTGGCGGTTGGTGACTCGGACCTCGAGGTCGAGGTCACGCTGGATGGCGGCCACGGCCCGGAACTGCTCGGCGGTGACGTCGCCCAGACGGCAGTAGGCGTATGCCGACACTGTGCCCTTGGCGTTGCCGCGCACGACGTTGGCGTCGTCCCAGCGCCCGTAGGGGTCGCTGCGCTTGAGCACCACGTTGGTGCCCCAGCCCATCGGGGTGGGGCTGATGGTGGACGACACGCCGGCCGGCTCGTCGCCCGCGGCGTCGACGATCGACGGCACGCCGCCGGGCCAGGTAGCGGAGGCGGGCAGGAACCGGCGTTCCCTGAGGATCCGCCGGCGGACCTCATCTGCGCCGAGGGTGTCGACCAGCCACTTCATGCGGGCCCGGAGCTTGTTGTCCCGGTTCCCGTAGTGGTCGAAGGTGCGCAGGATGGCCTCGATGGTGGGCAGCAGGTCCTCGCGGGAGGTGAACTCCTCGAGGGCCTGGGCGGGGTGCGGGTTGGCGCCGAGACCGCCGGCGAAGAAGACCCGGAAGCCGGCCTCGACCGTGCCGTCCTCCTTGGCGCGATTGACGGCCACCACGCCGACGTCGTTGAACATGGCCTGGCCACAGTCGGTGACGCAGCCGGAGAAGTTGATCTTGAACTTCCTGGGCAGGCGCTGGGCATAGGGGTTGCGCAGCAGGTGCTCGAAGGTGGCCTGGGCCCAGGGGCTGATGTCGAGGACCTCGAAAGGGCAGGCGCCGGCCAGGTGGCAGCCCATGACGTTGCGGACGGTGTCGCCGCAGGCCTCCCGGGTGGTGAGGTCGACGCTGGCCAGCTCGCGCATCACCGCGGGCACGTGCTCGAGCTGCACGAAGTGCATCTGGACGTTCTGGCGGGTGGTGATGTGCCCCCAGCCACGCGAGTAGGTCTCGACCAGGTGGGCCAGCATCTCCAGCTGCTCGGGCCGGAGGGAGCCGTAGGGGATCTTGACCCGCACCATCTGGTTGGTGCCGCCCTGGCGCTGGCCGTAGATGCCGTTGTTGAGGCGGAAGACGCGGAAGGCGTCCTCGTCCATCTCGCCCTTCAGGTGGAGGGCGAGCAGGCGCTCGAACTTCTGGATGTCGGCCAGGGCGGCGGGGCTGATGGCGCCCGGCCCGACCTCGACGTCGATCGTCTGAGACATGGTGTGCCCTCCTGGGGATCAGGTTAGCAAATACCTGACCGTTTCGATCAACAATCAGCCCAGGCGAGCGGTCAGCTGCTTCACCATGGCGGTGAGCCGGGGCGGGTCGGGCCAGATCGGGGCCTCGATGCCCTCATCGGTGGCGGCCGACGCGCACACCGGCCCGACGCAGGAGACGACGACGCCGCCGGCGTTGAACGAGTCACGCAAGGCCTCACGCCGGTCGCCGGCGAGGCGGAACAGGTTGTGGACCGCGGGCTGGGCGGTGAAGGTCACGGCGTCGAGCTGGCCGGCGATGGCGGCGTCGACGATCGCATGCGCCGGCGCCTGATCGTCGGGCAGGGCCCACTGGTAGACCGGAACCTCGACGAGGTCACCGGCCATGGCCCGCAGTAGCTCAGTGGACGGGTGGCCGTCGGGGTCGAACAGCTGGAGGGCGACGCGGGACTGCGCCACGTCGTCGAACGCCGCCAGGTGGTCGACGATCTCCTGCATCGTCTCCTGGGGCGCCCGCCACCACACGTCGAGGTTGGCACCCCGGGCCGCGGACGTCGCCTTGGCCCCCCTGGCCACGACTCGGGTGCCGGCGGCGAGACCGGCGAGCAGAGCGGTGTCGAGACCCCACCGGCCGGCGGCCTCCAGCCACCGGCGCATGCCCATGCCGGTGGTGACGATGAGGTAGTCGGGCGGGTGCTCCGCCAGCTGGGCGGTGACGGCCCGCAGCGCCTCGTCCTCGGTGAGGTCGATCGTGCGCATCGTGGGACCGTGGACCACCGCGACGCCGCGGTCGGCGAACAACCGAGCCTGCTCTTGCCAGCGCCGGTCGGCCGTGATGCCGACTCGAACCGTCATCTCCGGGCCCGGGCGTCTGGGTCGCCGGCCAGCCGGCGCACCGCCTCGGGCAGGTCGCCACCGGCGACGTCGGCGATCGTCGTCGTCTCCAGCACCGTCCGTAGCGTGGCTCGGGTGGCGATCCACACGTCCTGCAGCGCGGCCGCTGCGCCGACGTAGGAGACGTCCTCGGCGGCTTCGCCCCGCACGTCGGCCAGAGGGCCCTCAACGTGGCGGATGACATCGGCGATGGTGATGGACGCCGCCGGTAGCCGCAGCCAATAGCCACCCTCGGCGCCCCGCTGGCTGGCGACCACGCCGGCCCGTCGCAGGTCGCTCAGGATGTTCTCGGTGAACCGCAGCGGCATGTCCTGGGCGGCGGCGATCGTCTCGCCCTTCACCGGGCCCGGCCCCGCGGCGGCCAGCTCGACGAGCGCTCGCACCGCGTAGTCGACCTTCGCCGAGACCCGCACGGGGCACAGTCTTTCAGCCAGGGCAGTCCTTCAGCCAAGGCCGTCCTTCCGGCAGGGCCGCCTCTCAGCCTGCGTGCTCGATGAGCCCACGACGGCGGCGGATGGTCATGTCGGCCCGCCCGAAGACGGTGTCCACGACGATGCCGATGACCAGGATGACGATCATCAGGGCCAGCATCTGGTCGGCGCGCGAGAACTCCCTGGCGAACTGGAGCTGGTCGCCGATCGACGGCCGGTTGGCCACGATGACCAGCAGCTCGCCGGCCATGAGGCTGCGCCAGGCGAAGGCCCAGCCCTGTTTGAGGCCGGCCACGTAGGTCGGGAGCGCGGCCGGCAGGACGACGTGACGGTACAGGTTGACGCCCTTGGCCCCGATCATCCGCCCCGCCCGGACCATGAGGGGTGGTACGTGGTCGACGCCGGCGATGAGGCCGTTGGCGATCGACGGCGCCGCGCCCAGGACGACGACGGACATGATGGCCCGCTCGGTCAGGCCGAACAGCAGGATGGCAAGGGGGAACCAGGCGATCGAGGGCATTGTCTGGAGACCGGTGATGAGCGACCCGACCGCGCTGCGCAGCAGTCGGACCCGGGACACGGCGATGCCGATGACCGACCCGATGACCAGGGCCAGCGCGTAGCCGGTGACGGCCCGGCGCATGGTGATGCCCACCGCGGTCCAGAACTTGGCGTCGCCCAGCAGCTCGACCAGGACCGGGAGCACCGTGTCGGGGCCGGGGAGGACGTACTCCTCCTTCCACCCCGACCACACCACCGCCTGCCACCCGAGCAGGGCGATGGCGATGGCGGCCAGCTTCGGCCAGATGGTCGTCCAGACCTGACGGGGCCGGCTCGGGTGGGTGCCGAGATGGGCCTCGAGGGCGTCGAGGCCGGCGATCTCCTCCGCCAGCTTGTCGGGAGTACGCAGATCAGTCGCCATGACGGCGCACCTCGGCCCGCAGGCGGTCCGTGACCGCGGCGGCCAGCCCCATGACCTCGGGTGAGTCGATGCGTCGGGGCCGGTCGATGGTGACCGGGAACTCGTCGGCCACCTTGCCCGGGAGGCTGGTGAGCAGGACGATGCGGTCCGAGAGCCGAGCCGCTTCCCGCACGTTGTGGGTGACGAACACGACGGTGAGGCCGGTGGCCGACCACACCTGCTCGAGCTCGTCGTGGAGAAGGTCCCGAGTCATGGCGTCGAGCGCGCCGAAGGGTTCGTCCATGAGCAGGATCTCGACGTCCTGGGCCAGGGCGCGCGCCAGGGCGGCCCGCTGGCGCATGCCGCCCGAGAGCTCGTGGGGCCGACGGCCGCCCTGCCCCCCGAGGTGGACCTGCTCGAGCAGCTCGTCGGCCCGCCGCCTGCGCTCGGCCTTGCCCTTGCCGGCCAGCCGTAGCGGCAAGGCGACGTTGTCGCGCACCGTCAGCCACGGGAAGAGGGCGGCCTCCTGGAACATGAGGGCGGTGCGACCGTGCACGGTGACGTCGCCGACCGTCGGGCGGTCGAGGCCGGCAATGAGGTTGAGGCTGGTCGACTTCCCGCACCCCGAGGCGCCGACCAGGCACACGAACTCGCCGCGAGCGACGTCGAGGGTGATGCTGTCGAGGGCCACGACGGCACTGCCGCCGTGGCCGAACGCCTTGGAGACACCCTGGAGGGAGATGGCGGTCGTCGTCGCCACACGGGCGCCGGTCAGTGTCATCCCTTCACCTCGGGTTGGTTGGCGGCGGCGAGCACCTGGTTGAGCACGGAGAGGTCGTAGATCCGGTTCAGGTCGACCCGCCCGAGCAGCCCGACAGCGCGGGCGTGGGCGGCAGAGGCCGTCAGGGAGGAGGGGATCGGGTCGTTGGTGAACTCCAGGTTCTTCCACGACGCCTCGAGCACGGCCGGTGGGATGCCCCGGCCGGTGATGGTGGTGATGGCCTGGTTGACGAGGCGCTGCGCCTCGATCGGGCTGCTGTTGACCAGCTCGTTGGCCTGGACCTGGCCGTCGATCAGGCGGCGGACGGTGTCGGGATGGTCCTTCAGGAACTTGGTGCGCACGACCAGGTGGGTGGTGACGAACCTGCCATCGGGCCACAACGTGCGCTCGTCGACCAGCACCTTGCCGCCGCCCTCCTGGACCAGGCGGGTGGCCCACGGCTCCGGCACCCAGGCGCCGTCGATCTGGCCGGCGCGGAAGGTATCCAGGGTCTGGGCGTTCTCCTGGGGGGTGATGGACACCTCGCCGCCGCCTTCGAGGTCGGCCTTCAGGTTGTTGGTCTTCAGCCAGTGGCGCAGGGCGACGTCCTGGGTGCCGCCCCGCTGGGGGGTGGCGAGCTTCTTGCCCTTGAGGTCAGCCGGGTTGTCGATGGTGGGGCGAACCACCAGTGACGCCCCGCCGGACGTGGCGCCGGAGACCACCCGGATGGCGTCGCCTCCGGACTGGGCGTAGGCGTTGATGGCCGGGTTGGCGCCGATGTAGGTGGCGTCGAGGCCTCCGGAGAAGAGGGCCTCGACGGCCGCCGGGCCGGCGTTGAAGGTCTTGACCTGTAGCGAGCTCGGGCCCAGGGCGGCCTTGAAGATCCCGCTCTCGATGCCGACGAGCGCGGTGGCGTGGGTGACGTTGGCGAAGTACCCGAGCCGTACCGTGGGGGCGTTGCCCGCCCCCGAACCCGACGAGCCTTCGCCGCCGCCACAGGCCGTCGCCAGCAGCGACAATGCCAGGGCCAGCAGCGACGGCCGCAAAGCCGAGTTTCTCGATCGCATTTGTGAAGATTAGCTCCCCGATTCCCTTGAATCCAGATCATATTCGTCAGGAATTGCTACCGTGGACGCCATGGCCGACCTCCGCCAGGGGCTGACCGTATGGCTCACCGGGCTGCCGTCGGCCGGGAAGACCTCGATCGCCCATGCCCTCGAGAAGCGGCTGATCACCGCGGGCCACCGGGTGGAGGTCCTCGACGGCGACGTGCTGCGCACTCACCTCACCCGGGGCCTGGGCTTCTCCCGCCAGGACCGGGAGGAGAACGTGCGGCGCATCGGCTTCGTCGCCCACCTGCTGTCCCGCAACGGCGTGGTGGCGGTGGTGTCGGTGATCTCGCCGTACCGGGCCGTGCGCGACGAGCTCCGTGAGCTCCACGCCGGGCGGTTCTTCGAGGTGCACGTCGCCACGCCGGTCGAGGTGTGCGCCGAGCGCGACGTGAAGGGTCTGTACGCCAAGCAGCGGGCCGGTGAGCTCAGCGGGCTGACGGGCGTCGACGACCCCTATGAGCCGCCGCTGCGCCCCGAAGCCGTCGTCCATACCGAGCATCAGACCCTCGACGAGTCCGTGGAGACCCTGTGGCGCGCCCTGCTGTTCTAGAAGACGAGCTGGCCGGGCTGAGCCGCTCCTTCGAGGGGGCGCCGGCGTCACGGATCATCCGGTGGGCCGTCGACCGGTTCTCGCCCCACCTCTCCCTGCTGGCGTCGATGACCGACGCCGTGCTCATCGACCTGGCCGTCAAGGTCGATCCCTCGATCGAGGTGGTGTTCATCGACACCGGCCATCACTTCCCGGAGACCCTGGAGACCGTCGAGCAGGTGCGGCGTCGCTACGGGCTGAACCTGCGCATCGTGACCGTCGGGCCGGAGCCGGCGCCCCTCGTCGACGGCTGCTGCTCGCCCACCAAGGTGGCCCAGCTCGACCGCGCCCTGGTGGGCCGCGACGCGTGGCTGAGCGGCCTGCGCCGGTCGGAGGCCGTCACCCGCGCCGACGCGCCGATCGCCGGCCTCGACCGCCGGGGACTGGTCAAGGTCAACCCGTTGGCCACCTGGACCGACGACGACGTAAACGGCTACATCGTCGAGCATGGCGTGCCGGTCAACCCGTTGGTGTCCCAGGGGTACCTCTCGGTCGGCTGCCGGCCATGCACCTTCCCGGTGGTGGCCGGCGCCGACCCCCGGTCGGGCCGGTGGGCGGGGTCGGAGCGTACGGAGTGCGGGTTGCACGGCTGAAGCCGGGTAGCGACGAGGAGGCACCACGCGAGGAGCTCGAGGCCACCGACGCCGAGTAGCGCCCGCTCAAGGCCGAGGCGCCGGCGGTCGATACCCCTCATTGCCTGCACGGACTCGCAATGAGGGGGAGCCCGCCCGTGATCGACCTCGACCGTATGGAAGCGCAGCTCTCGGCGGCCCTGACCGCGCCGGTCGGTCCTCCGCCCGTCCGGGCGAGGTCGGCGCCGGCCGCGGCGCCTCGCACCCGCGGGCGGTCCGGGCCCCAGCCGGCATCGGCGTCGGCGCCCGCCTCAGTCCGCGAGCTGGTGGAGCGAGGGGCGATCGACGCCGTCGCCGCCCGGGCCGCCGGCGCGGCCCACCGGCGCGACCAGGTGACGTGGGTGACGATGCTGGCCCTGCTCGAGGGTCGCAGGGACGCGGTCCACAGGGGCATCACCGAGTTGGAGGCGCTGGCCGAGGCGGGCGACGCCGAGGCCGCCGCTCGGGCCTGGGTGCAGCGCTTCTGGGCCGGCTTCGAGTGGGGGACCGACGACGAGCGCCTCGATGTGCTCGACCACTGCAGGACGAGGGCCTACCGCTACGACGACCTCGTCTGGTGGGGCAACCTCAGCCTGCTGCTGGCCGCCATGGGCAAGCCCGACGAGGCCGTACGCGCCTTCGACGCCACCCTGGCGCTGATCGCCGACGCGCCCCGCGACGCCGTGCGCTTCGACGTGGTGACCAACATGGTCGAGGCCGCGGCGTTCCTGGGCGACGCCGGCCGTATCGCCGTCGCCGGCAGGGAGCTGCGCACGCCGACCGGGCGGTTCGTGGTCGTCGGGGACGGCGTGGTGTGCAAGGGATCGGTGGACCGCTACCTGGCGCTCCTCCATGGCGCCACGGGCGACTCGGCGACGGCCGGCGGGTACTTTCGCAGCGCCGAAGCGGCCCACCGGGCCGCGGGCGCCGAGCCGCTCCTCGCCCGGACGCGCCGGCAGGCGTCCACGCTCGTGGCCGCGGCCTGAGCGGCATGGCGCGGTTCAGTCCGGGTTCAGCAGCGTGGCCAGCTCGGCCGCGTTGACGGCGGCGTCGTCGCGGTAGCAGTTGTTCATGAGGACGTGCACCTCCCGCGCCGAGGTCGCCAGCTCGTGGATCCGCGGCACCCATTCCTGCAGCTCGGCGGTGTCGTACCGGTAGCGGAAGCGCTCGGCCGCGGTGGTGATCTCCGGGTCCTCCCACGTGGCGGTGTTGCGGCCGTGGAAGCGGACGACGGCCAGGTCCGAGGTCACCGCCACCACCGGCGGCATGGACGAGGGGAAGCCGGCGGGCTCGTCGACGCAGACGAAGCTCACGCCCAGCTCCTCGAGCAGCTCGAGCGTGGACTCACAGTCACCGCCCTCGAGCCAGCGGGCGTGGCGGAACTCCACGCACAGGCGCAGGTCGGGGAGGCGGGCGACGGTGTCGCGAAGGACCTGGCGATTCTCGGCCTTGGGCCCGAACCAGCGCGGGTACTGCAGCAGGACCGCTCCCAGACGGCCGGCCCGGCGAAGAGGCATCAGGGCGTGGCGGAAGCGGTCGAAGGCCTCGTCGAGCGCGTCGGGTGGCAGGTAGTGGGCGTAGAGCCGGCGCTTGTCCCGGTGCTCGGGGGGAACGGCCGGCTGCATGTCCTCCCAGAGCGAGTGCTGGAAGGTGGGATGCCCGGTGAGCAGCGACCAGGCCTTGACGTTCATGGCGAAACCGGGCGGCGTGCGGTCGGCCCACGTCTGGGCCAGCTCGGGGGTGGGCGGGAAGTAGTAGGTGCTGTCGACTTCGACGATCGGGAACCGGCTGGCGTAGTACGCGAGCCGCTCCGCCGCGGTCATCGTCTTCTTCGGGTACCAGTCGGTCTCCTTGACCAGCGTGGCGTCGGTCCACGAGCAGGTGCCCACGAGCACCCGGCTGCCACCGAGGTCGAGCGCCGACACGTCAGCCCGAATTCGTCAGCGGCCCCGACGCCCGCAGCACCTCGGCGAAGGCCTCGGCCACCCGGGCGTGGCCGGCGGTGCTGGGGTGGAAGCCGTCGCGGGCGATCAACGAGGCCTCCGTGCCGGCGGACCGGGCGGACATGCCGATGGCGTGAAGGTCCACCAGAAGGGCGCCCTGGCGCTGTACCACGCGGTCGATGGCCGCGTTGTAGGCGGCCACCAGCTCCTGCAGGGCCCCCGGGTCGGGCACGCCGGCCAGGATGCGCCCGCCCTGGTAGGCGGGGAGCTGGTCGAGGGGCGGGGTGTTGGCCACCAGCACGCGGACGCGCCCGCTGGCGCGCAGCCTCCGGACCAGCTGCTCCAGCTGGCGCTCGTACTCGGCCACGCCGACGCCCCGGACGATGTCGTTGACGTTGAGCCAGACGGTGACCAGGTTCGGCCGGGCCTCCAGCGCGGTGTCGACCTCCTCGGCGAGGGCCTGGGCGACCGTGGCGCCCGGGATGCCCATGTTGACGAAGACCGACCCGGGCGGCATGGCGGTGCGGTGCAGGACCCGCGGCCACGCGTCACGTAGGGGCTGGTCGCTCCCCACGCCGGTCGTCTCGCTGGCGCCGACGGCCACGTAGACCGGCGGCGGACCGGTCTCGGCCGGCGGCGGGAGCACCTCGGGCTTGGAGACGTCGCACGCGCCGGCGACCAGGGCCACGACCGCGGCGACGAGCGCTCTCCGGGCTCTCACGCCGCCTCCATGGCCTCGCGGGCGGGCAGGCGCGCCGCCCGCCGGGCCGGCATGGCTCCGGCGAGGAGGGCCAGCAGCGTCGAGCCGAACACCGCGGAGATCAGCACGAGGAGCGGGAGGCCGAGCTTCACGCCGACCAGGCCCTGGGCGGTCAAGTACCGGTTGACGACGGCGCTCACGCCCAGCGCGGTGCCGAAGCCGCCGGCGGTGCCGATGACGCCTCCGACCAGCCCCAGCACGCCCGCCTCGAAGAGGAAGACCCGCTGCACGTCGCGGTCGCGTGCCCCGATGGCCTTGAGCACGCCGATCTCCCGCCGCCGCTCACGGACGGCGGCGAGAAGTGCGTTGGCGATGCCGAGCGACGCGATCACCAGCGCGATGGCCCCGATCGCGCCGAGGACGATCTCGACCACCCGGAGGTAACGCTGGACCGACGCCACCAGGTTCTCGGGCGCGCTGGTGGAGTAGCCGAGCTCGGTGATGTCGCGCCGGACCTGGTTCACCTTCTCCAGCTCGCTGGCGACCACGAACAGGCCGCTGTAGGGCGACGTCGGAATCTCCACCCGCCCCTCCACCTCCAGGCCCGAGGCGGTCCACGCCCGGGCCGCCCGGGACTGCTCGAGGGACACGATGAACTGCCCGGGCGCGGTCTCCTGGGCCACGACGCCGACGATGGTGGCCCGCAGCCAGCGGCTCCGAAAGCGCCGGGGCTGACCGGAGTCGGTGAAGACCCGTGGGGCGCCGAGCTGGACCTCGGTGCCGACGACGGCCGCCGCCTGCTGCTTGGTCAGCCCCATGCGGGTGAGGTAGCCCTGGGTGACGGCCACCTCGGTGAGGGAGCGGGGGACCGGCAGGCGGCCGGTGAGGATGGTGATCGGCATCATCGACGCCTTGTCGAGGTCGATGCCGACCATGGTCTCCGGGAAGGGGTCGGGCGTCCGCAATCCGGGCACCGTCGGCCGTGGGGCGGTGGACGCCGTGGTCGCGGGGGCGGCCGTCGTGGTGGGCGCGAGCGTCGACGGCAGGGGCGGCAGCCGGCCGAGGATCTCGGCGTTCGCCGGCGGCTCGGGCACGACCACGTTGATCACCGCGGCCACGATCGGCAGCACCGACCTCACGTCGGGCATCGCGGTGATCTTGGCCCGGACGCTGTCGTCGAGATCCTTGGGCGGACCGGGCCGGGGGTCGTCGGTGTCGACCTGGGTGGGGTCGGCCTCGGCGGCGGCCACGGTGATGCCCGAGAGCGGACCACCCTTGGACAGCTCGGACAGCACCTTCGTGCGCGCCGTCCCGGCGATGGTGACCAGGGCGGTCAGGAGGGTGGCGGCCAGGGCGACCGCGGCCACGGTGAGGACCGAGCGGCCGAACCGCCGGCGGATACTGGTGGCCGCCATGGCGGCGGCATCCCGCCATCTCATACCGGGGCGGAAACCCTGTGCCCCCGGTCGAGGGGCACCCTCTGCTCGGCGCGGGCGGCGAGGGTGTGGTTGTGGGTGACCATCACGAGCGTGCAGGCGTGGTCCCGCCGGACCCTCTCCAGCAGCTCGATGACCATGGTGGCCGAGTCGTCGTCGAGGTTGCCGGTGGGCTCGTCGGCCAGGAGCAGGTTGGGCCGGTTGACCATGGCCCGGGCGATGGCCACGCGTTGGCGCTCTCCTCCGGAGAGCCGTGACGGGCGGTGCTCGGCCCGCTCGGCCAGGCCGACGGCCTGGAGCAGGTCCATGGCCCGGGCCTTGCGCTCGGCCGGCGTGATGCCGGCTAGGGTCCCGGCCAGCTCGACGTTCTGGAGCGCGGTGAGGGTCTCGAGCAGCCCGAAGTGCTGGAAGACGAAGCCGACGGTGGCCCGCCGGTAGGCGGCCAGACCGTCGCCGCTCAACCGGGTGAGGTCCTCGCCGCCCACCACGATCGTCCCGCGCTGGGGGGTCTCCAGGCCGCCGAGCAGGGACAGGAGCGTGGTCTTGCCGGCGCCTGACGGGCCGGTGATGGCCGCGTAGCCACCGTCGGCCAGGTCGAGGTCGAGGCCGCCGAGCACCGTGAGGGGGCCGTCGGCGGTGCGATAGGTGTGACTGAGGCCCCGGAGGGTGATGGCGACGCCCATGCCGCCTCCACTCTGGCCTATCGCGGGAGCAAAGGAGACCGCAGCGCCGCCGAAGAGCGGTCGACTCAGGTGGGACGGGGCGCCGCACGCTCGAGCTCGCCGGGGTCGACCTCGGGAGTCGCACTCTCGCGCCCGGTTGAGGAGGCGGCCCGCTGCTGATTCCTCGGCGGAAGTCCTGACCCTCCTCGACGCTCGCTGTAGACACTGTCCCGAGATGGAGATCCACATCTTCACCGCACTGCCCCATATCCTCGAGGCACCGCTTTCGGCAAGCCTCCTCGGCCGGGCGCGCCAGCGCGGCGTGGTCGACGTCCGCATCCACGACCTGCGCCACCACACCACCGACCGTCACCGCTCGGTGGACGACACGCCGTTCGGAGGTGGCGCCGGCATGGTGTTGTCCCCGGAGCCGGTCTTCCGTGCCGTGGAGGCCGTGCAGCCCCCCCGGCCGCTGTTCCTCTTGGACCCCGGCGGCCGGCGCTTCGACCAGTCCGTGGCCGAGAAGCTTGCCGCCGGCCCCGGGTTCTCCCTGCTCTGCGGTCGCTACGAGGGCGTCGACGAGCGGGTCCGCCGGCACCTCGTCGACGCAGAGCTCTCGATCGGGGACTTCGTACTCGCCGGCGGCGAGGCGGCAGCGTTCGTCGTCGTCGAGGCCGTGACCCGGCTCGTACCCGGCGTCATGGGCAACGAGCTGTCGGCGGGGGAGGAGTCCTTCGTCGACGGCCTTCTCGAAGCCCCGCACTACACCCGGCCCGCCGACTTCCGGGGCTTCGTCGTGCCCGAGATCCTGCGGTCCGGCGATCATGGCCGCGTCGCGCGTTGGCGGCGGGCGCAGGCGCTGGCCCGGACGGTGGCCCACCGTCCGGATCTCATCGAGGCGAGGGGTGGGCTGAGCGCCGAGGAAGAGCGGCTGCTGGAGGAGCTCGGCCGGCCGGAGTACCCTGGGACGTCCCCGGAACACCCGTCGCAGGAGTCGAGCGCGCCATGAACCCCACCGATCTCGTCGATCGCGACAGTCTTCGCGACGACATCCCGCGTTTCGGCCCGGGCGACACGCTCAAGGTCCACGTGCGGGTGGTGGAGGGCAACCGCGAACGGGTCCAGGTGTTCCAGGGCGTGGTGATCCGCCGGCAGGGGTCGGGCGTGCGGGAGACCTTCACCGTGCGCAAGATCAGCTTCGGCGTGGGCGTGGAGCGCACGTTCCCGGTGCACTCGCCGATCGTGTCGAAGATCGAGGTCATCACCCTGGGCGACGTGCGGCGGGCCAAGCTCTACTACCTGCGTGACCGCATCGGGAAGAAGGCCAAGATCAAGGAGAAGCGCACCGTCCGGTGACGCGCGCGGAGGTCGTCGCCCCGCCGGAAGAGGAGCGGTCGAGCCTCCACTACGTCGTCCGGGAGCTCGCGGTGCTGGTGCTGACCGCCCTGGTCATCGCCGTGGTGGTCAAGACCTTCGTGGCCCAGGCGTTCTACATCCCGTCGGGCTCGATGGAGCCGCAGCTCCGGGTCAACGACCGCATCGTCGTCTCCAAGGTCTCCTACAAGCTGCACGACCCCCGGCGCGGCGACATCGTCGTCTTCGACGCCCCGGTCGGCGAGTCAGGCGACGACTCACCCGACGACCCACCCCTGCCGGCGAAAGTCATGCGCACCATCGTCCAGTCCATCGGCCTGGCCCCACCGTCCACCGACGAGTACGTCAAGCGGGTGGTGGCGCTACCGGGGGAGCGGGTCGAGGGCCACGACGGCAAGGTCCTGGTCGACGGGAGGGAGCTGGTCGAGCCGTACCTGCGGGACGGCACGGCCACCAGCGACTTCCCCGCGATCGTCGTCCCGCCTCGGACGGTTTTCGTCCTGGGCGACAATCGGGCCAACTCGGCCGACAGCCGCATCTTCGGGCCGGTGCCCGAGTCGACCGTGGTAGGCCGCGCCTTCGCCCGGGTGTGGCCCATCGGGCAGGCGTCCTTTCTCTGATCGCGCCGAACGGTCGTACAGTGAGGACCATGAAGGAGCCGCAGGCGAGCGACCGGACCAGCACAGCGCCCTGCGAACCGGGGCAGCCGCGGAAGGCGGTGACCGCGTGAGCGAAGAGGATCTGGAGCGCTATGAGACCGAGATGGAGCTCCAGCTCTACAAGGAGTACCGCGACGTCCTCCCGCTCTTCGGCTACGTGGTGGAGACCGAGCGCCGGTTCTACCTGGCCAACACGGTCGACATGCAGATGCGTGACGACGGCGGCGGGAACGGCGGCCGCAGCCACCTCGAGCTGGAGCTGAAGGACGCGTGGGTGTGGGACATCTACCGCCCTGGGCCGGCCCGTTTCGTCTCGTCGGTGCGCATCGTGACGTTCAAGGACGTGAACATCGAGAAGATCCGCAACGATCCTTGACACCGCTGAGCCCGTGACGCAGGCTCGCCGGGCGTTGGGGGCGAGCGGCGAGGATGCGGTGGCCGCCTGGTACGTCGACCATGGCTACGAGGTCGTGGCACGGAACTGGCGGTGCCGGGCAGGGGAGCTCGACCTGATCGTCCGCCGCGGGCGCACCTTCGTCTTCTGCGAGGTCAAGGCCCGGACCTCCGACGCCTTCGGGGCGCCGGTCGAGGCCGTGACCCGGGACAAGCAGGTCCGTTTGCGCCACCTGGCTGCCCAGTGGCTGGAGGACGCCCCGCTGCGGCCGACCGACATCCGTTTCGACGTGGCATCGGTGCTGGCCGGCGAGATCGAGGTCTTCGAAGGGGCGTTCTGAGCCGACCGGCCGTCTCTAGACGGGCGGTGCGCCGCCCCCGTTCCCGCATTCCTCGGCCTCGATGGCGGCCAGCTGCTCGATGCGGGGCGCGTGGCGGCCGCCCTCGAAGTTCGTCTCCAAGAAGAGGTCGACGATGTCCAGGGCGCGGGCGTCGGCGAGCACGCGGGCGCCGAAGGCCAGCACGTTGGCGTCGTTGTGCTGGCGGGCCATCCGGGCCATCCACTCGTCGTGGCACAGGGCGGCGCGTATGCCGTTCACCTTGTTGGCCGCGATCTGCTCGCCCTGGCCGCTGCCGCCGATGACGATGCCGAAGTCGGCCCGGCCGGCGACGACGGCCCGTCCGGCGGCCGCGCAGAAGGGCGGGTAGTCGACGGACTCCTCGGAGTCGGTCCCCATGTCGAGGACCTCGTGGCCGGCGTCGGCCAGGTGGGCGGCGACAAGGGTCTTCAGCCGGTAGCCGGCGTGGTCGGAGGCGACGGCGACCCTCATCTCGGGAGTGCCGCCCAGATGAGGAGCACGGCCACGACGGCGAAGGCGGCCGCGACCATCAGGTAGTCGGTGGATCGGCGGCGCTGCTGGCGGAAAGGGTTGAAGCCCACGGGGGGATTCTGTCGCAGGGCCTCGGTACTCTCCAATCTCTTCGCTCGAGCGGCCGGCGCACGGTCCTCCTCCCTGGTTTCGTCCGCCGATGAGGAGCACCCGCCGTTGATCGCCACCATTCCGTCCGCCACCCTGCTCGGCGTCGAGGGCGCGCCGGTCGCCGTCGAGGTCCATGTGTCCAAGGGGATGCCCGGCTTCACGGTGGTCGGGTTGCCCGACGCGTCGTGTCGCGAGTCCCGTGACCGGGTCCGCGCCGCGCTGCTGTCCAGTGGCCTGGCGTGGCCCCTGAAGCGGGTGACGGTGAACCTGGCCCCTTCGAGCGTCCGCAAGGGCGGGGCCGGCCTCGACCTGCCGATCGCCGTGGGCCTGGTGGTCGCGTCCGAGGACGCCGATCTCCCGGTGGAGGCGGTGGCCGGCTGTGCCTTCATCGGCGAGCTGGGGCTCGACGGGTCGATCCGGCGCGTGCCCGGGATCGTCCCCCTCGTCGCCGCCGTGTCCGCGCGGGTGGTCGTCGTGCCCGCGGACTGCTTCGCCGAGGCGAGCGTGGTCGGCCGTCACAAGGTGCGAGTGGCGCGGTCGTTGCCGGAGTTGCTCGCCGCGTTGCGCGGCGACGGTCCGTGGCCCGACCCGCCGGCGGCCGGGCCGGCGCCGGCGGGGTTGCCGGCCGGTCCCGACCTGGCCGACGTACGGGGGCAGGCAGTCGGGCGCACCGCCGTCGAGGTGGCGGCCGCCGGGGGCCATCACCTGCTGCTCTCGGGCCCGCCCGGGGCGGGGAAGACCATGCTCGCCCGGCGCCTGCCGGGGTTGCTGCCCGCGCTCGACGGCGACGACGCGTTGACGGCCACTCGGATCCACTCCGCCGCCGGGGTCGCTCTGCCGCCTGGAGGGCTGATCGTGCGACCGCCGTTCCGGGCGCCGCACCACGGGGCCTCTGCGGTGGCGCTGATCGGTGGGGGCACGGGCTTGATGCGGCCGGGAGAGATCTCTCTCAGCCATGGCGGCGTGCTGTTCCTCGACGAGATGTGCGAGTTTCCCGCGGCGGTGCTCGACGCCCTGCGCCAGCCGCTGGAGGAGGGCGTCGTCCGGGTGAGCCGCGCCCGGGCCAGCGTGTCCTTCCCCGCCCGGTTCCTGCTGGTCGGCGCCACCAACCCGTGCCCGTGCGGCGCCGGCGGTTCGTGTCGCTGCCCGGCGGCGGCCCGTCAGCGTTACAACCGCCGGCTGTCGGGCCCGCTCCTCGACCGCTTCGACCTCCGGGTGGTGGTCAGCCGGCCCGACGCCGGGTCCGTGCTCGGTGGTGCGCCCGGAGAGTCGAGCGCCGCGGTGGCGGCCCGGGTGACGGCCGCTCGCGGACTGGCTCGCGGCCGTGGCGTCCGGTGCAACGCCGAGCTGCCGGCGACGCGGCTCGACGAGCTGGCGCCGCTGACCGCGGGGGCGGCCCGGCTCCTGGAGCACCGGCTGCGCTCCGGGCTGTTGAGCGCGCGCGGGGTGCACCGCCTGCGGCGCGTCGCCCGCACGATCGCCGACCTGGGCGGCGACTCGGGAGCGGTGGCCGAGGAACACGTCTGCCTGGCGCTCAGCCTGCGGGCCGAGCTCGTGCCGGTCGAGGAGGCGGCGTGACTGCCGGGGTGCTTCCGCCGGAGGCATGGGTAGCCGCGCTGGCCGGGCTTCCCGCCATGGGGCCGGCCCGGCTGCGCGCCGTGTTGGCCGCCTGGGCGCCCGAGGAGGCGTGGGCCAGGGTGGCCGCCGGCGCGGCGTGCTCGCGGCCGGCGGTCGCGCTGGCGTGCGGTCCCGACTCCGCCGGTGTCGCCGGCCTCTGGGTTGTGGCCGCCCGGCGGGTCTCGGTGTCGGAGGTCTGGGCCGGCCTCTGCCGTGCAGGGGTGACGGTCTCCTTGGCCGGTTCGCCGGTGTTCCCGTCGGTGCTGTCGTCGGATCTCGAGCCGCCGGCGGTCCTGTTCTCCCGGGGCGACTGGTCGGCGCTCGATGGCCGGCGCGTGGCCATCGTCGGCACCCGGCGCTGCACTCGCTACGGCCGCGACGTCGCCCAGGAGCTCGGTCATGACCTTGCGTCGGCCGGCGTGCGTGTGGTGTCGGGTCTCGCCCTGGGCATCGACGGAGCCGCGCATCGCGGCGCGCTCGCCGCCGCCGGCGGGCCTCCCGTGGCCGTCGTCGGCAGCGGCCTCGACGTCGTCTACCCGCCCGGTCACCGCTCGCTCTGGGAAGACGTGGCCCGCGCCGGCCTGCTTCTGAGCGAGGCGCCCCTCGGTGCCCGGCCGGAGCCGTGGCGGTTCCCGGTTCGCAACCGGGTCATCGCCGCCCTGGCCGAGGTGGTCGTCGTGGTCGAGTCGGCCGAGAAGGGCGGCTCACGGCACACCGTCGAGGCGGCCATGGCCCGCGACCGGCTCGTGATGGCCGTGCCCGGGTCGGTCCGCAGTCCGGTGTCGTGCTACACGAACGGTCTGCTGGCCGACGGGTGCCACCCCGTCCGCGACGCGCTCGACGTGCTCGTCGCCCTGGGGCTGTCCAGCGCGCCGTCGGACGGCGGCGACCGGCGGGAGCCGCCCGGTCCCGAGGAGTCGCCGGTGCTGGAGGACCTCGGCTGGGAGCCGGCGACGTTCGAAGACCTGTGCGCCCGCAGCGGCCGCACGCCTGGGCAGGTCAGCGTGGCGTTGGCGCGCCTGCAGGCCGGCGGGTGGGTGGCCGAACGGGCCGGGTGGTGGGAGCGGGCCACATGACGCCGTCGGTGGCAGGCGACCGGTGACGTATGGCGATGGACTGGCAGCAGGAGGCGTTCGTGCGACCGCTCACGTCTCTTTCGGCCAACACCGTCGCTGCTGGGCCACGAGAACGTGGCGACGACCCAGTTGTACACTCACGTGAGCAAGGAGCGGTTGCGTACGGTGTACGACGCCACCCACCCCCGACCGTAGGAGCGCGTGGAACCGCAATCGGCCGCCATCACCAAGCTGTGGGAGGACTTCAAGTCCACCGGCTCGATGGACGACCGCAACCGTCTCGTCATCCACTACGCACCGCTGGTGAAGTACGTGGCCGGCCGGCTCTCCGCCGGCTTGCCCAACAGCATCGAGCAGGCCGACCTCGTCAGCTACGGGATGTTCGGGCTCATCGACGCCATCAACAAGTTCGACCCGGCGAGAGGTTTCAAGTTCGAGACGTACGCCATGTCCCGGATCCGGGGCTCGATCATCGACGAGCTGCGCTCGATCGATTGGGTGCCCCGGTCGCTGCGGGCCAAGGCCCGCGCGGTCGAGAAGGTGTACACCAAGCTCGAGCACGAACTGCTGCGCACCCCCACCGACGCCGAGGTGGCTGAGGAGCTGGGCACCACCGAGGAGGAGTTGCAGGACGTCTTCACCCAGATCTCCTTCTTCGGCCTGGTCGCCCTGGAGGAGACGGTGGCCGTCGGCGCCGACCGGAGCGAGTCGGTCACCCTCGGCGACACCATCCCCGACGCTGGTCTCGGTCCGGTGGGCGCCTTCGAGGTGGAGGAGACCAAGCAGATCCTCGCCCAGACCATCAACCGCCTGGCCGAGCGCGAGAAGATCGTCCTGACCCTCTACTACTACGAGGGCCTCACTCTGGGCGAGATCGGCGGCATCCTCGGCATCACCGAGAGCCGGGTCTGCCAGATCCACACCAAGGCGGTCATCCAGCTTCGATCCAAGCTGGCCGACCCCAGCGTGAGCTCCCGATAATCTTCTAGCGCCTCTGGCGCTGTCTCACCCCTCGCGGTACAGTCCACGCACCTCGGCTGAGCCCGCTTCCGGCGGGCGCCCGGCGCTCCCTTCCCCCCAACGGTCCACCCGTTCCTGGGGGTTCACATGCGCCGGTTGGCCGTCGTGCTGGCCACGCTCGTCGCGCTCGTCGCGGCCTCTCCCGCCCGAGGCGTCGCCGGCGCGCCGGCCGCCGTCACCTACCGACCTCCGGTCGACGCGCCGATCGTCGACGCGTTCCGCCCGGCCGACCCCAACTGGAGGGCGGGCAATCGCGGGCTCGAGTACGCCACGGCCGCGGGGGCCGCCGTGGCGGCCGCGGCCGGCGGCGAGGTGGTGTTCGCCGGACCGGTGGGTGGCGGGCTCCACGTCGTCGTCCTCCACGCCGACGGCCTGCGCACGTCCTACTCGTTTCTCGCCCTCGTCGCCGTCCGCCGCGGCGACCGGGTGGTCCAGGGCCAGACCGTCGGCACGGCCCAGCACCGGTTCCACTTCGGAGTTCGGGCCGGCGAGGCCTACCTCGACCCCGCGCTGCTCTTCGGCGGTGGGCCTCCACAGGTCCATCTCGTACCCGACGAGGCCCGCAAGCCTCTCGGTGAGGCCGCCGAGCGGGCCGGCATCGCCCGCATGTTCGAAGGGTGGGTCTCCCGGGCCATCGGCGCCGGCGGCGAGGCTGTCACCTGGGCGCGTGACGCGGCGAGCGAGGCGTTCTGGGCGACGGTCGACGGGTACGTCGACGAGGCGCGGGGCGCGCTCCACTACGCCGGCGAGAACCGGCCGACGGCCCACCTGTCGCGGTTCGTGTCGGCCGCCCATGCCTGGTGGGAAGCCCGAAAGACCTGTACCCCGGACATCGTGCCCGCGCCGAAGTTGGAGGATCGTCACATCTTGGTGCGCGTCGCCGGGCTGGGCTCGACGAGCGACCACGGGGCCATCGACAACCTCGACGCCACCGCCCTGGGCTACGCCAAGACCGACGACTTTCGGTTCTCCTACCTCGGCGGCACGAAGGGCGAGCGGCGCTATGGCGTACACGACACGACCCACGACATCCGGGAGTCGGGGCGCAAGCTGCGCGCCCTCCTGGCCCGCATCGCGTCCGAGCACCCCGGCGTGCCCATCGACATCGTCGCTCACTCACAGGGCGGCCTGGTCGCCCGCAGCGCCCTCACCGACGACGGCGACCCCACCGACCCCCGCCTGCCCAAGGTGAGCTCCCTGGTGACCTTGGGCACGCCGCATCTCGGCGCCCCCGCGGCGACCGGGCTGACCATGGTCGGCCACACCGACATCGGCGAGGCCGCCCTCACCGCCGCTCACCTGGCCCTGCCCGACAACATCGACCCCGCAGGCACGTCGGTCACCCAGATGGCCGAGCACTCGGAGTTCCTGCGCCGGCTCAACAGCCGCCCTCTGCCCGACGGCATCCGAGCCACGTCCATCGGGGCCCGTCAGGATCTCGCCGTCCCCGCCGGGCGTACGCTCCTGGGTGGCGCCCACAACGTCACTGTGTCGGTACCGACCCTTCACGGCGACCACGGCGAGCTGCCCGCCTCACCGCAGGCCCAGCGTGAGGTGGCGCTCGCGGTGGCGGGCATGACCCCCACCTGCCAGAGCTTCGGTGACGCCATGGCCGACGCCGCCGTCTCCGGGGTGATCTACGCCACCGAGGCCGGGCTCGGCGGCGGGGCGTGGATCGCCGCCCGCCGCATCGACAAGGCGACCCCAGACGTCACCATCCCCAGGAGGTACGACATTGAACAGCCCCGGTAGCCTCATCCGCATCCTGTGCGTCCTCGCCCTGCTCGTCGGCGCCGGCTGCCGGTCAGGAACAGGGTCGCCGCCGCCGGCCGGCGGTGAGCCGAAGGCCACCGGGCCTGCGGCGGGCGGCGACGCGCGCCCCGAGGGCAAGGGGTGGGTCTGGACGGCGCCGCCGCCGGCGTGGGTGGGGCTGCCCGCGGCCGACGACCGCGAGATCGCCTTCACCTACGGGCACCAGCACCTGGTCCTCCTGGACGCCGCCGGCCGGCGGCGGTGGCAGGCCGACCGCCTGGGCCTCCGCGACACGGCGCCCACGCTGAGCGCCGAGGTCGTGGTGGCGGCGACCGACGACGGGCTGGCCGGCTACCGCAGGTCCGACGGCGCCGAGCTGTGGCACACCGCAGTCGGTGGGCGGGCCAACACACCGGTGATCGTCGGCCGGGTGGCGGTGACCTCCACGTGGGAGGGCTCCGCCGTCGCCGTGAACACGACCGACGGCACGGTGGCCTGGGCCGCGCCACTGCCTGGCCCCGCGCTCGGCCCGCCGGCCACCGACGGCACCGTCGTGGTCGTCTCCTGGGACGGCGCCGATCAGCGCCGCGGCGGAGTCGTGGCCCTCGAGGCGGCGAACGGCCGCCGGCGGTGGGCAGCTGCGCTTCCGGGCGGGGGTATCAGCGCCCCGACCGTTACCGCGGACGGCGCCGCGGTGGTCGTCGCCGGCGACCTGGCCGCCCACGCCCTGGTGCTGAGCACCGGCGAGCGACGGTGGCGCACGCCCTTGGAGGGCGCCGGCTCACCCGAGGTGCCGGCGCTGGCCGTCGACGCCCGGTCCGTGCTGGTCGCCCACCGCCTCGGCGGCCTCGATCTGCTCGACGCGGCGTCGGGCCGGCGGATCTGGCAGGTGGCCTCTGACGGCGCCGCCGTCCGGGGTGGGCCGGTGATGGGGCCCGCCGGCAGCTACGCCTTCCCGCTCGACGACGGACGGGTCCTTCTCGCCGGCCGCGACCGGGAGACCGAGCTGATCCGGCCGCCGGCGGGCCGGGTCAGCGGCGTGGCCGCCGGGCCACGCGGCTGGCTGGTGGCCACACTGCGGGAGGCGGCGGTCAACACCGTGGAAGCGGGGCCGCTGTGGTGACACCGTGCGTGCGTCCGCCCGCTAGAGCCCCGCCGACGGCGACCGGGGGAAGGATAGAGTGGGTGTCCGCCCTTCCCGGCGGAGTGTCCGACCCCCCTGCCCGTCGTCCCACGGTCGCCCTCACCGGGCGTGGCGGCGCAGGCCCGCAACCGATGGGAGAGGAGCGCGCGTGGCAGTCGTCACCATGAAGCAACTGCTGGAGGCCGGAGTCCACTTCGGTCACCAGACCCGGCGCTGGAACCCCAAGATGAAGCGGTTCATCTTCGGTGAGCGCAACGGCATCTACATCATCGACCTGAACCAGACGCTGGTCCGGATCGAGCAGGCCTACACCTTCGTCCGCGACCTGGCCGCCAACGGCGGCACCATTCTCTTCGTCGGCACCAAGAAGCAGACCCAGGACCCCATCGCCAACGCGGCCAACAAGTGCGGCATGCCGTACGTGAACGAGCGATGGCTGGGCGGGATGCTCACCAACTTCACGACCATCAGCGCCCGGGTCAAGAAGATGCAGGAGTACGAGCGCATGAAGGAAGCCGGCGACTTCGAGGCCATGCCCAAGAAGGAGGCGCTCATCCTCAGCCGAGAGCTGGAGAAGCTGCAGCGCAACTTGGGCGGCATCCGGGGCCTGTCGCGCATGCCCGACGCAGTGTTCGTCATCGACACCAAGAAGGAGCACATCGCCGTCACCGAGGCCAACAAGCTCGGGATGCCGATCGTGGCCGTCGTCGACACCAACTGCGACCCCGACCTCATCCAGTACGTCATTCCCGGCAACGACGACGCCATTCGGGCCGGCACCCTCATGTGCCGCGTGATCTCCGACGCCGTCGAGGAGGGCAAGTTCATCGCCTCCCGCCGCAACGCCAACAAGGCCGCCGCCGCGGCGGCCACCCTGCCGGCCGCCGCGGCGGCGGCGCCGGTCGACCGTGAAGCCGAGGCCCGCCGCACTCAGCAGCAGGCCGAGGCCCGCCGCCAGGCCGCCCTCCAGGCCCAGGAGCGTGAGGCCCGCCTCGCCTCGTCCCGCGGCCGGGCGGCCGAGGCTCCCGCGGCCGAGGCCCCCGCCCTCGGCGAGGCCCCCGACACCGAGGCAGCCGCCGCCGAGGCGCCCGCCGCCGAGGCAGCGCCGTCAGCCGAAGCACCGCCGTCAGCCGAGGCCGCGCCGCCAGCCGAGGCCGCGCCGCCAGCCGAGGCCGCGCCGCCAGCCGAGGCACCGCCCGTCGCCCAGGCGCCCGCCGCCGACGAGGCCCCGGCGAGCAACGACACCGACGACGCCACCTCCACCGTGCCCGGTGACGCCTGATGGCGGAGATCACGGCAAAGATGGTCCAGGCGCTGCGCAAGGCCACCGGTGTGGGGATGATGGACGCCAAGCGGGCGCTCGTGGAGAACGACGGTGACTTCGACAAGGCGGTGATCTGGCTGCGGGAGAAGGGGCTGAGCAAGGCGGCCGAGCGGTCGGAGCGTGAGAACACCCAGGGCGCCGTCACCGTGGCCCGGGACGCCGACGTGGGCGCCATGGTCGAGCTCAACTGCGAGACGGACTTCGTGGCCAAGTCGGCCGAGTTCAACGCCCTGCTCGACAAGCTGGCGGCCGCCGTGGTCGCCGACGGCGAGGGCGCCGTCGCCGCCCACCAGGACGAGATCGACGACCTGCGCATCACCCTCAAGGAGAACATCGCCGTGGGGAAGGTCGTGCGCTTCGAGGCGGCCGAGGGCGCGGTGCTCGGCACGTACGTCCACAAGCCAGCCGGGTGGGGCGTCAACGGGGTGATGGTGGAGGTGCAGGGCGGCGACGACGCGCTGGCCAACGAGCTCTGCCTTCACATCGCCTTCACCAAGCCGCAGTTCCTCTCACGAGACGATGTGCCGGCCGAAAGGGTGGAGGAGGAGCGCCAGGTCCTGGAGTCCATCACCCGCAACGAGGGCAAGCCCGAGGCCGCCCTCCCCAAGATCGTCGAGGGCCGGCTGAAGGGGTTCTTCAAGGAGCACGTCCTGCTCGAACAGGACTTCGTGAAGGACAACAAGGTGAGCATCGCCCAGCTCCTCGGCGACGCCACCCTCAGCCGGTTCGCCCAGGTTGTGATCGGCCGGTAGTCGGCGCATGCGGGGGAATTGGAACCGGGTCGTCCTCAAGCTGTCGGGAGAGGCGTTCGCCGACCCCGTCACCGGGTTCGGTATCCACGGCGCGACTGTCTCCCGCATCGCCGCCGAGGTGTCCGAGGTCCACCGAGACCTGGGCACCGAGATCGCCGTCGTGGTCGGCGGGGGCAACATCTGGCGGGGTATGGCCGGGGCCGGCGCCGGGATGGACCGGGCCCAGGCCGACACCATGGGCATGCTGGCCACCGTCATCAACGGCCTGGCCCTCCAGGACGCCCTCGAGCACCTCGGCGAGCCGACTCGGGTCATGACCGCTGTGCAGATGGCCCAGGTGGCCGAGCCCTACATCCGCCGGCGGGCCCAGCGCCACCTCGAGATGGGCCGCGTCGTCATCCTCGCCGGCGGCACGGGCAACCCCTTCTTCACCACCGACACCACCGCCGCGCTCCGCGCCGCCGAGATCGGCGCCTCGGCCATCCTCAAGGGCACGCACTCCGGCGTCGACGGCGTCTACGACGACGACCCCCTGCTCAATCCCGAGGCGGTCAAGTTCGCCGAGGTCGAGTACATCGAGGTCCTGAAGCGAGGCCTCAAGGTGATGGACTCGACCGCCATCACGTTCTGCATGGACAACAAGCTGCCCATCGTGGTGTTCGACCTGATGGGCGAAGGGAACATCCGTCGCGCCCTCGAGGGCGAACCGATCGGTACGCTGGTCTCATGAGGGGCCCGACAGGGGGCGCGCACAGATGATCGACGACGTGCTGCTCGAGACCACCGAGAAGATGGCCAAGGCGGTGTCCCACACCCAGTCCGACTTCGCCACCGTGCGCACCGGCCGGGCCACACCGGCCCTGGTCGAGAAGATCAAGGTCGACTACTACGGCACCGAGGTGCCGCTGCAACAGCTGGCGGGGTTCAACGTGCCCGAGCCGAGAGTGCTCGTGGTCGCCCCCTACGACAAGAGCTCGATGAAGGCGATCGAGAAGGCCATCCAGCACTCCGACCTCGGTATCACCCCATCCAATGACGGTCAGGTGATACGTCTTGTGTTTCCGCAGCTCACGACCGAGCGGCGCAAGGATCTGGTGAGAGTGGTGAAACACAAGGCCGAAGAGGGCCGGATCGCGATACGCAACCTACGGCGCACGGCCCGTCACGAGCTCGAGGCCTTAGAGAAGGAGGGCGAGATCTCCGCCGACGAGCTCGACCGGGCGGAGAAGGAGCTCGAGAAGGTGACCCACGAGCACGTGGCCGAGATCGACAAGATGTTGGGGCGCAAGGAGCAGGAGCTGCTCGAAGTCTAGGACGCCAACCCGGAAAGCACTGCAGGAGGGTCCAGTTTGGACGAATTCCCGACCGACGAGCGGACACAAGCGGCGAAAGAGGATCTGCTCTCCACGGACCCGGGCCGGGCCTGGTCGGGGATCTCCCGTGGGCCCCGACCAGCGGCAGAGGGCGTCCGCATCATCGGCGCGGAGGAGGCGGCGGCGGCCATCGAGTCCGGCCAGGTGTCACCTCGCGTGCCCGAGGACGCCCCCCGCTTCGGCGACGTCCCCAAGTCCCCGCCAGGGCCGCACCCGCCGCTGCGTTTCCCGGGCACCGATCCCTCGGCGGTGGCCAAGCCCCCCGTCGTGATCCCCGAGGCGCCGCCGCCGCCGGCCCCGCCGCCGCCGGCCGCCGCGGCGCCGGTCTCGCCCGGGCCC
>Ga0247719_1000225_pt1 | contig 39128 bp, 29 predicted proteins | sample 41E_DmetaG_FD_189046 | JGI IMG/M metagenome (GOLD analysis project Ga0247719, IMG submission 189046) | Soil microbial communities from hillslope of Landscape Evolution Observatory, University of Arizona, Oracle, AZ, United States - 4-1-E_D | ecosystem: Engineered > Artificial ecosystem >...
CCCGCTTACCAGGCGCGCCGCGGCCGGCGCGACTCAACGCGCCCTTCGTGACCCTGGCCGCTCGAAACCGATTCGCGCGATCCGCCCGCCGGGCGCTTGCCTTGGCTAACGCCGCGCAAACCATGTCGCGACACCCGCCGCTAACCGCTCGCGGGTTAATCCGTCCCCGGCGGCGTCGCTCTGACTTTAGCGAGCTCGGGCGGCGCCGCCACCGGCGAAGGCGCCTGGCGGCCCTCGCCAGACCGGAAGCGGAAGCCCTGCCTCCCAAGCTCCCCTCGGCCCAGGCAGGGCTTCCAGCTCGCGCTCCCCAAAAAAAGAAGCGCCGGGGATTAACCCGGCGCTCCTCGCTTCCCTTCCCCCCTCCCGCTTGCGGAAGGGGCTTAGGCGTGGGTGCGTTACCGCCTGCGGTCGACCCGGACGTTGCGCACATTGCCGCGATAATCGACGTCGCAGCGGAACGTCAGGTCGGGCTGGTGGGCGTAGCCGAGCGCGCCATAGGCGCCGACTCCATAAGGCCCGTAGCCGGCCATCCGGCCGCTGGTCGCCAGGCCGTGCACCCGGACGTTGTGCCGCGTCGGCCTCACCTGGGTGAAGCTGACCACCCGCGCCTGGGCGGCGGTGTTGGCGCCGAGCACGGCGCCGAGGATCCCGCTGATCCCGGCCTGGTTGCGGCTGTTGAGCCGGTGGTGCACCGCGGCGGCGCAGCGCTGAGTCGCCATCTGGGTCATCTGGTGCTGCTGGCTGTGATAGCCGTAGGCATGGCCGTAAGGCGCGCCATAAGGCGATGCATGGCCGTAAGGGTTGGCATGGCCGTAAGGCGCCCATTGCGCCACCGCCGGACCGGCCGCGGCAAAAGCGGCGAGGCCGGCGCCGCCGGCGAGGATTTTGGTCATCATGGTCATTGTCTGGACTCCTTTCTGAGTCTGTCGGCTATTCAACGAGCGCGCCCTCGCCGCCGCGCCAGCCGCCGTCGCAGCAGGGCTTCGGATCGTCGCGATTGGCTGAACCCCGGTTAAATGTTCACGCCCTGTTCGCTCCTGATCGCCGGGGCCGAAACGATTGCCGCGACCGGAGGCGATACGGCTCGCTGCGAATGTTCGGGCGCTCGCTCCGCTTCCATGCTATGGGTTGCGCCATCACCGGCATTGGTTCCTCACGCAGGCGCTGGTGACTGAGAGTCGCTGTGCTCCCGCTTGCCGCGAAGGAGCATTTTCGATGACCCATCCTCCAGCCCGCCCCCATCTTGCGCCCGGCCTCCTGGCCGCCGGCTCCGCCGATCCGCAGCCAGGCCCTTCGGCCGGGCTCGACGAGCTGCTCGAGCGCTACGGCGTCGCCGTCATTATCGGCGCCACCTACGAATGGGGCGGATACCGTTATTCCAGCGCCGACCATGCGATTGCCGCCGCCCGCCGCGACGAAGCCAAGGGAGCGCGCCAGTGAGCCGGGTGGTCAACCTCGCCATGAGCGAGGCCGAGGTGGTCAGGCATTGCGCCACCCGGCAGATCGCTATTTCGGTGCTCGAGCCGCTGCCGTGCGGCGGCACCCGCCTGGTCTGCTCGAGCGCGAGCGGCGCCGAGGAGGTCGAAGCCAGGCTTCGCCGCCACATTATCAAGGGCGACCCCAAGCGCTCCGCCTTCCGCCCGAGGCGGCCATTATGGTAGCCTCCGTCCCGCCAAGGCAGGTCCGCCGGGCGCGAATCGCCGGGCTCGCCGATAGCCGCGACTCGTTGCGCAAGGACCCGGGCGACAGCGCCGCCGGCTGCCGCCAGCGCGCCGCCGAGGATTTGCGGAAAGCCGACGAGACCGACACCGCCAACGGCCGCCGGGTGTTCGAATCGAGCGCCGCCACCTGGACCGCCCGGGCCGGATTGCTTCAGCGGCTCGAAAACAGCTTCGATGCGCGCAAGGCGGCCCGCGAGCAGCAGGAAGGCGATTCGGGCGAGGCGTGACTCCCCGGGGATGAACCCCCATCGCCCGGGCGTTTCACCTTCGGGAGGGGATTTCATGGCCCATTACCGCCTGTATTTCTTCGATGGCGCCGGCGGGCACATCGGCCGGGTCGCCGAATATGAGGCGCATGGCGACCCTGCGGCGATCGCCGTCGCCGAAACGGCCCGGGGAATCGCGCCGATGGAGCTGTGGTGCGCCGACCGTCCGGTCCGGCGCTGGCCGGCGCTTCCCCCGCGGGCGGCCAATCGCGACGGCGGGCCGGCCGATTCGTCGATGTCCGCATGATCCCGGGCCGCTCCGCTCGGGCCGCGGGCCGGCGAAGGAATCGCCGCTGTGTCCGGCCCGGCCGGTCCGGTGGGCGTAATGGTGTGGATCGCGAAGTTCGCGGGGCCGGAAATGGTAAACCCCGCCAGTTTTACCTGGCGGGGTTCCCATGCTTGCGACCCGAAGGTCCCAAGCACATCCCCAGTGATAGTGCCCCTTCTGGCGACGTCCAGCGGAATCTCGGCCGACTCGCGAAAAAGCTGTGGAAAACTTTTCGTCGCGGCGACGGCGGTCTCGCCTGCCGGGCAGCCTGCCGCCTCCGGGTTGATCGCCCGGGTCGGCTCGGCGATAGACCGTTGCACTAGCGGTAGGGGAAGGGAATGGAGCGCTGGGAGCTCGCTTATACCGAACTTGCAACGCAGCGACGGCGGCGCAGCCAGCGCAAGCGGGCGCTTGTGCTTTTGTCGGGCGCCGTCGCCTTCACCGCTCTGGCCGGGGCGCTGATCGCCGCGGTTTCGGTCCTCATCCACTGAGCCGCTGCGCCCGGGCCGCCTTAACTTCCCTGACCGAAAGCCTAACCGGGCATAAACCTCGTCTTTACGCGCTTGGGTTAGGGCTGTTCGCCTAAGGCTTCCGCCTCACCGCTGCTGGGGAAGGGGAAAAAGGGAATGGCGATCAACCGTGCGCTGAACCAGGGCGCGCTCAGCGCTGCCGAGGCTCATCTCGCGCGGGTCGCCGACACCGGCTGCGGCCGGCATCCGCACCTCGCCGCCTTGGTCGACGGTGCCGGCGCGCATTCGGCCCGCGATCTGGCCGACGCCGTCCATCTGCTGTGCAGCCTTCACGGCCGCCACCCCGGAATGATCGAAATCGCCCTTGGCCAATGCGCCGAGCGGCCGCTGCAAGCCTGGCTGTCGCGCGCCGCCGATGCTTTCGAGCGCGAGCGGCTCTATCTGGTCCGACTGACCTCGGCGGTCGGGCCGCTTCCGAGCACGCCCGGAGCCGCCGAGACCGAGGCCAGCCTGCTGGCTGCCCGCCATGCGCTCGAAACGCTTGCGCGCTCGGAGCGCAACGGCTGCGCGCTTGGCGCGGCCGCCGCTTTGGTCGGCGACTGGTGGCCCATCCGCCGGCTGCTCGACCGCGCCGCCCACCGTGCCGGCATCGAATGCCCGGCCCCGTCGATGCCCGACGAAGCCTCGGTGGTCGAAGTCATCGACCGGCTTTCGGATAGCCCGGCCGGCTGCCGCGCACTGGCGTTCGGAAGCGAGCAGCTGCTGCTTCAGCACCGGGCCTTGTTCGACCTGCTCGAAGCGCGGGCATCGGCTCGCGACTGCTGGTAAGGGCCGAAGCCCGCAACCAGTTGACCGGGATGCAAATGAGCCCCGGCACGAGTGCCGGAGCCCATTACCTCCCGTCTCGGTTTTGAACGTCTCAGTCGTCGCGGTAGGCAAGCTCGAAATTGCCCCAGCGGCGGCCCTTGATCCACAGCGGAACAAACACGTTCTTAACCGGGATGTGCCGGTCGCCAAGCTCCATTCGATAGGTCGCCAGTGTTGCCGGACGGTCGCTCGCAAGCGCCGCCCGGGTCGTGTCGTCGATCAGGATCCGCTTGTTCCGGCAATGGGCATCGTTCCACACCGGATCGGGCCCCTGCGGATGACTGCGCTCGCTCAGATGCGTCGGCAGATAGCCATTGATGTCGCCGATCGCCGATCCGATGATCCTGGGATCGGAACCCTTTATGCGATCGAGGATCGGCCGGACATGCTTGTCGGCGTGGATGCAGAAACGCGTGTCGTACTGAACGGGGTTCGAACCATCGACCGTCTTATAGTCTCGGTCGAACACGTCGTCGACGCCGCATTCGCCCGAATCGATGGCCTGCTCCACCGCCGCCTGGATAGTTCTGGCGGCCTCCTGGGCCTTTAGAATGAACGGCGTATCGTCGATCTCGGCGCCCGAATTGGCGAGAGTGTCGAGCATGGTGTTCGACAGCATTTCAAGATGCGACAGGCGTTTCTGCGCGCTGAGCAGCTTGCTGCCGTTGTCGCGAGCGTCGCCGGCGAATTCGGACAGTCCGGCCTTCACCCGGTCGACGCTGGTCTGGATCATGCTGGTGGAATGGGCGATACCCTCGGTCTGGCGATCGACCATGCCGACGATCTCGCTGACTTCGCGGACGGTGTCGCTGATCTGACCGAAGCCCGATTGGGCGGCACGACTGCGCTCGACACCGGTCTTGATCTCGGTCGTGACCGCTCCCGCTTCGCGGGTCAGCTCGCCGATGGTCGAGGCGATCTGGCTGGTCGCCGATCGGGTGTCGTGGGCGAGCTTCTTCACTTCCGCCGCGACAACCGCGAAGCTCCGTCCGGCATCGCCGGCGCGCGCTGCCTCGATGGTGGCGTTCAATGCCAGCATGTTGGTCTTGCGGGCAATCGTCTCGATCGTCGAGGAAACGGTCTGCACCTGGTTCATCGCCGAGGCGAATCCGGCCATTCGCTCGCCGAGCTGGACGACGAGCTCGGTCAGGCCCTTGAAGCCCTGAATGGTGCCCTCGATCGCCTCGCGACCGGCCTCGAGCTTGGCCTTGGCCTGCTCCGACAGAAGCCGCGCCTCATCGGTGGAATCCGAAACTCGCGCCTGGTCGGCAAGCAAGCGGGTCGTCACCTCCTCGAGCTGGTCGAGCATCTTCATGTGATCGGCGATGCGGTCGCCGACGCCGCGGACGTAACCGGCGACGTCGCTGCATTCCATCGACAGCGACCCGCAATCGCGCGCCACCGTGCGGATTGCGTTCTCGGTGACTTCCTCGATCCCCTGAGTGGCCATATCTGCCCCGCTCCCACTAATTCCTCGGGCGAGAGATAGGGGGAAACCTCCTACTTCTTCGTTAACTATGAGGCTCAGTACAGCAGGTAAGGGGAGCGTTCCTTTTCCCATGCCCGCTCGTCGGCGCTGGCGATCGCGTCGAGATCGCCGGGCTGGGCGGCAGGATCGTCGACCCATTGGCGAACCAAGGGCGAGCCGTTGATCACGTCGATGGCGAGCTTGCCGAATTCATATTCGTAGGGGAAGTCGCGCCAGAGATCATAAGCGGGGTACAGATTGCGGATCGCCTTGAAGGCGAGCGCCTGACATCGCCACGGCCTGAATGCTGCGTGATCGTAGAAGCCACCTTCGGCGTGAATATGGATGCCGTTGCACAATTTGCCGACATGTTTGTGGAATGTCGGCTCGAACCAGATTTCGCGAAGCGCGCATCCATCGAGCCATTGCGGTGCAACCTCCATTTCCGAAAGAAGGGCACGAGCGGCGATGTCCGGGGCGCCGAATAGTTCGAGCGGGCGGGTCGTCCCCCTCCCCTCGCTCAGGGTCGTGCCCTCGAGCATCACCGTGCCAGCATAGGCGCGCGCCATGTTGAGGCTGGCGGCGTTGGGGCTCGGGTTGATCCAGATGCGATCGTCGGGCCAGCCGAAGCCCGGTAACGAGTCCGGATCCCACCCTCGCATCGCGACGACGCGATAATCGACATCGAGCCGGAAATGGTCGACGAACCACTGGCCGAGCTCGCCAAGCGTAAGGCCGTGGCGCATCGGCATCGGGCCTGCGCCGACGAAGCTTTGCCAGCCTTCGCGCAAGGTCAGGCCTTCGACCGGGCGCCCGGCGGGGTTGGGGCGGTCGAGCACCCACACGGACTTGCCATGCTCGGCGGCGGCCTCGAGCACGTAGAGCAGGGTGGTGATGAAGGTGTAGATCCGGCAGCCGAGGTCCTGCAGGTCGACGAGAATGACGTCGAACGTGCCCATCGACTGTCCGGTAGGCCGCCGCACCTCTCCGTAGAGGCTGAACACCGGGATTCCGAGCTCCGGATCGGTGAAATCCTCGGATTCGACCATATTGTCCTGCTTGTCGCCCCTGAGGCCGTGCTGGGGACCGAAGGCGGCGGTGACGTTCACCCCGACGGCGACGAGCGCGTCGAGGCTGTGCGTGAGTTCGCGGGTGACCGAGGCAGGATGGGCGAGCAGGGCGACTCGCTTGCCTTCGAGCGGTCGGCGAAGCTCCGGCTCGGCAAGCAGCCGATCAATTCCGAACAGGGTCATGCCACTTTCCTAGGGAAGCTTGGCGGTGAAGCAATCGGGATGATGGAAATCCGGCTTCTCAGGATCCGGGTGCGCCAGCGCCCAATAGCTTTTGGTGCCATCCTTTTCCTCGAGGATTGCGGACAGGCCGAGCTGCCAATGCGCATCGGACTCCAGCGTTATTGTCGCCCCAAGCGCCCACCAGGTGAAATTATCCTCCATCCGAATGTAGGGTTCGAAAGGCACCTGGGCTTCCGTCATGCCATCCCGACAGGCCACGAAATCATAGGCCGCCCATTGGCCGGATGGCGCGAAATTCCATTCGCGGTAGGCTTCATCGCCATCTCGACGCAAGAATGCCTCGAAGCAGGTCGTTTCCCACAGGCGATCGGCGCGGCTGGGCTCCGCCGCCTCTGGAATGATGAACCGCGCTGCCGGAGCGCCGATCCCAAACCAGATGTTGGTCGTGGCGATACTTCCCAGCGACCCGGCATGGTCGACGATCACCCACAGTTTGAACACCGGTTCCGTTGGAGATTTGGCCGAGTGCGGGATCAGATGCAGCTGCATGCACCTATTATCGTCATTCCATCGAAAGCGGGAACTCTTGTTCGCGCAGAGCCGCAGAGGCGCAGAGATGCCGCGGGCTAGGCGAGCGGCAGCGTCATATTCGCAGAGGTTGGGATTCCCTCAAACAATCGGGATACAGTGCTGGCGCGCGCTTTGTGCGAGTATCTCTGGGCCTCTGCGCCTCTGCGCCTCTGCGTCTCTGCGCGAGATTCTTGTCTGCCGCTTTCGCGGCGTTGGTGAGTTGGCTAAGCGCAGGTCAATGACGGCCTACAACTCCTCTCTCCTTCGCCTGCTCGATGAGCGCGGCTACATCCACCAGGTAACCGACGCTGGAGCACTCGACGCGCTGGCGCAGCGGGAGGTCGTAACCGGCTATATCGGGTTCGACGCGACCGCGCCCAGCCTACACGTCGGCAGCCTGGTCCAGATCATGATGCTGAGGCGGTTGCAGCAAGCCGGGCACCGGCCGATCGTGCTAATGGGGGGCGGCACCAGCAAGGTCGGCGATCCGAGCTTCAAGGCGGAGGAGCGAAAGCTTCTCGATGATGAGGCAATCGCCGCGAATATCGCCTCGATCCGCAGAGTCTTCGGCCGCTTCCTTACCTTCGGTGACCGGCCGAGCGACGCGATCATGCTCGACAATGCCGAATGGCTCGACGAGCTGAATTATGTCCCCTTCTTGCGCGAAATCGGACGGCATTTCTCGGTCAACCGGATGCTGACCTTCGACAGCGTCCAGCTGCGGCTCGAGCGCGAGCAGCCGCTCTCCTTCCTCGAGTTCAACTACATGATCATGCAGGCCTACGACTTCCTCGAGCTGTCGCGCCGGCTCGGCTGCCGACTGCAGCTCGGCGGGTCCGACCAGTGGGGCAATATCGTCAACGGAGTCGAGCTCTGCCGCCGCGCCGACGGCAAGGAGGTGTTCGGCGTGACGACTCCGTTGATCACCACCGCCGACGGCTCGAAGATGGGCAAGACCGAGCGCGGCGCGGTGTGGCTCAACGAGGACCAGCTTCCGGCCTACGACTATTGGCAGTTCTGGCGCAACACGCAGGATGCCGACGTCGGGCGCTTCCTCAGGCTGTTCACCGACCTGCCGCTCGATGAGATCGAGCGGCTCGAGCGGCTGGAAGGGGCCGAGATCAACGAGGCCAAGATCGTGCTCGCCAACGAGGCCACGGCGATGCTGCACGGCCGCGAGGCGGCGCGCGCGGCCGAAGACACTGCGCGCACCACCTTCGAGCAGGGCCGCGCCGGCGAGGACCTGCCGACCCTGTCGGTCGGCGATGGCGTCAATATCGCCCATGCCCTCACCCAGCTCGGCTTCACTCCGTCGAACAAGGAAGCCAAGCGCAAGATCGCCGAGGGCGCGGTGCGGCTCAACGACAAGGTGGTGACGGATTCCGGGCTGATCGTGACCGACGGCAAGCTCAGCCTCGGCCGCAAGAAACACGGTCTGCTCGTCCGCTAGCCGCGGCGAACGAGAATCACTCCGGCCAGGACCAGTAACGCGCCGGCGATCTTGCCGAGGCTGACCGGGTCGCGGGTGAGGCCCATCGCGCCGACATGGTCGAGCCACAGGGCCATGGCGACCTGGCCGGCGATGCCGATGGTGATCAGCGAGGCCACCCCGATCCGGGGCGCGGCGAAAGCGGCGACGGCGACGAAGACCGCGCCGTAGAGCCCGCCGATCCAGGCATACCAGGGAAGGCCTGCGAAAGCCGCAGCGCCGGGCCGGTTGCCGCTGGCGCCCCAGGCAACAAGAAGGGCAAAGGTTCCCACCGAAAAAGAGATGAGAGCGGCGAGAATTGCCGAACCCCCGGCCTTGGCGAGCATGGCATTGGTCGGCGCCTGCAATGCGACCAGCCCGCCGGCGATGAACACGAGCAGGATCGGAATCAATACGGCCACGACATTCTCCCTGTCAGCCGGAGCGGATCAGTTCAACGGCCTGGTCGCGCTCGAAAAGATAGAGGCAGACCCTCGCCGCCTGGCCGCGAGGGCCCGCGAGCCCGCCATCGCGGTCGAGCAGCAGCTGCGCATCGCTCTGCGCGACCGGCGCGAGGTCGGCGACATCCTCGGCGCTGGCGACTCGGAAGGCGACGTCGCCCGACTGGCGGGTGCCGAGGATTTCGCCGGGGCCGCGCAAGCGCAGATCCTCCTCGGCGATGCGAAAACCGTCGTTCGTGTCGCGCATCAGGGCGAGGCGGGCGCGGCCGGTTTCGCTGAGCTGCTGGCCGCGGATCAGCAGGCAGACGCTTTTGGCGCTGCCGCGGCCGACCCGGCCGCGCAGCTGGTGTAGCTGGGCAAGCCCGAACCGCTCTGCGCCCTCGACGATCATCAGCGAGGCATTGGGGACGTCCACCCCGACTTCGATGACGGTGGTCGCGACCAACACGGCCAGCTCGCCGCTGGCGAACGCCGCCATCACCGAGTCCTTTTCCGGGCCCTTCATCCGGCCGTGGACGAGGCCGACCTTGTCTTGGCCAAGGCGCAGCCTGAGCAGTCTTGCGCGCTCCTCGGCAGCGGCGGCGTCCGACTTCTCGCTCTCCTCGACCAGCGGGCAAACCCAATAGGCCTGACCGCCGCCCGAGATGTGCCGCCCCAGGCCGTCGACCACTTCCGGCAAACGTTCTTCACTGATCACCCGAGTCTCGACCGGCGACCGGCCCGGCGGCATCTCGTCGATCCGGCTGACGTCCATCTCGCCATATTGGGTGAGGGTCAGCGTGCGCGGGATCGGCGTCGCGGTCATCACCAGCAGGTGTGGCGGCCGCTCGGCTTTCTGCGCCAGCAGCATGCGCTGCGACACTCCGAAGCGGTGCTGCTCGTCGATCACCGCCAGGCCGAGCTTCTTGTAGGCGACCTTCTCCTGGAAGATGGCGTGAGTGCCGACGAGCACGTCGATTGATCCATCGGCGAGGCCGAGCAACACGCTCTCGCGCGCCCTGCCCTTCTCGCGGCCGGTGAGAATGGCGACTCGGACGCCGACGGCGTCGAGCTGCGCCAGCAGGGTCGAATGGTGCTGGCGCGCGAGGATTTCGGTCGGGGCGAGCAGCGCCGCCTGGGCCCCGCTTTCGACCGCCGCCAGCATCGCCAGCAGCGCGACCAGGGTCTTGCCCGAGCCGACGTCTCCCTGGAGCAGGCGCAGCATCGGAACCGGCTGCGCCATGTCGCCGCGAATCTCCTCGATCACCTGGCGCTGGGCACCAGTCAGCTCATAGGGCAGTCGGAGCTTCGCCGTGAGTGACCCGTCTCCGGGAAGCGGCACCCCGCGCTTGCGGCGCGAATGCTGGCGAAGCAGCAGAAGCGCGAGCTGGTTGGCGAAGATTTCGTCATAAGCGAGCCGGCGCCGAGCTTCGCCGGCAGCGGGATCGCGGTGCGCATTGCCGAGCGACGCTCGCCACGGCGGCCAGCCTTCGCGAACGATGAGGCCAGGCTCAATCCACTCGCCCAGTTCGGGCGCCCGCTCGAGCGCTGCCATCGCGAGTTCGCGCAGGCGCCTGCCGGTCATGCCCTCTGTCAGCGGATAGACCGGCTCGCGAAGCGGCAGATCGTCCGATTTACCGGGTCCGAAGACTTCCGGATGGATGATCTGCCATTCGTCGCCATATTGTTCGAGCTTGCCGGCGACTGTGCGCCTCTCGCCCATCGACAGGCTCTTCTTCGCCCAACCGGGATTGTTGAAATAGACGAGGCTGATGCTGTTGCCGCCGGCATCGGCGGCGAACACCCTGAGCGGTCCGCGGCCCGAGCGGGATTCGCGCAAGTCGAACGGTTTCAGATCGAGGATCACGTTCCTGCCGAGCAGGGCCGCACTTGCTTGCGGCGCCCGCACCCGCTCGATGACCCCGGTCGGCAGATGGTAGAGCAAATCGACGAGGCGCGTGATGTCGAGGCGCTTGAGCAATTTGGCGACCTGCGGCCCGACTCCCGGCAGCGCCACCACCTCGGCGAACAGTGGGTTGAGGATGTCAGGACGCATGACGCTTTCTAGCGAGCGGCGAGCGGCTCGTCATTGCGCCTGCGACGCGCATAGGTCAGCCGCCGCCAAATCGCTTCCAGCGGCCCCTGGGCGAATCTCTGGAGCCACAAGCGCGACAGGATCACCTGAAGAGCGAAAATCAGCAAAGCGATACCGCTGAACGCCCACGGACCGATGCTTCGATAGAAACCGAGACCGACTCCGTAGAAGATCACGATGCCGACCAAGCTGTGGGCCAGATAGTTGGTCAGCGCCATTCGGCCCGGCGGAGCGAACTGGGCTAGCACCGCGCCGCCGCTTCGCCACAGCAAGGCGAAGCCGGCGGCATAAGCCAGTCCGAGCGGTACCACCCCGATCGCGTAGAGCACGGTTGCCGCAAAGCCGCGGCCAAATTCTTCCTGGCCCAGGCCGCCCACCAAACCGTAGACGACATTGACCGGAATCCCGATCGCGAGGCCGGCGAGCATGACCCGCGTCAGCAACTTGCGGTCTGCGATGAGCTGGCCTGCGACCAGCCTGCGCCCTGCCCAAAGACCGATGAGCATGATCGCCAGGACTTTGGGAATTCGCCAGCTTTCGAAAAATCCGCCGAATCGGAACGGCGGACCGGAAAGATTCCAGGCGAAAAAAGAGCGCCAGTCCTCGCGCAGCAGCCATGTCTTGTCCTGCGCCAAGTCGCCCCCCAGCGCGATGAACAGGCGGTCACCGACAGCCATAAGGCCAAGATCAGGCTTGATGCCCAATGCATGGAGCAGCGCGAAGCCGGGAATCGGTAGCAGGATGAGCAACAGAGCGGCCGTCAGCAGTTTACGGTCGCTCCAGTTCCAGAACAAAGGCAAGAGCAAGCCGAGCAATGCGTAGAGCGCGAGAATGTCGCCTTCCCACAAAAGGCTCATATGCAGGAGGCCGAAGCCGAGCAGGATCAGTAGCCGACGGCGAAAGATGGCGACGCCTTCGAGCCCGCGCTTTTGCAGCCTGGACAATTGCAGTGCGAAACCGAGCCCGAATAGGAACGAGAAGATGGTGTAGAACTTCCCCTCGAACAGCGCGACGATCAGGAAATTGTACCACCAGGTGCCGTCGGCGCCCCCGGCGAGCGCGTTCCGCTCGATGTCCGAAAGCATGAACCATCCGGACCAGGCGCGGATGTTGACCAGCAGGATACCCAGAAGCGCAAAACCGCGCAGGGCATCGAGCAGGTCGATCCGATCGCCAGCCGAACTGGCCCCTTCGCTTTTCGTCATCCCCGATCCCCCCGTTGGGAAATTGTCATCAGCAAAGCGCCGGCGCAATCCCGCCCTTTTCCTCGTCATCGCGCTTGCTTATCTGCGCCGCCATGCAATCCGACGAAGAATTGAAGCGGCTGCAGTGGCGCGCGCACCATCGTGGCACGCGCGAAGCGGACATGATGATCGGCGGCTTCTTCGATGCGCATCACGCGTCTTGGGGGCCGGACGAGCGCGCCTCGTTCGCCCGCCTGCTCGATGAGCAGGATGTCGACATCATGGCCTGGGCGATCGGAACCGAAGAGCCGCCGGAACGGTTCGCAGGGCCGATGATGGAGGCGATGCGGCGGCTGGATTACGTGCGGGTCGCACGATGAGCGAGCCGCTGCAGCGGGTCCTGAAGGCCCGTGAGCCGCTGATTCTTGCCGGAGTCCCGACCGGGTTCGTTCCGTGGTTGGCAGCCGATCTCGCCCGCGCCGCGCATGGCACCGGGAAGGGCGGCCGGGCGGTGATCATCGCCGGGGACGAAGGCGCAATGCGCGCGCTCGTCGACACCGTTCCGGTTTTCGCGCCGGAGGTCGAGGTGCTGGCGTTGCCGGCGTGGGACAGTCTCCCCTATGACCGGGCCTCACCAGCGCTTCGAGTCATGGCCGAGCGGCTTGCGACGCTCAGCGCGCTGCAGGAACGACGCAAGGCGCCGCAACTGCTGGTGACGACCGCCAATGCGGCGACCCAGCGGCTGCTGACGCCCTTTCGGATCCGGCAGCTGACCCGGCGAATTGCAGTCGGCGAGCGAATCGACCGGGATGCACTGATCGGGCAGCTGAGCGCGCTCGGCTACCAGCGCAGCGACGCCGTCGCCGAAGCCGGCGAATATGCCGTGCGCGGTTCGCTGATCGACCTGTTCCCGGCCGGCGAAAGCCACGCGCTGCGGCTGGACTTCTTCGGCGACGAAATCGAAAGCCTGCGCCGTTTCGACCCCGCCGACCAGCGCTCGACCGACCGCGCCAAGTCTTTCCTCCTGATGCCGGCGTCCGAGGCGCTGCTCGACGAGGCGAGCATCAAGCGCTTTCGCGCGCGCTACCGCGAGACATTCGGCGCCAACGCTACCGGCGACCCGCTCTACCAGGCCGTATCGGACGGGCGGCGAATGAGCGGAATGGAGCATTGGCTGCCGCTTTTCGAGGAAAAGCTTTCCACGCTGTTCGACCATCTTGGCGAGGCCGACATTGTCATCCGTGACAGTGTCGCCGACAAATCGCTCGAATCCCGCCGTGAGGCGATCGAGGATTATCATTCAAATCGCGTCCGGGCGATGGCCTCCGAGCCAGGCAGTTACCGCCCGCTCGAACCGACGGGCCTCTATCTGTCAAAGGACGAATGGGAGGTCGCACTCGCCGAGCGGCCGATCCACCTCGCCTCGGGCTTCCCCGAGCCTGAGGGGCCGCGGACCATCGCCTTCGGAGTCGAGCCGGCGCGCGATTTCGCGCCCGAGCGCGCCCAGCAGGCCAATATCTACGAGGCCGTCGCCAAGCATGTCGCCAAGCTTCGCAAGGACGGGCGCAAGGTTGTTCTGGCCAGTTACACCACGGGCGCCCGCGAACGCCTGGCGGGCCTTCTCACAGACCACGGGGTGAAGTCCCAAAAGCTGGTCGACGGCTGGCAGGAGGCGCTGGGATCGAAGATCCAGCCCGTCTTGATGGTCCTGCCGCTCGAACACGGCTTCACGACCGAAAGCGTAGCAGTGCTCACCGAGCAGGACATGCTCGGTGACCGGCTGGTTCGTCGACGCCGGAAGCGCAAGGCGGCGGACGCTTTCCTCGCCGAGCTGGCGACGCTGTCGCCCGGCGACCTCGTCGTCCACGCCGAGCATGGCATCGGCCGATATGAAGGACTGACCCAGATCCCGGTCAGCAAGACCCCGCACGATTGTGTCGCGCTCGAATATGCCGGCGGCAACAAGCTCTACGTGCCGGTTGAGAATATCGAGCTTCTCTCCCGCTACGGAAGCGAGAGCGAGGGAGTCGCGCTCGACCGGCTGGGAGGCGAGGCATGGCAGCGCCGCAAGTCTCGGATGAAGGAGCGAATTCGCGAAATCGCCGGCGAGCTGATCAAGACCGCGGCAATCCGCGCCACCCGCCCGGGGACGGTCGCCGAGCCCGACGCCGCTTACCCGCAATTCGTCGATCGCTTCCCATACGAGGAAACCGACGACCAGGACCGCTCAATCGAGGATGTCCTCGCCGACCTTGAATCGGGTAAGCCGATGGACCGGCTGGTGTGCGGCGACGTCGGTTTCGGCAAGACCGAGGTCGCGCTCCGCGCCGCCTTCGTCGTGGCCATGGCAGGAATGCAGGTCGCGCTGATATGCCCGACGACGTTGCTGGCCCGTCAGCATTTTGCGAATTTCGTCGACCGGCTGAGAGGCTTCCCGATCAACCTCGGACGCTTGTCTCGGCTAGTGCCGGCGGCGGAGGCGAAGAAGACCAAGGAAGGGCTTGAAAAGGGCCAGGTCGACATCGTCATCGGCACTCATGCGCTTTTGGCGAAGGGTCTCAAGTTCAAGAAGCTCGGCCTCGTCATCGTCGACGAGGAACAGCATTTCGGAGTCGCCCACAAGGAGAAGCTGAAAGCGCTCAAGGCGGACGTCCATGTCCTTACCCTGACCGCGACGCCGATTCCTCGCACGCTGCAGATGGCGATGGCCGGCCTTCGCGACCTTTCGGTCATCCAGACTCCGCCGGTCGATAGGCTGGCGGTGAGGACCTATGTCACGCCCTGGGACCCGGTGGTGGTGCGTGAGGCCCTGCTCCGCGAGCACTTCCGCGGCGGCCAGAGCTTCTTCGTTGTACCGCGAATTGCCGACCTGCCCGACATCGAGGAATGGCTTCGCGAGGAGGTTCCGGAGGTCAAGGTCGTCGCCGCCCACGGCCAGATGAGCGCAAGCGAGGTCGAAGAGCGAATGAGCGCGTTCTACGACCGAAAATATGACGTCCTTCTGTCGACCACGATCATCGAAAGCGGGCTCGACATCCCGAGCGCCAACACCCTGGTGGTCCACCGCGCCGACCGCTTCGGACTTGCCCAATTGTACCAACTGCGCGGCCGCGTAGGCCGGTCCAAAGCTCGGGCCTATGCGTATCTGACGACACCAGCCGACCGGTCGATTACCGAGACGGCGGAAAAGCGGCTGCACGTCCTCGCCGACCTCGACAGCCTCGGGGCCGGCTTCCAGCTCGCCAGCCACGACCTCGATATCCGCGGCGCCGGTAACCTGCTCGGTGACGAGCAATCGGGTCACATCAAGGAAGTCGGCTTCGAGCTTTACCAATCGATGCTCGAGGACGCGATCCTCGAGCAGAAGGCCGGTGGAGCGCCGCGACGCGAGGAATTCTCGCCCCAGATCAGCGTCGATGCGCCGATCCTCATCCCCGAAGACTATGTGCCGGATCTCGATCTGCGCATGGGCCTTTATCGAAGGCTGGGCGAGCTCGACGGAAAACAGGCGATCGAGGAGTTCGCGGCGGAGCTTATCGACCGATTCGGAAGGCTTCCGGACGAGACGGCCAACCTGCTCAAGATCGTCGAGATCAAGCTCAACGCCAGGCAGGCGTGTATCGCCAAGCTCGACGTCGGCGCCAAGGGGGCGGTGGTCACCTTCACCCCCGAGGGTTTCCCCGATCTCGCCGGGCTGCTGGCTTATGTCGAGCGATTGAAGGGCGCCGCAAAGCTACGTCCGGACAGCAAGATGGCGGTGTCTCGCGACTGGCCGACTGCCGAGGCGCGGCTCAACGGGGCGGTGCAGCTGTCGCTCGGGCTGGCGCGCGTTGCGGCGGCTGGGGACAAGACGAGCAAGGCGGCAGCCTAGGCGACCTGGTCGATCCTCGACGCTGCAACGAAACGGGTGAGTTCCTCCTCGTCCAGCGCGCCGGCGCCGAGAAAGCCCTGGTAGAGATCGCAGCCCCAATCGGCGAGAAGGGCCAGCTGGGCGGTGCTCTCGACGCCTTCGACTATGACCTTGAGATCGAGCTCGCGAGCGAGCCGGATCATCGCCTTGACGACGATCCGGTCGCGGCTTCCGCCGACGATGTCTGCGACGAGGCCGCGGTCGATCTTGAGCGCATCTAACGGCAGCGAGGTGAGATAGGCGAGGCTCGAATAGCCGGTGCCGAAATCGTCAATGGCGATACCGATGCCAGCCGAGCGCAGCCGCGCCAGACGCTCGGCCGCTGCGGCCCGGTCGACCAGCAGGGCGCTTTCGGTGATCTCGATGGTGACTCGTGTCGGGTCGATTCCGGCGATCTCGATCTCGCCTAGGAGCCATTCGTCGTAATTGGGCCGGATCAGATCCTCGGCAAGGAGGTTGATCGACAGCTTGAGGCCCTTAAGTGCCCCCTCCCAGGCCGCCGCCGAGCGCAGCGCCTTGCGTTGAATCAGACGTGACAGCCGCTCGGACAGGCCACCGCGCGCAGCTCGAGCGAATAGTTGTTCGGGCGAGGCGCAGCCGTCCCAACGCGCCAAAGCTTCCACGCCTACGACTTCTCCGGTCGAGGGGACGAGCTGCGGCTGGAACCGCACCGAGACTGCATCGCGGGCAATCATCGCCTCCAGCACGAGGTCGCGCCGAGGGCGTGCAGGCGCCGGACCTGGGTGGTCCGACGCCCGCTGCCCCCAACCAAATGCGCTACGCAAACCAAACATGAGTTAAGGCGATAACGCCTGCCGTCCTGTCCCGGAACCATCCGCATTGCACCGCCCCACATCGGGACAGTGGCGCGACCATGGAAAATCCTTATGTTCCCGACGGGCGAGGAACAGGGAGAGACGGCTTGGCGGCGGACTCCGAGGCACGGAAAGGCAGCGGCAAGGTCGATCTCGCCAGCCGCGGCGTCGGGCTGCTCTGCTCACACACCGAGAATGCCAAGTCCGGCGGGGCGTTGCTTCGACGTCGCTATCACTGGGCTGAGAGCGATGAAGCGGAGGCTCTCATCGCCCTCGGAGGGGACGGCTTCATGCTGCAGACTCTCCACCGAATGCTGGCCAGCGGCAATCCCAAGCCCGTGTTCGGAATGAACCGAGGCACCGTCGGATTCCTGATGAACGAATGGCGGCTCGACCGGCTCCGCGACCGATTGAGCGACGCCAAGCCGATCCGGGTCGCACCCCTGGTCATGGAGGCGCGGACGGTCGCGGGCGAAACCTTTTGCCATGCCGCGATCAACGAAGTCTCGCTGCTTCGCGAAACGCGTCAGACGGCCAAGATCGAGGTGTCGGTCAACGGGCGGGTCGCAATGCCCGAGCTCGCCTGCGACGGAGTGCTGGTCGCCACCCCCGCGGGATCGACCGCATACAACCTTTCGGCCGGCGGGCCGATCCTGCCGCTTCAGGCGAAGATGCTGGCGCTCACCCCGATCAGCCCGTTCAGGCCGCGCCGCTGGTCGGGCGCGATCCTGCCCGACGATACGGCCGTCCGCTTTCGCATCCTCGAAGCGGAGAACCGGCCGGTCTCCGCCGTCGCCGACCAGGTCGAGGTACGCGATATCGCCGAGGTTAACGTCAGGCTCGATCGGCTGCGATCGCTGACCCTACTGTTCGATCCCGAACATGCGCTCGACGAGCGCATCGCCATGGAACAGTTCATCACTTGAAGCCTTGCCTTTGGGCGAAGTCGCGCTATCTAGCCCGCCTGCCCCGCGGCACGGCTGCCGGGCTGCTCCCCGGTAGCTCAGCGGTAGAGCGTTCGACTGTTAATCGAATGGTCGCCTGTTCGAATCAGGCCCGGGGAGCCATTTGTTGCTGAAGCGACTCCATAAGGACGGAGCGGCCGAACCCAAAGGCCGACCGCTCCGGCGAGGCGCGTTCATGTCCTGCGAAAGGACCACCCCGCGCCTCATCAACCATCTTGCAAAGTCTCAGCTCCGAGGGCGGACTGCGCAGTGCCAGTCTGGGACAATCAACCTTCAATCGCTGCCATCAGCGATGCGTTGCCGCCGGCTGCGGTGGTGTCGATGCAAGTGACGCGCTCGGTGGCGAAACGGGCGACATAATGCGGGCCGCCAGCCTTGGGGCCGGTGCCGGACAGCCCCTCGCCGCCGAACGGCTGGCTTTCGACTACCGCGCCGATCTGGTTGCGATTGACGTAGAAATTGCCGACGCGGGCGCGCTGCTCGACGAACTCGCGCGTGGTGTCGATCCGGCTCTGGAGCCCGAGCGTCAGACCGTAGCCGGTGGAATTGATGTCATCGACGACCCTGCCGAGCTCGTCGGCGGAAAAGCGGACGACGTGAAGGATCGGGCCGAAATTCTCGTGGTTCAGCTGACTTAGAGAAGAAATTTCATACATCGCGGGAGCAACGAAGCTGCCATGCGCAGCCTCCTTCGGCTGCGGCAGCCGGCAGATGCGCCTGGCGTTAACATCCAGCCAGTCGAGATGCTCGTCGAGCGCCCGTTTCGCTTCCTCGTCGATGACCGGCCCGACATCGGTGGCGAGATCGCGCGGGTCGCCGACCTTGAGTGCCTGCATGGCTCCCGAAATCATCTCGACCATGCCGTCAGCGACATCGTCCTGAATGAAAAGCACCCGGCAGGCCGAGCAACGCTGACCCGCGCTTTGGAAAGCGGAGGCAACCACGTCGCGAGTCACCTGCTCGGGCAGGGCCGAGCTATCGACGATCATCGCATTCTGCCCGCCGGTCTCGGCGATGAAGGGAATGATCGGCCCATCGCGCGCCGCGAGCGTCCGGTTGATAGCCCTCGCCACCTCCGTCGAGCCGGTGAAAGCGACTCCGGCGATTGCAGGATGGGCGGTCAGCGCCGCTCCAATCCGCCCGTCGCCCGGCGCGAGCTGGACGATATCGCGACCGCAGCCCGCCTGGTGCATCAGTTCGACGGCAAAGGCTCCGATCAAGGGCGTCTGCTCGGCTGGCTTGGCGATTGCGGTATTGCCGGCGGCAAGCGCGGCCGCGACCGGGCCGATGAAGATGGCCAGCGGAAAATTCCACGGCGAGATGCAGGCGAATACGCCGCGGCCATGGAGGCGAAGCTCGTTCTGCTCGCCGGTCGGACCGGAAAGCGGCAGCGGCCGGCAGAACTGACGCCGTGCCTCCGAGGCGTAATAGCGCAGGAAATCGACCGCCTCACGGACCTCCAGCACCGCGTCGGGAAGCGTCTTGCCGCCTTCGCGAATACACAGGGAGAAAAGCTCTTCGCGGTGCTCCTCGAACAGATCGGCGGCGCGGTCGAGCAAACGCGACCGGGCCTCGCCGCCGAGCGCGTCCCATTTGGGCTGGGCTGCCAGGGCGGCGCGCGCCATCCGATCGACGTCGGCCTCATTAGCCTCGATAACGGTCCCGACCGTTACGCGCCGGTCGTGGGGCGAGGTGACAAATGTTCCCTCCCTGTCCCCGCCTTTGCCCGGAGCCGCCGTCCAGCTTCGGCCTTCGAGCGACTTCAGCCGCTCCAGCAGTGGCTCGCGGATCAGGGGGTCGGACAGATCAACTCCGGCGCTATTGCGCCTCTGCGGTCCGAAAATGTCGCGCGGCAGGGCAATCGCGGGGTTGCGCTTGGGCTCGAGCTGCTCGAGCTCGGCGACCGGATCACGGATCAGCTCGTCAAGCGAGACTTGATCGTCGGCGATGCGGTTGACGAACGATGAGTTGGCGCCGTTCTCGAGAAGTCGGCGGACGAGATATGCGAGCAGATCTTCGTGCGAGCCAACCGGAGCGTAGATGCGGACCGGTGTTGTGGGATCACCGACCGCATCCTCGATCTTGGCCAGCTCCTCATAGAGCGCCTCGCCCATGCCGTGCAGTCGCTGGAACTCGAATTGGGTGCGGCCCGCAAGCGCCTTCACCTGCCCGATCGTCGCGGCATTGTGGGTGGCAAAGGCCGGGTAGATGACGTCGGGAGCGCCGAGCAGCGCCTTGGCGCAGGCAAGATAGGAAACGTCGGTCGCAATCTTCCGGGTGAACACCGGATAGTCCGGCAATCCGGCCACCTGCGCCGCCTTGATCTCGGTATCCCAGTAGGCGCCCTTGACCAGGCGGACCATCAGTCTGCGGCAACGCGCCCTCGCTAATTCGACCGCCCATTCGCACAGCGGCAGGGCACGCTTTTGATACGCCTGAACGGCAAGGCCGAAGCCGCCCCAGCCGCCCGCGAACAGAGCATCGTCGGCGACCAGCGCCTCGACGAGGTCGAGCGACAATTCGAGGCGGTCCGCCTCCTCGGCATCAATGGTGAAATGGATGTCGGCGGCGCTCGCCTTGAGCGCGAGTTCGCGAATTACGGACAGGATCGCCGCTTTGGCTTCCTCCGCATGGCTCCACTCATAGCGGGGGTGGAGTGCCGAGAGCTTTACTGAAATGCCCGGTGAGCGCTCGAAACCACCGTCCGCCTCGCGAGCCAACCGGTCGATTGCGATGGCATATGCGGCGGCATAGCGCTTCGCGTCTTCATGGGTTCGGGCCGCCTCGCCAAGCATGTCGAAACTGTGCGTTAGACCCCTGGCCCGCTCGGGCCCGGCGCGGCGAAGCGCCTCGTCGATGGTGCGGCCGAATACGAAATTACGACCAAGAATCTTCATCGCTTCGCGAACCGCGGTGCGGACCACGGGCTCGCCCAGACGGCCGACGGTTCGGCCGAGCACGGATCGCCAATTGCCAGACCTGTCGTGAGCGCCTTCGAGCACCTTGCCGGTCAACAACAGGGAAAAGGTCGCGGCGTTGACGAAGGCGGAATCGGACTGCCCGAGTCGTTCGGCCCAGTCGGGACCCGCGAGCTTGTCGGCGATCAGCTCGTCGGCGGTGTGGGCGTCGGGAATCCGGAGCAACGCCTCGGCCAGGCACATCAGTGCGACGCCCTCTTCAGAGCCGAGATCGTAGGCGTGGATGAAGGCATCGAGCCCAGCCGGCTTGTGCGCGCGAACACCTTTTACCAGCGTGCGCGCGATCGCCGTCGCCTCGCCGAGCCTCGCGGAACCGAGCTTCGCCTGGCCAAAGCGTTCAGCGACGACCTGCTCCTCGTCAGGCCGATAGGCAAGCCGAATGGGAGTGCGCTCGAGGGACGACACGGCCGGCTGGCTCGCGCTCAGGCGACCTGCCCGTGACAATGCTTATATTTCCGGCCGGAGCCGCATGGGCATGGGGCGTTGCGGCTGACGGGCGCCTGCTTGAGCTCGCCTTCGTCACCTGGCAGCTCGGGGCGCGGGATGGCCATCGGCGGCAGGTTCGACAGGATCGAGCCCGTCGCCGAATCGATGTCGGCAGTGTCGTCCTCGCCAGTGAACGGATCGATGTGCTGGGTAATGAAGTCGGGAAGCACCGGCGGCGGCAGCGGCTGTTCTACCTGCAGCTGGGCGCGCATCAGAATTCGGGTCACATCCTCGCGGATCGAGACCAGCAGCCGTTCGAACAGAAGGAAGGCCTCCTGCTTATACTCGTCGATCGGCTTCTTCTGCGCATAGCTGCGCAAGTGAATTACTGCGCGAAGAGCATCGAGGGTCGCCAGATGCTCCTTCCAGAAATGATCGAGGGTCTGGAGCAGGACGCTTTTCTCGACTTCCTTCCAGCGATCGATGTCCACTTCGGCAAGCTTGGCGGCCATCAACTCATCGGCGCGTTGCTGAAGCCGCTCGACGATCATCTCCTGCTCGACCGTCTCCTCCTGCAACCAGTCCTCGATCGGCAATTGCAACCCGAAGATAGCGTCGATGCTCTCCTTCAAGCCCTCGACGTCCCACTGCTCGGGATAGGTGCCGACGGGACAATGCGCCCAGACGATCGATGTCGCGGTCTCGCTTCGCATGTCGGTGATGACGTCGCTGACGCTTTCGGCGTCCATGATGTCGGCGCGCTGCTCGTAGATCACCTTGCGCTGGTCGTTCATCACGTCGTCGAATTCGACGACCTGCTTGCGAACGTCGTAGTTGCGCGCCTCGACCTTCTTCTGCGCCGTCTCGATCGCCTTGGAAATCCAAGGCGACACGATCGCCTCGCCATCTTCCAGATTCTTGTTCATCAGCCGCGCGAACATCGTCTGCGGGCCGAAGATTCGAAGCAGGTCGTCATCGAGGCTCAGATAAAAGCGGGACAGGCCGGGATCACCCTGGCGGCCGGCGCGACCGCGGAGCTGGTTGTCGATTCGCCTGCTCTCGTGGCGCTCTGTGCCAAGAACGAACAATCCGCCGGCCTCAAGCACCCTTTCCCGCTCGTCCGCGACTTCCTTGCGGATCCGCTCGATTGCGCGGTCCCGCTCGGGCCCTTCCTCCATGTCGCCGAGCTCGTCCTCGATCCGGAAGTCCACGTTACCGCCGAGCTGGATGTCCGTGCCGCGGCCCGCCATGTTCGTGGCTATCGTCACGGCGCCGAGCCGGCCGGCCTGCGCCACGATATGCGCTTCCTGCTCGTGGAAGCGGGCGTTGAGTACCGAGTGGCGGATCCCTTCGCGCTTGAGAAACTCGGATAGCATTTCCGACTTTTCGATCGACACGGTCCCGACCAGGACCGGCTGGCCCTTGTCCTGCCGCGCCTTGATCTCCTTGGCGATGGCGCCAAACTTGTCGGTGATGTTCTTGTAGAATTCGTCGTCGTCGTCGATCCGCTGCACCGGCACATTGGTCGGGATCGAAACGACGTTCATTTTGTAAATGTCGAAGAACTCAGGCGCTTCCGTCAGTGCCGTGCCGGTCATTCCAGCCAGCTTGGGATACATCCGGAAATAATTCTGGAAGGTAATCGAGGCGAGCGTCTGGTTCTCGGGCTCTATAGCGACTCCTTCCTTGGCCTCGACCGCTTGGTGGAGGCCGTCCGACCAGCGCCGGCCTTCCATCATCCGGCCGGTGAATTCGTCGATGATGACGACCTTGCCGTCCTTGACGATATAGTCGATGTCCCGGCGGAACATGACGTTGGCCTTCAGCGACTGGTTCAGGTGGTGAACCACCTGCGTGTTGGCGATGTCGTAGAGGTTGCGACCTTCGATGATGCCGGCTTCCTCGAGCATCCGCTCAGCCTTCTCGGTGCCCTCCTCGGTCAGGACTACGGTCTTCTGCTTTTCGTCCTTCTCATAATCGCTGGGCTCGAGCGTCTTCACCAGCTTGTCGACCGAAATGTAGAGATCGGACTTGTCGTCGGTCGGGCCGGAAATGATGAGCGGAGTCCGGGCCTCGTCGATTAGGATCGAGTCCACCTCGTCGACGATCGCGTAATTGAACGGCCGCTGGACCATCACCGCGCGCGAATATTTCATATTGTCGCGAAGATAATCGAAGCCGAGCTCGTTGTTGGTCGCGTAGGTGATGTCGGAATTATAGGCTTCGCGCCGCTGCTCGTCGGTCAGGTTGGGGACGATCACCCCAACGGTCAGGCCGAGAAAGCGATAGATCTGCCCCATCCAGTCGGCGTCGCGACGGGCAAGATAGTCGTTGACCGTGACGACGTGGACGCCCTTTCCGGGAAGGGCATTCAGATAGACGGCGAGCGTCGCCACCAAGGTCTTGCCCTCGCCAGTCTTCATCTCGGCAATCTCGCCGCGATGAAGGGCGATGCCGCCGATCAGCTGGACGTCATAATGCCGCTGGCCGAGTGTTCGCCTGGCCGCTTCGCGAACGGTGGCGAACGCTTCCGGCAGCAGATCGTCGAGCTTGACGCCATCGGCGAGGCGGCGGCGGAAGATCTCGGTCTGGCGCCGCAGCTCCTCGTCATTCATCGCCGAAATCGTGGGCTCGAAGCCGTTGATCGTCTCGACGATCCGGCCAAGGCTCCGCACATAGCGGTCGTTCGACGATCCAAAGATGTTCTTGGCCAGTGCGGCGAACATGGAATTCCCTTAAAGGGCCCGGGGGCGCTTGGAAGAAGCGGTCACGTATCCCGCCCCGCGCGCGGGCGTTGCGGCGGCGATGTAGGCAGCGGTCCCGCCCTAGTCAATTGAAGGAGGGCCTATGGCCGGACTGAGCGGCGGATGCCTTTGCGGGGCGGTGCGATACAGGCTGGCGAGCGATCCGTTCGACTGCGGCTGGTGCCACTGCCGCATCTGCCAGCTGAGCAGCGGATCGCCGGCAATGGCGTTCGCAAGCGTCAACGAGGGGGATTTTGCCTGGACCGCGGGCGCGGGCGAGGTTCGAACGGTCAAAAGCTCGAGCTTCGGCCACCGCGCTTTTTGCGGCCGGTGCGGAACGCCGCTCTACATGAAGGTCGACCACCAGCCCGAAACGATCGACTTCAGCACCGTCACGCTCGATCACCCGGAGGCAAACGCGCCCGAATTTCACATATTCTGGCGATCGAAGGTCGGCTGGTTCAACCCCGCCGACCAATTGCCCAAATTCGACCGTTTCCGCCCCGATACGCGCGGTCTCGACGGGACGGAGCCGCCCGAAGGCTAGAGATTGCCCTCAAGCCATTGCTGGATCTGCCCGCGGGGAGCGGCGCCGACCTTCTGCGCGACTGGCTGGCCGTCCTTGAACAGCAGCATGGTCGGAATGCCGCGAACGCCATAGCGGCCCGGAGTGTCCGGATTCTCGTCGATATTGAGCTTGGCGATCGTCACCTTTTCGCCGAGATCATTGGCGATTTCCTCGAGCGCCGGAGCGATCATCCGGCACGGGCCGCACCATTCAGCCCAGAAATCGACCAGCACCGGCTTGTCGGCGCCGAGCACGTCCGCGGAGAAATTCTCGTCAGTGACTGTCCTGATCGCCATTTGGGGGAATCTCCTGGGGAATCGTCAGACCGCCATATGGAGGCTGTCGTGCCATCCCTCAACCGGCAACATCGATGAGCTGCGGCCCGCCGGTATAGAGAAGCGCCGCACGGATTTCGCGGCCCGGGAAAATCACCCGCAGCGCTTCGGCATAAGCCTCCATCTGCACGCGATGGGATCGCGGAATGGCGGAATCGCCGGCCGGCACCCGACCGGTCTTGAAATCGATGACCGAAACCCGCTCCGGCTCGACCAGCAGCCTGTCGACAGTGCCGGCGATCACCCGTCCGTCGGGCAGCGCCGCGGCGATTGGCGCCTCGCCCAGCGATCCTTCGGAAAACAGGGGCGAATAGGCCGGGTCGGCAAGAATCGAGCAGACCAGCGAGGCGAGCTCCTCGCGCTCGGCATCGTCGGCGACACCCGCCGACCGCTCGAGCCAGCGTTTCGCGGCCGCGTTACGAGCCCCGGGCGCGACGTCGGGCAGCCGCTCGAACAATGCGTGGATCAGGGTTCCGCGGCGGGCGGCGGCGCGCATCGCCTCGCCCGGCGGAAGCGCAGCTTCGCGATCTTCGGCCAGGGCAGAAGGAGCAAGCGGCCGAGGCGGCCGGGCCTCGGGGGGCGCAGGGGCCCGAACCCAATCGGGGACGGAAATCGGCTCGGGGGCGGAGCGCGGCGGCTTCGGCTTGGCCGGGGCCGCGCCGATGCCGCCGTCATAGCGGATCCGGCGGCGCCAGCGGGAATCATCCTCCCACTGCGCGCCAAGCGACTGGAGCGCTCGCTCGACCCTTTTGTGCCAGCAATCATCGACCATCCGGTTGCGCTCGGCGCCGGCAACGACCAGCCGCTCGATCGCCCGGGTCATTCCGACGTAGAGCAGCCGCCAATGCTCCTCGAGGTCGAGCTGTTCCTGTAAGGCGATGTTTCGATCGAATGGCGCCACGAGCTCGCTCCTGGACGGCCGGATGACCGGCACGGGCTGGCCGAAACCGTGGTAATCGAGAGGCGCATTGCGCCGGCCGAGCTGCCTGGGATCGGCGGTGGAGTCGGCGAGGATGACGAAGGGCGCCTCGAGCCCCTTTGCGCCGTGGACCGTCATCACCCGGACGGCATTGGTCGATGCCGAAGGGTCGCGCTGAACCTCGACCTCGCCTCGGCCGAACCAGGCGACAAAGCGATCGAGCGAGGGAATTTCGTTGCGTTCGAACTCCAGTGCGCTCGACAGCAATTCGTCGATCGGATCGCGGGCGGCTAGACCGAGCCGGCCATAGAGACGGCGCCGGCCGTCGAGCGGTCCGGACAGAATCGTTTCGAGGAAACGGTGCGGCGTCGTGAAATCGGCAATGGTCAGAAGCGCTCCGAGCGCCGACCTTGCCTCGGCGAAATCATCGCGCTCGTCGGCCCGCTCGACGAGAATGCGCCACAGGGCCTTCTTGCCCCGCCCATGAGCCAGGTCGAACAATTGCTGCTGATTCCAGCCTATCAGCGGGGAAACGAGCAGATTGGCCAGGTTGAGGTCGGCCATCGGCTGAACCGCGAATCCGACCGCGGCAAGCAAATCGCGAACCGCAAACGGCTTCGACAGATGCAGCCGGTCGATCCCCGCAATGGGCACCCCTGCCATGAACAATCGGGCGACGATCAGCGAGGCCAGCTCGGCCCGGCTTCGCACGAGGATCAAGATATCGCCTGGGGTCAGCGGCCGCTTGGTCGAAGCGAGGACCGGCGCCTCCTCCAGCCAGCTCTTGACCTGGCCGGCAAGAGCCTAGGCATAGCGCCGCTCCTTTTCGTCGAGCCAGCCTTCTTCGCCGGCCTCATCCCCTTCGTCCTCGCCGTCGCCGATGGAAAAGGGCTGCCACAGCTCGACCAGCGCCGGCTTGCGCCGATTGCCTTCCCAGGCGCGGTGGGGCGGCGGCGGCTCGGGAAGCCCCATGGCGTCGAATCCGACTTCCCGGATCATCGCGTCAACGACGTCGAGCACGGGCTGGTTCGACCGGAAGCTGGCGGCGATCGACAGATCCTTGAACTCGCGAGCCAGCCGCTCGCCTTCGGGCTCGGCCCCGCTTTCGGCCGCGAGAAGCGCCGAGGCGCTTTCCCCGACCCATTGGCGGGCGCGGTTGAACTCGTGCGGGTTGGTGCCCTGGAAGCCGAAAATCGCCTGCTTGAAGTCGCCGACCATGAAAATCGTCCGGTGGCGCCGATCGGACTCGCTCGCCCCGCTGAAGAACTCTCCGGCGAGCGCCTTGACGATCTCCCACTGCCCGGCGTTGGTGTCCTGAGCTTCGTCGACGAGGATGTGATCGATCCTGCGGTCGAGCTTGTAGCGCACCCAGTCTCCCATCCCCGGCTTATCGAGCAACTCGCGGCACCAGGCGATCAGGTCGTCGAAATCGGCAACTCCGGCGCTGCGCTTGGCTCTGACATATGCACCGGCGAAAGCCTGTCCGGCTCGCAGGCCCGCGGCCATGTCGCAGGCCAGCCTGGCTGACCGCTGGACATGCAGCAGCTCCGAGATTGCCTGTGCAAGCGCTTCGCAATGGCGCTCATAATCGGGATCAGCGCGAAGCTGCCCAGCCTTGACCTTGCGCAATTCGCCCTTGCCGGTGAACACGAGCAGCGCAAGCTCGCCGAGTGCCGCCGCCCGCGCCGGCCCGTCCATCGCCAGCCATTGTTCGATCTGGGTGACAGTGTCCTGCGCCGATGCCGTCCCCCACTTGCGGTTCGCCTCGGCGATCGCCTGCAACAGGTCGCAATCGAATTGGTCGTCGGCGCAATGTGCGGCCAGGAAGTCTTCCACCGAGCCTTCGGGGACACCGAGTATTGCGCGCAGCCGCGGCTCGATGTCGTTTGCCGCTCCAAGCGCGGCCAGCGCCTCATGCTTTTTCGCGCACAAGGTCAGATAATCGACCGCCGGCCCTTCCCCGAGCCGAAGGCTGAGACACTGGACGTCGGCGATCAGCCGCTCGTCACCGCTAGCCTCGGCGTCCGCCAGCAGGTCGGCTAGAGTCCGGCGCACAAGCTCCTGCTCGGCGCGCCCTTCGATCGGCTGGAATCCGGGCGCGATCCCGGCCTCGGCGGGGAAGGAGGCGAGCAAGGATTGCGCAAAGCCGTGGATCGTCTGGATTCGCAGTCCACCGGGAGCGTCGAGCACCCTGGCGAACAATCGGCGCGCTTTCCGGCGGCTGTCCGGCCCCGGATCGGCGCGAAGCGCCTGGAGCTCGCCTCCAAGGTCGCTGTCCTTCATGCGCACCCAGGCGGCGAGCCGGGCGCTGATCCGGTTGACCATCTCGGCCGCGCCGGCCTTGGTGAAGGTCAGGCACAGGATATTCTCGGGCGCCACGCCATCGAGCAGGAGCCGCAATACGCGCGCGGTCAGCACCTGGGTCTTGCCCGTCCCGGCCGAGGCCGAAAGCGCGGCGTGGATCCGCGGGTCGGCCGCCCTGGCCTGCTCGTCCCCGAGCTGCGGCAAGAGCTTCACTCGCCGCCGCATCAGCGACCGCCCACCACGGCTGGTGCTTCCCAAGCAGCCGCTCGGTTCATAGATAGGGCGATATCAACCAGCTTCAGGACGGTGGCATGAGCGACGACGACAAGGACAAGGGTGACGAACAGCGTCGGGCGAAGCTGGTGAAAGCCGGCGTTACCGTCGGCATCGGCTCGGCTGCGATTGTCGCGGCCCTTCTCTATGCCTCGAAGGTCAAGAAGCCCAAGGGCAAGTAACCTCCGGGGAGTCATTCGCGGCCGTACCATTCCTCCAGCCGCATCAGCTGGTCATAATCGCCGTAAGGCGCGTAGGCAGGGTTGAGCTTGGCCGTAAACGGCCTGTCGCCGAGCAGCCAGTCCTGCGCCGCCTGGCGGAAGTTCGCCTCGGCATGAGCAAGAAAGTCTTCCGCGCCACCCCTGTCCGGCCGAGTCAGTTTGCCGAACTGGCCTCGATCCTTGGCAAGCGACCAATATTCATGTGCTTGCGGCTCTCCCGATATGCCCTCGAAACCCCCGGCCCGAGCGATCAGGCCAAGAAGCCCCAGTTGCAGCGCGAAACCTGCGTCGACCGCCTTTTGCCTGGGCGGCTGGCCGGTCTTGTAGTCGATGATCGCCAGACCGTTGTCGCCCAGCCGGTCAATACGGTCGGCCTTGCCGTGAAGCTCGACCTCGCCGATCTCCGCTTCGCCATAGGCCTCCGCCTTAAGCGGGCGGCGCTGACAGGCGCGATTTTCGCGTTCACGGTCGGCAATCCAGCGAATCGCTTCGATCAACCGAGGTTGCCACAGGGCCCGAAGCATCGGGTGGATGCTTCCGTCGGCCAGAAGTGCCTGGGCCCGAGGCAGCAAGAGGTCGGGATCGCACTCGTCTTTCGCCAGCCATTTTTCGAACACGGCGTGGACGGCGGTGCCGCGCCAGGCGGCGGTGTGCTCGGCATCGATTGCATCGAGGCTTCGAAGGCCGAGCATTGCCTGGGCGTAGAAAGAGAAAGGATCGGCTTTCAGCCGGTCGACCGCGGTGACCGATATCCGCCTGGGCCGACTTTCGACCGGCGGCGAAGGCGCCGGCCGGTCGGCGGGCTGCACCTCGCCGGGATCGTGGAGCGCAAGCGCCAGCCGGTCGAGCCGAGCGTCGCGCACAAGGCCGCCGGTCATCGCCTGCAGCCGAAGCAAGAAGCGCGACGCCACCGTCGGCGAACGGCTGTCGCGCCGCGCCCGGGTAATGAGCACCTGCGGAGCTCCAAGCGCACCGGCGAAATCGTGGGCGGCAAGGCCAATCCGGAACTCCAGGCCGGGAAGGCCGAGGTTCGCCCTTATCTTCGGGGCAAGCCATGCGTCGGCTGCCGGAAGCGCAGGCCAGACTCCCTCGTTGACCCCGCCGAGGATCATCAGGTCGGCCTGCTGCAGACGAGCTTCGAGCAAACCCCAGATGAAGATGCGCGGATGCCCTCCGAATGGAGGCCGCACCTGCCTGAGCTCGAGCAATGAGCGAAGCAGCGGCACAGCGTCGTCGGCGCTGATGGCCAGCCGCCCGGCATCGGCGCAGGCCTGAAGCTCGGCCAGGAGCTCGGCCGCCATCCGCCCGTCAGACCCCTGCCAGGCGCGACTTCCGGCCAACGCGTCCGCCGCCACCGTCAGGGCGCGGGCAATCGAGGCAATCGACAGTTCGCCGTCGAACAGATCATCGATTCCGGCGACGCTGGGCCTGAGGCGCTGCCAAGCCGGCATGTCTTCGAAATGACGGTCGAGCCCTTCCAGGCCGGCCGCGGGTCTCGGGCCGCGAAACGCGAGGTCGAGCCGGCGGACCGATTCGAGCCATCTGGCGCGCTCGTCACCCTCGCCGCCGACCAGCGGGTGCTTGAGCAAGGCAAGCAGGGGCACCGGCGCCAAACGCTCGGCGGCCGCCGATGCGATCCCCAGCAGGAGCGTTCCCGCCGGCAGACTGGACAGGGGGCGTCCGGCGCTGTCGTCGGCGTCAATCCCCCAGCGGGCGAGCAACGCCGAGACTCGCGCCGCGAGAGCCCGGTCGGGAGTCACCAGACCGGCGGTTCGGCCAGGGGTTTCGAGCGCTTCCCGAAGCGCGAGCGCGATGGCCTGGGCTTCCGAGGCGGGATCGGGAAGCTCGGCCAGCCTCACTCCGGCAAGCCGTCGCTCGACCGGCTTGAGACCGCTCCATTTGTCACTGAATTCGGCCGCAGTCATCGCATGGGCGACCGCTCTCCCCCGAACGGCCGGAGAGGCGGCTCGGCCCCCGGCGCGCCACCGCTCGACCTCGCCCCTGCCGACGCCCATGCGGTCGAGCAGCAGCTTCAGATGATATTGCGGGTGGGTCTCCTCGCTCCGCCCCTTTTCGTCCGGGCCGAGCGCCTCCCATTCGTTATCGGGCAAGCTGTCGGCAAGGCTTAGCGCGGGAAGCACGACCGTGCCGCTTGGCATGAAAGCCACGGTGCGAAGCAGGCGCACGACCTGCGGAGCGACGGTGGTGATGCCGGCGGCGACCGTGAAACCGGGCGGCGGCTCATCGCTCCAACGGTGCGCCAGCCGAGTCAGCAGGCGGTTGCGCCGCTCGGCCAGGTCAATTCGCTTTCTCTCGAGCAGCTCCTGCGGCCAGGCGGTGAGGATGGCCTGCAATCGCTCGAGCGATATCTGCCAGTGGACCGCAAGGTCGCCGGCGTCTTTTGCGGCGTCGCGCAGGCGGCCCGGATCGACCTGCTCGATCAACAGGGCATCGAGCGTGCGGGCGAGATCGCCGGCGAGCCGAAGCGCTTCCGACAATGTATCCCCGGGTCCCCTGACCAGCGCCGCAAGGGCCAGAAGCCGCGCCAAGGGCTCGACCGCCGGGGGGATAAGCTCGGCCTCGTCGGCGAGGTCGAGCGCTGCACCGATCCGTTCCTCGAGCTCCGGGTCGCCGATCGGTATCAGCCGCGGAAGGACCAGTCCGGATCCGCTGGCGCGGACGAAGGCTTCGGTGACCGTACGAACAGCGCGATTGTTGGGCAGGAGGATCCGGCCCTTCGCCAGGCCGAGCGGATCGCTCCCGTGACCGGCGATCAGGCCGGCGACGAGCGAATCGGCGAACGACCGGTGCGCGGGAATGGTATAGACCGCCGGCGCGACGGGGCGCTCGGCGGCGCGATCAGACATGGCGGAGGAATTGCTCGGTCGCGCGAATGGCCTGCGGGGTGCCGACGTCGAACCAAAGGCCGTGATGCACCGCTCCGAAGCAGCGCCCTTGCGCGATCGCCCGGTCCCACAAGACATTGGTCGAGAAGGGCCCGTCGGGCGCTCCGACGAGCAGCCGCTTGGCGAGCATCTGCACGCCCGTGTAGACGAACGGAGCCACCCTCGAGCGTCCGCGGCGCTTGAGCCGCCCGGCCTTGTCCATGTGAAAATCCCCGAGTCCGCGGTGATTCTGGGCCCGAGCATGGGGGACGAGCAACAACAAAGCGTCCATCCGCTCGTCATCCCATTGCGACGCGAGCAGCTTCAGCGTGTCCGCCGGACCATCGATCCAGAGGTTGTCGCTGTTGATGGCGAGAAACGGATCGCAAGCGATGTGGGGCGCGGCCTTTACCAGCCCGCCGCCGGTCTCCAGCAGCTGCGAGCGCTCGTCCGAAATACGGACCTCGAGGTCCGTCACACGACTGGCAAGATGCGCCTCCACAGCGTCCGGGAGATAGTGGACGTTGACCACCACGCGCCGGACCCCGGCGGCGCGCAACCGGTCCAGGACATGGTCGATGAGTGTCTTTCCAGCGACCTCGATCAAGGGCTTTGGGCGGCTGGCGGTCAGCGGGCGCATCCGTTTGCCGAGCCCAGCCGCCATGACCATGGCGGTGTCGGGAACTTCGGCGGCAATCTCCGCGCGAAGCGTCAAGGAGCGCCTGGCCAGATTCATGCCACTTGATCGAGCCAAGGCGCCGCCCTGGCATGGGATGGAATGTTCGCGTCGAACCAGCTTCGAACTGGCTCGAGGCCCGGATGGGCCAGGTCGCGTTCCAGCAATCCCCACATTCGGGGCTGGAACTGGCGGTAACGCGGCTTATCGTCGCGCTTCCACAGCCTTGTGAATACGCCGAGTATTCGCGTGTTGCGCTGCGCGGCCAGCGCCCAATAAGCGCGTTCGAACAGATCCCCCTGACCCATCGCGGCGATGTAGCGGTCGAGCATCGCCCGCTCGATCGCTTCCGGCACGTCGCGCCGCGCGTCCTCGAGCACCGAGGCGAGATCATATGCTGGATGGCCGACCAAAGCATCCTGGAAATCGAGCAGGCCGAACCGCGCAACGCCGTCGCGGCCGTCGACCAGCATGACGTTTTCCGCATGGTAATCGCGAAGCACGGTCACCGGCCCAAGGCCGTCGGAGGCGACCGGGTGCAGCACTTCTTCCCAAGCGGCAACGAAAGCCTCGGCATCGACCCGCAAGTCGAGGGCCGGGCAATACCAATCGGTGAACAGCTCGAGCTCTTCGAGCCATTGCTCCGGCCCGTGCAAGGGGAGTCCCGGCATTGGCTCATGGCGATGGAGATGGACGAGCACGTCGGTCGCGAGCTCGTAGAGCTGCCGCTCCTTCGTCGGGTCGCCGTCGAGAAATTCCCGAAGCCGCCAATCGCCGAAATCGCCGAGCAGCAGCAGTCCCCGCTCAATGTCTCTGGCAAGGATTTCCGGCGCCGACAGGCCACATTTGCTGAGCCACTCGGCAACGGCGACAAACGGCCGGACATCCTCGTTCGGCCTTGGGGCATCCATCATCACGGCGCTTCGATCGCCGTCGGTCACCCGGAAATAACGGCGAAACGAGGCATCCCCGGCAAGCGGCTCCACCTTCGCTCCCGCCCAGCCGCAGGACGCAAGGAATTCATAGGCATAGGACGGTGGAATCATCGCTGCGGCGGCCATCGCCCTTCCCATGACGGCGGCACATTCGCTGTCAAGCGCCGCGCGCCGTCCGGCGCGAAATCGAGCGACAGTCGGAGCGCTTCGGGCCATCTGCCCTCCCCGGCCCGCTCTGGCCATTCGACAAGCAGGACTCCGGTACTCACGTCGACTCCAAGCTCCTCGAGCTCGGCCGGATCCTCGATCCGGTAGAGGTCGACATGGCAAACTTCCGGTTCGAGCTCCTCATAGGGCTGGACGATGGCGAACGTCGGGCTCGGCACCTCGCCGTCGTGGCCGAGTCCGGCGAGAATTCCCCTGGCCAGCGCCGTCTTGCCGACCCCCAGCGGACCGGATAGGGTCACCGTGTCGCCTTCGCGAAGCTGCCGCGCCAGTGCCCGGCCCAGCGCGGCAGTCGAATCCTCGTCAACCAGAATCATCATCGCGCCTGCCGTGGAATGATCAGGGTCACGGTCGTCCCCTTCCCCTTCTTCGATTGAAGCTCGACCGTTCCGCCGTGCGCTTCGATGAACTGGCGCGTAAGCGGCAGGCCGAGGCCGAGCGCCCCTTCCCCGCGAACACCCGGCTCCGCGGTGCGGTGAAAGCGGTCGAACACGCGCGGCATATCCTCCTTGGGGATACCTGAGCCGTTGTCGGTAATCCGAACCACCGCCTGCTGGTCATCGCCTTCGGCACGAAGCGCGATTTCCCCGCCTTTGTCTGTGTAGGCGATTGCATTGTGAAGCAGGTGCTCGATCGACTCGCGAAGGCGCCGGGCATCGCCGAACACGGTTCCGGTCGAGGATCCGATATCGCTGGCTAGATGCTGACCCTTCTCGGCAGCGCGCGGAGCAGCGGTTTCGACCGCGGCCCTGCACAGGCCGGCTAGATCGACTCGCTCGCGCTCGAGGGTCACTCCGCGCGCATCGCCAGTCGTCAGGTCGAGGACGTCATCGATCAGCTTGGACAGCCGCGACACCGATTCCAAAATTGCCGCGACATAGTCAGCCGCCGATGGTGCGAGCTTGCCGGCATAGCCATTGGCCAGCATCTCGGCGAACCCGCCGATCGAAGTCAGCGGAGTCCTCAGCTCGTAGCTCATGTTTGCGACGAAATCGGTTTTCACCTTGTCGGCTTCCTCGAGCGCAGTCGCGCGCTCGCGGAGCGCATCCTGGATTCGGGTCGAGGCGGTTACGTCGACCATCGTGAACAACGCATTCCCGTCGGGAAGCGGAACGGCCGCGAATTCGAAGTGACGGCCGTCGGTCATCGAAATCCGGCCGTTCGAAGTTTGCCGCTCGGTGGTCGTCTGCCGGACCATTTCCCGGACCTGGGCAGCGGCCGTGGGGTTGACCAGCTTCTTGGCCATTGCCGGCACCAGCTCGTCGACCCTGGGGTGCTCGGCGAGCCAGCCTTCGTCGAGGTCCCACACCTGGCAGAACCGGCGGTTCCACAAGTACAGCCGTCCGTCGCTGGCAAAGACCCCGATCGCTTCGAACAGATTGTCGAACGTCGCCGCGCGCACTCGAAGCAGAGTATCCCTCGCCGACGCCAAGCGAACCTGCTCGGTCCGGTCTTCGAGAAACAGGCGAAGGCCGCCGTCGGGAAGCGGCTGCGCGACCACCCTGATGTGGTCGCCGTTGGCAAGCATCCATTCTTCCTCGATCACCTCTTCGGGACTGCTGAACCAGCCACGCCGCTCGGCCTTCCACTGCGGGAAGTCGCGGGTCTCGGGCAGCCGGTGTGCTTCGCGCATGCGCTCTAAAACGCGGTCGAACTCCGGACCTTCGGCCAGCCAGCCTGGATCTAGCTGGGCCATCACGGCGAACGGCTGATTGAAGAATCCAAGGGTTTGATCCGGATCGAACTGGGCGGTGCCGGCGGTCATCCGGTCCGCCAGCTCGCGCTGCGATTCGATATGCCGGGAAAGTTCGGCGCGCGCGTCTTCGAGATCCTGGATGTCGATGGCGAAGCCGGCCACCGCCCCCGTCGGCAGGGGCACATCGACGATGTTCAGCATCCGCCGCTCGCCGCGGATGATCGCCGCCGCCGCGCGTGACTGCGGCCTGCCCGTTTCGAGGGCTCGAGCCGCCGCGGATGCCGCACCCTGCTCCCCTTGCGAATCGACCAGTTCGATCGACCGGGCGACGACATCGGCAGCATCCTGGCCCTCGACCGCCTCGACGAAAGCGCTGTTGACGAGCCCGAGCTTCAGGTCTGGCCCGCGATACCACATCGGGAACGGCGCCGACTCGATGAGCTGCGTGAGGCTATCGAGCGCGCCCTCCTGCTGGCGCAGGCGTTGAGCGAGCTTCGAGCGCTCGGCTTCGCTCGTGCTCATGTCCGACAGCCACAAGAGCATGGTCCCCGGCGGCTGGGGCGGAGGAGCGGGGCCGCCCTTGGCCTCGAGGACCCGGTTCGAGCCCGCTGCGCGGACCAGTCGATCGACTGTTCCGCCCGATAAGGCGGCCCGTTCGAGTTCTTCGCGCAGTGCCTCCAGATCTTCGGCGACCAGGCCCGAGCCCTCAGCGGCCAGATCGGTCAGCTTGCGCGGCGGCTGATCGAAACCAAGCTCCCTCAGCAGGCGCGAATCCGCTTCAATCCGGCCGTCGCGATGCACGATGACGGGGCGGGCCGGCGCGACGTCCAGCAATGCGGCCATGTTGCGAGCGGCGGCCAGCACCCCTTCCGCGCGCCGGATCCGGCGAGCGGCGATGATCGCAAGAGCGGCCGCGATCGCCATCCACAGGGAGGCAAGGCCTAGTGCGAAAGTCGCCGTCCCCGCGTTCATTGCATCCGCTGCTGCCTTCCCCCGACTTGACGACCATAAGCGCTAGCATTGCCGCTTACGAAGCGAAAACGGACCGCCCGAAGCGGGAAACGCCAAAGAAAAGGGCCGCTCCCACGGTGGGGAGCGGCCCAAGGTAGTTACGATAATCCGGCTTTAGAAGCGTGCAGTCGCGCCCGCATAGAAGAACCGGCCGACCGGGCTCGGAGCTCCGCTCTCGGTGCCCAGAAGCCCAAGAGGCGGCAGGCGGTCGAACGCATTGTCGATGCCGAGGTAGAACTTGTACCGCTCGGTCGCATTCACATCGACCCGGAAGTCGTGGAACCAAAGGCTCGGGTACCACTTTTGCGGGAAGGCATCCGGGTTCGTCGGCGGACGGCCCTGGTAGCTGTGCTGGGTCTCGTAAGCACCGATCGTCTGCTTGTGGACGTAGCGCACCCGATGGCCCAGATTGAACCGGCCGAACTCGACGTTGGTCGACAACTGACCCTGCCACTCAGGGTCGCCCAGCTCGCTCAGGAAACGGTCTCGGAAGTCCGGATCCGTGATGCTGGTATTGCCGTACTTCGTCAGCGTCCGGCTGAGAATTCCACGCAGATGAAGCGTCGTGTTCCCTGCAAACCGCCGACGGTAGGCAGCGTCAACGTCGATGCCGCTGGTTTTTAGAGTCGCATAGTTAAACGACGTGATCAAAGCCGATGGCCCGATAACTGGCAGGGTAACCGTCCCACCGCCATGAAGAACGTTCGACTGGCCTGCAAAGGTGCCGTCCGGACGACGGAAGACCACCGCGCAGAACGGATTGTTGATGCCGCCGACGTCGTCATAGCATTGGTTGATGATCGTCTGACCGCCGAGCGCAAAGATTACGTCGTCGATCTTGATCCGATAATAGTCGACGCTCAGCGAGAAGCCGGGCAGGAAACGCGGCTGCAGCACACCACCAATCGTCAGGCTGGTGCCACGCTCTTCGGCGAGGCTCTCGTTGCCCTGGTTGAATGCCAGGATGCCCGAAGCCGGACGGTTGGTGAAGGGCTCGGTGGTTCCCCCGAACGTCTGGGTGGTCGGCACACCGGCGGCCGCGCAATTGGCGATACGAACCGACTGGCCGTTCACGATCGGACCGTTATTGATGTTCTGCTGGCCGCATGGATCGACGAGCCCGTTGATGAACGTCTGTGTCGCCGGTGAGAACAGGTCGCTCTGCGTCGGCGCGCGCACCGACCGGGCAAGGCCCGCCCGCAAGCGCAGATCCCGAACCGGAACGTAGACGCCGTTCAAGTTCCAGGCGAACACGCCACCGGTCTCCCCGATGTTGTAATCGGAATAACGACCAGCTGCCGACAGGGTCAGTTCCTGCGCCAGAGTCCAGTCGCGAAGCAGCGGAACACTGACCTCGCCGAACAGCTCCTTCACTTTCAGGTCAGGCGGACGGAAATCCGGGATGACGTTGAGGAAGGTACAGCCGCTCGGGCCGCAAGTCGTCGGATCCGACGTAATCGGATCGTAGGCAGCGAACGCCGTCTCCTTGCGCCATTGTGCGCCAGCGACGAACCCAATCGGTCCACCCGGAAGCTCGAACAGCTGCGACATATCGCCGGAGACATAGGCCATCGCGTCATACAGGTTCGCACGCTGGGTTCGATGCGAGGTGTAAAGGATGTAGTTCAGCGCCTCGCGACTGGGGGCTCCTTGCCCGAACAAATTGACGGGTACGCAGGCCGGGTCATCGTTGGTGGTGTTGACCTGCCCTGCCTGCGGATGACCGGCTGGGAAAACATCGAGCGAGCTGTTGATCCGGCAAACGATTCGGCCCGTTACCGGATCACGCACGGCGTCGATCGCGCGTGCATAATTCTGACGCAACAGGTTACCCTCTGTCTCATAATAGGTGTAAAGCCGCCCGTAGTTCAGCGACACTTCGTAGCGCCAGTCCTCGTTAAAGGTGCCCCGGATGCCGCCGATGGCCTGCCAATTTTCGCGCAGATGCTGCTCGCCACGGCCGCCGAAATCGATATTGAATCGCTGCGCGGTGAAGGTCGTCGTACCGGGCGCCAGAGTAGCCTGAAGCTCCGCACGAGCCTGGTCCGAAAGGAACGGATTGTCGATTCTGAACGTGTTGTTGAAGAAGGTCGGCTGCCCCTCCTGGTTGGCGGTGACGCGGACATAGCGGGCTTCGAGGAATGGCTCGAATGCAGGCGACACCTCGAAGTGCGTCAGCAGGTTGATTGCCTTGCGGTCCAGGCCTGGGACAAGCATGCCCGTCAGACGAAGCGTCGATCCGAGCCCACCAACGCAGTTGCCTGAGCCAGCGGCCCGGAAGTCCGTGATGCAAGGATTGCGAACCAAGGTGCCGTCGGGAAGGAAAACAAAGGTCGTGCCAAACTGGGCGAGCGGATTCGTGCTGCCTGGATTGGGAATGCCGCTGCAGGCGCGCGCTCGCCGCGCCTGGAATTGTGCCTGCGTCTCGCCAGCCGCAGGAGCGACGGGGCAAGGCGCAGTGAACAGGCCGCCTTCGGAAATATTGTTGTTGCGGATGCCCCCCAGGAAATTGGTATCTGGAATGCCGTCACCCGCCGACGGCTCGGAGCCAGTCCGGATCGGACCGCCCGATGGATTGAGCTGCGGCCCCGTATTCTGGACAAGCTGGAATTGGCTGCGGCCGCTGAAGGCGCCGGTCTGCGAATCGCGGTCGGTGAAATAAAGCGTGTTCTGCTTGGCATATTCCGCCGAAACGGCGACGTTGCCGCGGCCATCGGCGAAATTGTGTCCGCCCGTGGCGCTGATAAAGTACGAACCGCGATCGCCTCGTGACGACACGCCGCCCTGACCGGTCAGGCGGATGCCCGAGAAGTCGCGGCGCATGACGAAGTTGACCACGCCGGCGACGGCGTCCGAGCCGTAAAGCGCCGAGCTGCCGCCCGTCAGAATGTCGATCCGCTCGACCAGGTCGATCGGGATGGCGTTAACATCCGGGCGGTTGATTCCCGGCGTCGCAGTGATGATTCGGCGGCCGTTGGTCAGAACCAGGGTGCGGGCGGTGCCCAGACCGCGCAGGTCGAGCGCGTTGATGCCGGCGGTGCCGATGAAGCGGGTCGAGTTCGCCTGGGTGAAGGTCGCCCGGATCTGGGGAAGCTCCGCGAGCTTGTCGCCCAGCGAGACATTGCCCTGGTTCGAAAGGTCCTGAATGCCGACCGAGGTAACCGGGATCGGC
>Ga0247719_1000227_pt1 | contig 38920 bp, 38 predicted proteins | sample 41E_DmetaG_FD_189046 | JGI IMG/M metagenome (GOLD analysis project Ga0247719, IMG submission 189046) | Soil microbial communities from hillslope of Landscape Evolution Observatory, University of Arizona, Oracle, AZ, United States - 4-1-E_D | ecosystem: Engineered > Artificial ecosystem >...
GAACCGTCGTGGTGGTGGTCGTCGGCGGCGGCACCGTCGTGGTGGTGGGCGGCACCGTCGTGGTGGTGGGCGGCACCGTGGTAGTAGTCGGTGGGCTTCCCACCGTGAAGGTGTTCGGGCCGATCTGTGGCCCGGTCTGGCGGGTGTCCCACGGCATCGCCCACAGGTTGTAGGTACCGGGTGCGAGGTTCGGGATCGCCAGGGTGGCAACCGCGCCGGGGTTGGTGATCGCGCTCCAGTTCTCGACGATCTTGGTCCCGCCGGTGGTGTACAGCCAGAAGTACATGTAGCCCGTGAACCCGTAGGGCTCGGAGTAGCGGGCGCTGACCTGGGTCGGCGAGTTTCCGCTGGCCCCGTTGACGGGCGTGAGCTCGCTGGCGGCAGGCGGAAGGGTGTCGATGAAGAAGTACTGGGGCGAGGACCACGCGCTGGAGTACTGCACGCCGTCGTGGCCGATGGCCATGACGTAATACCACTTGTCGGTGGCGAGGGCTGGGACGTTATAGCTGGCGCTGCACCCTGAGCAAAGCGTCCCGGTCCATGTCGACCACATCAGCTGGTTCGTCGCGTGCGCCCACACTCCGATGGCCATGACACCCGGAGTGCCGTCGGGATCGCTGTAGGTGGCCGAGACGGAGGTGTACGGCGTGGAATAGACGTGGTTGTTGGCGGGCGTGACGTTGTAGGGGACGGCCGGCGGGCGGTTGGGCGGCGTGAACCAGACATGGAGCGCGGGCGGCGCTCCCGCCTCGGTGGAGGCGTACTTCTTCCACCGGTTGTTGTCGGACTCGTTGGTGGCCCGCAGCGACACCGAGGCCTCCGGCTGGCCGGCGGCGGCCCAGGCGGCCGCCATCCCGGTGACGTTCCACTTGGCCGTCCGGGAGCCGCAGATCGTTCCTTCCCACGTGCCGCCGACCCCGTTGGGGTCCACGGGGGGCTGGTTGGACCAGTCGGGCATGTTCCGGCCGTTCCAGCCGCCGGTGACCCGGTAGGCGTGCTCGGGCCAGTAGCCGCAGTTCCAGGAGTGGCGCTCGGCCAGGTGCATCTCGGCGTTCTGCACCGTCGCCCCGGCGAAGGCGCCGGTGTCGAAGTGCATGAAAGAGCGGCCGATGTGGGCGCCGCCGTCGTAGGTGCCGACCTTGAGCTCGGCGTCATAGGAGTTGTCCCGGTAGAACCCCGACATCACGTAGGTGTCGTCGCCCCAGGCCGCGTGGTGGATGTCCGGATCCACGGTGACCGGGTACTGGCGGGCGGGGTCGTTCAGCCACGCCCGGTCGAGGCGGACCTCGAGAGCCGTGCCGCCTTTCCAGGGGATGAGGGCGTAGGTGACGCCCAGGGACATCTCGCTCTCGCCCGATCGGGGGTCGATGCGGCCATCGGTCATGAATCCGTGAGGGGTGCGGGCCCGCTCCACCCCGGCGCCGTCGCGGTAGATCACGTTGCCGGCCCCGTCCAGGGAGGCGGTGAGGCCCTTCAGCTCCAGGGGGAACACGAAGCGGTCGGGGGCGGCGGGCGAGGCCAGGACCAGCTCCTCCTTCACCCCGCTGCGCAGGGAGGTGAGGCGGACGTCGGTATCGGTCTTCACCTTGGCATAGGTGACGCTCTTGGCATCGCCCTTGGCCTTGACCTCGGCCGCCCCGTCGAGGGCGAAGCCCACCGAGTGCTTGTCGTCGATGTCCAGGCGGGCCAGGGCCTTGTCGGTGGACTTCTCCGCGATCGACAGGCCGAACGCGTTGGCGCCGTTGCGCCGGCGGCCGTCCTTGGGGGCGCCCAGGGCGTCGTCGATGTCGACCCAGCGGCCCTGGGGATCCTTGAAGTGCACGGGGGCCTGGAACACGGTGGTTCGCAGCTGGCCGGGCTCATCGCCGACGAAGGTCTTGGAGGCGGCGGTGCGGCGTTCGAGGAGCTCCTCGCCGGCCTTCGCAGCCGAGGGCATGGGAGGCTTCCCAACTGCCGCCACGTCCGGTATCGGGACCTCCACCTCGGGCGGAGCCTTGCCGGTCGAGGCCTTGGGGTCGACGGGCGGGAACGACGACGGCGCCGATGCCGGCGAACTGGGCGACGTCTGGGCGGCTGCCGCCCCATTCCCCAGTTGCAAAGGCCCGGCCATGACGGCCACCGCCATGGTGACAGTGATGCATGCGCGCAGTGAGACGGAATGCCCTCTCGTTCGCCCAGCGAGCCCGCCAACGCCAGTAGTCGCCCTCATGACCGTCCTCTCTGCGGGCTGTGGGCCCGTAGTCCGCCACAATTCCGGTCACGCCGAAGAATGCAGCCGCCTGCTACTTGGCATAGGTATCGGCACCACGGGCCGCGACTTGAGGGATTCCTTCACCGCTTACCGGGAGGAGCGCGTCGGCCAAGGCGCTTGCCGCCGCGATCTCGGGCGCTCAACCGGCGGCCTTCTACGGGGGCCGCGCCCGCGCCGGGCAGCGAACGGGGCGACAGCTACTTTGCGGCTGGTGACACAGACCCGAGCGGTTCCCGTTCGCGGCTAGGGACTCGGTACGGGTCCCCGTGGCAGCGGGTAGCGGTCGGGGCGCTGGACGACGTCCATGCTGACGGTCGTCACCCGCTCCTGACCCACCGGCCCCATGCGCTTGGCCACGGGCGTGCCGTCCGGCAAGGTCATGGGAAGACCGGGCACCTCCCAGGGAGGCAGCATGAAGCCCCGGCAGTCCACCGTGGTCACCGTGACCGTTACCCGGTAGGTGCCAGCCCGGGCGTAGTTGTGGGACGGCGCACCACCGCTCGACGCCTTCCGGGCGGTGATGGGGTCCTCGCACCACCACGCCGGCGAGCCGCCGCTGTCGGAGGTGTGCACCACCGAGGTGCCGTCGCCGTAGTCGAACCGGACGCTCTTGACGCCTCCCACGAAGGCCATCTCCATCGAGAGCTGCAGCGTGCTGCCGAGCGAGAGGTCGTAGGGGTACACCCGCATGGTGACACTGTCGGGCCCATTGGTCACCGTCTTGGCCGCCCCCATGCCGTACATGCCAAACGGCTCGGCTCCGGCGGGGAACGGGGCCACGGGAAAGGAGGGCGGGGCGGTGGTCGACGTGGATTGGCGCGCAAGTGTGCTCCGAGCGGGAGCCGTCGTCGGTGGTACCCGTGTGGTCGCCGGTGCCAGCGTGGTGCTGGTTGTCGGACGAGGGACGGTGGAGGTCGTCGCCGTCTGTGCCACCTCGACCGCAGCGCCAGCGCTGGCCACCAGCACGCCGTCCTCCGTCGATGGCCGGGAGCCCGTCGGTGTGAGTGCGGCGGCGACCACCCCGACCGAGGCCAACAGGCAGGCGGCAGTGAACAGGGCCCGGCGCATCCCACCGCTATCGGCTCTGGCACCGCCGAACTTGAGCTCCCCTAACCGACCTCGCGTTCAGGATCCTGCACGGATCCTCGTCACAGGCCCATTTGGGCCCGTATGTCCGCTGACGATAGCGAAGCCCGGCCTTGCGCCATCCTAAGGGCCCGGTGGATCTTGCTCGGCCTGCTGGGTCGAGAGGACCGTCATGCAGCCGCTGGCGACGACTACTCGCGTGCCCAGTGCTCGGGTCCGTGTCACCGGGGCCAAAGTAGCGGCATCGCCACCATCAGGCCTGTGACGAGGATACGTGCAAGATCCTGAGCGCGGACCGCCCCACGCGGAGCCCGTAGTGGCCCGCAAATGCGGGCCTGGCACCAGGGTCCGGGCGATTCCGTCATCAAGCCCGCCCGCCAGCGGCCCGCCCAGGCCGCGGCGCCGATCGGGCCGCCGCCAGGTGGCGGTCGCATTGACACTTCTCAAGTCCCACCCCGGACGTGTCGAGAGTGATGGAATCGGCGAAGGCGAGGAGCGTCACTTGAACCACGCACATGCGTTGTCCGTTCAGCGAGGCTCGGGCAAGAGGCGCAGGCATCGCTGGCCGATCCGGGTGGGGCTATTCCTCTGCGCCGCCCTGATCTCAACGGTCGTACCGCCGGCGACGGCCCAGTCGGGCCCCGTCATCGACGGCGTGTCGGCGTTGGGCGACGTCCACGGTCAGACCAACTGGTGGCCGGGCATGACCATCAAGTACCAGGTCAAGGTGGGCAACAACCCGACGCCCACCGCGACGACGACCATCGGCTGGGATGTGTCGGGACCCTGCGGCTACCGGTTCACCCACAGCAAGTCGTCGACCGCCTTCACCGGCAGTCCCACATTCGTGATCGTGACCCGGGTACTGCCCTTCGACGCCTGCGACGGGACCTACACCTTCATCGGGACCTGGGCCGTTCCCGGCTACCAGACCCTGTCGGCCACGATGACGTTCACCGTCGACAAGGACGCTCCGGTGACTCCGCCCCGGCCCGCCATGCTCTACGGCGAGAGCGGCGCGGGTGTGAACCCCACGGGCCGCCAATCCGACCCCGTGAACTCCGGGACCGGCGCCTTCACCCATGCCGAGCTGGATGTCTCCCTGCCCGCCATCGGGGTGCCGATCATGCTGGCCCGCTCCTACAACTCCAACGATCCGGCGGTCGGCCCCCTCGGTGCGGGGTGGAACCATTCCTACGACGACTCCCTGACCGTCGCCACCAACGGCGAAGTGACCTACCGGACCGCCAGCGGCCAGCAGGTCGTGTTCGGGCGCAACGCGGATGGCACCTACGCCCCTGGCGCCGGCGTGCGGGCGACGCTCAGCCGGGCAGCCGACGGCACCTACACCGTCACCGGCAAGGACCAGACGGTCTCCCGTTTCGACGCCGCCGGCCGCCTGGCGGCGATCCGCGAGCGCAACAACCAGGGCCTCGACCTCACCTACGACGGCGCCGGCCGCCTGGCGCGCGTCGCCGGATCGGGTCGGGGCATCACCTTCTCCTACGACCCGGCCACCGGACTGCGCACCAAGGCCACCCTCGACGACGGGCGCAGCGTCGCCTACGGCTACACCGCCGGTCGTCTCACCACTGCCAAAGACCTCGGCGGTGCCACGACCACCTATGGGTACGACGCCACCGGCAAGCTGGCGTCGATCCGCGACGCCAACAACAACTACCCCGTGCGCAACACCTATGACCCGACCACCGGGCGGGTGACCGAGCAGCTCGACGCCAGCGACGGGCGAACGACGTTCTCCTGGGACCCCTCGACCGGCACGGCGTCCATGACCGATCCCCGGGGCAACGCCTGGGTGGACGGCTACCTGAACGGCTACCTGATTAGGCGCACCGATCCCGAAGGTGGTGTCACCCGGTTCAGCTGGGACGCCGACATGAACCTGCGCCGGGTGACCGACCCGCTGGGCGCGACCACGGTGTTCCTCTACGACGGCTCGGCCAACCTGCTGGGCCGCGTCACGCCGGCCGCCGCCGACCTCTCCCGCCAGACCGAGCGAACCGGCGTCAACGAGCGAAACGACGTGGTCTCGGGAGGGAGCTTCGGCCTCACCAGCTCCAACTTCGGCTATGACGCCCGCGGGAACCTCACCAACTCGACGAACGTCCTCGCCGGCTCCAGCACTGGCTACGGGTTCGACGCCCGAGGACTGCAGACCTCCGTCACCGACGCCCTGCTCAAGAGCACGACCTTCGTCTACGACACGGCCGGCAACCTCACCGATGCCGTCGCCCCGCTCGGTGAGCGCGCCACCTTCGCCTACGACGCCTCGGGGCGGCTGACTTCCCAGGTCGACCCCCGGGGCAATGTGGCCGGTGCCAACCCGGCCGACTACCGCAGCACCTTCGTCTACGACGACGCCGACCGGGTGGTGCTCGCCACCAACCCGCTGGGCGAGCAGACGAGAGCGGGATACGACCCCATCGGCCGACTGCTCACCCTCACCGATGCCAAGAACCGGGTGACGACGTCCATCTACGACCGGGCCAACCACGTCACCTCAGTGCAAGGGCCGGACCCGTCCATCCCGCCGACCACGTTCACCTACGACGCTAACGGCAACCTGGCCACGAGGACCGACGCCAACCTCCACACCGCCACCTTCGGCTACGACCGGGCCAACCGCCTCACCTCCGCCAGTTCCCCAGCGGGCACGTGGACCTTCGGCTACGACGCCGACGGCCACCGCACGTCGGTGCGCGACCCTGCGAACCAGACCACCCAGCTCTCCTATGACGAGCGGGGCCTGCTCGCCGGCGTCACCTACTCCGACGGCACGCCGGCGGTCACCTTTGACCATGACGCCCTGGGGCGACGCTCGAGGATGTCCTCGGGCGGCACGACCACCTCCTACGCATACGACGCGGGGGGATGGCTCAGCACCGTGACCCGGGGCAGCGACGTCTTCCGCTACGGCTACGACAAGGCGGGCACGCTCACCTCCCGGACCTTCCCGGGCCAGGCCGCCGACACCTTCACCTACGACGCCGACGGGCGGATGACCGCCGTCGTCCGCGGCGGTGTGACGATCGCCACCTACGGCTATGACGCCGCCAGCCAGCTGACGTCGACCACCTTGGCCAACGGCGTGGTGGAGACCCGCGGCTACGACCGGGCGGGACAGCTCAGCGAGGTCGTGGCCCGAAAGGACGCCGCCACCGTGGCCCGCTCAGCCTACGTGCGCGACGAGGTCGGCAACCCCGTCCAGGTCACCGACGCCTCGGGAACCACGACCGCCTACTCCTATGACGCACTGGACCGCCTCACGGGCGCCTGCTTCGCCTCGACGACGTGCCCGGGGGGGACGGACTACGTGCGCTGGACCTACGACGGCGTCTCGAATCGCACGTCAGAGATCCGCCCGTCGGGGACCACCACCTTCACCTACAACGCCGCGGACCGCCTGACGAGCCAGGCCGGGCCGGCGGGCAACGTCGCCTACACCTACGACGCGGCGGGCAACCGCACTTCGGCGGGGGCGGCGACGTTCACCTGGAACGCGGCGGGCCGCATGAAGACCTCGAAGTCCGGCAACACCACGACGACCTACACCTACGACGGCGACGGACGGCGGGTCTCTGCATCGACGGGGACCCAGGCCGCCAAGGTCGCCAACTTCCTGTGGGACCCCGCCAGCTATCAACTGGCGGTCGAGCGCGACGGTGCCGGCAACGTCCAGCGCCGCTACACCTACGGGCAGGGTCCGCTCAGCATGACCAGCTCAGGGGCCGACTTCTACTACCACCCCGATGAACTCGGCTCGATCCTGGCCCTCACCGACAGCGCGGGGGCCACGCAGTGGTCTTACCGCTACGAGCCCTACGGCAAGGCCAAGACCGAGACCAAGGTCAACCGCAACGCGCCCATCAACCCGATGCGCTTCGCCGGCACCTACCTCGATGCCTCGGGTCAGAACCATCTCCGGGCCCGCCAGTATGACGCCGCCACGGGGGAGTTCACCTCGGTGGACACGGCGGGTTCGGCCTCGGCCTACGGCTACGCCGAGGCCAATCCGATGGTCTACGTCGACTCCTTGGGCACGGACGCTCGGGACTTCGTCCGGGGGCTGCGCGCCGCCAGCGGCTACGTCATGGCCGTTGGCGGCCTGATCGCCGTTGCAGTCGCTTGCACTCCACTGGTCACTTGCGCCGGGGCTGTCGCCACCTTCGCCGCCGTTCTCGTCGGCGTCGGTGGAACTGTCCACGCCGGCACGTCGATCGCCCTCGCCTACGACAGCTGCGCTCGCGGGAAGGGTTCCTGTGTCAGCGACGTCGTCCAGGCCGGTCTATCCGTCGGGGTCGGCGGCTACGGCTACGGCATCATGCGGTTGCCCGCCGCCGGAGCAGGTGCCATAGCCGGCCCACAGGCCATCGGGTTCGCTCCAGGTGAGGGGGCCAGCGCACTTACGGCCAGCCGTTTACAGCACGGCACGAGGCACCTGACCGACGCAGGGCTACTACCCACGTGGCGGGGCACAACAAGTCCAGGGATCATCCGCGGCTCGCTAGGACCGGTTCTCGAGCGGCCGATGGCGACGTTCGATCACTCGCTGGGTGGTACCGCCGTTCGGGGCTTTCTCGGTGAACTTAACGGGCAGCGGATCGCTGTGTTCGTCTTTAAGGAGGGTCCGCTTCAAGGCCAACTTGCCACCTCGTATGTGCCCAGTGCTGCTCAGCTCGCGAAGTGGGGATTCTGACGCATGCAGCCGCCTGCACGTGAGCAACTGGAAATTGTCCTGCACGGAGAACAAGTACCCGGAGTCACGTTCTACGCGTTGTACCGGCGCGACAATAGTGACCGGGCTCCCTTTCCCGCTGACCTCTGGCACCCAGAGGTCGAGGTCGGATCATCGTGCCTTCACGGGGAGCATTGGGAGGTGATCGTCTGGGATGTGGCGATTGCAGTATGGCCGTCCGGGGATGCCTGGACGCGGTCGGTGCAGGGCACCCTTAAGCTGCTTGTCGATTGCGGCGCACGCGTGGCATGGATCGGCCTTGAGGGCTTCTTCTGCGACCCTCCAGATCTATTCGAGCCCGCGCTCATGTCGGGTAGCGTGCTCGCAGCGATGACCTCGGACGGCTGCTTCTGCTGCCCTGTCGACCCCGACCAGCCTCTGGCCACGCTGACAGACAAGGACCTACTGCAGCTTCGGCGCGCGAGCGATGGACTGTCGAACGCCACCTAGTCCGCTTCGCGAGGCAACACAGGCGTGATCTTCCAAGGTTCGTTTTGGGCCGTCTCCCGTCAACGTCTAGCGAGACTCCGCCACGTGCCGTCTTACGCAACCGACTACGCCGCATCGCAGAAACGGCCTCCCGAGCCGGCGTAAGGAGCCTTCGCGTTCAGGATCCTGTACGGATCCTCGTCACAGGCCTGGTCAGGCTGCTGGGAGCCGCTGTCCGTACAAGCGCCCCCTCCCGATCACCCTTCTAGAGTAGGCGCGATAACTGATCATTATCGCGCCTACTACAGTGCCTCGATGCCCCCGGAATCGGATGTCGCCGGCGTCGATGTGGTCCCTGCCGCCCTTGTCGCCCAACTCGAGCACCTCCGCGGCCGGGCGGCCACCTACGCCGGCAAGGCGCGGGCCGAGGCCACCAAGAAGGCCTACAGGACCGATTGGGCCGAGTTCACCGCCTGGGCGCACCACAAGGGGCTGGCGACCCTGCCCGCAGAGCCGCTGACGGTCATCTGCTACATCGTGGAGTTGGCCGGGGCGGCCAAGACCTCGACGATCGCCCGCCGGCTGGTCTCGATCGGCGAGTATCACCGGGCGGCCCGGTGCCCCTCCCCCGCCGACGACGTCGAGCTGCAGGCCGTCTGGGCCGGGATCCGCCACGAGCACGGGACGGCGCCTGACGTCGCAGAGCCGATCAGCGTCGTGCTGCTGCGGGCCATGATCGCCAGGCTGCCGCCCACGGCCCGGGGCAAGCGGGATCAGGCGCTGCTTCTCGTCGGTTTCGCCGCCGCGCTGCGGCGCTCCGAACTCGTCGCTTTGGACCGGGCCGACATCGCCGAGCGGCGCGAGGGCCTGGTGGTCAACGTTCGGCGGTCCAAGACCGACCAGGAGGGGGCCGGGCGGCGGGTGGGCGTCCCCTACGGCTCCACCCCCGCCACGTGTCCGGTGCGGGCCCTGGAGGCGTGGTGCCAGGCGGCGCGCATTGAAGAGGGCCCGTTGTTCGTCACCTTCGACCGCCGGGGGCGGATCACCCCAAACCGCCTCCACCCCTCGGCGGTCAACCGGGTCGTGCAGCGCTCAGTGGCAGCCACGGGGGTCTCGCCGGCCGGCTACTCGGCCCACTCGCTGCGGGCCGGCCTGGCCACCGCGGCAGCGGCTGCTGGCGTCTCGGAGCGGGCGATCATGGTCCAGACCGGCCACCGCAGCCTCACCGTGGCCCGGGGCTACATCCGGGAAGGGTCGCTGTTCCGAGAGAACGCGGCTGCGGCCGTTGGGCTGTAGTAGTGACGATCGACCCAGCACGCTTCGATGACAGTGCGGACATACACCTAAGAGGGGTCGAGTCGGTGTTCGAGTGCGTCCGGCGGCGGCAGCGTGAGACCAATTGGCATCACCTTGCCGCACTTCAGGGCTCTATCCGACGGTCGCCACCTGAGGTAAGCAGGACGCACGGTGGATGGCTGCTTGGCGAGGCGGACAAAGACTCGGATGGCCTGCGCGCCCTTGGGGCGCTTCGCACCGAGCTACGAGAGGTCGTTCGAGCGGCTCCCATAGGCCGTCGGCGGCGACTCGTGCTGAGTCTGTGGTTCGGTCTCGATGCGGCGCCACTGGGGATGGGCGACTCCGACGGGGCGATCGGCGGCGTGATCGGGCTCGAAGTCAACAGCGACGGGCGTCCGTTGACCGACCGGACGCTCGTGCGCCTTCGCAGGAGTGCGCTGACTCGAGTCGCCTCCTACGTAGAGGCCCGTCCGACTGAGGATGATGTCCGATATGGTCCCGTCCCTGACCCCCGCAAGAGCCCGTGGTTCGCCCGGCTCATTCCGGAGGATCGGCGTTCAACCTGGGCCCAGGCCATCGATGCCGCCCTGGAATTGGCCGCCGTGGGGGATCCGTCGTCGCCTCGTCGCCTCCGCCTGACAGCGGAGGTCGCTCGGGTCGCATCCGTTGCGCTCGTCGATTCGGACCTGTCCGGTCGACGTCAACTCCAACGTGCTCTTGCTCTCGTTTCGGTGGCGGCGTGGGACGTTATCGCCGATCAGAGCCACCTCCGCAATGGATGGCGGTCGACGGCGCCGGCTCTATTGGCGTTGGCGCCGGCAACAGCCCGGCCTCGCGCTGCGAGCCCGGACGACATTCGTTTACTCCTGGCTGGCGTCCGCCAGGCGGACCCGGCTTCAACGGAGGTCGACGCAGCACTGCGGCGATGCCTAGCCGTCCTCGACGCTCGCTGGCTTCCGGCCGACCTCGAGGCAGAGATCCTCGCCCAGGCGGCGTGGGCTCTCCGCCTCCGGGAGGACTGGGGAGCCATCGCGCTGGTCCGGCGGCTGCTCGAGCGGTTCCCCACCAATCCGCGCACGTTAGATGCCTGCATGGACGCGGTGATGGTGGCCGGCCCCTATAACCGCTTTGATATTGCGGAAAGTGTGCTCACGCAAGCAGAACGCCTCGCTCCTGGCATCGGCAGCCGGGGACGGGCGAGCCCCGGTATTGAGAGGATCGAGTACCTCCACGCGCTGCGCTACGCGCGCAGCGCTCTTGTCCGTCGCCGCCTCGAGGCGATGATGTTGATCCCCGGCGGTCGTCCCTCCGCCGTGTACGGGATGATCGAAAGCCGGGCGGCTCGCGAACACGGCCAGGTTCTCGCCGGCGACGCCATCCGCGTCGTCGTCGACATCGATACCCGGACCTGGGGTGGTGACGGAGAGCTTTCGTGGGTGGCTCGTGCCCAACTCCGCCACGCCGAGTTCCTTCAGTTGGCCTCACTGGCGGCGGAGGCGGCAGGCGATCGGCATGCCGCACTGCGCAGCTTCGACGCCGCAACGGCTGGGCTAGCCGCTACCGACGAGGCTCTGGCCGCAGCGTCACCCGAGGCGAGGGCTCGCCTATCAACGCAGCGGGTCAAGGCGGACGTTTTTCAAGCAATCCTTTCTGGTTGCCCTGAGCTGGCCGTGACGGCCATGCGCAGTCTGGTCGAAGCCGGCTGGAGCGTCTACCGCTCCGCTCTTCCGGTAGGTATGGTGCTCTGCGAACCGCGCCGAGGAGCGAACCAGGCCCTTCCCTCTCGTCTTCGAGCGCCAGCTGAGGCAGCAGCCGAGGAAGGGAAAGCGCTCACGGAGCCAACACGGTTCGACGCATTCCGCCGGGCTCATTACGACTCCCAGAAGCCGCGCATCAGGCGCCAGAGAGCCCAAGTGTCAGGTTCTACCAGTTAGCAAGCCGGGTCGCGCCACAGAACCGGAGGGGCACTGGTAGACCGATTCGTATGGCTTCGATCGCCTTTCCATTGCCCGGACCGAGTACCTCGCCCGACCAGGGTCGGCGTCTCTACATCGCGAAGTTCTCGCTGCAGTGCGTGGCCATGTCCGATGCGGGACTCGCTCGGCAGGTTTGCCACGTGCTTTCGGGCGTCCGGATCGCCAAGGCGGTCCACCACCACATTGTCGAGCAGGGCCTCGAATTGGGGCTGGTGTCCGACGACGTCGCCAAGGACCTGGCGGCGGACTATGAACGAGCATGGAAGCACTCGCTCACGGAGTTGTTGGCGTCTATGGGCCACCGGCCGTCCGTTCCTCGCGACCGCTCACTGTTCTCTCCCCTGCTCGAGCCGGGTGAGAGGATCGTGGCGTCCTGCTCCGATCAGGGCTATTTCACCTTCGCAACCGGGGAGGCCAGCGCCCGGCGGATGTTCGGCGATCATGAGCCGCTCGCCGACCTTCAGCGGGCGCTGGCTTCGGGAGCCGGCCCAGCCGACCTTGTCATGATCAAGGGCCGCAGCCTGGCGCCCATCGATCCGGAACTGGGCGTGGGTCGCGTCGGGGCCATGTATGCCCGGCGCCTCGGATTCGCCGTTCTGGAACAATCCGAGTTGGAGGAACTCGACCGAGCCGCCTGCGCTCGGGCGCTGGCCGAGTTCCGCGACAGGATCGTCACCTTATGGCCGTATCTGAGTACCGATGAACGACAGGTCTGTCGCCATCTCCTCGGCGCCTTGGGCCGCAGCCTCGAAAGCATCGGCAGTCTCCAGTGACCAGGGTGGGACGGCGTAAGGCCAGGCAATCTAGGTACCTCATGTGTGAGCCGACGTACTTCGACGTCGTGTACTCGGTCAACCCGTGGATGGACCCAACGCGCCCCACCGACGTCGCGGTCGCCCTGTGCGAGTGGAAGGCCATCTATGAATGCTTGCGTGACTTGGGTCACGAAGTGCAGCTCATCCCGCCCCTGCCTTCGCAGCCAGACATGGTGTTCTGTGCCAATGCCGGCGTCGTCGTCGGAACCCGCGGCATGGCGGCCAGGTTTCGGGCACCCTTTCGCCTCGACGAGACGGTGGCCTACCACGATTGGCTGATCACAGCCGGTGTGAAGATGGCCAAGCCCGCCTTCGTCAGTGAGGGCGAGGGCGACTTCGTCGTGATGCCGGGCAGCGTCCCCGGCCGAGGCTTGATCTTCGGAGGTTGGGGTGTGCGGTCGGACCTCGGAGCCCAGAGGGAGCTCGCCCGCCATCTCGACGTCGAGGTCGTCGCGCTCCAGCTCGTCGACGAGCGGTTCTATCACCTCGACACTGCGCTCACCATCGTGGACCACGAGACGGCGGCGTATGTCCCCATGGCCTTCGCCCCCGCCTCGATTGCACTGATCGAGCAGCATTTCCCAACAACGGTGCGCCTCGATGACGCAGATGCTCTTGTCCTTGGGGCGAACGCCGTCTCCGACGGACTCCATGTGCTTTGCGCAGAGGAGGCGAAAGGCTTCCATGTCCAACTCGCCGACCTGGGCTTCGTGCCGATACCCCTAGCGGTCAGTGAACTTCGCAAGAGCGGTGGTGCGGTGCGCTGCTGCGTGCTTGAGCTCTTCTGAGCGTCGGAAGCCGGCCCGAATGACGATCGTGCCGATGTCGCCTGGCCGCTGCCACGTTTTTGTGGGTGGTACGGGGGACAGCCCGAATAGGCCCAGTCCTCCCGAAGCTGCCCCCCAGCCGCAGGTGGGACACAAGAGGGATCCAACCGGAATCACAAAGATCCCGCGGTTGGCCCCGATGCTCGCCCGTCGAGTCTGCTACCCCTTCCCCGGACAATCTTGAAACGCAGTCATGTACTGCCCGGTTGTAGCGTCGACCAGGTAAACGAAGTCACACCTCAACGACGGGTCTAGCGTCGGCCGTTCGCCGGATCGAGTGGCCCCACCCCGTACTGTGGGCTTCACTCCGTGGAATACAACCGCCCACGACAAGACATTCTGAAACCGAGGAGTCGTCTTCCCTGAGGATGGGTCGATGTCACGGTAGTTGTCATCGCTGTACATCGTCAGCAGCAGCTCTTGGCGAGCCTCCGCCGCTCCTAAAGGCCTCAGGCCATCACGAATGAACGTCTGATACGCCGCTTCCGCCGATACTGCGGGCAAGACATCGACCGGGGGAGCCGACATACGCACGCCGCCCTTCGGATGCGTGATCTCGGTGACAGCACGTTGTGGCAGCGGCTGAGGAAGGGAAACCGGTGGCCCGTCCGGTAGGCGGGGCTCCGACGGGACTTGAGCGGAGGATGCGCGCACCGTCTGCTCGGGACGGTTGCCGCCGCACCCCCCCAAGACCAGAGCGCAAGCAGCGACGAGAGCAGCGCCCACCGAACACCTAGTCGGACGCGAACGACTCCTACCTACCTGAAACAGTCTAGGCATTATGAGGCTTGTTCCTTTCGTGAACAGTGATCTCGTCGGGCGGGCGCCAGACTCGAAGTACCCCGTCTGAAACTCCCGCTAGTTAGTCCAGATGTTGAAGTGGGTGCAGCTATACGCCTGATTAGCCCACCGACCAAGAGTGTTCTGATTCAGATATGCGAGGAAGCAGGGTGTCGCTATGTACTGGTGATCCGAACTACGCTGCACCTGCAAACCGCTGATATCCGTCTGCGTTCCGACGTATCCTGGAATGTCGCTCTCTTGATATGCGGCTTCACCGAAATATTGAACGCCGAATGGCTGGGGCCACTCACCAGACGCCTTCGGGTCGAACCAGCCACATGTATGTGTAAGAGTCGTAAGGTCAACGTTGCTCAAGAGGCAGCTACCGCCTGGGTCATACTGCTGCCAGTATCCGTGGTTCTCACCCTCACTGATGTAGCTTCCGTACCGAGTCCAGTCGTCGAAATCGTTTCGGACGATCTGCGAGAAGTGCCGAAGGCCTGTGTTGTAGCCGCGCTCAACGCCAGACTGCGCCCATTTGTACCCATTGTTGTCGGAGATCATTGACCAGGCATTAGTGAAGTTGCTGGCCGGGTCCGTATCGGTGTCGCAGACATAGCCCCATTGCGCGGTGATTCGCGCGTGGACTCCCTCGTAGGATGTTGAGGGGAACTGGTAAAAGCCGTCGAGGTACGGTCCTCGGGTGCCGCATTGCGGTATCGCAGCGACGCTGGGAGAGGCCACCGGCAAGGCCAGCAACGACGCCGACACGAGAAACACTGCGATCTTGAACCGCGACTTAACGAGCGAGTGCAATTCTAGGACCTCCCTGGGAGCACCTCAGTGCTCCAGTTGGACATAGTTTTGTCGGGCTTTGTGATGTCGGCAGACCGGGTGTTCGGTTTCCACTTGCGAGTGCTGGTCAGATGGGCGAGAGGTGAGCCGGGTCGCGCGCGAACCTCTCAGACGTTCATTGTCCAGCGAGCCGAGGATCCTTACCATCAGAGCGGGATACTTTGGCGGGGCAAGAGCGGGATGACACTGCGCAGACCTCCTACGAGTGGAGCTGGCCGCTGACTCGCCCGCCGGCACCATCGATCGACTCGCCAATTGGCATAGGGCGTGCATTCAGGGGATGAGCCCTCCCGCGTCCAGGCTACGACCCTCTGGGCTCGGAGTCAACGAAACTGCCGAGTTCTCTTCCGGAGTTGGTAATCGACAGGTCTGGTGGCGGGTCTTGCCGAACGACCCCCGTCATGCGACGATCCGCACGGGATTGAGTACCGCCTCCGGTGCTTCTCGGCACTTCGGAAGCGGTGGGTGACCAGGCAGGGGGCCGGGGTTGGGATGAGAAGCGACTGGGAGCCGGAGGACCTCGTCGCGCACTGGACCTTGGTCGACGACGACTGGCGGCTGGTGGCCAACAAGACCGGGCCCTCCAGGCTCGGGTTCGCACTGGTGCTGAAGTTCTTCGAGTTGGAGGCTCGCTTTCCTCGACACGCCGAGGTGCATGAGGGGCTTCAGGTGGTGGAGAACTGGAACAGCGCCAACGGCGTCCTGTGCTACGGGAAGGCCAGCGAGCTGACCGGGGCTGACCGCGAGGACCAGGAGACCACCATGCTGGCCCTCCACCTCCTTCAGTCGGCGCTGGTGTTCATCAACACAATCTTCCTGCAGCGCGTTCTTCAGCAACCCGAGTGGGCTGACCGCCTCACCGAGGAGGACCGCCGCGGCCTCACCCCGCTGTTCTGGACCCACGTCAATCCGTACGGGTCGTTCAACCTTCAGATGGATCGACACCTCGACCTCGGTCTCCCGGCAGCAGCGCAATGACCGACGCGATCGGGCAACCACCGCCCACACTGAGCATCCAGCGCACGCCAGCCCGCCTCAAAGCCCGCCAGCTGGCCAAGTACCTGCGGGCCGAGCGGCCCGACTACATCTACCTCAAGGAGGTCTTCCGCCACCTTCGGATTGAACTCGACGTGGAGGTCCAGCGAGAGGCCAAGCGGCTTCCCTATGTGCCCACCGAGGACGAGATCCGCCGCTACTACGAGACGGTGTGGAAGGAGCGTAGGGGCAGCGACATCGTCCTCATCAAGACACTGCTCTACACCGGTGTCCGCGTGGCCGAGCTGGTCGCCATCCGCCTCGACGAAGTCGACCTCGATGCCTGTCGCATCCGCATCACTCTGGGCAAAGGGAGCAAGGACCGCGTCGTCCCGTTCCCCGCCTCGTTCAAGGAAACCCTGGCACTTCACATCGCCACCATGCGCGAGCGCTCAGCCAGCCACCTCTTCGAGTCCAGCTGGAAGAAGCCCTACAGCACTCGCGGCGTACGGGCCATGCTCGCCCGATACGCGACGTCCGCCGGCCTGGCCCACCCAATATCGCCCCACCGCCTTCGACACTTCCTCTTCACGTGGCTGAAGACTCAGGGCATCGACGATGCCCTCATCCAGCCCTACAGCGGCCACGCCAGCCGGCAGTCGTTGGAGGTCTACTCCCGGATGGCCTTGGCAGACGCCCAGCAAAGCTATGACGAGGTCATCGGACGCTTTCCCGTGTAGGGCGACGTTACCTTGCGGCTGGGGACAGCCTCGGGAGGACTGGGCCTATCCGGTCGACGTCAACTCCAGCGTGCTCTTGCTCTCGTTTCGGTGGCGGCGTGGGACGTTATCGCCGATCAGAGCCACCTCCGCAATGGATGGCGGTCGGCGGCGCCGGCTCTACCTCGTCAACGCGACCGAGCCAGCCCCAGATACGGGAGGTTGCGCCACGTCCTCCGCGCTCCTTACTCGAGCGCAGGCATCGCCGGCCGCTCTAAAGTCAACGCCCGCAGGGACCTCCAGCCTGAAGAGTGAATCCGACAGCGGCTCGTCGAATGCAATCTCCGACAGTTCGACGACTTGAATCGCTTTGTCGTCTAAGAGGGAGACCGCTTTCATACATACCCCTGTAACGGCATCGATATGCAGCTCGTACCCGTCAGCGTACCAAGCCACAAGCGTCGGGTTAGATCGATGCCGTTCCCGAAGGGTTTGGCGACTAGTACCCGCTAAGTGGATAGTCGGCCTGCCACAGGTCTGCGACTCACCCATCACTCCGAGGTCCAAGCCGCCCAAGAGCTCAGAGGGGTCGAGGAGTTCTGGTACGAACCCCCTATGCAGAAAGGCTCTCGGGTTGTTCATACTGCCTTCAGCTCCTGAGTCAGGATCAACCGACAGCCACTCGCTGCCCTCGACGATGCGAAGTTTTGGGATCTCCACTCCACCTTCGACGCGCTCAAGCCGTAGGCGCCGAGGGTGTTCGACCCAGAAGTCCTCCACCCGTACGTCTGTCGTCGACTCCCACTCAGCCTGCAACATGTGCGCTATCGGTGCGTCGGGATAGCGTGCCCGGATCGTCGCTTCTCGAACCCCACCGTTGACCAGGGATTGCGCACGACCGTGCGCTGTTCGATATCCGCCATTAGACCTGTGCATCAGAAGAAGCACCTCTGCTAACAGCATTATACTATTCTCCCCCTGAGTTATCCATCATCAACCATGGTGTTCAACGCCGCTTTGTTCGGCGTTCCCGCTAACGAGCGGGACGATGCTGGCCCGAAATGCCCTTTCGCTTTCTCCATTCCGTGGCGATGGCGACACACGCCTGCATCACAAGGGAGCGTGCTTGATCGATCGGCATCTCGTTCATCACAGCGAGCTCGCCGATTGTAAAACTCTCACCTGGTCCAAAGTAGGCGGGGTTCCAACGTCTGTACAGCTCGGATTGATAGTCAGGAAGAGATGCGAGGACTGAGCGCGCAATGCCACACTTCTCGTCCCACCATGGGAATGCGCGCCTCATGGAATCGATCTCGCCCGCGGTCACGGGAGTCGGCACGGTTGAACCACCTTTCGTTTCGGTCAGTGATTTTCCCAGCAGGAGTAAGGATGTGTGCAGTGGTTATAGTGCCAGCCATTACAGTCATCCCGACAGCTGTCACAGGCAGCCCAGCAGTCGCCATGCGGGCAGTAGTCGTCGCAGCACGCAAGGCAATATGAGCGATGGATCGCGCAGCTGTCGTGAGCGTGGGCGGCGGTTGGAAACCCAATAGCAACCGCTAAGCCGAGTACCAATGCAGACGCGCCCTGGAACAACGTCCGGCGGGACATGCCTCGCTCGAGCAGTGAGAGCGATCGGTCGTGTTCAATCGGCTGTGTCGTACCAGGGTCTGAGTGCACGTGGGCGTCGGGATGGGTGCCGTCCCCCTGTTCAACGGCATGAGAGAATGCCCGCTCATAATCTTTCGCGAGGTTTCGACGAGACACGGCAACTGCTGCGACTCCGCCGAGGAGAGGAAACACCAGTAGGCCGGAAAGCGACAAGGCCAGGGACGATCCGCGTTCGACCGGAAGCAGCAATGCTCCGAAGGAGTAGGCGACGAGTGCAGCGGCTAGACGGCGGAGAACACCGGCAAGAATGTGTCTCGGCGGTGGAGTGTCTTCCTCCGTACCTGTGCTAAGACAATTGCAGTGCCCTAGCCGTTTTACGACGACTGCATAACCGACTGCGTACCCTAGGAAAACAGCGCTGGCAAGGTATGCGCTCGTCGTCGCTGGCAGTACTATGAGTAGCGCTGATGCCACGAGTTCGGCGGCACCCAGCCATCGCGCTAGCGGTAACTGCGTTGATCCGAACAGCACCTTCAGTGTTCCCGCATATGCGATAATGATCGCAATCAGAATGACGAATAGGTACCATAGTGGCTGAATCAACGTCGTGTACCTCCTTAAGGAAAAGGCGAAAATGTTCCTAGCTAGGTCGTGTATCTCGACACAGAGTGGTTCAAGGAACGCTCAACAAGACAGACTAGGCATTCGGGTGTGAACTCTCCCAAGGCCGACAGAGTGTGGACCCAAGGCGAGGAGTCGCCTTTGCCAATTCGCCGTAGTGCATCGCCGTTGCCCTCTCGCCAAGCCAGCCATCAACGATGGTAGTGGCCCCGGAGGACTGAGGTAAGTGTGTTCGACACGGAGCATCTTGCGTGCGCCTGGGTACGTCGAGTCGGTCTCAGCAGCGCCGACGAGCCGGATCGTGGGGTCGTCTTGAACTCGGGTTCGATTAACGCCATGGTGCCGCTGGGCGGATTGCCTACCTCACAACCGGCCCCACGCCTGGCGGCGGCTCAGGGCGCGCTACGGGAGGTACTGGTACACCGTCTCCCGGCTGATTCCGAGCTCTCGGGCCAGGGTCGCCTTGGCACACCCTCTCCGGCTCGGCGGCGTTGTGCGCCACGAGTTGTGGACGCGCCGGGCAGCGCTTTCGAGCCGACCCGGTCGACGTCTCAGAGATGACCGTTTGTTGGAAGCCGTTTCCCGACGAGATTCGGCAGGCGGTCCGAAGATTCTACGTTCTGAAGTTGGTGCGCGACACCTGGCTCATCAGGGCACTACCCACACGCTCCGCCAAGTCCTTGTGGTTGCCGTCGACCGCCTCAGCCGTGAAGGCCATGAAGCGATAATCCTCAGGCTCGCCCACGATGGGCTCCCACAACTCGACGACCACTCGCCCGACGTAGCGCTTCGTTTCCCCGGCTGCACCGAGCACGGGCTTGCCTCGGGCACCACTGAAAATGTCTGGCGCTGAGGACAGCTTCGTCACATTCTGTCCTTGGGTGGGCGGCCCTTTCGGCGAATCCTCCATGTCAACCTCCTGCTAGTTGGCAAACAGATGCATCAACAAGGTTCATAGTCACACTGCGCATTGCAACCCCCCTGGATCGTGGGCAGCCACCATAGGACCGCCTTCTGGTAGCCGCAGTCACACTCGCCGTAACACTGCCAGTCACAGCGGGCTCCATAGCCGATGGCCGTGCTGTGGTGAAGGTCGCACACACCAAAGATCGGTGCAGGACAGTCAACAGCGTAGGCCGGTCCGGCGAATCGCAGGCTCGGAACGCTGAACGCCAGGACGCCAGCACCCACCTTCGCAATTCCACCTAGAAATCCTCGTCGCGACGCTCCCTTCTGAAGTATCCCGGAGATGATGCTTCCGTCATCCTTATCCACCGTGACAACCTCCTGTTTCAATCTAGCGCGACCTTCGTCGACCCTGAGGGCCAATTAACTGTCTCGGAGCCCTCGATCGGATGGGCCGCTCGCCGGGGAAGAGGGCATTCTCGATCCATTCTGCCCTTACCGGTGACACCTGGTCGATCAGGTTGCCATTGACATCAAGCGATAGGGCCGACGGTACCGACCGCATCCCGAGCTTGAACGAAAGGCTCATGTGCTTGTCTAGAATGAACTGCGCGCCAACAGATGTCAGCGTGGCTCGGTCGGTCTCAGAGATACTCATGGCCCGTCCTAATTGAGCGACCACCAGTCGCTTGCCGTCGGGAGAGGCCTTGTGATGGTTCCGCAGGATAGCCGCGGCGGTGTCCGCGACGAGGTAGCCGCACCCGCTACAACCATCACTCACCACAAGAACTATGCACTCCTTGGCCTCAGAGACGACGACGCTCCTGAGGTCAACGTTTCCCCACTCTGCTTCTACTTCGATTGACGGCAGCGGGTCTCCCTGGAGAAGACGAGAAACCAAGGGTGCTGCTACCGCTCCCTCGGTGACTGTGGCCAGATGCCCGACTTGGCGGGCGAGTCCTAGGACAAGGGCGAATAGGAGTAGTAGCGCCATCCACTGAAGCGCCGTTGCGATCACCCAGGTGTTGCTCACGTGCAGCGACGGGCGTAAAGGCCAAGGGATGATCTTGTGGTGCCTGTAAGCGCCCAGCGCCTGGCATATCTCACCTGTTGACCCTCAGGGCTATCATGCTGGCCGAAGCCGCAGAAACATGCCATCTGCCTCGTCGAACAGTCGGAGGACGAATATCCACGGAAGCGCCACGGCGAGTAGCGCCGTCGGAACCTGTGAGAGATGAATAGGCCAAGCGGATGTATCTCGTAACAACACGAGGCTGAATGAAGTCAAAGCGATATTTCGCGCCACGGCGAACGGTCCGATATACCGTGCTCCTCCGAAACAGGAGCAGAACACCGTCTGACGACGTCGCGCGTTTGCAGCAACGTAGATCGTGAAGGAAGCGAAGAGCGCAAACGATACTATTGCGGCCCTAGGATGCTGCCCCGGAACGAGAAGCCAGCCACTCAGCAGTATCTCGACGATCGCGAGTGTGAACAGAACGCGCGCTGATCCGAAGAGCGAGCCTCGTTGCTCCGTTGCCTCTCCGCGCCGGTAGAGCTTACCGACTCCAGCATAGGCAAGAGTCGTGACGAGGATAGTCCCGGCCGCCGAGCTGACAGTGAATGTCACGAAGCAGCGACCGATGAAACGATTGTTACAAGTAGGTCCGCCAACTTCGGGGCTGCCTTCCCGCTCCAGCGTGCCCAGCGCCGAAGACAACCTTATCGGAGCGGCCTCGCTACCGGCAATGGATGTTCGCGACAGCTAGAGCCGACCTGAGGTTGGGGCGAAGGCCCATTACCGGGTTGGTTGACTGCCGAGCACGGGTCCGCGTCATAGGGCATACAGGGGGTACAGCCAAGATAAGCCTGAAACCCACATTTGACCGCCCCTACTCGTCTGTCGTGAGTAGATCGAGAGCTCTCGAACGGTCCTCGGCCGTGGGTCGGGTGTAGCCCCGGGTTGTCTCAAGCCGGGCGTGGCCGAGCAGCTCGGCGACGATGACGAGGTCGGTGCCGCCCCTCACCAGCATGGTGGCGAAGCTGTGGCGCAGGACGTGGGCGGTGATGTCGTCGTCGAGCCCGGCCCGAGTGGCGATGCCGGTGATGATGTCGTGGGCAGCCTTGACGGACAGGCGGTCTCCGCGTTGTCGGTCGACAACTGGGCCTCCGGGAGGAGCTGCGGGCCCAGCTGGCCGCCCTTAACGAGGAGCTGCCCGGGCCTCGACTGGCTGGAGATCACCGATCGCAAGAGCGGGGCCATTCAGCTCACGCCGCTGAAGGCTCAGCCCGAGCCGGCCAACCTCCGCCGGCGGCGATCGTCTACGTGAACACCCTGATGGTCCAGGAGGTGCTCGCACTACCGGAGTGGGAGGGCGTGCTCACCGCCGACGACCGGCGGGGGGCTGACCCCGCTCTTCTGGGGCCACATCCTGCCGTACGGAGAGGTGAGGCTGAACATGGCCCGACGGCTCGCCCTCGGCGGTCCCGCGCTGCCAGCACTCGAAGAGGAGACCTCGTAGCGCCGAGGCCCCGCTACTTGTCGGTTGGTGCCAGCTTCCTTAACGGAGGGCCAGGATCGGCGGCCAGCTCAACAGCGAGACGCGCCTCGCGCTCAGGCGCCGTCGGCCTCGCCACCCACGCCGACCGCATCATCCGTTCGCCACTCTCGCTCTTTGGCGCCCCTCGGAAGCCGGTGCGCTTTCGGTACGGTGCTCGTCCCATGGATTCTGATCCATCGCCGCCAGCCCGTTGGGATGGTCAGCCAACAGCTCGAGGTGGACCCGCAACGCGTATCCGGCGGCGTGAACTAGTCGCATTAGCGTGCCGAGCGATGGCTGGCGAAGGTTCCGCTCGTAAGCCGAGACCATCGACGCCGGCACGCCGGCTCGGCGGGCCAGCTCGGCCTGGCTGATGCCAGCCTGGCGGCGAGCCTGTCGTAACAGCCCTGCTGCCGGCGCAGCACCACCGGCAACCTCTAACACGATTGTGTCTGCCCTACCCCGGGCCTTCGCTGGCGATTCCGGAGAGACACCGCCCATTGGAGTGGGCGGGACAGCCAGACGACGCACCTCACCCCCGGGAGCCGCCTGGCTCCCGGGTCGATCGGCTCGGGTGGGTCGCACAGCCACTGTTTGGAACTACGAGCGCCCGAAGCTCGCCGGCAGTTTCACGCCGGGGGGAAGGGGCGGTCCATCCAGCTTGGTGAAGCCCGCGGGGACCGCTGGCCAGAGGGCTGCGAGGTTCTCCGACGACCGCGGCGCCCAGCTGTACGTGACATTGATCGTGTCGCCGATCTGCTTCACGGGCAGCAGCGTTTCGTTATCAATCCAAAGGGTGCTGGTCTCGCCCTTCGCACCGATCGTCTTGACTCGCGTCGTCATCCGTCCATCGACGACCTCACTGCCGTCCTCCATCGAGCGGCCGTTCTTCAGATTCTCGGCCAGCTGCTGCTGGAGGGCGGCCGCTGTCTCGGGCGGTTCGGTCATCCCCGGCGCTGCGTCGACCTCACGCTCGCCCCACGTCCTGTCCTGGTAGTTGATCGTCACTCCTTGGACGGCGCCACCGGGGCCAGGGCGAAATGCGGTCTCCCAGACCACCTGCCCGGCGGCGTCCTTGCGGACAACCCGAGATGCGCCCGTCTGGTCATCTCGCCAGAGTTCCGAGACGCTCCCCGAGCTCTGAACCACCGTGCTGTGGAACACGACCTCGTGCGAGGCGGTCGACAAGGCCGCCACCGTACGCGCCTCCAGCGACATGGCGGGGGTGGCAACGGGGTCCGACGGCGATGACCCGGTCCTCGTTGCGACAAGGACTGCCGCAACCGCCATCACTGTCGCCGCTGCGACGATGGGACGGCTACGACCACGACCCGTCCGTGGCGCCATCGTCTCGCTTGCGTGATTGCCGTTTTGCTGAAATGAGACCAGCTTGGTGAGCAGTCGCTCCTCGAACTGTCCAGAACCCGACATTTAGCGCATCCTCCTCATAGAACGGCGATCACTTCGGCAATTTCTGTGGAACTATCCGTGAAGGACCTCCGTAGATGCCTCTTGCCGCGAGAGAGCCGAGCCCGGAACACTGTCGATGAGAGTCCAAGAGCCATGGCCGCCTCGCCAGAAGACAATCCATCAACGGCGACGAGTAGGACAGCCTCACGTTCCACATTCGATAGCTGGGCCAATGCCCGCTCCAGTTGCGGGCTTAATCGCTGGGCATCTATTAGCTGCTCCATGCGAACGACGTCACTGTCGTCCAGGAGGCGGTGGCCACCCACGCGTGCGATGAGCGCACTCTGTCGCTGGTCTCTGCGGGCCTGCTCCCGAATCTCATTCAGTGCAATCCCGACCAGCCATCCCAGTGCCGAGCGTCCCCGCCGAGGATCAAACGTGTGGGCGCCGCTGACGGCCTTCATGAACGTCACCGACACCACGTCGGCGATATCGCCCGCCACGTGACACCGCCGCGCTGCGAAGGCGGCGACTGCGGCGACGTGGCGTCGGTAGAAGATCTCCAGCGAATCGCGGTCGGTGGCGAGCCAGAGCACGAGCGCAGCGTCCGACGGTTCGTGCTGGCCAGGTGACGGACGCTGCAATCGGGACCTCTCTCGCTGGGCTCTTACCCTTCATACGTCGCCGGGCCTCAGATTGTGACGTGGTGAGCCACCGGGCTAGTAGTTCTGGTGCCCAGTACTCTCAGCTGGTCGTCGGCACGAGGGCGTAGCAGTCGTTGAGCGAGAAGTAGTTGTCCCAGTACCACACCCAGTCGCCGGTCTGAGGCCCAACGACCCCGTCGACCGAGAGGCTGTAGAACGCCTGGAAGTCGAGCGTGGCGTAGTAGGTCTCGTCGCCGAAGATCCCGTCGATGTCGGGCCCGGGGTCGAGAACGATCGCCTCGGCGAACTGGACGCAGACGACATTGTCGCCCTGCATCCCCCACTCGACGTACGCAGCAGTTGTGCTGGCTCCGGCCGCCCCTGCCCATGGCAGGGCTCCGGAGAGGACCACGGCCATGCCTAGGCAAACGAAAAGTTTCCTCATGAGGTGGTTGTCTCCTTGGTTCGCCCAGCCATGGACCGCCGTTGACAATGTGACCGTAGGAGAACGTCAGAGTCGACCGCAAGTAGCAAATTGTTTGCGCCAGACGGCACCGCATACAATCGTATCTAAAGGACGCTCACCCGCAATACGATTGTGTGTGTGACAAGTTCAAAGGAGCTAATACGATTGTGTTCAGTTCCCAGTGCCGCCGCCCATAAGTGAGCCGGTCAATGCACCAAACACTTACGTTTTCAATGGGCGCACCGGTAGAGTCGAAGTCGGCTCGGCGGGTGCTCAAGGCGACATCGTTTGTCCACGTGCCCGCCACGGACCTCGATTCTCGGATACCGAGCAGACGGAGGCGCAGAAGATGAAGTTGAGAAATCTCCTGGTGGGGATGGTTGTCGTCGCAGCCCTGTCGGCGGGCGGCGTTGCCGCTGCCGGGCACTACCACACGACTCAGTGGTGGGTGAACGGCCTAGGTGACGGGCACAACAACAACAACTACCTACGGCCAGAGGTGACGAGCACCGACGGCTACCCGGACGAGAAGTATGCCGACATCGCCCGCTTCGGCAACACCCTGGACTGGCGTGGGCCGACAGCGATCGGCAGCTTGGCCTTCGACGTCTTCCCCAACGCCTACGGTGGCGTCGAGTGCGAGTTCGACACGTTCCTGTACGCCACTGATGTCGTTGACTTTCTCCCAGCCCACGTCCACGACCACGAGGCCAACTGCCAGTGAACAACGGAGGCGGACAGATGAAGCGAAGCACCCGCGGTTTCGGCGGTCGGCGTGTGCCAAGGGCGGTCAGCGCCATGGCGCTGCTTGGAGCAGGCGTTGTGGGCGCCGTAAGCCTTCGCGCGACGGCAGAGGAAGGAGCCGGAGGGCAAGAGGCGCACGAGCACGCGATCGAGATCACTCGGCCCGAACGATTGTCTCCTTCGTTCCTCGCCGCCCAGGGCGACGGTTGGAAGGTTGAGAGCTTCCGCAGTGACCGCGGGTTCTGCTCGGAGCTTTCCCTGGGGGGCGCCGTGTCCCAGGCATGTGGGTACGACACGGAGAAGCCGGCCAGGGGGAAGACGGAACCGGCAAAGATCAGCTATGACGTTGCTGGTCGTCCGGGAGAAGGGGCCCTCGTCTTCGGCCCCGTGAGCGACGACGTCGAGAGCGTCATTATCGAGCTTCGCAACGGGCGGACGCATGACACCCGACCGCAAGCAGCCGGGGCGCCGGGCTTTCCGCGTTTCTACGGTATGCGCCTGGACATCAGCCGCGGCCATGACGTAGCGGCGGTATCCGCCGTGGCCGCCGACGGCAAGGTCCTTGAGCGACGGGAGATCGCGGACCGGCCAACGCGATAGGTCGTACTCGTTGGTCCAGAGCTCCGACGTCCCAACAAGCCCTGGTTGAAAGTCCAAGTCGGTGGGGCTGGCATCGTGGACCGGCCACGTCGTGGGCCGGTTGGGTCAGGGTAGTACCGCACCCAGCAGCTGGCTCCTCCAGAACCCGTACTTGAGGCGGAACAAGCCATGCCCGAGAAGCCAGCAGACGAGGGCCGTAGCCGCAGCGGCGCCGGGTACCGGGATGCTGGCCACGGTGCTAATCAACGCGGCGCCCATGAAGATCCACGCCAGCGCTCGGAGCACGATCGACCCCAAGGCCCAGGCAACCGCCAGCCCAAGAATCACCATCATCACCGTGCCGACCATTGGCGCCACCTCAAGTCGTCGTCGCCTCAACTCCGAGGCCGAGCGTACCCCGCTTGCCTTTGCCGCCCAAGGGGTTCTGCCGCCGGCTGATGGCGCCCGCACACCGCCAGGAGACCTCAGGACGCGGAGTCTCCAACCGCCCGGGCGACGAGGTAGCGGACGTCGGCACGGGAGAGGAGGTAGTCCATGGGCCCCGCCTCGTTCTCCAGCATGGAGGCCACCACGTGGGCGGCGAATCCGGCCAACTCAACTCGGGCCCGCTCCAGTCCGAGCTCCTTCTCGAGCAGCTCGGACTGATCGTGGTCGGCCCACACCTGGACCTGTCGATCGAGGCCGTAGCCCCTCACGTCGACCTGCGCCACCAGCCGGCCGCCGGCGGAGGTGAGGGCGGAGACCGTGATGGAGCCCGGTGGCGCCTCGCGCAGAGCGCTCATCTTGATCGGCACCTCCGCCTCGTCCCCCGGGCCCGCCATACTGACCCGTACCCGGACGAAGGGGTCCGCCGGCGGGCCGAAGATGTCCTCCACCACACCGACGACGTCGTCGAGCCCCCAGGGGACGAGCACCCGGTCGCCGCGCTTGAAGTTTTGAGACGGCCCCGTCATGTCACCACGGTGCGGGTCGGCCGAAGAGCTGGCCCAGGTAGTCGGAGACCACGACGTCCATTGTGGTCGCCAGGCCACCCACGGCGCCTCGCCAGACCTTGAACGAGCTGAGGTCAAGGCGCTGACTGCTGGTCTGGAGCTTGGCCAGCTGCGCCGCGTCGCCATGGGCCAGAGCGTTGCGAGCGGCGTTGAGTGCCGTGAGCTGGGACCGACGGGCAGAAGTCCGCCGGTCACGGCCCAGCATCGCCGGCCACAACTGGGGTCATCTGAGTAACCGTGCCAAAGTGGCCAACAAATCATCCACTAACACGGGTTAGAGGCGGGAATCTCCAGGCTGAGGCCCGGAGTTGGACTTGCCGGGAGGGCAACGGTCAGGACGAGCGGAGAGCGTCGTTGAGGTCGGCGAGGACAGCCCGGCTGCGTTCGCTGAGGGGCTCGCCCGCAAACACGTCCTCCGCGATACGTTCGGCCTGCACTGCGCTGGTCGCTCCGACGAGACGGGCCAGGACAACGATGTCGGCGACGTCGCTCTGGCGGGCGGCCCGGACCTTCAGGGCCAACAGGTGGCGGGGCGACGCCGCGAGAACCGTGAGGCCGGGCCGCTCCAGCACCACGGTGGCCTGGACGTCCTGCCCGGCGGGCAGGTAGGAGGTCGCCTGTTCATTGAGCCACCAGAGCGGAAGACCGAGCTCCTCGGCGACGACGCGCGCCTCGGCCAGGACGGGTCCGTGATGGCGCCTGATCGCCGCGTCGAGGTCCATGGTGGCTTCCCGGGCGTGGTGGGCCAGGACCATGGCACCGCCGCCAAAGACGTAAAGCTCGGCGTGGACTCCCCGGCGATGAAGGTGGTGGGCAAGGCGTTCGAGGGCGTCTTGGAGCTGGCGCCGGCTGAGAAGCGGGGGGTTCACGCTCGGGCCAGGTCGTAGGGGTCGATGAGCACCCCGTGGCGACGAATCTCCGGTGGGGCGTTGTCGGCGGCCAGACGTCGCAACGAGGCGAGCTGATGCGGGCTCCACGGCTGGCTGAGTGTGCGTTCGGGCGATCCCACCCACGACGGAGCGGGGAATTCGTCCCGGGCCGCCAGCCACTCGGCGATGCCGGCCAGGAGCGCGTCCCAGTGAGCATCGTTGGTCGTAGCCGGCTCGGCCTCGACCAGGGGTCGGCGTCGGCTTGCCGGTTCGTGCTCGTACTCCTCGAGGAACTCGAGCAGGAGCGACCAGCGACGCTCGGCGTCGGCATCGGCCATATGGGCGGCCAGGCGCTGGATCGTCATGGGGGCAAAGGTCGTCATGGTCGGAGCCACCTCGTCGGTCTCATGGGCGGCGAAGGGGTCGCCGGGAACGGCTGAGGACACTGGCGATGTCGAAGACCAGCGTTCCGTAGGGATTGATGGCCTCGAAGTGGGAGAAGCTCAGGTGGGCCTTGGCCTCGTCGCTGACCTCATTGCCGCCGGCCTGCTCGGCGTCGACGGCGTCCTCCAGGTAGCCCGTGGTGGACAGGACGCAGGCGTTGACGACCAAGGTGTGGCAATGGGCCTGGGTGGTCTGGTCGTCGTGGTGCGGGGAGCGGACCGCGCCCCGGTTGGCGAAGAAGATGAACCGGCGGAGATCGTTGGTGGCCTCGCCCCGGTTGAGCTGGCGACCGATCCGACGACGGAAGCCCTCGTCGGTGAACCAGCGAAGGGCGTGGAGGGTGCGCAGTAACTTGCCGTACTCCAACATGGCCTTGGCCAGGGGGTGCTGGCGGGAGCCGGCCTGCAGCTTGGCGATGAGCAGCGCAGCCGAGACGTGGCCGAGCTTGAGGGAGCCACCGATGCGGACCAGGTCGTCCCAGTGTTCGGCGATGACGTCGACCTGGGCGTGGTGCTGCAGCAGCGGGCCGGCCAGCGGCCACCGCTGGTAGTGGCTGGGCGGATGTGACCGCCACAACGGCGCCTCGGCGAGCTTGGCGATCCGGGGAGAGAGCCGGAAGCCGGTCAGGTCGAACAGGGCGAAGGTGGCCAGGGTCTGGCCATGACTGTCGGTGGTGTGCTCGACGATCGGCAGCTCGGTGGTGTTGCCCAGGATCTCGTCGAGAGTGAAGGTGGCGTCGCGTTCGGTCGAGACGATGATCTGGGTGCCGTAGGTCGAGTACTGGTCGGAGATGTGGGTGTAGCTGGTCAGGCCCTCGTGCACGAAGTAGCGCGATAGTGCCCGGCCGGTGAGGGACTTGCCCCGCATGGGCATGCGCAGGCCGTCCGAGGACGACAGGGTGCCGCCGCCCTGGGCCGCAGCCAGGGGATGGCGGTGGTGGGCGTTGACAATGGCGGCGTTGGCCGCTCGCAGCGTGTCCTCCCGGAGGTACCACCGGATGGTCCAGTCGATAGTGTCGGCGGAGATGCCGGTGAGCTCGGCCATCCGGGTCGAGCCGAAGTTGCAGGCCAGGGAGAGGATGGCGGCGTAGAGGTTGCGTCGGTGCTCCAACTCGGGATGGCGGGGACTTGCCCCGCCGGCGTGAGTGAGGTGAGCGGAGAACCCGCTTTCCCGGTCGACCTCGATTAGCAGCTCGGTCAGGGGCACCCTGGGCAGGCGGGCCACCACGGCATCGCGCTGGGCCATTACCTCGGGGTCGATGACCTCGGCGGTCAGGGCCTTGAGGTGGAGCTGGCCGTCGGCGTCGAGACTGACCGGGCCGTTCGGATCGGCGAACAGGGCTTCGAGGTCGTCGAGGTAGCGGCTCATCTCCTCGTCGATGGCCGTGAACCGTTCGGCGACGGTGGCCGGCATCTCCGTGAGCTCCATGACCTCCGCTCGCTGCGCGGGCCACGCCTCGAGAGCGATGAGGTAGGAGGCGGGATCGGCGTAGCGCCGCGACCCCTGCACCCAGATCTCACCCGATCGGAGGCCGCCCTGGAGGGCGAAGAGAACGCACAGCTCCCAGTAGTGCTTGAACAGGTTCTGGTCGCCGGTGGCGCGGGCCGCGTCGAGGTAGGGCCGCCAGCGGGTGGGGACGAAGTCGATCGGGGCGTCGTCGGGCGCATGCCTTCGGCCTTCGGCGTTCATTGCCTGGAGCAGCACGACGGCGTCGAGGACCTCGCTGGGCGACACGCTGGCGGCAAAGCTCAGGGCGCCCAACACCTGGGGGGCGAAGGAGCGGATGTGGGAGAAGCGGGCCTCCATGAGCTCCAGGTGCCCGCCATCGCGGGGAAGCCGCTCGTCTTCGGTCCGCACCGCACCGGCCAGCCTCTCCCGGCCCAGTCCCCGCACGCCGGCGCCCACGGCGGCGTCGTCGAGCTTCGAGTCCAGGACGAGATCGAGGATGTCGTCGAGCAGGCCCGTGCGCTCCACATCGAAGCGGACGGCCTCGGCCTGGCGCTCGGCGACCTGATTGCGGGCGTTGCCGTCGGTGTTGGCCAGAACCATGTCGAACAGGCGGACGATCTCGTCGACGATCTCGGTGTGGGCCGCAGCCAGGGCGGCGAGCAGGATGGGGTGGCGGCGCTCGGGGGCCATCTGGCGAAGTGCTCTTGGCGTGGAACGCCGGGCCAGGGAGGCCAGTTGGCGGAGGCGCTCGGGCGGGATGGCGCTGAGGTCCAGGCGGTGCGCCCCCAGGCCCTCCAGGTAGGAGAGCTTGGCGACCTCCAGCTTCACCCACTCAGCGGACGCCGAGGTGGCGCCGTCGTTCAGCCACACCAGGGGGGCCACGCCCAGCTCGGCATCGGTAGCCACGAGGAGGTCGAGCTGGTCGCAGCGGTCGGGGGTCAGCTCGGGGTCCAGGCGCCGGCGGATCTCCTCCTGGGCAGTGACCCTGGCCGTCGACACGGCCCGCATGAGCCGGTCGAGACCGGGACGCACGACTCTGTCGGTGCGGAGCTGGGCCAGGGCTTGGCGGAACAGCACCGAGGGCGTGTCGTGCTCCAGGGCCCGAGCCGTCAGCGAATCGCCCAGAGCCTTCCACTCGCCCGGCCCGCACACCCGCCAGCCGGCCTGCTCCACGACGGCGGCCACGTGGCGGCGCCGGGTGCGGCCGTCGACCTCACGGGCGTAGCGGGTGAAGGCCGCCACCGCGACGCCGATCTGCTTGGCCACGAAAGCCACGACCTCTCGGGGAGTGGCGCCCAGATCGGCAGGAACGAATCCCAGGTAGCCCAGCGCAGACAGCTGCACCGCCATGCCGACGCGCTCGGCGGCACCCCGGTGCGAGCGGATCCAGCGCCGGTCCTCGACCGACAGCGTGAAGTAAGCAACCAGGTCGCTGCGGGCTACCTCGGGCGGCCACGTGGAGAGCTGCCTCGCTTCCTCGTCGGAAAGAACCTTGCCGGCCACGCGCTCAGATGCCGACGATCAGATCTCGACCAGCACCGCTTCGACGGCCGCGTCCTTGTCGGCCTGGGAGGGCAGGCTGTAGCGGCGTGTGGTGTCGAGGCGGCGGTGCCCGGCGATCTCGGCCACCAGCACCACGTCGGCGCCGGAACGGATCAGATTGGTCACGAAGGTGTGCCGGAGGACGTGGGCCGACAGCTCCAGCTTGGCCTCGGTGGCCAGCCGGCGGACCACGAGATCAACGGCCCGGCTGGTCATGCGCGTTCCCGAGCGGGACAGCCACAGCGCCGACGTCGTTCCCTCTCCGCCAGCGTCGGCCAGGGCGGCCAACTGGTCCGTCCTGGCCTCGAACCAGTCGTCGAGGGCCTTGCGGGAGGCGCTGTTGAGGGGCACCTCCCGGTAGGCGTCGCCCTTACCGGTGCGGACCTTGAGCCGGCCACGGCGCGCCGACATCTCGACGTCGGTCATGTCGAGGGCGGCCAACTCCGAGAGGCGCAGCCCGGCGTAGAAGAAGACCGTGGCCATGGCCCGGTCCCGAGGCGACGGGCTGGCCTCCACGATGCGCAGGAACCGGCGTTGGTCGGCCTCCTCCAGAGAGCGGGGAGCCACCTGGGCCAGCTCTTCCCGAAGGACCTCTGGCCGGCCGGCGGCCAGCGAGCGGTAGAAGTTGTCGATGGCGGCCAGGGCCTGGTTCACCGACGCCGGCGCCCACCGTTTGGCCGTCTTGACGTGGCGCTTGTAGTCCCGCACCGCCCAGTCCCGCACGTGAGGGTCGACCAGGGCCTGGGGCCCGTGCTCGGAGCCGGCGAGCCAGTTGAGGAAAGCTCGGACCTGGGCCAGGTATGCCTCTCGTGATCGAGTTGCCAGCGGCTGGCGCTTCAACCAGTCGGCGTAAGCGGCCAACACCGCCTCTGCCTCGACGCCCTCCGGCCGTCTCCCTGCCGCCTTCTTCGCCCGAGTGGCCATGGCCTCTCCCTGTTAGTGGAACCACATTCGCCTGGCTACGACCGGTCGCACCCCACATTAGTGGAAGCTTGGCCCGAGCGCGCTTCCACTAAGGTCATTTAGTGGAAGACTCGGGTCGCGTCGCTCACCGAATGGAGGCCAGCTCGGACAGGCGGCGTTCGATACGCGCCTTCTCCTGGAGCAGGGCGGCCCGCTGGGCCTCGGCGAATCGACGATGGCGTCGATGGGCGGCAGAGGAACTTCCGTTCCATCATACGGAATGGCCGGCTCGGCTTGTCGAAGCCGACCCGCTCGCTCGGGTTGATCGCCCAGCTCTTCGGCGGCACGGTCGCCGGCAGCCACGGTGCCCTCGACGCCGTCGACTCCCGCCCGGGCGAGCATCTCCGCCATCTGCTCGTCACCGCCGGGATCCTGCCCGCCCCGTAACGAACCGCTCGCCCGCCTGAGCGCTGGCTCGCCGAACAACTGGTCGGGATCGACAACGCCGAGGACCGCCACGTCATCGACACCTTCTCCACCTGGCAGGTGCTGCGCCGCTGCCGTCAACGCGCCGAGCGCATCGGCGCCACCGCCAGCACCACCGCGCCCCGGCGGACCATACGGGCCGCCGTCGAGCTGTTGGTCTGGCTGCGGGCCCGTCAGCGTCCCCTGGCCGAGGTCAACCAAGCCGACGTCCACCTCTGGGTCGCTACCGGGCCGCCGGCCCGACGCGCCGCCCGGCAGTTCCTGGCCTGGGCCCACAGTCGACGTCTCGCCTCCAAGGTGCCGCCCAGCAAGTTCCCCTCCCGGCGTCGACGCTCACCGCGGAGCAACTGCAAGCCTTCGTGCACCGCCTGGCCACCGACGCGTCGTTGCAGACCGTCGACCGGGCCGCCGGACTCCTCGTCGTCCTCTACGGCCAGCCCGCCACCCGCCTCGCCCCGCTTCGTGTCAGCACGTCCACGCATCCGGCGGGTGAACGGGCCTGTCACCGGCGGTCCCGGGCCGGGCTCGCCTCAGGGTCGTCGAAACCCTCGACCCAGTCGCCGGCCCACGCCGACAGGGCATCGAGCACCGGCCCCAGCGCCTGGCCTTTGGCGGTGAGCTGGTAGCGGACGTTGACCGGGGTGGTCGGGATCACCTCGCGGCGCACCAGCCCGGCGCCCTCGAGCTCGCGGAAGCGGTCGCACAGCATCCGGTCCGACAGGCCCGGGATGGCGTCACGCACCTCGGAGTAGCGGTCCCGGCCCGACGCCAACGCGATCAGGATCGCCCCCGTCCAGCGGCGCCCGATCAGCTCGATGGCGTAGTGGAACCGGGCGCAGTACGCCTCGTCGCTGCCGGCCGCTGCGATCACACCCCCATCCTCCCACCGGCCGTTACAACCCGCGGCAGCACTCCACATGCTGCTACTGTTTGATAGGTCGCTAACTTAATCTCAGCCTATAGAGCTGGAGGACTGCAGCAGTGAGCGAACCAGCCGTCAATGCCGCCGCCAAGGCCCTGCTGGACGAACCGGTGATCGCCAACCTGGCCACCGTCGGCCGCGACGGCACTCCGCACCTCACCCCGGTGTGGGTCGACCGAGTCGGCAACGACATCGTGATCAACACCGCCGAGGGCCGCACCAAGGTCAGCAACCTGAAGCGCCAGGCCAAGGTGGCCGTCTCGGTCGTCGACCCGAAGGACCCCTACCGGGTCCTGGCCCTGCAGGGCACCGTCACCGCCATCACCGACCACGACGCCGACGCCCACATCGACCGCCTCGCCCACAAATACCTTGGCGTCGACACGTACCCGATGCGCCAGCCTGGCGAGCGCCGCCTCAAGATCACCATCCGGCCCGACCGGGTCCTCATGCAACCCGCCGACACCTGACCGGACAACGTCGTCGACCCGATCCAGGAGGTTCCACTATGAGTGACACCGCAGGGGTGATCCTGCTGGCCGGGCGGATCGTGTTCGCCTTCTTCTTCGCCATGGCCGGCTATCGCCACATCGTCGGCGGCGCCGACATGGCCGGCTACGCCCGCGGCGTGCGCTTCCCGATACCGGCCCTGGCGCCGTGGCCGGCGGGAATCTGGCTGCTGGGGGGCGCGGTGTCGGTCGGTGCCGGGATCTGGGGCGACATCGGCGCCCTCATGCTCATCGTCTTCCTCCTGCCCGCCGCCCTCTGGTTCCACGCCTTCTGGAAGGCCCCCGAGGACCAGGTCCAAACCCAGACCCAGCTGTTCTTCCGCAACATCACCTTCATCGGCGCCTGCATCATCCTGTTCGGCGTCTTCGCCGGCGCCGGCGACGGGCTCCGCTACACCGTCACCCAAGCCCTCATCGACCTCACCTGAACACGGGCACCAGACGATGAGTGTGATCGAGCTGGCCCATGTCGTGCTCTACGTCCGCGACGCCAAGGCCAGCGGTGCCTTCTACGGCGACGTGCTCGGCTGGCCCGTCGTGGCCACCATCGACCTCGGCGGCACCCGGGCCGTGGCGTTCTCGGCCGGGCGCACCCACCACGAGCTGCTCCTCATCGAAGTCGGCCCCGACGCCGCCCCGCTTCCCGCCGGCCGGCGGTTGGGGATGTACCACTTCGGGATAAAGGTCGGCGACACTGACGACGAACTGCGCGCCATGCTCCGCCGCCTCCTCGACCACCACGTCACCGTCGTCGGCAGCGCCGACCACACCATCACCCACAGCCTCTACGTCCTCGACCCCGACGGGAACGAGATCGAGCTCTACACCGACGTGGCCGGCGTCGACTGGACCGCCAACCCCGAAACGATCGTCGCGCAGATCCGACCGCTGCGAATGTGACCGGAGCAACCCAGCGTCGGATCTCGGCGGCGCACGACATGACGCCCGCCGCAGGACGCGACAAGCGCCGCCCCCGCCCTGAACCCTTGCCCTCCGCTCACACCGGCACCGAACCACCGCAACCCCACCGCACGACGACACGGCGGGCACTGGGCAAGCCAACGTCCCTCTGCCCGTCATCGTGGTTGGGGCCGCCTCCCTACCTGACCGCCCAGCTCGCCGACGCCAGCTACGCCGAACGCCTTGACGACTCCGACCGTTCGGTCGCGACTCGCCGCGGGGCCGCCTCGCCCAATTTCAGCGTGGGCCGCCCCCTCGGAGACTGAAGCTCCGGAAATGGCGCGAACCGCCTCCTCGTCGTGGGGGTCGACGACGACCCTGCGGAAGAGGAGAAAGGAAAGGACGATCCGAACGAAGGCTTCCGTCGCCACCTCGACGGGGAGACCGGGGCGCCGTCCGTCGCCACCTCGACGGGGAGACCGGGGCGCCGTCCGTCGCCACCTCGACGGGGAGACCGGGGCGCCGTCCGTCGCCACCTCGACGGGGAGGCCGGGGCGCAGGGCTCCTGCCGCGGCTATCTCGCCAATATGGTCAGAGAGACCGGTTGTGATCTCCTGGAGCACTCGCCGCCGTCGAGCGCGCGAGGAGCTCGGTGAGACCTTTTGGGGTCGGCGGCGACGACGGCCTTCACGATGGGATGGCCCCGCAGGTGCCGCAAGGTGTGCACGAAGGTCTCCTCCAGCGGCCCGCCTGGGCCGAGGGTGACGGCCGTGGGACGGGGGGAACCTCGCGGTATCGGTCAACCTCCACGAACAGAGCGGCCAGCAGCTTGTCCCGGCTGCCGAAGTGATTGTAAGCCGTGGGCCGCGAGCAGTGAGCGACGCGTTCCGCCTCCTCCATGGACTTGCGGCGCAGCCCATCGCGGAACTACGACGGTGCTCGCGGCGTCGGGAATGAGGTCGGCGAGCGACTCCTGCCCTCCCGCTGACTGAGGCCCATGCGCCATGCGCCCATCTTCCCCCCACGCCCAGAACTGGACGAGGATGCGCACCCTTGGCTTGACACGTTTACACTGCATGATTGACTGTTAGCCTGGGCTGGCGGCCCGAACGGGAGAGGGCAGTGACGGGCAAGACGTTGTTCGACTCGGGGCCCGCACCGCAAACCGCCCGATCCCCCCTGGCCCGAAGGAGACTCATGACCCATAGACCTCTGGCGGCCCCCGCGTCGTACGACCCGGACGTTGTGGAGCTGGCACCAGCGGAGACGCGGGATGAGATCGTCGCCGATCCGAAACGCAGGATGCTGATCCTGGCGGCCATGTGCGTCGCCTTGGTCGGTGTGGTCGCCTCGATCTCCGCCCTCAACGTCGCCCAGCAGGCGCTCGCCGCCGACCTCGATGCGTCCCAGAGCCAGGTGTTGTGGATCATCAACGGCTACACGTTGACACTCGCCGCTCTGCTGATGCCGGTTGGCGCCATCGGTGACCGATGGGGCCGCAAACCGATCCTGATGCTCGGCCTCGCCCTCTTCGCCCTGTCGAACCTCGGAGCCGGCTTCGCCTCGAGCGTCGAGGTGCTCGTCGCTCTGCGGGTCGTCACCGGCGTAGCCGCAGCGATGATCATGCCTGTCACCCTCTCCGTTATCACGACCAGCTTCCCGACCGAGAGGCGAGCCCGCGCCATCGGCGTGTGGGCCGGCTTCGCCGCCACCGGCGGCATACTCGGCCTCTTCGGCTCGGCCGCCATCATCGACAACGCCACATGGCCTTGGGTGTTCGGAATTCCTGTCGCCTTCGCCACCATCTCGCTGATCCTCACCGGCCCCTTCGTGCCCCACTCACGAGAGCACGCCCACGCAGGGTTCGATGTCGGCGGTTCCCTCCTCTCGGTGGTCGCCGTCGGCGGCCTTGTTCTCGCCGTCCAGGAGGGCCCAGAAAGGGGCTGGACATCGAGTCTGACCGTCATCGCGCTCGTGGCAGGCACCGTCGGCGCAGTCCTGTTCATGGTCACCAGCCTGCGCCGTGACCATCCCCTGCTCGACATGCGGATCTTCGCCGACCGGAGCCTCACCGCCGCCTCGTTAAGCCTCCTCGTCATCTTCGGGGTGCTGTTCTCGCTCTTGTTGGTCCTCCTCCAGCTGTTCCAAGCGGTCTTTGGCTACACGGCGCTCGGCGCCGCCTGCGGGCTTCTGCCGCTGGCACTCGTCACCCTGCCCCTCTCGATCGTCGCCCCGACAATCGCCGAACGGGCCGGGCTCCGCAATACCCTTGTGGTCGGCATGCTGGTCCTCGCCGGTGGTCTCGCCGCGATGGCGCTCCTCGTCGACGCCCAACGCGGCTACTGGTTCATACTTCCCGGACTCACGATGGTCGCCGCCGGGATCGGATTCTGCATGAGCCCCTCGACCGCAGCCATCACCTCCTCCCTGCCTGAGGAGAAGCAAGGCGTCGCGTCGGCGCTCAACGACACCGTCCGGGAGATCGGAGGCGCCATCGGAATCGCTCTCCTCGGATCGGTGCTCAACGCCGCCTTCCGCTCCAACCTCGAGCCCACCACCTCGGCCCTCCCGCCCGGCCTCGCCGATCGGGCCAGCGAAGGGATAGGGGGTGCCCTCGCCACCGCCGGCCAGCTCGGCCCCGATGGTGCCGGCCTGCTCACCGCCGCTCAGAACGCCTTCGTCGACGGCATGCGCCCCGCCCTCCTGATCGGCGCCGCCATCGCATTCGCAGCGGCCGCATACATCGCCGCACGCGGACCCAAGCGCAATGCCGCTGAACCCACCTCAGCCTGGCCCAGCAGCCCCTACCCCTGACCAGTCGACCCCATGGATCACCCGAGTATGCGGCACCAGTCGAGCGTATGAGAAGAGCACCCCAGGTCCGTTGGAAGCGCGAACCTTTGATCCAGCGGCCGCCGCTTGCTGAGATTCGGTCGGCCTCGACGTCCCGTTGAGGCCCGAACGCATATTCGGCGGACGTCTTCTGAGGCAGGCTCATCGTGGACCAAGCCGGGCTGTGCAGGTGTCGCGCACGTTCGGAAAGGTGACGCCGTTCGCTTTAGCGAACCCGGGGTCGTCCGGTTCCAGCAGGAGGCCTTGCTGGATCCCGAGCACAACGAGGCCTTCGCTTTGGTGGCGTTGCCAGCTCTTCTCGATTAACTGCAGTTGCTCAGCACAAGGCGCGCAACCGGCTGCCCAGAACACCACCACCGTCACCTTGCCCTGCAGATCGGCGGTGCCGAAGAACTTGTCAACGCCGGCTGAAAATCGACCCCCCTTCGCCGTGGAACCCACGCGGCGATAGGGGGTCATTATTCAGCCGTTACTGACAGAACTCGGTTTCACGGAGGCGAGGCAGATCGAAATGCGGTGCGAGTAGCCCGACCTGAGGGTCGGGGGCCGGCCGCGCACCCAGCCCCACCCGGCAGCGCCGGAACAAACAAGATGAGCGCAGCGATCAATCGGCGCCCGATCACAGACCGAAATCCACCGAGAAGAGGAGGGCCGTGTCTCCGTAGGTCGGACGCTGGACGGGGTGGTGCGCGAAGGCCTTCAGACGGCGGCTCGACGTCTGCTTTTGTCACGCCCTGCGCT